>Ga0364920_10125_pt1 | contig 34116 bp, 20 predicted proteins | sample SorcelJu500001C8_FD_206961 | JGI IMG/M metagenome (GOLD analysis project Ga0364920, IMG submission 206961) | Enriched cells from Trout Bog Lake Hypolimnion, Wisconsin, USA - BchlTB.June20.5000.01.C8 | ecosystem: Environmental > Aquatic > Freshwater > Lake > Hypolimnion/Profundal zone | place: USA...
GCGATCAGAGTGGCTGGAAATCAAAGCCTTGTTTCGGGTTCAGCGGTCATCTATCGAGATAATCTGCAACTGAGTAAGTTAACAAAAGGCAGCATTTTAATAGCCGATAATCTGTTACCAGAACAAATTATTGCCTGCCAACATATCAATGGCATTATCTTAAAAAATGGGGGATATTTAAGTCATTCCTCCATCATCGCTCGGGAAAAAAATATACCCCTCATCGCGCGCTTTCAAATATCAACCATTCAAGATAAAGCGAAGTTAATGATTCGTGATAATCAAGTTACCATCCTATCGGACAACCTACTTAACTGGGATTTTATAGATTGTATCAACACATCATTGCCCATTGGTCATAAAGCCCAACGATCAGCACTGATGAGTCAACATGGATACCATCTACCTGCTACAATTATTTTACGAGCTCCCGCAGTTGATAAAATCCATCAGCTAGCCTCTTTACATCAGGTGAATAAAATCTCTGCGACAGTGTGGCAACCTTATTATGACGAGCTGAAGCAACTATTCTCTTTCTTAACGCACGAGAAAGCTTCTATTATCGTCCGTTCATCGACCAATTTAGAAGACTCAAGTGAATACAGCTATGCTGGCATCTTTTATTCACAACCCCATATTAACAGTATAGAAGCACTGATCTCAGCGATTAGTACGGCTTGGCAAAATATGATTGACCGCGCAGACGTGATAAAAAAATATACAGGGGAAACGAAAGTAAACTCGGATCTCATGTTACAAACTTATATTAAAGGCCAATTTGGTGGCGTTTTATTTACCGAGACCTCAACGCCAGGACTTGTGCAAGTAGAAATTGCGCAGGGTGGCGCTGAAGGCGTCACCGAGGGGGGTACTAATCTCACCTCTCTCTATATTGATAAAAATGGTCACGCAAGTCATGCGTTAGGGAATGTGTCCATTTTAACTCATGAGCAATACCAAGCTTTATATCAACTAGGGCGTGAGCTAGAAGCCTTGTTTGGAGATCCACAAGATATTGAGTGGGTGATCGCAGATAATCAAATTTATATTATTCAAAGTAGAAATATTACTTGTTCCCATAGCGTTTGCATTGTTGAGAAATGACATAAATTGTAACGCCGCTCCCGGGTAGAGGTAAACGTAATAAACCTACTTTCTTGAACCTCTATGAGAAAGCTCCGATAAAATTTCAAGTTGAATTTCTTGTATTTGTACCATCTTTTCCCATTGATGCGACAATAAATGATCCATTTTTTCATGTAAATGGCGAATTTCTAATTCAGCTTTTAGATTGATTTGATAATCATGTTGAGAGCGCATACGGTCTCTCGCCTCCTGTCGATTTTGACTCATCATAATGACGGGGGCTTGAATTGCCGTAAGACAGGATAGAATTAAATTAAGAAAAATGAAAGGATATGGATCGGCTGGTCTTAACCAATATACTAAAGAATTAGTCAATATCCAAAATGTCAGAAACAAACCAAAACATATTAAAAACCACCAACTACCTCCAAAACTTGCAAGCTTATCAGCCAACCGCTCAGGCAAGGTCCAATTTTCCTCTGATCCAGTATCAAGACTAGCGATTAAAGCTTGCTCATTTAAACTATCCAACACCGCATGCTCTAATGTGGTTAACTCACCTTTCTCAGATAGCAATAGAGAATGTACATAACGTGAACGCATGAGCGACAAATCAGCAAGGCAGATAAAATCTTCTGCTTTCCAACTAGGAAATGTTCGTCTAATTTCATCAGCAATTTCTTTACATACCATCTCTCCTGATACCACGTTACGATCGGGAAATGATTTTGCACAAATTGCGCAGATACGTTGAGGGAGATTTGTTTTTTTCATGAATATTTCAGCTCTTAATTAGGGGCTTTTTCCATTTCAGCATAAAATACCAACGTCCCGCGCTTTATGCGCGGGATCCAGAAAATATTAAAGAATGAACTAGAAAATCGTTCACTCAAGTACCACAATGGATCCCGCGCATAAAGCGCGGGACGTAGAGGGACGAAATGTAAACAGCCCCTAGAATGTTATTTCGCTTTCAATCACAACTGTTATTAAATCAAATACCATTATTAAAATGGGGGTTCTGAGGACATTTGATCGATTTATGATCGGGTACTTTGAACTGAAGGAACTGATAAAAAATATTAGAACCCCACTCCCCAAAATGGAAGGGTGGAGTTCTAATAGTCTGGTGCTTAAGTTTCCTAGCCCACCAGAAACAACCATGTTTTGATTGTAATTGCCGCTACTACTAAGCTTATTTAGCAGCTTGTTTTTCTTTCTCTTTAGCAATCACCGCTTCAGCTACGTTGCTTGGGCAAGGTGCGTAGTGTGAAAACTCCATTGAGAATTGACCACGACCTGAGGTCATCGTACGCAAGGTGCTAATGTAACCAAACATTTCTGCAAGTGGAACATCAGCCTTAATACGCACGCCAGTTGCGTTGGGTTCTTGACCAGAAATCATACCACGACGACGGTTCAAGTCACCAATAACATCACCGACATGATCTTCTGGACTATACACATCAACTTTCATGATTGGCTCAAGCAATTGTGGACCAGCTTTAGGTATAGATTGACGGAAAGCGCCTTTCGCAGCGATTTCGAATGCAATTGCCGAGGAGTCAACAGCATGGAATCCACCGTCCTGTAGATTAACGACAACATCTAATACAGGGAAACCTGCCAGGGTACCGGTGCTCATCATTGAGCGGAAACCTTTTTCAATTGCTGGGAAGAACTCTTTAGGAACACTACCACCCACACAAGATGTGATGAAGGTAAAGCCTGTATTTGGCTCACCTGGTGAGATGGTATAGTCAATTTTACCATACTGACCAGAACCACCTGATTGCTTCTTGTGAGTGTAGCTGTCTTCGATCGACTTGGTGATGGTTTCACGATAAGCAACCTGTGGTTGACCTACTATCAACTCAACACCATAGGTACGCTTCAGAATATCTACTTTAATATCAAGGTGCAATTCACCCATACCACGAAGGATAGTTTCACCTGAATCTACATCCGTCTCAACAGTGAACGTCGGATCTTCGGCAACCATTTTACCAATAGCAATACTCATTTTTTCGGTTGAGCCTTTGTCTTTTGGTGTTACCGAAATAGAGATAACTGGCTCAGGGAAAATCATTGCTTCGAGTGTGCACTCATGTTTTGGATCACAAAGAGTATGACCGGTTCGAACGTTTTTCATGCCGACGATAGCAATAATGTCACCTGCCTCAGCACTATCCAATTCATTACGCTCATTCGCTTGCATCTCAACCATTCGGCCAACACGCTCGGTTTTACCGGTAGCCGAATTAAGGATGGTATCACCCTTTTTCAGTCTTCCCGAGTATATGCGTACGAATGTTAAAGCCCCAAAACGGTCATCCATAATTTTGAATGCTAACGCGCGGAATGGCTCATCCGGAGAAACGATTGCAAATTCACCGTTTGGATTTCCTTCAGCGTCTGTCAATGGTTGTGGATTAACTTCATGCGGAGCGGGTAAATAGTCAACAACAGCATCCAGCAATAATTGCATGCCCTTGTTTTTAAAGGCTGAACCGCAATAAGTTGGGAAGAAAGCTAATTCGAGTGTACCTTTACGAATGCAACGCTTAATGTCTTCTATTGAAGGTTGTTCACCTTCCATGTAAGCCATCAGTAAATCGTCATCCATTTCAACCGCAGTTTCAACTAATTGGTCACGGTACATTTCAACGTCGTCAACCATATCGGCTGGAACGTCAGTAATAGTGTAGTTTTCTGGCTCGCCAGTTTCATCCCAAACGTAAGCTTGACGGGTCAATAAATCAACAACACCTACGAAGTTCTCTTCAACTCCGATTGGCAAGGTCATGATTAATGGTTTAGCGCCCAATACTTTCTTAACTTGATCGGTCACTTTCAAGAAGTCTGCACCGATACGATCCAGCTTGTTGACAAAAATCAATCGCGATACTTTGGAATCGTTCGCATAACGCCAGTTGGTCTCTGACTGAGGCTCAACACCACCAGAACCACAGAATACGCCGATACCGCCGTCGAGTACCTTCAACGATCGATAGACTTCTACGGTGAAGTCGACGTGTCCAGGAGTATCGATTACGTTAAATCGATGACCTTTCCAATAACAGCTTACTGCTGCTGACTGAATGGTAATACCGCGCTCAGCTTCTTGTTCCATGAAGTCGGTGGTTGATTCACCTTCGTGAACTTCCCCAATTTTGTGGATTCTACCTGTGAGCTTGAGAATACGCTCGGTAGAGGTGGTTTTTCCGGCATCTACGTGGGCGAAGATACCAATATTTCTGTAAAGGTTTAAATCAGTCATAGGACGCTCTATAGGCTTAGTTGAAAATAGTGGTGCATTATACATGTATTTTATTCGAATTAACACTAGTACAACGTATTGTTACGTGTGCTGTCCCATTATTTTTTTTGAACAAACAAAACTCTGATAGAATTTATATTATTCCAAAACGTTCTGTGGCTGAGCTGCTATTAAATTGCTTATTTTAAAATTCATGTTGTAACGCATCAATTAATTGAGGATAACGAAATACATAACCTGCTTCGATGAGACGAGTGGGTATCACACGTTGTCCCTTCAACAACAAACACTCCCCCATTTCCCCGAACATCATTTTAACGATTAGAGCAGGCATTTTTAAAAATAAAGGACGGTGCATCACCGACGCCAATGTTCGCGCAAACTCAGCTTGGGAAATGGGATGAGGAGAGGTGATGTTGAATGCCCCAGTCAGTTCAGGATGCTTCAATATATATATGAGTGCACCCACAAGATCATCAATATCTACCCATGAAATAGTCTGCTGGCCATCGCCCAAAATACTGCCCATGCCGAAGTAAAAGCTAGGGGTCAATTTTTTAAGCATACCCTGTCCTTTTGCTAAAACAACACCAAACCGTGTTGACGTAACGCTCATACCATAGTCTATCGCCGGTTGTAGCGCTTGCTGCCAGCGAACGCCTATTTCACTCATAAAATCACGAGGATATTCAAAATTAATTTGCGTATTCTCATCGAATACTTGCTGATCTGAATTTTCTTGTAGTCCATAAATACCAACGGCATTGGCGCAAATCAAACGGGGTTTAGCCTGATGCTGAATAGCCCAATTAATCAATGTAGTCGATGTTTTAACACGAGAGTCTATTAGCTCTTTTTTAATATGAGCATTCCAGCGTGAGTCCCCAATATTATGACCACATAAGTTAATTATCACATCAAAATATTTTGCATCTAAATGAGCAAGATTATCCCAGGTTTCAACCGTTATAGGAGGTGAATAGTCACGCTGTAATTTGGCTAAATGACGGCCTATGACCGTTACTTTATGATCCGCCATTAATTTTTCTATGAGAAAATGTCCAATAAATCCAGAGCCACCAGCAATTAAAATGTTCATGTTATATTCCTTATCGGGCTGAGCGACTCAAACTGACATGGGCGGATAATCGGTATAACCATGAGCGCTACCACCGTACATTGTTGCGCGATCTGCTTCCATCAATGGCGCACCCAGTTTAATTCTGGCTGGTAAGTCTGGATTAGCGATAAATAAATTGCCAAAAGAAATCATATCTGCGCGTCCTGAAACCAGTTCAGCTTCGGCTTTCTGGGCGTCGTAACCACCGTTAGCAATCACAAGACTATCTATATACGGACGAAAAGTGCCTAAAACATCCTGAGGCCAATGAGGAAAATCATCTAGTGGAAACAGAGCATTCATCAAATGTACGTAAGCTAGAGGTAATTTACTCATTTCTTGAAGCAAATGAGCATAGAGCGCTTTAGGATCTGAATCAATCATGCCATTAAACGGGATAACCGGTGACAACTTAATGCCCACTCGTGTATTCCCCCAGACATCAATCAGTGCTTGCATGGTTTCTAATACAAAACGACATCGATTTTCTATTGATCCACCGTATTCATCGTCACGATGATTCACACCATCAACTAAAAATTGATTGGGCAAATAACCAAAAGCACCGTGAAGCTCTACGCCATCGAAACCTGCTTGCTGTGCACGCTCGGCTGCTCGACGATAATCTAAGATCGTCGCTCGTACTTCATCAAGCTTTAGTGCCCGCGGAACTTCATAATCTAACATACCCTTACTGGTGAAATGTTGTTGCCCAAGAATAGGTACCGCAGAAGGCGCGACAGGCAAACAACCATCTCGAACTTGTGAGTGACCCACCCGCCCTGTATGCCATAATTGAGCGAAAATCACGCCACCTTCATCATGTACAGCGGTAGTCACCCGCTTCCAGGCATCAACTTGTGCGTTATTAAAAAGTCCTGGTGTCAAAGGACTTCCTACCGCATCTAGAGAGATATTAATGCCTTCACTAATAATCAGTCCCGCAGAAGCACGTTGTCGATAATATAAAGGGGCTAACTCACCAGGAATACCATGAGAGTCTGCGCGAGAACGGGTCATTGGGGCCATGACAATTCGATTTCGACAATGACTCTGTCCTATATCAATATGTTCGAATAATTTTTTAATCATTTGATTAAGTTCCTTTTAAAATGAAAGCGCCAGTGATGATAGAGTCATTCTAGTGGATCTACACAAAACAACAAGAGCAGACTCATGCCCCCCCGATATGTTCATGACGGTTAATCCTGTTCTTTCTTATCATCTTCTTCATTTTTTTCAACCCAACAATCACTAGGCCCACCTGGTGGGGTCGGTCTCGTTGGAAGAGGCGTGGGACGAAAAGTAGCGGTAGATTGATTTCCTTGCGAAGTAATATCTGATTTTATCAGTTGATTCGTTATGATGATTTTATTTAACGTTTGGATGACAGCCTGTTCTTTCAAAACACAAAACCGGTCATTATCTTTAATGCTGTCATCTAACTGACATTTACCCACAATAAACGCTTCGGCATCATTTTGCTGATTAAACGAAGCGATTTTATGTTGCGGTGCATTTTGTATTTGTGTGGTAACGGAGAATTGTAACGCCGAGGTCATGGTTATATCAGCATCTTCTTCTGCGTATTGGGCATATGTCGTTGCAATATTTTCTTTGTTACTGACTCGGATTAATTGCGTATCGTGGTATAAACGATACATAATTTTCTTATGATCTGCTTCATCTAATAATACTTTTTTGGTCAAAAAAATATTCGCATCATTGAGTTGGTCAAACTCAGCGATGAAAAGCTCATTACCTCTTGCATAATGCTCTGTAACTCTATAGTTCATTCTTCAAGTATAACAGATAAAACAGCATGTTATAGGCAGAAAGGTGAGCTTACTTCGACATCTACCCAACAGCAATTTAATGTTTAAAACATCGTCGCCCTGTAAACATCATTGCAATACCATATTCATTACATGCATCAATCACCTCTTGATCCCGGATTGAGCCACCAGGCTGAATCACCGCAACAACCCCTGAATCAGCGATTCTATCAATACTATCTCTGAAGGGGAAAAATGCATCCGATGCCAAAACTGACTGTCCTAAATGATCACCCGCTTTATTTAGCGCAATATTCACTGCATCAATACGTGAAACCTGCCCTGCCCCAATACCAATGGTTTGGAAATCCTTTGCTATCAATATTGCATTAGACTTCACGTGCTTCACAATGCGCCAGGCGAAGCTTAATTGCTGGATAAGCACATCGGATATTTTTTGCTGGGTGACAATCTCATACGAATTAAACTCAGCCGTTTGATGTTCCATTTGCTGAATCAACATCCCGCCTTCAATCCCTTGATATTGAAATTCAGGCAGCATTTGTGGCTCAGGAAGTGTTAAAACCCTTAAATTAGGCTTTTTATTTAAAATAAGCAGCGCTTTTTCAGAATAACTAGGCGCAATAATCACTTCAAAAAATGATGCGGTTATTTCCATAGCTGTATTTGCATCGCAAGATCGATTAAGTGCAATAATGCCACCAAAACTAGATGCAAAATCAGCAGCTTGTGCTCGTTTAAACGCATCGATAATCATATGATCCGATGCGACACCACAAGGATTAGCATGCTTCACAATAACGCAAGTTGGCTGATCAAACTCTCTCACACAAGCAATCGCTGCGTTAGCATCAAGTAAATTATTATAGGATAATGATTTTCCTTGATGTTGTTGTGCTGAAAAAAGACCTTGGGGTGCTCCTGCAAATTGATAAGCTGAGGCAGCTTGCGTTGGATTTTCACCATAACGTAAGTCTATTGATTTATGAAGCACCAAATGCATTTGCGGTGGAAAAATGGACGATGTAGCATCTAATGTTTGATGTAGATAATTAAATATCAAGGCATCATAATTGGCCGTGCATTCAAACGCTTTAATAGCAAGGGATCTACGATCCGCTAACTCAAGCATGCCTTTATTCTGCACTAATTTATCAATGATTTGTTCATAGTCAGCAGGATCAACAATCACCGCGACATCAGCCATATTTTTTGCAGCGGAACGAATCATAGCCGGACCACCGATATCAATATTTTCAATAGCGTCACTCAGTGTCGCTTGTTGATTTTGAATGACTTCAGCAAATGGATATAAGTTAACCACCACCAAGTCAATCCACTCAATATCATGTTGTCTCATCACGTCAGCATCGAGCAAACGTCGTCCCAAGATGCCACCATGAATTTTGGGATGAAGGGTTTTTAATCGACCGTCCATCATTTCCGGAAAACCGGTCACAGTAGAAACTTCTATCACTGGAATATTGGCTTCCTCCAGTAATTGACATGTCCCACCGGTAGAGATAATGGCAATCCCTAAGGCATGCAGTGATGTTGCAAACTCAACAATCCCTTGTTTATTGGATACAGAAATTAAAGCTCGTTGAATTTTTTTCTGGCTCACTAATGGGCTCCTTCTTATTTGGTTGTAGATTGTAAACACAGCTTAGGGGCTGTTTACATTTCAGCATAAAACACCCACGTCCCGCGCTTTATGCGCTGGACGCAGAGGGACGAAATGTAAACTGCGCCTTGTATTCAAGCAATTTGTTGAATCGCTTCTATAAGTGCTACCCCTTCCAAAGCTTGAACACGCGCTCTTAATGATTCAATCGTATCCCCTCGATGAACCGGGCAACATTTTTGAACAACAATGGGACCTGCATCAACTGTCTCTGTGACTAAATGCACCGTACATCCTGACTCTTGAGCTCCTGCTTCAAGCACGGCTTGATGCACCTGTCGATCCATTCCACCAGCAAATGCAGGAAGCAATGAAGGATGAACATTGATAATTTTATCCTGCCAACGTTTAACAAATGGCGCCGATAAAATCCGCATGTAGCCGACCAAGACGATCAAATCGATAGCAAAGGGTTGCAAAAGCTCTGAGAGTTTCTCGTCCGCTGCCACCCGATCAAGTGAATGAGTGTTTAACCATAATCCTGGAATATGATGTTCTCTGGCACGCGTGAGTATCAGTGCTTCTTGACGATTACTGATCACCACCTCAATACGAGCTGCTAATCGCTTAGCTTGAATTGCTGCGATTAATGACAACATATTAGTGCCATTACCCGAGCCTAATATCGCTAGTCGACAACCTGTTTTACTACTCATCAAGCACTCACTGTCTCTCTAAGTCCCTGCATCATTTGAATGCGCTGATTAATCAGTCTAGCTTGACCAATATCTTCACGATGAAACAATGCACCCTGAATACGATTGATTTCCTGTTCAGCAATTAATTCAGCTTCTGAAATAGTCGGCGCAATCCCTACCACCGCTAACGCTCGGGAAGTTGATGTCAAGATGTGATGAGTGTCAACATTCACGTTTGCAAAATACAGTTGTTCAGGATTTTTTATCGTAGAAATATCAATGGGTTTTTTAACTTGTGGGCAATCAGGATAACCTAAAGGGACCGCATATTTACAGACAGTAGCCATCGGTTTAAAACGAACCATTGATGCGCACAAATCACCAGAGATCATAGCCTGACATATCGCTATAAAATCAGACTCTAAAATGGCTAAAACATTCAATGCTTCTGGATCACCAAAACGCGCATTATATTCGATGAGTTTTACCCCGCTTTTTGTAGCGATAAAACTGCCATATAAAATACCTTGATAACGTGCCTGGCAGGTTTGTGTTAGAGCCTTTAAAACGGCCTCATTAATCTGCTGCGCTGCAATGACTTCTTCTGGTGTTAAGAATGGCAATGAGTGATTCGCATCACTATAACTACCCATACCGCCCGTATTGGGTCCTTTATCATCCACAAAAGCACGTTTGTGATCTTGCACTAATGGCATCGGGACCAAATGCTCACCGTCACAAAAACTCAACATTGAAAACTCTTGGCCGATTAATTTTTCCTCAATGATAAATGAATGTCCTTTGTTAATTAAATCCTCACAAAACTGAATAGCCTCTTGAATAGATTGTAAATGGTCACCGGCTACCTTAACCCCCTTCCCCCCCATTAATCCATCGGCTTTGATGACATATTGCCCTTCACCCAAGACTTGTAAATAATCAGCAACACCGGTTAAATCGGTAAAACAACGAAATGCCGGCGAACCTGGAATATGATATCGCTCTAAAAGTTTTCGTGTAAAAATTTTGCTGCTTTCTAATTGAGCCAACGCTTTGCTTGGACCAATGGTCGGAATCCCTTGTTGTTGCAAGTAATCGACTAAGCCCTGCTCAAGCGGTGCTTCAGGACCAATAATCGCCATATCAATATGCCACTCACGGGCCTTACGACCCACCTTCTCCAATGCACAAATATTATCAATCCAATAATCTAATGTTAACGCTTGAATGCCAGGATTTTGTGAGTTTCCAAAACAAAAAAGCATCGGTTGTGCTTTTGAACGTGCCAATGCTCGCGCTATGGCATGTTCTCTTGCCCCTGATCCAACAATCATGATACGCATACTTCACCTCGACAACGTTGGCGGTTTTCTTCTAATTGTTTAATTTTGAGCTGATCTATATTGCCTGTAATATATCGGCCATTCATGCAAGCCATACAAGGGGATTTAATTTGATGATTACCTTTACGCGTAACGGCCTCAACTAAATCACCCTCATCTTGAAATAGTAACGCGTCAACATTCAAATGTTCACGCATTTCATCAATAGTATAATTTGCTGAAATGAGCTCTTTTGAGGAAGGAATATCTATACCATAAAGACAGGGCGAGATTAGGGGCGGACAAGCTGAGGCAAAATATACCGATTGCGCATTAAATTCGCGCATCATGGTAACAATCTCTCGACTTGTCGTTCCTCTCACAATACTATCATCCAAAAGCAACACTTTTTTATTTTTAATTTCAATGTGTTGAGGCGTTAATTTATAGCGAACTTGTTGACTGCGTTTTTTTCCGCCCGACATGATAAAGGTACGTCCAATGAACGGATTTTTATATAACCCCTCAGAGTAACGAACGCCCAAGGCATGAGCAAAAGACATGGCCGCAGTATTCGAAGTAAACGGCACAGGAATCACCACATCCGGTAATAAATCAGGATATTTTTCCTTCCATCGACGCGCTAAGTTTTCACCCATTCTCATCCGCGCACGATATACGTTAACCTCATCTAAAATAGAGTCGGGTCGTGCAAAGTAAACATATTCAAAAATACAAGGGGAGAATGTTTTAGATTGGATTAATTGCCGAAAAAGTTGCCCGGATTGATTGATAAAAACCACTTCACCAGGTTTAACATCTCCCATAGATCGAAACCCCAACGCGTAAAACATCGTTGTTTCTGAAGCTAAAACATAATCCTTCTGCCCATCGGGATCTTCACGCACACCAATCACCAAAGGACGAATACCGTGAGGATCACGAAAAGCTAATAAGCCTTTACCCATCACGACACTCACCACAGAATAAGATCCTTCTGCTTGATTAAATACCGATTGAACCGCGTCACACAACTCTGAAAAAAAGATAGCGCCATCATTATGAACATCAACCGTAGTATGCAACGCATCAGAAAGTAAATGTAAGAGCAACTCGGAGTCTGTGGACGTATTAAGATGTCGATGTTGATTGTGAATTAACGTTCGATGAAGCGCTTGATAGTTCGTTAAATTGCCATTGTGCGCCAATGCAATCCCTCGAGGACTACCAAGCCAAATCGGTTGAACATCGGAGAGTTGGTTTCCACCCGCAGTAGGATATCGCGTATGACCAATCCCAATATTTCCTTGCATAGCTAAAACATCACGATCATTAAAGATCTCCTGAACTAACCCCAGACCATGCTTGACGTCAAAACGCTGCTGGCAAGTGATAATACCGGCTGCGTCTTGCCCTCGGTGTTGAAGGTAAATTAAGCTATTATATATATCCTCAGCAACTGGTTGATGGCTGTAAATCCCTATAATCCCGCACATAGTTAAATCCTCGATGATCCTCAAACTGAAAACTGCATCCCGTAATCATTTCATATAATTGGATATATCGCGCTGATAAATTAATGATTAAATCATCTGGTGCCTGAGGTAATATATCATCTTGATAAGGGTCACAATGTTCAGTAAACCATAATCGCAGAAACTCCTTATCGATATTTTCAGGCTCTTGATCAGCAGCAAAGCGTGTTTCATAAGATCCGGCCAACCAATATCGACTGGAGTCTGGTGTATGGAGTTCATCTAGTAAGATAATATTTCCATCTCGATCTTTCCCCATTTCATATTTTGTATCGACCAAAATCAAACCGTGATCTTTCGCTATTTGAGAACCATATTCAAACAAACGAAGTGCAGCATCCGCGGCAATATCCCATTCTGCTTGAGTCATTAGTTGCTCTTGGATAATGTCTTCTGCAGAAATAAGACGATCATGCACCGCATCTTTGGTGGTTGGTGTTAAAATAACATTGGACAATTTCTCATTTTTTCTTAAACCCTCAGGAAATTGATGTCCGCAATAATCACGACGCCCTTGGTTATATTGAGTCCATAATGACGTATTGGTTGAACCCGTCATGTAAGCCCGAACAACAAATTCAACAGGAAAAACCGTGCATTTTTTACCGATAGTGGCATTCGGCGCAGGAACACTGATCACATGATTGGGGATAATATGTTGGGTTTGTTTGAACCACCAAGCACTAATTAAATTAAGCACTTGCCCCTTAAAAGGAATCGAAGCAAGAACACGATCAAAAGCACTTTGACGATCTGTCGTAATCAATAATAGTTCGTCCCCTAAGTCATACACATCACGAACTTTGCCACGATATTTTTTACCCATATTTAACTTCGTTTCCGTTAAACAATGCGGTAAAGCGTCACGAATAATCGCCGAATAATCAGTCATAAAAATACCCTTCATGAGAGCATGGATTAAATAAGATATGCGACTCCAAAATTTGCGACAAAGCAGAATCTAGCATATTGGGCTCGCCGCCAATATGCCATAAAACACCATGATGAGCGTTTGAAAAATGCTGTAACATTTGTTGTCCCAGCAAATCCTCTTTAGCTCGCACTAATATACTTCGCTGTCCTGTTGTATTTGATGGGGGGGTGACCAACATTTCTTTGCGTTCATTGTATAACAAACCATCCCCATGAATATTATCAATATCGTCTGGCGATCCAGGTATTATTTCCCAGTGGGTTTGACGCTGAATCGTGACGGCTATACCCATTTTTTTCAAGGTGTTTTCCACCGTCATTGCTTCATTATCGGTAATAATCAGCTGAACAATCACCTCATGAGCATTATCTGCTTTAATGTACCTCGATAAGACATGATCTGCTGAATGCTCCGACATCATCGACGGGACAGAATTAACTAAAATGGGTCTTCCTGAAATAAATTCACGCATCGAGTGAAACAAGGGGTCACCCGCGACTGTCCTTTCAGGATGGGGCATGATAGCTAAAACATTACCAGCGGCATTACTCAGTGCGGCAATATTATGAACCGAACCATTAGGGTTAACGGGAAACTCATCCACAATCTCTCCATGGTCATCACAGTATTGAAATGTCACCATACCATTTGTTTCAACATAATCGAGAAGCTCATGCGACATCACAAATCGCCCCTCTGCATTTGCGACCGGGATTTTTAAAATAGATTGATGGGTTAAAAAGCGAGTAAAAGCATTTTTGACATGAGTTTTTGCCAATTTCAAATGGATCCAAGCATTATAGTAACCTGTCCCCAATATTTTATTTTGTTGAATACGTTTATTATGAGTCAAGGCAATATCAACCGCCTTCCCCTCTAAACCTGGCACTAAACCTGATTCAACTAGAATTTGAGCTCCATTACAAATCCCCAATAATGGTTTGCCTCGCGCTGTTTGCGATATTAAGACAGCCATGACAGGATCTAATGCGGCAATAATGCCAGCTCGTGATCGGTCTTCATAAGAAAATCCACCGACGATAATATAGCCATCACAAGCAATCAACTGATCAGTCGGATCGTTCCATAAAAACTCAAAAGGTGTCATGCCCGCACGTTGAACCGCTAAGATTGTTTCACGCTCACAATTTGATCCAGGAAACTGAATAATCGCAATTTTCATTTTATAAAATCCTGACGCGAGGCGCCTCAGTACGAATCACGCGACCTATTTGCGACATACGAATGCCTGAAAATTGTTGCAAAGCAAGAGATATTGCTTCTGCCCATTCTTCATTAACCACGATGATCATGCCAATCCCCATATTGAAAGTACGGAACAATTCCTCTGTATTTAATGCACCCAATTGCTGCATGACATAAAAAACTGGCGGTATAGACCAAGACATCGAATCAATCTGAACACCTAAACCAACAGGCAAAATGCGTGGAATATTTTCAATAAATCCGCCACCGGTAATGTGCGCCATACCCTTAATGGGGATGTTTTCCTTTAACAGATGAAGAATGGGACGAGTATAATTTAAATGAGGCTCTAGTAAGGTTTCTCCAACGGTACGATTGAGCTCAGGATGCCAAGAATCAACATTTAAGTGAGCAACATCAAAAAATAATTTTCGAGCCAATGAATAACCATTCGTATGTAAACCACTCGAGTGCAAGCCCAATACAACATCACCTGCTGTAATATTTTTACCTAAAATGACCTTTGATTTATCCACAACACCCGTCACAATCGCAACTACATCATGCTCACCAGGTAAATAGGTTCCTGGCATTTCAGCCGTTTCGCCACCCACCAATGAAATACCATTTTCAACACAGGCTGTTGCCATACCCTGGACAATTGCTTCGACAATGTTCGGATCAAGATGAGCATTAGCAATATAATCTAATAAGGTAAGCGGTGTTGCGCCGAGTACGACAATATCATTCGCTGTCGCACTCACAACATCCATACCGATGGTGTCGTATCGATTCATCATGCGAGCAATCATCGTTTTGGTACCTACGCCATCTATACTTTGAACTAAAAGCGGATGATCATAATCTTTCAATAATAACTTCAGATCGTATAATGATCCGAAAGCGCCAATTTCTGTTAAGACGTGAGGTGAGAATGTTTTTTCAACGGCACGTTTGATTCGCTTCACGGCTTCATTACCAGCCTGAATATCAACACCTGCTGATTTGTAATCAATAATGGTCATGATACTTTCTCCCTGAGGCTTTGCTCCCATACAGTTCTAGCCGATCTAACTGGCAAATTAATCACTTCTTGAATGTATAACTGTGGTTCAGCTGTTGTCTGTCCAATCGTCCAAAATGGCACTTGGTAGTCATTACATTTTTGCTCAAATAAAGCCAAATCAGATCGTTTGATTTCTAAAACAAAACCACCCGTTTCACTAAATAAAATTTGAGCCAACGGCAAGGCTGAAGGGATGTTCACGTGCACACCAATTGAATTTTTAAAACACATTTCTGCCAAAGTCACAGCGATGCCCCCGTCTGAAATATCATGTGCTGATAAGACCAAACCACTTTGAATCAGATCGTTCACTGCATGAAGTTCAGCGGCAATCAAAGCTAAATTAGGTTGAGGCAATCGTGAACCCAATTCCTGATTTAATTGATAATAGACACTGCCACCACATTCATTTTGCCGCTCACCAATCAGCATCAGCAAACTATCTGTTGCTCGTAGGTGGGAACTAACGGCCAAACGAGCATCAGGCATATTACCTAAACAACTGATCATGGGGCTGGGCGGAATAGCCTGTTGATTTGATTCATTATATAAAGAAACATTTCCCGCAATGATGGGTAAAGAAGCGCCTGGAAAGTCTTTAAGTCCAATCGCTTTACATGCATCAATCATGCCGCGGATTGACTCGGTAAATGCCCACATTTGTTCTGGTTTCTCAGGATTACCAAAACATAAGCAATCAGTTAGAGCTTGAGGAAGCGCGCCAACTGCCGCAACATTTCGTGCTGACTCCACCACCGCATTCACAGCCCCCCAATAGGCACTGATTTTATTGTATCTAGGGTTTTGGTCTAAAGAGAGCGCGATACCTACTTGTCGAATTTCTTCAGGGTATTTATCTTCATTAAACGGAGTTAATACACCGGCATTCGCCTCACCCGCTTCTATCAAAGTACGACCTTGAACTTGCTTGTCATAGGACTCAAAAATAGACAACCGTGATGCGATATTTTCATGACCTAATAATTGCAATAAAATGGCATTGAAATCATGCGCAACAACCGTAGGCTCTACGCCGATGTAATCAACAGGTAAAACGGGACGGTCAGATACAATACCGCGGGTAATATCTTCAGCTCGGGCGTTGACGATCGCCTCGCCCTGAAAATTCACAATATATTGACCATCTGTGCGTATTTTGCCTACCACACTAGCCCCTGCACCACGCGCTATTTCGGGTAATGCAAACGTAACATTGTAATGATCGATGATCATCTCAACTAGTTCAGGTGGAACAACCCACATAAAGCGCTCTTGTGTTTCTGAGCATAATGCAACATACGGGGGTAAATGAGCGATGCTTGTTGGCACCTGATCTAAAAAAATCTCCGCACCATACCCCCCCGCATCGGCAAGTTCGACCGAGGCACAGGCAATCCCACCGGCGCCCAAATCTTTGAAGCCTACTTGATCGATCTCACCACGATCTTGGAGCTTTTTATATAACGCATTGTTGGCTTTCAATAAATGACGTTTCAAGAAGGCATTGGGCTCTTGAACAGCACCTTTATTTTTAGCTTGTTGGTCGATATCGAGATTTGCTGATGCAAAACTTGCACCGCCAAAGCCACTGTTATCTGTTGCTTTACCGACTAATATAAACACGTGATTTTCAGCTGATTTGGGCGCGTAAGAGTGAATAACCTGATCTTCCCGCACGACACCGAGAGTCACGACGGTGACTAAGCAATTATCATTGTAAGCTGAATCATAATAAACATCGCCAGCAATGTTTGGCACACCAATTGGATTACCATAACCCCCAATCCCGGCAACAACCCCCTGTTGAATCCATCTGGTTTTTGACTGATGAATATCACCAAAACGTAATCCATCCGCAATGGCAATGACTTCAGCACCCATACAACTGACGTCTCGTACATTACCGCCAACACCTGTTGCGGCACCCTCATAGGGAACGATTTGAGAAGGATGATTATGTGATTCATGACTCATCACAATGCCATAACGAAGACCTTGGTGATCGGTAGCAACACTCACGATACCGGCATCTTCTTTAGCCCCTAAAATAATATTAGGTCCATCAGTGACAAGGGTTTTGAGATATTTTCGCGTACTTCGGTATGAGCAATGTTCTGAACCCTGTATCGACCAAAGAACACATTCTGCAAGAGTTGGAGGACGTTTTAAGATATGGTGCTGTATTTCTAAGACTTCATCGACAGTTAAGGCAAGATTGTATTGTTGTAATAGCGCTAAAACTTCTCCATGTGCAAGATCAGTAAAATCCAGCACTTCGTTTTTAATCGACATACGTTTTCTCATGATATTAAAAAACGCAGTCATCCTAACATAGTCTTTTTCACTCCACAAATGAACAATTTTCATTTGGGATTTCTGAGTGACTTCACCAGAATTTTGAATTAGGATAGTTTTTCAAATCCAAAAGGAGTTTTATGTGGATCAAAAAGCACCTCTCATCGGTATCGTGATGGGATCAAAATCTGATTGGGATACACTCATTCATTCGACCAAAATATTGGACCGTTTAAATATTCCCTATGATGTAGAAATTGTTTCTGCTCATCGAACCCCAGATAAATTATTTCAATATGCTGAAAATGCCGCTTCGCGTGGTATTGAAGTCATTATTGCCGGAGCCGGAGGTGCTGCGCACTTACCCGGGATGTTAGCTTCCAAAACATCATTGCCAATTCTCGGGGTACCGATTCAGTCCAAAGCGCTCAATGGCTTAGACTCACTGCTATCAATGGTACAAATGCCAGCAGGGATTCCAGTCGCTACATTGGCTATTGGACAAGCTGGCGCGACAAATGCAGCACTTTTTGCTGCAGCAATTTTAGCTAATAAGTATCCAGCAATTCATCAAGCGCTTTGTCAATTTCGTCAAGAGCAAACAGAACAGGTCTTAACAAATTCCGATCCAAGGACGCATATCGCATGAAAATAGGTATTCTAGGCGGTGGGCAATTAGCAAAAATGCTCGTTTTAGCAGGTTATCCTTTAGGCATTCAAATTGTCTGCATTGATCCTAACGCCGATTGCTGCGCCCAACCACTCTGTCCTGTTGTGCATACTGAATTCGACAACATAGAACGGATCCATGAACATTTTAAAGGGGTAAGCTGTGTAACCTATGAAACGGAAAATTTACCTCTTCATGCTGTGGAAAAACTACAAGAGCATTATACACTTTACCCATCTCTCGAAGCCTTGCGTATAACCCAAGATCGTCTTTTCGAAAAAAACTTCCTTCATTCATTAAATATACCGACTGCGGAATATCATTCGATTGATTCTTTGCAGAGTCTAGATAGTACGGCTAAACAACTAGGCTTCCCCCTTATCCTTAAAACACGACGCAATGGTTATGATGGGAAAGGTCAAGTCTGGATTAAAAGCGAAAGTGACTTATTACCCGCGTGGAAAGCTGTATCGACTAACGATTTAATTATTGAAAAAATCGTCCCTTTTGAGGCAGAAATATCATTAATTTTTGCGCGAAATCCTCAAGGGGATATGGTTTTCTATCCCTTGACCCTGAATCATCATGAGCAAGGTATTTTACGTCTTTCAGAAGCCCCCTATGATAAGCCTGAACTAGAGTTGCTTGCACAGAATAATGCAAGAGCTATCGCAGAGCGCTTACAATATGTTGGCGTTATGGCGATCGAGTTTTTTTATGCCAATCATCAACTCATCGTCAACGAATTAGCACCTCGAGTCCACAACTCAGGACATTGGACCATTGAAGGCGCTGTCACCTCTCAATTTGAAAATCATTTGCGCGCAATTCTTGGCCTACCTTTGGGCTCAACTACTATCACCGGATATTCTAAAATGATTAATTGTATCGGGGAGGAACCCAAAGATTTACGTACGCTGCTCAGTATTCCGCACTTGCACTTTCATTCCTATGGGAAATCCCCCAGAGCCCATCGTAAATTGGGACATATGACAATTTGCGCTACAAATCAATTAGACACACAATCTTCATTTGTTAACGCCAAACACGTTATGGATAATATCGATATATTCGATTAAAAATAGCCTTAATAATACCAACATGGTACTATTTACTATTCTTTTAGTTCCTCTCGACATTTGAAGCGCTTGGCTCACCCAACTTCAAAGACAAGGAGAATAGATTTGGTATTCGTCACATGACTATCAGTATTAAATCACGAGAAGAAATCCAAAAAATGCGAATTGCCGGGCAATTGGCCGCAAACGTATTAGAAATGATTGGCCCCTATGTCAAAGCGGGGGTAACGACTGACGAACTCAATACCCGCTGTCATGATTATATCGTCAAACACCAACAAGCCATCCCCGCGCCACTCCACTATCACGGATTTCCCAAGTCAATATGCACATCGATAAATCATGTGGTTTGTCATGGCATCCCTGATCATCAGATATTAAAAGATGGTGATATTATCAATATCGACGTGACGGTGATTAAAGATGGATATCACGGTGATACCAGCAAAATGTTTTTTGTCGGCAGACCCTCGCCTGAAGCCATTCGTCTCGTCAAAGTCGCTCATGAATGTTTGTTTCTAGCGATTGCAGAAGTTAAACCCGGGGCTTATTTAGGCGATATTGGACATGCGATTCAATCCCATGCTGAGCGTCATGGTTGCTCAGTCGTAAGAGAATATTGTGGGCATGGGATTGGTCGTGTTTTTCAGGAAGATCCAGAAGTTCGGCATTATGGTAAGCGAGGAATCGGGTTGAAACTACAACCTGGTATGACATTTACCATCGAACCCATGATCAATCTGGGTAAACGGCATACACGTCTACTCGCTGATCATTGGACGGTCATCACGAAAGATCATAGTCTTTCCGCTCAATGGGAACATACCTTGCTGGTTACAAATTCAGGGGTAGAAATTTTCACCCTACGTGAGGAAGAAAAAACCTTCAGAACGCCTCAAGTTGCTTTTTATAATGCCGCCATTCCGGCATAAATGCTGACATCAATTCATAAAATCGCACATTGTGACTCGCTTCAAGTAAATGGACCAATTCATGCACAATGACATATTCTAAGCAAATCATCGGTTTCTGTATAAGTTTTAAATTAAGGCAAATATGTCGGCGCCGCGGATGACATGATCCCCAACGTGTTTTCATCAAACGTATATTCCATGTATTCACCTGTACCCCTATCACTAACGCCCATTTATTCATCAATTCAGGCACCACCCTACGCATCGATTCTAAATAGAAAGTATGTAAGGCTACTTGTTTTTTTCGATAGTCATCAGGCTCGGCTACATGACAATGAATCACGTCATGCTCAAGATTTACTTTTGAGCGCTTGACACCGCCATGGAGATGCAAACGATATGCTTTTCCCATAAAATAATGTAGTTCATCTTGAGTAAGGCTTTTAATCGTTGTATCTACTTTATTGAGCTGTTGTTCTTGTTTTTTTCTGATCCAATCCTGTTTATCATGAATAAATTGATAAATAAGCTGGATTGGAAATTTCATCGGCGCAGTGACCTTCACATGGCCCTGACCATCGATCCTTAAATTAAGATTTTTAATCCGTTTACGCACTAGCGTGATTTGAAAAGCTTCCATGTCTATTATCATTGAATGTTCCTAATCTAATCGATATCTTTTATGCTTAAACGATGGTCCTTCCTCTTGCTCGACCTCTTGCCCTAGCTTATCTTCATGCTCTTTTTCGTTTTTAGCTGGATCTTTAGAAAAAAAGCCATGCTCACCCATCGAACCATCCCAAAATGAATCATTGAGACACTCCCATTTACTCGGTGAGTCGGGGCTCTCAAGGAGTGGCGGCAGCATTTTTTTCATTTCTTCAATCTTAGCTAAAATTGCTGCTTTAATCGATTCAGCAACTCTCAATAAATCTCTAAAACAAAGTTGAGTATGCAATCGATTTACTTTAGCATTCGATCGTTGCGCTTCATACGCTTGAATAAGTAATTTCGCATCGATTGAACTGATCCAATCGCGCGTTAAAATAGCTTGGATTTCTTCTGCTGTATATTCAGGCAATGTAAGCGTAGTAAGACGACGCAATAATGCGGTACTGGCAGCTCGTCGACCTGCCATTGAAATCGGATTTTGTGTTCCAAGAACCATAAAACCCGGATGTTGGGGCCTTGCGCCAGTTTCAGGGTGCCGCCCCATCAATAAAGCATTTAAAAACGCTTCCATCATAGGCGAGCTATTCATTTCATCAATGATGACTATCGCACCTTCATCAAAAGCGCGATTGAGCAACGCTTTTTTCTCCGTTAATCCCATACTAACTGGCATACGATAAAAAACTTTACCACGCGGAGTCATGGATGATAAGTCATTGACTTCATGATAACCAAAACATGACATCACTTGTGTCACCATTTCACTTTTTCCGATGCCCGGCGCACCTTCCAAAACAAGACCACCCAAACCACCATACAATTGTCTCTCATTCAAATGCGATCGATTGTCCAAACGCCATTGACGTAATTGCAATCGCTCATGTAAATGAAGCACTGCTGTGTTTCTTGATGGTGCAATATAAAATTGGTTTTGAGGAATATAAAGAGGCTGCTCAAAAAAATGTTCTGGGGTAAACTGCTGGTCAAAAAGAAACTGCTGACCAATTTGCTGATCAGGAATCAGTAGTATTCCCCATTCATACACTGCATTTTTTATGCAGTTGATAAAATCACCACCCTGCTTTTTATAATGTACTACAGCGATTAATGCCATCATCTCCAAATCACGAGGTGAAATCAAAACTTCTGTTTGCGAGCAGCGGCAAATAAATACATATGCATCTAAAATATGCTGACTTGCACGTTGGATTAAACTTCTCCTTAAAAATTGTCCTTTAAAGATAGGAAGTAATATATTTTGATAGATGACAGCCTGAGATAAAGGTTGGAACAAGACTGCCCGTCCGTGACGTTTAATCAATGCAGGAATTCTTCGTTCATCACCATAACTTAATGGATTACCAGCACAAACCAACTTATGATTTCTTGTTAATGGATAATAAGTCCCTTCAATTAAAATGCCAGGATTGGATTGAAATAGCCCCTCGAATTCATTTCGGTCTTCCGATGATATATTCACTTCATCTAGAAATAGAATCATCCACTGCTCAGCACGACTGCACGCCCACTCCCTCATTTTCTCCTTACCCTGAAATAATTGATAGGGAGAATTTTGACCACATAGTATGGATTGAACAAAAGTGCTTTTACCTACGCCTGATAAACCGGCCAAAAATACATACGGACTATTTGCCAAAACAGTTGAAACCTGCGTTAAGCGATCTTGCATAAATTGACGAGCTTGCTGCTTACTCGTTAAAGCATTGAATGGTTCATCTGATAACACGATGCCACCAGGTAATTTATAAATACCTAACCACGCATCATCACTTTGACCATTCGGGTTTATTTTCAAATAGAAAGAACGAGCACGAAGCTGACTCAAGGATTCGGTTTTAGCATACTCAAGTAATTCTTGTCGGTGTTTGGAAGGCAATAATGAAAGTTTTTCTTGGACGGTGACTTGATGCTCGACTCGATGCTCTAGCACTGAAAATAACTCACCATGATCAGTCAATATAATTAAACAACCCTTTAGCTCATAATCTCCCTGGTCAATAATAACCAACAAAGGCATCAACGCATCAATCAAATCTACGGACAAGGTTCCCTTTAATATGACATGCTTTCCAAATTCTAAGGCTGTTAATAATGCCCCTTTGCTTTGTTCAAATGTCATGTTCAAGGAGGTTTCTTGATCTAAAGATCTATCTAGCCTTAATAATAAATCATGAACCTCACAATTTGAAACATCTATAATCATCCAATCATGTCGCTGCTTCTCAAGCTTAGCAAGCGTAGTTTCTTGATCTGTACTCACAATAATCTGAAACAAATCAAACCGCCTTTCATCCCATGATTTCATAGTCGGAGTCGATGTTCGATTAACGCCTAATTCGATGGGTAGCACAACATAAGGAGCGCAATAAACGTTTAAAGTGATACCGAGATGGGAGCATATCGTTAATAATCGAGCCCAGGCATCATCGTTTAACGACGAGGTCAAGTTAACATCAAATTCACTGCCCACATCGTGAAGCCTACTTCGAACATATTTTAAACTTTTATTAGTTTCATCATACTCTTGACGATCATAACAACAGGAAAGCGTATGGGCATTTAATACAAATGCATCTTTATCGAAATACTCTCGTTGCACAAAAGCAGATTTTAGTCTTTCCCAATCATAACCATCGCTCATATAAATAGGTATTTCAGGGGAAATTCTGACTAATCTACCCGCATGCCATACACCTATTTGTCTTATTTTATTCCAAAACTGTCGAAAACGATGATCCGCCCAACATCCATTCTGAATAATTATGGGGGCAGAATAATCAATCGTTTTAATGATGCCTTCTTGAAGCGTTAATAGCTCAGGCCCCTCGACTAACCATCGCCCCAATAGTTCACTTTCCCAATCAACTGTTTGAAATAATTGAATAAGTTGTGATGACTGTTGAATACAGCTCACGTTCGGAAGCTCGCCAATGCATTGAATTGATGCCAATTTCAAATGCACCCTGATCTCTTCAATAGAAAATGAAAAAGCAGGTCGATGACTAAAACGAGAGTAAAAATCCGAACCATGGTAATGCTTCGGGTGATTTCGATTAACCAAGCCAATAATCAGTGTATGTTGTGGCAAGGCAAGACCGTCAACGGAGGGCTTCTTATCTAATAATGAATTAAACTGAACAATATCATCGGCATCAAACTCACGATAATCAATAACTAAAATAAAATCATGATGTCTCTTGATAAAATCATTCATTGGTCCACCTGGTCCATGAACGACCTTCCCTTGATTGCCATCACATTGAACAAATGCCGCCGAACAAATCAAATCATTAGGCGTATCAACATGAATGGCAGGAATATCACGACAAGTTATTTCGTCAATCAAGATCTCGCATACGCCATCTAGTGCAAGATCCGAATCGAACTGAAGCAGGCACGAATTATTTTTGAGGGGGTGCTTGATAAATAGCTCTAGTAGTATGTTGTGACAAAAATCGACAGGGGTTTCACTCAAAGATATATTATCATGCTGTTGCTGAGTTAGTGCCGCCTTGAATTCATTGATTTTTGTAAGTGCTTCTGCTTGTTGCTCTTTTAAATAGGACTCTTCCACTATGCTTTCTTGCAACCAATGCCCTAGCACTTGTTGCCGTAATTTTCTTTTCGAATGATTCGTCGTCAAATCTTTCTTTATAAAGGGGGAGTCATCAAGGCTCAGGGTATATTGATTAAGATCAAATACGTTATCAATATCTGCACGATGAGCATGTAACAGTTTGTATTGCGCCTGTAGGTGACAAAAAATATTTTTGACCGCAGGTTGCTTACTTTGGCAGCCGATCCACCAAATCGGTATTCCTTGTAATGTTTTTAAAAATAACCCTTCTAATGCTTGGGCCGAGAACTGATAATGCATCGGAAACTGGGCAATAATCGCTGGTCGATTGTAATAGTTGGCAAGCTTGATTAATCCCCCTTGCCCAATATAACACTCCCAATTCTCGAGCCGAGGTATAATCAAGCCTGGATGTTCCTTAATACTAATGATCTCACCGATATCAACTTGAAGTTTAGCCATTAAATCTGGCATGGTGAGTGTGATAGTTGAACTTGCATTAGGATTATAATAGTCATACTCAAGCTCATTTATTTTATGAACAAGCACAGCATGCCAAGGATTATAAAGGACAGATTTGACATTAATAGGTTGCAAACCAATAACTATCTCTAAATTCGGAGCAATAAACTGTTCTAACTTAATAACTCCAAATTGATAATATTGCTCGATAGCCAACAATAAAGCCTCAAATGTTTCAATTAATGGCTCGGTTAATCTCGCAAGGGTTCCCGGCCATTCAAGCAGTTGAGTAGTGATTTGTTCAAATTGTCCCCTACCCTTGTCTTTGTATAGGTTTACAAGCGCCTCACAAATACCATCTTGTATATGTGGGATATAATCTAAATTTTCCTTTATCAACGTTAAATATTGCGATAGTTTTTCAATAATCATGGACTGAGAGGCATCGCGATATTTGCCTTGATATTTAAAATGAAATTCATGCTTAGATGTAGGCTCAAAATCAGCCATCCTTTTGAAATTATGCGGGCTGTCTTGGGTGATAATTGGTTGAGTTAAGTCGTTATTCAAATCCGAATGAGTACGACTACTTATACTAATTAATGGTGAAACCGTGTTTATTTTCCTGTCTTCAATATTGGGGGCCGCTATTTCCAAGCACTCAAGTAACTTGGGGTTAATTTGGTTATCATAATGAATTTTTTTGAGCAGAGGTAGACAGCCCGGAGGGAGTGTTAATGCATTGGGGCAAGGGCCATCATCAACATCGTAAAGTAAATTAGTACAATCAGCTAGCTCTAAAAAACTAAGCTGAGGTGTAACTAGCAATATCGACAATAATACATCAGCCGAAATATTACTTAAATTAAGCTTGAGTCTTGATAATGCCCCCAGAAAGACGCAGTCCATTTGTTGTAGATATTCAAAATTAGCATCACTCAAATTAAGTCGCTCTATATTTGGCATGTACTTTAAAAAAGCGCTCAATGTAAAAGCAGTGATCGTGCCATAGATAGATACATCTCTTAGATTTTCTAATACCAAGCCATCTGTATCCGTTAAATGAATAGGAATCCGATCGCCTTTAATAGCCATTTTCTCTAATGCAGGTGTTTTTGTAAAAAATTTTTGAAGATCCCCTAGCGTAATGCCTGTTTCCTGGAAATCAATTAATCTAAGTTGAAGCATCTCGGGTAAACTCTCCGGAAGCGACACAGGTTGCTCTATTAAACGCAACGCTTTTAAATTCGGTGATGAACAAAGTAACAACTTCAACAATTGACAGGTAGTATGATCAATAAAGTAATCAGGGTCATCGTCGCTGTCCTCTCCCTGCTCATCTAACTCTTCATCTTCATCTTTATCATCATTTTCTAAAGTTAAACTCTCTAACTGAAGCAAGCTGGTCAACAAGCTATAATCTTCATCACCTTCGTAGCTCATATCAATAAGAGATATCTTTTTAATGTTGGGAGCTGCATTCAGCAAGGCAACAAACGAGCGAATATCAAGTATGACCCTTTCAAACCATATCTCTTCAAGATAGGGTAAACTACCCGGTAATAAGTTTAAGAACAGTTCACGATTAACATCCAAATCTCTTCTTGTGTTATCAAACTTTAAAACACGCAAATAAGGCGTCGCAAAAAGTAATTGTCCCATCAGTCCACAACTGACGTCGTCTAATTTTAAATAATGAAGTTTAAGCGCAGGCTTAAGCACCAGTCGGTCAGATTGAATGTTAATATTGCTGAGCTCTAGTGAGCATAGATTATCTGCAACAGATGACCATAGTGATTCCCATGCAACTGACTTAAAATCAGAGTTATAGAGTAATATTCGTTTTGCATGAAATTGGCTTTCGAAAGGTAGTGGATCACCAAAAATTAATCCTGAACACAATAAGCTGATTAATTTAGGACATTCCTCCATAATCTGAAGCAATATTTGAGAACCATTCGGTTGGTCTAGCTGAAAGTTTAAAGTTAAGTTTTTCAAGGAAGTTAACTGATTCAAACCAAGTGATTTTATATCAGTATTGATTAAAGATATGTTTCTAAATCGAAGTGATTCAATATTGGGAGCCACTTTGTACAACATCATTAAAGACACTAAGTCCTTCAACTCAAAATGAGCTGCATGCATATTTACCTCAGTTAACTGGGGTAAACTATAAGGTAATAAGGCTTTAAAACATTCTAGATAGGGCTTAACTGGAAAATTAAGCGACTGTAATTGAGTGTCAATTTCTAAAAATTTTGTTAAGTAATCAGCGGATATAGGAAACCCGGAAGACAAATCTATAACTGCAACATCCTTAAACTGATCAGGATTTTTATCAAACTCATGAGTAAACTTCGCAATAATTGATGCATTCGTAAATTTCACTGAATGATAGATCTCAACTAAGGAGCCAAATCTTTTATTTAATCGATTCGTCAGATCAAGATAAGAATTCAAACTTTTTTCATTAAGAGTGAAGCCCTTTTCAAGCACGGATATTTTTGGCGTTAGATACTCCAGCAACTGCCATAAGCTCTCTGGATCATCTAGTTTATTTTTTACTTCGCTATAATCTATTAAAGAAAGTGCGCGAGGTTGGTTGTATTGACCTGAGCACAGACAATCAATCCAATGGTCATCCAATATATGAATTTGGTCTTTTGGTAATTGATATTGCGCGGCCATTTGATATATCTGTTCTGGAAATATAATCTGAGTTAAACCATTGACGTTAGACTCCTCTATCAGAGGTCGAACAGTTTGAATCGACATAGGTAATAACTGATCAACTTTAGCGAAATAAATTTTAAAGCCTTCATTAATTAATAATTCAAAAATATAACTAACACAGCATTCCTTCTCGCTACTCCAACGATATAAACTCCAATCAGAAAATATGAGTGTTTTAGGTTTCTTTTCAAAATTGACCTGCGTTTTTAAAAAACAAGGTTTTAATGCGATCATCCGATTGATATCTAAGTTATCAGTGGGCGTATTGGTATAGCTCACAGCAGATTGTTTGGCATGGTAATAAAAAACGTCGGGGAGATTCGATACGTTAAACACTCTCGTTATCCTATCTAAGTGCTATGCATAATGGGGTGTGTCTACCCTAAGAGGCACGGCCACAGCCGTGCACAACGGCATGTTGAAAGCTTGTTATGTTCAAAATAAATGCAATTATACATGTAAATTCAATTCAGATCAAAATAAGAACAATTTTTAATAGATAAAGACATCAATTGTGTTGTAGGAGGTATTTTTCCAACCTTTAGAAAATAAACTACTTTGTGCTAGAGTAATCAGGAAATAACTTGTAGCCTGTATGCAGCGCAGCGAAATACAGGAAAAACTGCGCAACAAAACCCGGGTTTCGCTGCGCTACACCCAGGCTACGTTCTGACTAGAGTGATAAATAGATAACTTGTAGCCTGTATGCAGCGCAGCGAAATACAGGAAAAACTGCGCAACAAAACCCGGGTTTCGCTACGCTACACCCAGGCTACGCTCTGACTAGAGTGATAAATAGATAACTTGTAGCCTGTATGCAGCGCAGCGAAATACAGGAAAAACCGAACAACAAAACCCGGGTTTCGCTACACTACACCCAGGCTACGTTCTGACTAGAGTGATAAATAGATAACTTGTAGCCTGTATGCAGCGCAGCGAAATACAGGAAAAACCGAACAACAAAACCCGGGTTTCGCTGCGCTACACCCAGGCTACGTTCCGGCGCTCGCACAGAGGACGTGCTAATTATACATGGAGAGATTGTCCCTTGAATTTGCCAAAAATAACACGCTATAAACATAGCATACTCAGCTTACTCATTATCCTAAAGACCCAAACCGCTTGGACTGCTGGTGACACGACAACTACTCTTATGCCTCATTTAGGTCGATTCATGCTATCTGCGGCAGGTGCAGGTGTTAATACAGCGGCAGGTTCGGGTATTGGGATTTTTGGCGGTGATGTCATGCAACCTGTTTATGGTAATGACAATGGCTTTTTGTTTACGGACTTCATGGGAGATGGGGCAACAGGTAATACCTTTTTGGTCAGTCCCGGTCTAGGGATTCGTCAAGTTATTAAAAACCAAATTTGGGGTGCCTATTTATTTGGTGATAACGAGAAAGTAAGTTTAGGCCAGAATTTTTGGAATATAAGTCCCGGAATTGAATGGATGACACCTCATTGGGGGGTACATGCTAATGGTTATTTCCCAATACCTCAAACACAAGTAATGGGCGACACGGTTTTTGCTGACAATTTAGGAAATTATGATTATGTGTACTTTGTTAATGGAACCCATAATCAATATGATGCATTAACCGCGCCCTACGATGTCATTGGCAATGGGGGGGATGTTGAACTGGCTTATCGTTTTTCTTTCCACGATAACTTAGCTTCGCGAGCCTATGTGGGCGGATATTATTATCAACCTTCCACAGCAAGTAATTTCACTAATATTACCCATGTCAAGAATATCCCCGGTATCACGGCAGGTTTTGAGCAGTCATTAAATAAAAATCTCCGTCTTTCGCTGATGAATAGTTACGATTCTGTTAATTTTTATACCATTGGCGTGCGATTACAACTCACATTAGGTGATGACTCAACTATCTATTCGGATAATGTCCACGATCGACTCCTGGAACCCATCGAGCGCCATGTAGGTATCATTGCCACCGGTGCTGGCACCTATGATCAATTAGGCTATCAAAATCTGGGGAATGCGCTGGAATACAATAATGTTTTCTTTATGGCGCCGAATGGTGCAGGTAATGGAACCTATGGAAACCCGATGGCGTTAAGCCAAACCTCGTTGGATACGATTAATACCCAAAGCCCTAACAGTTCACGCCTTTATTTTCAAGGAGGAGGCGGTGCGGTCTATGCAGTGAACTCAACAAATACGTTAACGAAACAAGGTCTGCAACTTTATAATGGACAAGATCTATATGGACGCACAGCCAATTACACTGCACCGGCCACCAGCGCTGAACGACCGGTTATTTCAATCAATGGAGATACAGCTGGCGTCGGTGTTGATAATGGATTCTACATACAAAGTGGTGAAAATACGTTTAGTGACTTAGCCATAACAGCATCATCCACGAACGGAACGACTACCGGTATTTATGTTATCACTACCACTGAGGCAACTATCAATGTAGAAAATACTAGTGTTACTGGCTTGAGTCGAGGGCTCTATGCCGAAAATAATGGCACAGATAACCTGACGATTAATGCAAACAACTCATCATTCAGTAACAATACGGCCAATCCTGCTCCGGGAGATACTTTCAATGCGTCTGGGATCTATGCTAGCAATATCGCCGCAGGCACGCTGACCATTAACGCAACTAATTCATCTTTCAATGGCAATATGATTACTGGTATTGCTGGTGATAATGGTAATACGGCTTCTGGGATTTACGCCAACAACACTGGCGCAGGAAGCTTGTTGATTAACGCGATTAACTCATCTTTTAATGGTCATGCGAATAGTAGTAGTAATAATAATACTGGGGCCTCTGGAATCAATGCTTTCAATACTGCCGCAGGAAATCTAACTATTAATACAACTCGTTCAACCTTCAATGGCAATACGAATACCGGCACAGGCACAGCGGTCGCTGGAATTTCTGCTTCTAATACTACCACGGGGAATCTAACCATTAATGCAACCGACTCACAATTCAATCAGAACTCAAGCACAAACGCCCAAGTCAATGGGCTTTATATTATCGATAATGGTGGTCACGTAAACTTGAACCTCTCTAATTCGTCATTTAATGGAAATACAATTACTGGACCTAATAATGGTAGCGCGGATGGGGTGTTTATTAATGCCGTCAATTTAAATATGAATGTGACGAATAGTACCTTCAATGGAAATGTCAGTGATTCAAAAAACGTCGGGGGTGGCTTTGCTAATGGCCTAGAGGCTGTGGTAAGTGGGACCGCGACCATCACGGTAATTAATTCACAATTCAATGGCAATCAGGCCCTTAATGCGGGAGGAGGCTTCCAAGCCGCAGGATTGTTGGTGTTTGATACTGTTACCGCTAACACTCAAGTGAGTATTTCTGGCTCTCAATTCAATAATAACCTGGTCACTGGAGATGGTGCTAATGGAGGCGCTACTGGATTTAACATCTACCATACCTCTAGCAACACGATGAGCATTGTTGTGACCAACTCACAATTTAATGGGAGTTCAGCCAGTGGTAATGGTAATGCAGGGGCCGCGGGATTATATGCTGCCACTGGTGTAATGTCCCGAAGAATCTAGTCCTTAACACCTCTATTTATCCCGCGATATGTTGATCACAATCCTTAAACTGAGAGTCAAATAAAATGAGACAAGAAATTAATTATGATTAGTGACTGACCAACCTGTATTATTGAATCTCTTACAAAGCAACAAACAAGAGATCAGTCATGGTGCATATTTTCGCAGATATTACGTCATTAGTACAATATATCAATTCATTGTAACCATTCACCACAATCCTCCCCTTCGGGTCGGTTTGCGGTGATCAAATTGGCGGCAGGAGTTTTTTTATAAAAAAATTCAAATAGTTCTTGACAGGGTATTTGGCGTTTTTTTGAAAAAACAATGATGCAGGTAACCATCAGCTCAAACGCATGATATGCACTTATTCAAGGTCAATCCTGATCTTAAGTTTACAATCCTATCCCCCTCCGTAGTTCAAATTTTTAAATCGCTTAAGATGCGCCATAGGAAGGAAATTTTGCTGTTTAAAACCCATGTTATTATTCTGTTGCAGTCATTCAATAGGTAAACATGGTGAAACCAGATAAGATCAATATTACTGAGACGGTTGAAAGCGCACGCAAGTTGCTTGAAACAGATAAAAAAATCTCTCCAGCATTACGTGCTATGATTGAAATGCTGTTGATGATTATCACGTTACTTGCTGGAAAATTGGGGTTAAACAGTCAAAACAGTAGTAAGCCACCGTCGACCGATCCGAATCGGAAGAAAAAAAACGGTGCTAACAAAGGAAACAACAAACCAGGGGGGCAGCCTGGCCGTGTAGGAAAAAATTTAGAGCCTGTTGCCAACCCTGATGCGATTATCCCTATCAAACTAGATAAGCGTCGTCTACCGAAAGGTAATTACCGTGAAGTTGGCTTTGAATCACGTCAAGTTATTGATATTGAAATTTCACGTATTGTGACCGAGTACCGCGCTCAAATACTTGAAGATGCAGAAGGTAAGCGCTATGTTGCTGCTTTTCCAAAAGGCGTGTCTCGACCGATTCAATACGGCCAATCCATTAAAGCTCATGCGGTTTACTTATCGCAATTTCAGCTCATTCCCTATGAGCGCGTAGCTGATTATTTTATTAACGAAGCATCCATACCGATTAGTGTTGGCAGCCTATTTAATTTTAATCAAGAAGCCTCTGATCTGTTAGAAGGATTTGATGCATTAGCAAAGCAAAAATTGATACAAGCAGCATTGGTCCATGCAGATGAAACGGGTATCAATGTAAATGGTAAGCGTATTTGGTTGCACAATGCTTCAAATGAGCGGTGGACATATTTTTATCCGCATCAAAAACGTGGTAGTGAAGCAATGGATGAGATAGGTATTTTACCTAACTTCCGCGGCACGTTGATCCACGACCATTGGAAGCCATACTATACCTATCAACGCTGCCAACATGGTCTTTGTAATGCTCATCACATTAGAGAGCTTCAATGGGTTATTGATAATCATGCCCAATACACCTGGGCTAAATCCATGCAAGACCTTTTGCTTGAAATCAATGAAGCTGTGAATAAAACAGAAAAAAACTGCCTTGATAATGTCACGGCTGATGTGTATCGAAAGCGTTTCCATCAAATTATTCAGACGGGTGACTTTGAAATGCCATTGCCACCTCCCGAGCCAGACCAGAGCAAAAAACGAGGCCGAGAGAAAAAATCAAAAGAGCGTAATCTACTGGATCGACTCCGTGATTTTGAAAATGATACGTTACTTTTTATGGTAGTGAGCGACGTGCCTTTCACCAATAACAGAGGTGAAAATGATATCAGGATGACAAAGGTACAACAAAAAATCTCCGGCTGTTTTAAATCAATGGATGGCGCTAAAATCTTTTGTCGTGTTCGTAGTTATTTACTGACTGCTCAAAAACATGGGGTAACACCAACGGATGCTTTAAAAATCTTGTTTGATGGAAAATTGCCTGAAGTATTCTTTACTAATTAATCTTTACAACTCAATGGTGCACCGATTGCATCACCACGGGCGGCCACGAAGTGGCTGATTGTGGTGAATGGTTACAATTCATTAAAAAATAGTTCGGAGGAAATTCGTTTAGATCATTGTCTTTGTTGTGGTAAATCAAATCCATGGCGACATGGCGGATATTTTCGTGAGGCTGATCGGATTAACCCCTCAAGCGAATCACATAATCCAGTATTTATTCAACGATATTATTGCCCAAGCTGTCAAAAAACTTGCTCCGTTTTACCTGAGTGTATTCCCCCACGGCGTTGGTATTTATGGGATCTGCAGCAAGTAATTTTATTATTATGCCTTTCTGGAAAGAGTGCTTACGCTGTCGCAAAAGAGCAGCTCCCTTCATACAAAACAATCAAACGATGGTTAGATCGTTTTTCGGAACAATTCCGTTTTCACAAAGATACTCTATGTACCCATTTCCCTAAGTTAGGTCGCGCCATCAATATGATTGATTTTTGGCAAACTGTTA
>Ga0364920_10130_pt1 | contig 33618 bp, 26 predicted proteins | sample SorcelJu500001C8_FD_206961 | JGI IMG/M metagenome (GOLD analysis project Ga0364920, IMG submission 206961) | Enriched cells from Trout Bog Lake Hypolimnion, Wisconsin, USA - BchlTB.June20.5000.01.C8 | ecosystem: Environmental > Aquatic > Freshwater > Lake > Hypolimnion/Profundal zone | place: USA...
ATGCTGCAAGCCAATGGCACGCTCTGGGGCACTGGCTTCAATAATGACGGGGAGTTGGGAATCGGCTCTTTGGCCGGCGCCAATGTTCCTGTGTTCATTGCGAGCAATGTCGTGGCCACTGCTGCCGGCGGCTATCATTCCTTCTTCATCACCGCCGATGGCCGGCTTTGGGGCATGGGCCTAAATAGTGCCGGTCAACTCGGTCTCGGCTTCAATTCCGCCGCCGTGACCGCCCCAAGTTTGGTGGCTTCCGCCGTCGCCGCCGTGGCGGCCGGCTTGAATCACACGCTCTTCCTGAAGCAGGATGGGACGCTATGGGGCATGGGCGACAATTCGTCCGGCCAACTCGGCCTCGGCACCTCCACGGCCAGCGTAAATGTACCGACGCAGCTCGCCGCCAATGTCCAGGTCATGACCGCCGGAGCGCAGCACAGCGTTTTTGAAGATGGCCAGGGCAATCTCTGGACCATGGGCGCAAACCATCAGGGCCAATTGGGCGATGGCACCTATTCAAATTCATTCGTTTCCGAGATCGTTGTCCCGGGCGTTCTGGTCGGCGCCCTTAGTTCCGGTCCGACCGCCAACCACACCCTGGTGTCCGGACTGCCGCAGCCGCCGGGTTTGTCCCAGCCGCCGGCCAGCCAGACTATTACGGCGGGTGCCCCCCTGGCTTTCTCGGTCGTCGCCAGCGGGTTTCCGCCGTTCACCTATCACTGGTGGAAGAATGGCACCGCGATCCCGAGCGCCACGAATGCCACTTTGACCGTGACCAATGCCCAGCTCGAGGATTCCGGCTTATACAATGTTGTGGTCGTCGGTGCTTATGGCATGACCGTCGCACAGCCGGTTCGTGGGGTTGTGTCCACGCTCGCGTTGATTGCCTGTGGCTTGAATACTTCCGCCCAGTTGGGGATTTATACCAACACTCCTACCACCGAGCTTTCCCCCGTCGGCACCCCCAATGCGGCCCTTTATGCGCAAGCTGGCGTGGACTTCTCAGCATATCTCGATGCGGCGGGCACTTTATGGACTGTGGGGGCAAATTCCTACGGTGAATTGGGACAAGGCCTTGGCAGCGGTTACCAGATGATCCCGAAGCCGGTGGCCACCAATGTCGCTTGCTTCTCGGCCTGCGAAGACACCTTGCTGTTTGTCAAGTCGGACCAGACCCTTTGGGCGGCCGGCAACAACAATTATGCCCAGTTTGGCCTCCCCAACCCGCTCAATGCGAACACTCCGGTGTACGTTACGAACGGGGTCGCGTTGATTGCGGTGGGTGGATTTCATTCCATGATGATCAAGACGAATGGTCAGCTTTTTGTCGCTGGAAACAATGCTTATGGGCAATTGGGTTTAGGCGCCACCCCCTCCGCTGCCGGCTTTGTGCATCTGGCCGACGGGATTTGCGCGGCTTCGGCCGGGTATGACCATTCCCTGTTTATCACCACCAACGGCAGCGTGTGGGCGATGGGGGACAATACGCACGGGGAGCTTGGCGATGGCACCTTCACCACCCGCACGACCCCCGCGCTGGTGGCCAGCAACGTCATCGCCGCCACGGCTGGCTTCGTTGATTCCATGTTCATCCGCAATGATCACACGTTGTGGACAGTCGGTTACAATTACTACGGGCAACTCGGCAACGGCTCCACTTCCGACACCAATCGTCCATCCGTCGTCGCCAGCAACGTGGTTTCGGTGGCCGCCGGACAATCGCACACGGTCTTTGTGCAAACCAACGGCGCAGTTTGGGGCATGGGTTATGATTTTGTCGGCCAGCTTGGCCTCGGACCCAACACTTACTCGCCGGCCTTGCCGGTTCGTTTATTGAATGGCGCACCGGTGGCTTATGCCAGCACCGGGCCCACCGCCCAACATACACTGTTTGTCGCCACTCCCACGCCGCCGGTCATAACCTCGCAACCGCTCAACCAGATATTGGCCGCCGGCAACCAAGCCTCATTCTCGGTGGGTGCTTTTGGGTTTGCTCCCATTTCTTACCAATGGTGGTTTAACAGCAATAGCCTCAGCGGCGCGGCCTCATCCAATCTCACCTTGCTTTCGCTCGCAACGACGAACGCCGGAATTTATCAAGTCATCGTCGCCAACGGTTTCGGCAGCGTCACCGGCGGGCCGGCCCGACTGAGCATTGCCACGGTCCCCAGCCTGTCGAACCTGCAGCTCCAACCGGATCGGACGATGAAAGTTGCTTGCGCGAGCAACCAGCTCACGATTGGCGGGCGGTTGCTGGCCGCCACCAACTTGCTCACGCCCATAAGCCAGTGGCTGACGCTGACTAATTTCCCGGCCGGCCCCGCCGCACCAGTCACCTTTACCGACACCGGGGCCACCAATTATTGGACGCGGTATTATCGCACGGTCTGGCCCTAAAGAGCCGCCTGGCAATGTTTATGAGCGAAAATCCTAAACCGAAACGGGCCTCCCGGCTTTCAGCCTGCTGGAGTCAAATGAACATAGTCGCTCTGTGTGCCATCACGGTGTGTTGCGGCTGGCGCGTCAAAGCGCAGACCAACGTTCATTTCACCGGTGCGGCCGTGATCAATGCCAGCACCGTGCGGCTGGTCTGGGTGGACAACGGCACCACGCTGAGTTGCACGGATAGTCTGGCTTCGGCGCCCACCGGATTCTGGCGCCTCCTGGCCGGCCCTTCACTCACCAACCGCTGGTATGTTGCCGAACGCAGCAGTCAGCTCGGACAGCCCTTCTTCCCGTCCCAATGGGCCGTGGGACCGTGGGTGGGCAATTGCCTTACCAACGTCGGCACCGGGAACAATGACGTCCTCCAGAATTCGGCCTCTGCCGCTGCGGATTGTCTGATCCAACTCGGCAACGGTGGCGATGATGTTCTAACCCTCACCGCCGCCGGCTCAGTCAACCAGGAAGCTCTCATTCAAGACGGCGGCGCGGGAAACAATCATCTGACAGCGGTCGGGGGCAGCGGCGGCAATTTCATCTGGCAGAATGGCGGCAGCGGCAACAACACCCTGTTTGCCGAGGGCGGAACCGGGGACGACTGGATCTTTCAACTTGGCGGCAACGGCAACAACAACATCACGAACACGCTGTCGGCCGGGCACGACACCTGTTGGATTGACGGCGGATCGGGAAGCAACAATCTGGTGCTGATCAACCCCAACCAGGCCTATGCCCTTTTTGACACCAACCACAACCTGCTGCACAGCAACACCAACGGAACCTCCGGCACGAGCATCACGGCGAAACACCTAAAAAACGTCCTCTGCACCGACGGCGCCGGGAACACGAGTTGGCAGAGTGATCCGGCCATCAACGAGGCTTGGGTGGCCACCTGGGGGGGGACGGTCAACAATTGGAACGGCGAAGTCGCCCATTCCTGCGCCGTGGACAGCTATGGCAATGTATATGTCTCTGGAGAATATCAAGGCACGGTGGATTTCGATCCGGGACCGGCGACCAACCGCGTCACGGCCAATGGTTCGACCGCCGCCAACGCCTATCTCAGCAAGTTCGATGCGAACGGGAACTTTCAGTGGGTCAGGACTTGGGGCTCAACCAACGGCCGCTGCTCCGCCAATGGCGTGGCCGTGGACACCACCAACGGGGTGTATGTGTCCGGGCTGTTTCAATACTCGTTCAATTTCTTCGGACTGACGAATCTTGTCTCGAATGCCACGGGGGCGAACAACATGATGGTGTGCAAATTCGACGCCAGTGGCAACGCCCAGTGGGTGCGCGCCTGGGGCGGAACCTCAGGCGGCGAGTCTTATACCATCACGGTGAGTGGCACGAACGTCTATGCCGTCGGCGATTATTCCACTTTGACGAAAGGGGAGAGCGTCAACTTCAGCCCTTGGGAATCCACCGCGCACTACCAAACCAACCACGGATTTTTCGACGCCTGGCTGATGAAACTGGACAGCAACGGCCATTACCTCTGGTCCGACACCTGGGGCGGAGGTCTGTATGACGACTGCCCGGGAATCGCCGTGGATCCGGCCGGATTTGTTTATGCCTCGGGGTTGTATGCCAGCGCCGATATTGACTTTGATCCGCATGGCGGCGGCAAGACCAACAGCCCGGCGGATAATCCCGGCACCGGACCCACCAATTTGGACATGACCGATGTCAATCCCGCCTACTGGGGCATGACCGATGTGTTTCTCAGCAAATTTGATCCCGCCAACGGCAATCTCCTCTGGACGCGAACCTGGGGCGGCACCAACAGCGAGACCGGTCCGCAGGTGGTGGCGCCGGGAACCAACTCCGTGTATGTCGTCGGCGAATTCAACAGCCTCAACGTGGATTTCAATCGAACCAATGTGGATTTTCATCTGGGCGGCCCACCCGACATTCACACGAATTACGGGAACGCGGATGCGTTCATCTGCAAGTATGACGGCAACGGGAATTATCTATGGGGCAAAAGCTGGGGTGGTCCCGGCGACGACGGCGTGAGGTCCGTGGCGGTGGATGCGGCGGGCAATTCGTATTGCTACGGAGTGTTTAACGACACCGTCAATTTCAATCCCGCCGGCAGCGACCTCCGCACCGCGCCCAACTATGAAAACGCCTATTTGGTGAAACTGGGGCCGGAGGGAACTTACCAATGGACGCGAACGTTCGGCGCCCCCGGAGATGCCTCGGCCTGGGCCATTGCGATAGACCCGCGTTCCAGTTCATTCTATCTGAGCGGGAGCTTCAGTTGGAATTGCAATTTTGACCCGGGCGCCGGCACGGATTTGCGCAGCGGCACGGATGCCGCCTTTTTGAGCAAATTCGTACCGTGGCCGTGGTAAGCCAATTCGTTTGTACGCCAAAGGCATATTGGTCCAGCTTGGCCAGACGTGCGCCCTGACTGAGGGTCAGCCAGCCGGAGGCGTAATCCGGGACTATAAACAGCCTCGCCTTTTTCGTTCCACATCGGTAATTCTGTGCGTATGCCGGTTCCTGAGACAACGTCGGCCGAGGCGTTTGAGCACGATGTTGGCGGGCAAGTAGTGGTGGCGTGTCGCGACTTCAAGGCGTGGATCATCGCCCCACCGCGCAACGTCGAAATGGTGTCGCTGCCCGCTGCGGGGATTCGGCGGTGAAACAGTCAGATGGCACCATTTTGAGACTTGGGGCAGATACCGGATGTCTTCTCACAACCCGGATTCTAACCCCGCCGCAGGGCGTCGTAAAACTCGCGACCGGAAAATCCGAACCGCCGTCACTTCCGCATCTATGCCGGAATGATTTGCCTTTGAAAGATTTCAGGTTGCGGCTTCCAGATTCGTTCGGACTTTGTGCAGCAAGGTCAGGAGCTGGCAGCAATCCTTGGGGCGCAAGCCTTGCACCGCGACTTTTTCCAGTCGCCTCGCCTGGCGTTGCAACAGCCGATGGACGGCAAGCCCCTCGGAGGTCAGCCGTAACCGCACGCTGCGGCGATCACCTTCGTTGTCTTCCGCGCGCAACAATCCCTGTTTCTTTAGGCTTTTAATCAGGCGGGCGAGCTGGCCTTTATCGCGCCCGAAATGCGTCGTGAGGTCGCGCAACGTCGCTCCGGGTTTGCGGGCAAAGAAGCCAAGCAGTCGGCCTTCCAGATGCGTCAAGGCATGCGGCCCGTCGCGCAACCCGCGATATTGTTCCGCGCGAAAAAGGTGCATGACGCGGTGAACGGATTCGAACACCTCGCCGTGCATGGCGGGCTTTTGGTTGACAATGTCAACAGGCGTGCTATTCATGTTTGACAATGTCAACTAAACGACGCGCTCGCGAAAGTCAAATTGCAACTTCGGCCCGCAATGGGCTCAAAGCCAACACCCGTCACTGGCTGTAATTTTTGCCGATTTTTTGAAATCACGCCCCGCCATGCAGACGGCACCGACATCGGCGCAATTCGCAACTAAATCCACCCAGCCCCAGCGCGGGCTGGCAGGTTTGCTGGCAGCGCTTTCCGCCGTTGGGCCCTTCACCATTGACGCCTATCTGCCGTCGTTTCGCGACATCGGTCAGCACTTTAACGCGTCGCCGGTGATCGTGCAGCAAACGCTCACCCTGAATTTTTCCGCGGTGTTTGTTTACATCGTTTCGGGGCCGGCGTTTGTGCGCAACCTGCTCCACCGCAAGGAAACTGAATTTTACTGGCTCTTCGGCCCGACCACCGTCGGCATGTTGATCGGAACTTGGTTTGCCGGAAAGCTGGCCGGACACCGGAGCAACTTGTGCACGCTGGCGCCGGCTTATGGCCTCTACGTTACTTTGCAGCACTTCCACCTCAAATCCCCGGCCGTGCGATCGGCCCTTCAGGCGTCGCACACGGCGGTGTACCCAACTTAAACCTGAATTTGTTCGTATAATATGATCAAACACATTATCGGCACGACCGTCCTGGGAATGCTTCTCCTTGATTCCATACCCGGCAACGCGGCGGCTGCGGAGTCCGCTCCCCGCGGTCGAGACAGCCTGATTTTCGACACCAACAAATTCACGGTCAAGACCCTGACCGTGGGCAGGCAGACTGTCACCTACCGCGCGTACGAGGGCATTGTGTATGTTGCGAATCCTGTGGACCCCAACTACGAGTGCCTGAATTTCTACGCGCCGGTGGAATATTACGAAGGCAAGTCCGTTGGAGGTTACACTGCCGAGACCGCGCCCATTTTCTTCCCGAACAGCGTCGGCGGTTACATGCCGGGCCGACCCGGCACGCCGGATGGTTTTGCTGGCCCTGGCGGTCCCCCTCCCGGAGGGCCCGGAGGTCCCGGTGGCCTCGCCGATCCTCATGGTCCTGGTGGACCGCCGCCAAGCCGCAACAGTTCCCCCAGCGCCATTGCCGTGGCCCTAGCCAAAGGTTTGGTTGTGGCCGCCCCCGGCGCGCGCGGGCGCACGTTGCAGGATCAGAGCGGTCACTACACCGGCAAGGCGCCCGCTTGCATCGTGGACCTGAAAGCCGCCGTCCGTTACCTGCGCCATAACGACAAAATCATGCCCGGCGACGCCGAAAAAATCATTTCCAACGGCACCAGTGCCGGCGGCGCGCTCTCCGCCTTGGTGGGGGCCACGGGCAACAGCCCGGATTACGAGCCATATCTCAAAGCCATCGGAGCCGCCGATGAACGCGACGACATCTTTGCCGCCTCCTGCTATTGCCCCATCACCGACTTGGATAACGCCGACATCGCCTACGAATGGTTGTTCAACGGCATCAACACTTACGCGAATTGGGGCCGCCAAGGCACCATGACCCCGGAGCAGATAAATGTTTCAGACCAGTTAAAGCCACTATTCCCCGCCTACCTGAATGGCTTGGGCCTGAAGAAAGCCGACGGCACGGCATTGAGCCTGGACGCGGACGGAAGCGGGCCCTTCAAAGATTATGTCAAATCCTTGGTCATCGCGTCGGCCCAGAAAGCGTTGGCCGGCGGCAAGGATTTATCCGGCCTGACCTGGCTCACTCTCAATGACGGGACCGTTACCGACATGGATTTCGGCCAATTCATCGTGTACGCGACCCGCAAGAAGTCGGCTCCCGCCTTTGACTCCCTCGATGACAACGCGCCGGAGGTTAACCTGTTCGGCACGGCGACTATCAACAACCAGCACTTCACGCAATTCTCCAAAGACCACAGCACCGATCATTCCCTCGCGGAGGCGGCCATTGTGAAGATGATGAACCCGATGAATTATATCGGGACCCAAGGAGTTACCACCGCGCCGCACTGGCGGATTCGACATGGCACCGTTGATCGCGACACGTCCCTGGCCATTCCGGTCATTCTGGCCACGAAGTTGCAGAACCGCGGCTTCAACGTGGATTTTGCGATGCCGTGGGGCGTGGGACACAGCGGCGATTACGACTTGAGCGAACTCTTTGCTTGGATCAACCAAATCTGCTGTTAAATTCTGAGCAATAACAGAACAGGTGGTCCTGTCGCGGAACGCGGATGAAATGCACCAGCACGCCGGCAGTTTCGACTTCATCCTCGATGCGGTCGCCGCCCTGCACGATGTCAATGCGTTGCTCAATCTCTTGAAGCCGGACGGCAACCTCACCCTCGTCGGCGCGCCGGAGAAACCTCATGCCATCTCCGCTTTTTCGTTGATCATGGGCCGCCGCAGCCTGTCGGGCTCGCTCATCGGCGGCATCGCCGAGACGCAGGAGATGCTCGATTTCTGCGCCCAGCACCAGATCACTGCGGACGTGGAAACCATCCCGATCCAAAAGCTCAATGAAGCCTACGACCGCATGGCCAAGGGCGATGTGAAATACCGGTTTTCGATTGATATGGCCTCGCTCAAATCGGAATGAACAACGCCAGCCAGAAAGAACTCAATTATGGAAATAAAACGAAATGGTTCACAGCCATCCAATAAAGGCCCGGCGGACTGGTTCACCGGCACAGTGCGCATTGACTCGCCGTTCAAGGGGAGTGAGCCCGCCCGTGTGGGCGGCGCCATTGTCACCTTTGAGCCCGGGGCCCGCACTGCGTGGCACACCCATCCGCTGGGGCAAACGCTCATCGTGACCGCCGGCTGCGGACGCGTCCAACGCGAAGGCGGCCCGATTGAGGCCATCCATCCCGGGGATATCGTCTGGTTCCCGCCGGGCGAAAAACATTGGCATGGCGCCGCTCCGACCACGGCCATGACGCACATCGCCATCGCGGAGTTGCTCGACGGCAAGGCCGTGGACTGGATGGAAAAAGTTACCGACGAACAATACGGCGCTTGAGCGCCCCGAGATCAAGCTGAAAAAGCGTCATTATTATTCCGCGAAACCAGAGCGTTACGGCGGGGCGCCGGCACACTGGGCGGCGCGCATAAACGGGTTCAGAACTCCCAGTGCAGCCGGGCGCCAAAGACTGACACCGGGCCGCGAGCTTGATTGAAGGCCGGGTCGGTGATGAACTGGTAATCCAGCGCCACATGCACCGTCTTCCACACCCCGCAATCGTAGTAGGTTTCCACAACTTTTTCCCAGCCGTAATCCAAATTGCCGTCGCCCGCCAGAATTCCCGTGCCCCCGGCCGCCAGGAATTCCTGCTCCGCCTTGGAAATGCCGCTGATCACCCCCGCCAGGCCAAAGGTGTCGTCCGGCCGGTGCCAGGATTCACCCTTGAGGCTCAGACCGAGTGAACCTGCGTGGCCCACATCGCTGAACACCCATCCCTCTTCCTGATCGTCATTCCAGCCCAAGCGCGAGAACACGCCCACGTTCTTGACAATTTCCTGTTCCCAGTTCAACCCAAAGCCGTATTTGTAGTGGAAGGCCCGCGCCGCTTCCCAATTTGCGCTGGGACCATCCGCCAGCAGGATGGCGGTCGCCGTCGAGTACTCGGCCATGTTGGCCTTGTTCAGAAACGCCAGAAAGCGAATGGCCCCCGGATGATTCAGGAGGCTGTAACGGCGCTCAAATTCCGCCACCATTCCCCAGGCATCCAAAAATGGGCCAGATTGGGCGGCATCGCTAAATGGCCAGGTCAGAAACCGGTCGTCTCCGGTCTGGCTGTTCGGAACCCGCGGCATCTGGAAAAACCCGAAGCGCAACGTCCATTTAGGCCGGTTCAATTCAATGGCTATCCCGGTGTCGTAGCCGATGGCGTCCGCCGGATAATCCCACGCTTCATTGGCCATCAACCCCCAGCTCATGAATTGCGTGCGCGGATCATTCGCGTACGCATTGTTGTCAAAGATATCCTTGGCGCTAAACCGCCCCAAAGTGAACGTCAGCCGGGAGACATCTTGTTGGCCCGCCAGGGTCAATTGGTCATCCGGCACCGCCTCCGGTTCGCCGCCCAATCCGATCGTTTGCCTGATGAACAGGCGCGTGAGCGAACCATTGGGGACGCTCGTGCCCAGCCGGAAGGCCTCGCCGTTGGGAAATCCTTCCGCGCCGAGCGTGTCGGCCAAGCCGAAGCCCTGCCACATCAGGCCGTCCACGTGGGCCTCCGCACCCGACCATAACCGGACTCCGGCCATCACATCCAGGGAGACCGACTCCCGGGTTTCGCCGCCGGCCGGCAGGCTATTGGCCCCTGAATATTGCGCCGGGAAGGCGGGGTAACCTTGGACCACTTCCGTGTTTTGAAAATGCCAGTTCCACCGTTGCGGGGTGGTCGCAGGCGCTTCCAACGCGGGTGCCGGCGGGGCATTGGTGGCCAGCTCCGGCAGGGCCGCAGGCTTGCCGGTTCTGGCCAAAGCGGCCTGGTCCGCGTTGGTGGAGAGCTGCGCCGCCGCCGTGGCCGCGCAGGCGATCGCCGCCGCGGCAGCGCTCAGCAGCTTGAGCGGGTTGTTGGATCGGGTTTCCATTCTCAAGATGTATCCTAGGCTACATCTTGGGTCATGGTCAATAGGAATTGCCGGGGCCACGCCGTTTATGACCGCTGGGAACGTCCCGTTGCCTTACGGGCTGGATTCCAAGCGATAATAACGCTGGGAATCGAAAGTGTTGGTATCCGACCAGAAGAAGACATCGGCGGGCGCGTTGGTCGTGTAAAGGTCCGACCAGTTGGAGAAATCCAAGGAGGTTTGCAACGTGTAACCCTGCCCGGCAACGCCGGTCACCCGGAAAGTGAACAAGTTCCCGGCGGCCATGGTCGGAAGGTCCAGAACCGGTTGGGTGACCGCACCCAGGATCAGGTTGGTCATGACACCGTTGCCCAGGGAATCGTACACGACAAAAGTCAATTCGCCCGCGCTTTCGCTGACCGGTGTTCCAGTGATGGCGCCATCGGTGTCCAGCGTCAATCCGTATGGCAGCGCGGGGTACGCGTACCAGGAATAAGGAGGCACCCCCCCCGCAGCCTGAAGTTGCCCGTTGTAAGGCTCGTTCAGGGAGGCCGCAGGCAAGGAGGTGGTGGAGATTTGCAGCATGGGATAATTCGTGATGGCAGCCGGCGTGTCAATGACGGCGCAACCATCGGTGACGCGCAGGGTGAAATCGTTAGTCGCAGGTGTGGACGGCGTTCCGGTGATATATCCCGTGGCTGGATCCAGCGCCAATCCGGGCGGCAAGGCGCCAGCGACCACGGACCAGGTCTGTGGCTGGGCTCCGCCGGACGCATACAAACTGCTGGAATAAGCCGCGCCCACTTCGCCTGCGGACAATGGATACGGTAAAATTTGCAAGGCGCTGTTGACTTGGATTTCCACCGTGCTGTTCGTGGTTTCGTTGTCGGCCCCGGTCAACTGAACTTGAATCGTGTAATAGCCGGCCGCTTCCGGGGTGCCATCAATCCGGCCGTTGGCTTCGAGATTTAAATCCGGCGGCAGGGCGGCTGAGCCGGAGGCCAGCGCCCACGAGTAAGGCGGGGTGCCATTCGTTGCCTGAAGCTGGGTCGCATAAGGACAGCCCTGGGCGGAGTCCGCCAGATAGGTCGTGAGGATTTGCGGTGGCCCGGTGAGCACTAAATCCACCTGGAGGGACAAAGCCCTGACCTCATTACTGCCCCGGGAATCCTGCGCCTTCAGGGTGAAGGTGAAGAGTCCAAGGTTGGTGGGTGCGCCGTAAATATAGCCGGAAGCATCCAGCACCAGTCCGCCGGGCAATGCGCCGGAGGTCAGCGACCAAAAAATGTTGCCAGAGCCATTGGTCGCCAGAAGATCCGCCCCATAGTAATTATTAATCGTTGCGTCGAACAGGTTGGTCGTGAGGATCTGCGGCGGCGGAACGATTGCGACCATGAAGTTGGCCACGCCGTTGGCCGGGGGCACGTTGACAGTAACCGGGTCAGCCGGAGTATAGCCCAGGTTGTCGAGCGTATCGTTATTCAGGCTGACATTCCAGGCGCCGTTGAAGACGGCGACGGAATAAATGCCGTTACTATCGGTGAGGCCGCTGAGGGTGAAGTTGGTCAGGCCGACCTGGTTGGTTACGGCAACGCTCAGGTTGGCAATCCCCAAGCCGCGGGAATCGTGAACATAGCCGGAAATCGTGCCGGTGACGGTGCGCGCCACAATGGCATTGGTCAGATTAGCGCCATCGGCGATGGTGAATGACGGTGTGTTCGGAAAAATCAAGCCTGTAAGCTCCGTCTGGATGCCAAAATCCCACTTGCCGCCAAACAAAGGCATGTCGAAATCGCCATTGGTGTCAGTGGTGACCATCGAATAGACGCCATAGAATTGGTAGGAATCGGCGATGGCTTCAACTCCCGGCAGCGGTGTGGCGTTATCATCCGTTACGTGGCAGCGCAAGTGCGCGGTGACCGGGAGGCCGGTGACACTTATATTGATGGCCTGCCCGTTGTTGATGTTAAACTGCGGCGTGGGCCAGAAATAATTGCTCGCAGGTGGACTGGCCAGGTTTATGACGTCCACCTCGCCCGCGCCGGCGTCAATGGCCATGGAATAAAATCCGTTGCTGTCGCTGAGGGCAAAGGCATTATATTGACCAAAATCCGCATTGGCGACTAGACTCACTCCGGTAATGGAATTGCCGGACTTGTCCGCCACCCGGCCATTAATCAGGGCCGTGGCGGGCTTCAACGTTATGACCGCGTTGGTGACCGGGCCGGTGTAGGTTTGATAGTGGTTCTCGATTCCGGCATCCGGAACGAGATAGGCCTCCGAAGCGGCGCTTTGCGCCGTGGCCCGGACGGTCCACACATTATTTGTCGTGACCGGGATGGAAAAGTTGGAATTGCTATCCGCTTCGGAGAAGGTCACCAAAAAGTTGGTGGAAAAGGCGATCAATTGGGCGTTCGGAAGCACCTTTACCAAAAGATTGATGCTGGCCACAAGACTGCCGGCCAGCGTGGTGGTGGCGGCAATCAGATTCAAGTTGGTCGTGAAGGTCGCGTTGGTCTGCAGCGTGACCACCGGAAAGTTGGGCAGGCTGCCCACATAACCGGCATGGAAAGCCATCACTTGATACACACCAGGGAGCGCCCGGAGTAAATAATTTCCGTTGCTGTCTGCCGTGGTTCCCGTCACGACAATTTGAACATTGCCGCCGGAATTCTCCACCAGCGCCACATAAGCGCTGGGCACATTCGTCGAACCACTGATGACCGTGCCTTGAACCACCTGGTTGTAGGCCTGGTTGTTCACGGTAAAGGTGAGGTTGGTGGGAGCAAAATGGTTGGACGGACTGCTGAAGCGAAAAAGGTAACTGGCAACGCCGCGGGCGATGTCGGGCCCGGCGGCGAAATTAATGGAGGCCGCAATCGCCCCGTTGGTGGTGCCATCCTCGTCCCTGAACAAGTTGATATTCGTTGCGCCGTTGAGCAGCCTGGCCTGACCGTCGGTCACGAGCTCGCTGCGGACACAGATATCGCCGACATCCACCACGCTGTTGCTGTTGACATCGTCGAATTGCTGAACCAGGACGGTTTCACCGGCCGGCAATCCGGTCATCTTGAAAGTGATCAAGCCGCTGTAATCATTGCTCACCACGTTGGGGGTCAGGGTGAAGGTGGCTGCGTGGACAGCCAACCCGAAAAACGGTAAAAGGAACCAACCGAATATTCTTGGCTTCATCAAAAGGTCTTTAAGGTGACAGGCGTACCCGGTAAAAACGTCCGCGCAATGACGTGCCGGCGGTATTCGTGTATTGGAACGGTGTGGAAGGTGAGGGATTGGTAAAGATGTCACTCCAACCCGACAAGTTCGTGCTGGCCGTGATGATGTAATCCGGACCGGCGGTACCGCTCACCTGGAACGTGAACTGGCCGCCCGTAAAACCTATCGGTGTCAAAACGACGGGCGCAAGCGGATTCACAATGACGGTGAAGGACTTCATGTCGCTTAGCGAAGGCACGCTGTTGTCAGTCACCTTTACCTCAACCGTATTGGTGGTGCTGGCTTGTGTGGTCGCCAGTCGCCAATTGAACAACCCGCTGGTGCTGTTCAGGCTCGCGCCGCTGGGAGGGGAGACGAGGCTGTAGGTGAGGATGCGGGTAGGATCATTATCTACGGCCGAAGCGGTGAAGGCCACGGTTTGGCCCACATTAACCTGGTAATTGCCAATGGCGGCAAGGGTCGGCGCATACACGACCAGGGTGAAGCTGTTCGTCGCACTCAGATGCGGATTCACCAGGTCCAAGGTGTCCGCATTCGTGACCACCGTGGTAATGAGGTTGGTGCCGGGGCCCTGCGACCTTGACGGGGTCCAGGTAATGACGCCGCTGGCACTGATCAACATGCCTGTGGGCGGATTGACCAGCAGATACCCCACAGTTGCGTGGACGTTGGTTTCGAACGCCGTGTTGGTGGCCGTGAACAGTGCTTGGACGTTTACCGCTTGGCTGGAAATCACTGGCAGCACCGGCGCCACATTCACTTCCTTGACAATCACCGTGATGAAATTCGTCGTCTCCAAATGCGGATTGATCAGGTCATACGGATTGCTGTTGGTGACAATGGTTGTGATGAGATTGGTGCTCGGACTTTGCGCCTGGGCCGGCGTCCAGGTTATGATGCCGCTGGCGCTGATGACCAGGTTGCTGGGCGGACTTACCACCGTGTAGCCGATGATCGTGGAATGGAAGTTGGAGTTGGTCGCGCTGTTGGTTACGGTCAGTAGCGTCAGCTCATTCACAATTTGAGTGGCGACCGTGGGCAAAGTTGCGGGCACGTTCACTTCCTTGACCACGACGGTGAAGGTGTTGGTGGACTTCAAGCTTGGATTGATCAAGTCATACGGATTGCTGTTGGTGACAATCGTGGTGAAGGTGTTGGTGCCCGGAGACTGCAACTGGGTCGGCGTCCAGGTGATGATGCCGTTGGTGGTGACGCCGGCACCGGCGGGCGGATTCATCAGCGTGTAGCCGATGATCGTGGAATGGAGGTTGGAGTTGGTCGCGCTGTTGGTTACGGTCAATAGCGTCAGCTCATTCACAATTTGAGTGGCGACCGCGGGCAGAGTTGCGGGCACGTTCACTTCCTTGACCACGACGGTGAAGGTGTTGGTGGACTTCAAGCTTGGATTGATCAAGTCATACGGATTGTTGTTGGTTACAATCGTGGTGAAGGTGTTGGTGCCCGGACTCTGCAACTGGCTCGGCGTCCAGGTGATGATGCCGCTGGTGGTAATGCTTGCGCCGGCGGGCGGATTCACCAGCGTGTAGCCGATGATCGTGGAATGGAGGTTGGAGTTGGTTGCGCTGTTGGTTACGGTCAATAGCGTCAGCTCATTTATAATTTGAGTGGCGACCGTGGGCAGAGTTGCGGGCACGTTCACTTCCTTGACCACAACGGTGAAGGTGTTGGTGGACTTCAAGGTTGGATTGATCAAGTCATACGGATTGCTGTTGGTCACAATCGTGGTGAAGGTGTTGGTGCCCGGACTCTGCAACTGGGTCGGCGTCCAGGTAATGATGCCGTTGGTGGTGATGCTTGCGCCGGCGGGCGGATTCACCAGACCATAACCGGTGATGGCGGAATGGATATTGGATTCCGCAGCGGTATTGGTGACGGTTAGCAGCGACAATTCGTTGACGTTGGTTGGTGTAACCGCCGGCAGAGCCGGAGCGACATTTACTTCCTGCACCACGATGCTGAAGCTGTTGGTGATGCTTAAGGGCGGCGTGCCACTATCCGTCACCACCACCGCGACCGTGTCCGTGCCGGGACTTTGGCTTTGCGCCGGGATCCAGGTGAAAAGGCCGCTGCTGGCGCCAATATTCATATTGGTCAACGGTGACAACAGGCTAAAGGACAGCGCCTGGGAAGGCACATCCAGATCGCTGGCATGGTTGGTGACCGAGAGCTGGGCCAACTCCTTGACCACCTGATTCGCGTTCGCCAGCAGCGTGGGCCGCGCGTTCAAAACCTCCAGCGAGAAAACGGTGGCGTCATAATTCGTCTGCCACGCGTCCGCGAACGGCAGGCTGGTGTTGGTAAACATCCCGGTGGCGGAGCCGTAGGTCAGCACCGGAAAAGTGTTGGTCGCAATGGGAACATAACCTTGGTTTAGGTTTGCACTCACCGTGCCCGTCAGCGTCGCCGCACCGGCAAGGTTGATCTGACCAAAGTTGGTGAGGCTGCTGATCCCGAAGTTCAGCGTGCCGCCGGTAAGGTCGTAACTGGTGGTCAGGCTGATGATGCCAGACTGCGCGTCCAGAGTTCCAAGGTTATAGAATTTAGGATTAATGAGCGTCGTGTCGGTGCCGTTGGATTTGCGCACTGTGCCATAATTCACCACCGCCGGCACGCCCGGTCCAAGATTGTCGTCATAGACATCAATCAAGGCATTGCTTTGCAGATCAATCAACCCATTCGTGGCGTTCACCAGCAAGCCATAGCCGCCGCCGTAGCCACTAAATACTATGCAGCGCATGCCGCCTTCCGTAATGATGATGGTTCCGCTGTTGGTCAACACCCCAAGCATATCCACAAAGCCGACCACCGGTGGGGCCACGCGCATCAGACCATTCGTCGCCACGGTGCCAACGCTGCTGGCACCGATCTGCCCGGAGGTCCAAACAAACTGCCCGGCAATACTGCCATTGAAAGTGAAAACCCCGCCGGTCAGAAAATTCGTCCCCGCTCCCAGAATGGTGCCGTCCAACTCATAATTGACAGGATAATCGATGGCGGCGCCCGACTCAGCTACGAAGAGGCCGCTTCCTTTGCCCCCTCCATTCAGGCTTATGGCGCCCGATTGCGCATCCAAAGTTCCCAGATTATAGAAGGCGGGATTTATGGGCGTCGTGTCGGTGCCGTTGGATTTGCGCACCGTGCCATAATTCACCACCGCCGGCACGCCCGGACCAAGGTTGTCGTTGTAAACATCAATTAGCCCATTGCTTTGTAGATCAATCAACCCGTTCGTGGCGTTCACCAGCAAGCCATAACCGCCACCGTAGCCATTAAATACTATGCAGCGCATGCCGCCGTTCGTCATGGTGATGGTTCCGTTGTTGGTTATCACCCCAAGCATATCCAAAAAGCCCAGGGTTTGGGGGGCGACATAGATGGAGCCAGTCGCGGCAACGGTCACCACGGCCTCCGCGCCAATCTTCCCGCCCGTCCAGTCCAACCGGTTGGCAATCACCAAATTGGTGCCCGTCAGAACCCCGGACCCCGTTAAAACTGCATTCGCGGTGGCCAGCAGGCCATTCAACGTGATTACCCCATTACTGATCAAATTGGTGCCCGCGCCGGTCAGCGCGCCGTCCACTTCGTACGCACTGGCGAAGGCGAGCTGGGCGCCCAGTTCAGCTTGAAATATCCCGTTGCCGTTGCCCCCGCCATTCAGGCTGATGCCACCGGACTGTGCGTCCAGCGTCCCCAGGTTGTAAAATGCCGGATTTATGGACGTCGTGTCGGTGCCGTTGGATTTGCGCACCGTGCCATAATTCACCACCGCCGGCACGCCCGGGCCAAAGTTGTCATTGTAAGCATCAATCAACGCATTGCTTTGCAGATCAATCAACCCGTTCGTGGCGTTCACCAGCAAGCCATAGCCGCCACCATCGCCACTAAATACTATGCAGCGCATGCCGCCATTCGTTATGGTGATGGTTCCGTTGTTAGTTAGCACCCCGACCATTTCCAAAAAGCCGGCGGTTTGAGGGGCCACCAGCAGCCATCCGTTCGTGGCCACCGTCAACACATTGGAGGCGCCAATCTGGCCCCCAGTCCAATCCACGCGGCCCTTGACGGTGAGCAGCCCGCTCCCGCCCAAATTGCCGTGGACGAGTTGCAAGTCGCCGTTTTCCTGAACTGTGCTGGATCCGCTCAACGCCAAATCATTGACGGCCGCCAAAGATTGCTGCCCGCTGCCGCCTCCCAGCGTCAGGCTGTTCACGCTCGCGGGCACGTCCAAGGTCACCAGATAGCTGCCGGCGTTGGTGATAATGGCGTCATCGGCCGCTCCGGGGATTTGATTGGGGTTCCAACTGGTGGCGTCGCTCCAGTTGCCGCTGAGGGTGTTGGTCCAGACAATGCTGGCGGCATGGCCCACTCCGCCAGCCATGAGCGCCAGCGCCATCCCCGCAAAAAATAGTTTTTTGATAAGCTTTTTCTCCTGTTTCGGGTCCAAATACTATCCTAATCAAATAATTATGTAAAACTTATTTTCAAGTTTCCGGTGAAAATCGTGCTGCTCCTTGAGGAATGTGCTGGGAGTTCTTCATTGGTCGGGATAAAAGTCTGATCCCCCGAAGTGGAAGAAAATATTGGTCTTGAAACGCTCCAGGTGTCGTACTCACGAGGGGCGGAACTGCTTTTGAGGATCGCAAAGCCGGTTCTGAGCGTTGAATTTTTGCCGCCTTCCCTCAGTGGCCAGAACTCGGGTGTGGCTGCACGCCATCGCCAGCTGCGAAAGACTGTAGATCCGCAAGCACAGGGAGATCCAAAGCAGGAAAGTGGTCCCTCCGGCAAACTGCGTCAGGCGCGGTTTCCCGGTGAAGCGGCGGGCTTCTCAAGGTTCACGCTTCAGCCCGCCTCCGGTCCGGTCGGCGCGGGGCCGCTATTGCCTCGGCGCGCCGGGAATCCAGCGCTGGCGGCCATGCCCCCCGCTGCGGTCAGTTCGGCACCGGCTTGAGCGCCCCGGTGGGCACGAATTCCGACACGCGGTGGGTGGCGTCGGCGACCTCCGCGCGCGTCATTTTGAAGGTCAGCGGGGCGAAGGCGCCTTCCGAATCTTTGTAGCCTTGCGCGGCCGACAGTTGGAACCATTTGTAGGCTTCAATGCGCGCTTCGGGGGCGTCGGCGGGCAAGCCGTCCATGCTGGCGCGCTGGCAGTTTCGGCCCATGTGATATTGTCCCCCGGCGTCTCCGAGTCTGGCCGCCCGGCCAAACCAGGCGGCGGATTCCACGTCATTGCGGGCGACGCCCTGGCCCCGGGCATACATCATGCCCAGATTGAATTGCGCGAGACCGTGATTTTGCTCCGCCGCCTGGTGATAACAGTCCAAGGCCTGCGCGTAATCCTGCGCCACGCCCGCGCCGGTGGCAAAATTCAGACCCCGATTGAACAGCACCTCCGGATCCGTGGAATTCACGTCCGGAACCACCGCCGGCAGCGGGGTTTCTTTTGCCGATGAAAACAATTTGCCGAGCCAAGATTTTTCCATGGTGGCCAGCATGGGCTATGGGGAGGGAAATACAAGCTTGGAAAATGTGGCGCCCAAGGGTGGTCGCCAACTCAGCGAGGAGGGATTCAAAGCAATCCTGCCAGATTCCCGCTGCCACGCCCGGCTTGAGCGATCCGCCGTTTTGCTTGCATTCTCCTGATTTTATTGAGTTGATGCAGGCCTTTACGTTCCAACCAGAACAGCGGGTAGCTCCACGGCTTGATGTAGGCTTTTAGTTCGTCCCGCATCCGTTCCGCCCGGGGGCCAAATTTCGCGAGGTTTTTTTTCAAAAAGCGGTTGTGATTGATCAACATGCGTTGCGTGGCCGTCTCGAGCATCCAAGTCTTGGCGTAGTAGATCAAGAGCAACTCCCAAATCTCCTCCTGGCCGATGCCGTTGAGCCGATTGATCTGACTCTGTTGCGCCGCGTGTTGCCGAAAGGCGCTCAAGGGTTCGTCGAGAAAAACAAAATCCCCCTGTTCCAGCAGATAAAACCACATTTCCAGATCCCACAATTGCCGGTAGTCGTGGCAAAAGCCGCGGGCGGCTTGGACTTTGCGAAACATGACCACGGAGGGCTCGCCGATTTTGTTGGCCATCGCTTCCAGGTTGGCCAGGATGATCTGTTTGCCGTTCCAGACCCCCGCTGGGAAACCGCAACGGCCGTCGAGCCGGCGGGATTGGTCATCAATGAGATCGGAGGCTGAGCCCACTAGCGCCGCGGCGGGATGGGCAACCAATGCGCCCACCATTTTCTGAATGGCGGCGGCCGACACTAATTTGTCGTCTTGATGCACAAATTTGATGAACTCGCCGCGCGCCGCCTCCAGGCAGGCATTGTGATTGCGGGTTTGGCCGAGATTGTGCGGGTTGCGCCACCAGCGCAGGCGCGCATCGGTGGCGGCGTAGCGTTGGACAATCTCCAGGGAATGGTCCGTCGAGCCGTCATCGGCGATGAGGATTTCAAGATCCTGGAAGTCCTGCGCCCGGATGGAGTCCAGACATTCCGCCAAATAACGCTCTCCATTATAAAGCGGAATGATGACGCTGACGCGCGGGCGGGAACGAACCGCCGCCGGGCTGGCAGGGGTGTTTTGACCGGTGTTCATGGGTGGAACCAACCCCGGGCTTTCGCCCGCCGCTTGCAGAGGCTGCGGTCCAACGGGTCGCCTAACCGCGGTTGCATCGGCGGGGAAAGCGGGCGCCGGGTCTGAACCCCCGGATCACGGAACGGCAGACGGTTGCCGGAGCGCAATCCCAGCCGCACGAAGTGGATTGCCAGAACGACGGGCCAATCCAGAAATAAAAACAATGGCGAACTGAAAACCATGCTGATTCTAAATTTATGACTTCAAAAATGTGATTTTATACGTCCCCGCAGATATGCACAAGCCACAGTTCTCGCCAAAAGAAAAACGCGGCCGGTCGGTGGGGCCGGATTAAACGGCCGCTACAATCCCAGCGGCCCGGCCATGATGCCGATCACACTCAAGGGCCCCTGGTCCTCCAGCCCATCGGCGGCCTTGTCGAGCTTTTGCAGGGACAGCTTGGCGTTGCTGTAGAATTCCGGGTCGTTGACCAGCTTGGACAGGGTGCCGTTGCCGTGGTTGATCTTGATCAGGATCTGGTCCAGGTTGGTCATCGAATCCTTGGTGGCATAGAACAGGGAATCATCGGTCAGCAACTTGCCCAGCGTGCCGCGACCGGCACTGGCATTGGTCACCACCAGATGAATGGACGCGATCATGTCGTTGGCCGAGGCCGAGACCGTTTGCAAATTGCTCACCGTGGTCAGGGCCGAGGCATACAGCGAGTCTTCATAAATCAGCTTCCCGACGGTGCCCTGCCCGGAGGCGATTTGGCCCGTGATATTGGTGATGTTTTGAATGGTGGCCCCCAGCTCATCCTTGTGGCTCTTGAAGAAATCCCCCAGCGGGCCGAACAAATTATGAATGTCATCGCTGGCAAACGCCTTGGTCATGCTCTGAATCCCGTCCACGGCCGAATCCAGCTTGGCCATGACGGCGCTCAAATCCGGCTGCTCGTAGGTGACCAGTTCGCTGCCGTTTTTGGCGTTGGGCGCGTCGGCCGAGCCGAAATCGATGGACACAAAGTTCTGGCCCATCAAGCCGGCGAACTTCACGGCCGCCCGGCTGTCGGTCTTGACGGTGACGCCCTGATGCAATTTCATGATCACCCTGACCTTGTTTTCGGTGAGCTCAATGGCCTGCACCTGGCCGATTTCGACGCCGGCCATTTTGACGCGGTCGCCGAGCTTCAAATCCTGTACGGTGTTGAACTGCGCGCTCACCAGGTAGCCCGGATGGAACACGTCGGTGCTGCCCAGCGTTTCGACAATGATAAAACCGGCGACCACGGCCAGGAACACAAAAACACCCAGTTTAGTCTCAAGTGAGTTTTTCATAGGCTTAATAAATTAGCTGCGTTTGAAATCAGCGTGTAAAAAATTCTGCACGCGCGGGTCGTTGAAGGCTTTGACCTCGGCCGGCGTGCCAATGGTCAAAATCCTGCCCTCGGCGATCACGGCGATCCGGTCGGCCACGCCAAAGGCCAGATCCCGGTCATGCGAGACCACCAAGGACGTCACGCCGATGCGCCGTTTGAGCTTCAGGATTTCGTTGCCGACGATCACCGAGGAGACGGGATCCAACTCGCTGGTCGGCTCATCGTAAAGAATCAGCTGCGGGTCAATGACCAGCGCCCGGGCGATGGCCACGCGCTTCTTCATGCCGCCGGAAAGCTCCGAGGGCATCTTCTCCAGCACGCCTTCCAGGCCCACGTCGGCCAGCTTTTGGGCCACGATCTTTTGGATTTCGGCCGGCGGCTTGAGCCGGTGTTCCGTCAGGTACAGCCCCACGTTTTCCTCCACCGTCAGCGAATTGAGCAGCGCCCCGGACTGGAAGACCAGCGCCATGCGGTAGCGGGCGGCGATTTCCGGCGTGCCCACGGGCTCGCCATTGATGAGAATTTCCCCGGCATCCGGCTGCTCCAGGCCGATCAGGTGTTTCAACAGCACGCTCTTGCCGCTGCCGCTGGGTCCCATGATGACAAAAATCTCCCCGGGCCGGACGTCCAAATCAATGCCCTCGAGCACCTTCTGGCCGCCAAAGCTCTTGTGCAGGCCGCGCACCACGAGGCTGACTCCCTGGGGTTGGGGGGTGGCGTCACTCATATAAGTCCCCAGTGGGCCAGCAAGATCCACAGGCTCGTAATCAGATAATCAAAAATGACAATGAGCACGATGGAGTTGACCACGGCTTTGGTGACCGAGCGGCCAATGCCGCGCGGACCGCCGATGGTGGCCAAACCCTGGTGGCAGGAGACCACGCCAATCAGGATGGCGAAGCAAAAACTCTTGCACACGCCATTGACGACGTCCTGCAACTCGACGAGGTCGCGCATGTTGGCGAAGAAAACTTTAAAGGGGATGTCCATCTGGTGGTTGAAATTCGCCACCACCGCCCCCCCGAACCAGCCCACCATCACGGAGAAAATGACCAGCAACGGCAGCGCCACGGCAATGGCCACAATCCGGGGCAGCACCAGATAGGACACCGGATTGATGTTCATGGTGCGGAGGGCGTCAATTTCTTGGTACACCCGCATGGAGCCGATTTCAGCCGCCATGGCCGAACCGATGCGGCCGGCGATGAGAATGGCCATCATGACCGGCGCCAATTCCTTGGCGATGGCCAGCCCCACCACGCCGCCCACGGCGTTGGCCAGGCTTCGCTCGACCAGGGCGGGGCCGAAGTTCAGGGCGATCACCCCGCCGATAAAAAACGACAGCATGCAGACCATCAGCAAACTGGCGTTGCCGATTTCAAAGAATTGATCCAGCACCTTCTGCCGCTGCCGCCAAGTTTGCGGCAGCGCCAGCAGCGTGCGCCAGAACAACAGTACAATTTCGCCAATGTTTTCAAACATAACGACCCGCCACAGTTAATCATGCGCGGCCGTCCACGCAATGCAATTTTCTCGAAATTGCCTTGCGATTGGCAGACGATTTGCTACTGTGCAGTTAGCCGCTAGTTGACCTGAATCATCAAAACGGGGTGACTGACTCATGCAACCAAATATGAATGCAAGCCCGGCCGCCGGCCCACCCGCGAAGAAGATTTTGGTGGTGGATGACAACGAAATTGTCATCAAAACCATCACCTTGAAATTGCAGGGTGCGGGTTATCAGGTGATTGCCGCCATGGACGGATCGGAAGCGGTGGCGCTGGCCCGCAAGGAAAGCCCGGACTTGATCCTGCTGGACATCAGTTTTCCGACGGATGTCGGCGGGGTGCCTTGGGACGGGTTCCGCATCATGGAATGGTTTCACCGGCTCAATACCGCCAGGAAAATCCCGGTGATTGTCATCACCGGCAGCGAGGAAGCCAAGACCAAGGAACGTGCCACGGCCGCCGGTGCCGTGGCCTATTTCCAGAAGCCCATCGAACACGATTACCTGCTGAAAGTGATCCGGGCCACACTGGGAGAAGCCACGAACTAGGAACCGTGAAATCCGCCGCCGGTTGCTCGATCCGAACCCCGCCGCAAGAGGCCACGCGGCCGGTCGGAGGTCCCGGCAAATCCCGGGCTTTTGCCCGCACCGGGCAATAATTCAACCGGCGGTTAGGCCGTTTCCCGGCGTTGCAGCCAGGCCTCGCCGAGCTGGCTGAGGGTCTTGGCTTTGAGCACCCGTTCGGCCATGGGAAACACGATCCGCTCTTCCTTGTCAAAATGTTCGCGGAACGCCGCCATCGCCCCCAATAAACCCCGTTTGGCCTCCTTCAAGGTCTTGGCCTTGAGCACGGTGGCCAGCATCTCTTCGATCCGCCGATGCTCGGCATGAAAAGTCTCGTTCTGGCCGATTTGATCAAAGCAATGCTCCATTGGCTCCATAAACAAATCATCCTCGATGTGCGCATGCGGGGCATGAACTTTTTCCACCACTGCGGCGAGCGCCTTGACCTCGGCCAGGGTCTTAAGCCGCGGCACCGCCGCTTCGATGTGGTCGAACAAATTGTGGAACACCGCATGTTCCGCCCGCAAAACGTCGGTGATTTTCATGGACTGGAGCATACCGGGCTGCGGGCCGGCTCGCAAGCCACGGAATGGCGCGGGGGCGCGGACGCGCATTTACCATTGTTGAAAGTGGCGCAGGTTTCCAAACCTGCCGCATCGCCGATTGCCAAATCGGCAGCGCATCGAACCCTCCCCGTAGCGGCAAACTGGTGTTTGCCGCCATCTAAAAGAACCCCCGAAAACAGAACCGCCATTTTATGAACCAAGTCGCGGCGGTGGTTGCCAGTTGTTTATTCAGATGGCGGCGAACACCAGTTCGCCGCTATAGCAACGGCGGCTTGACGGGGTGGGGCGGAAGTGGAAGATTGGCTTGGGTCATGTTCAACGATCCCTACCAAATTGTCGCTGGCTATGCGATTGTCGGCCTGGCCATCGCCGCGCTGTGGAAACTGATCGCTTGGGTGCGGGAATCGCCCGTCCAGCCCGAGCCTTGGGATGCCAGCGTGGAGAAGGAACTGGAAGTGGCGACCGAGGTTTGTCCGCATTGCTCGACGCCCCAGCCGGTCCATGCCTGGTTTTGCCGCCATTGTGGCCGGGCGGTCGGGCCATATAACAACCTCATGCCTTACGTCCAGATTTTCTCCGAAGGCGAGGTGCTGCGCAACTCCACCCAGCGGCAGTTTCGCAACCGGCCGCTGATTTTGATCGGGTATTTCCTTATCGGGCTCGCTTTCTTCCCCTTGTTTCTGCTCCCCGTTTATTGGCTTTCGCTGGTCCGGAGCTGGAAACAAAGCGGCCGCCCGGATGGCCAATAAGGCCGGATCGCCACGCTCCGGCACGGATTTTCTTTTTCAACGCCGCGCTTTTTGCTTAATTGATGGGGTCATGATTTCACCCAAGAAGATTTTCGGGACCGACGGCGTTCGCGGCACGGCCAACCTGGAGCCGGTCACGGCGGAAACCGCCTTGAAGCTGGGCCGCGCGGCAGCCCATGTGTTCAAGAATCTGGAATCCCAGGCCCGCGGCCGGGGCAAGTACCAAATTGTCATTGGCAAAGACACGCGGCTTTCGGGTTACATGCTCGAAAACGCCATCTCCTCCGGCATTCTTTCGATGGGCGTGGATGTGCTGTTCATCGGGCCGCTGCCCACGCCCGGCGTGGCCTATGTGACCCGCAGCCTCCGCGCGGACGCCGGCATCGTTATCACCGCCTCCCATAATCCCTACACGGACAACGGCATCAAGTTTTTCCGGGCCGACGGCTACAAGCTGGACGACAAGATTGAGGGGCGCATCGAGAAGCTGGTTTTCTCGGGCGAGGTGGAAAAAATCCGGCCCAGTGCCGAGCATATCGGCAAGGCGGTGCGCATTGACGACGCCCTGGGCCGATACATCGAATTTGCCAAATCCTCCTTTCCCAAAGGGTTGACGCTGGAGGGCCTGAAGATCGTTCTGGACTGCGGCCATGGCGCGGCCTACAAGGCCTCGCCCTGCGTCTTGCGCGAGCTGGGCGCCGAAGTCATCGTCTATGGCAACACGCCCGACGGCAAGAACATCAACCAGGATTGCGGCTCCATGCATCCGGAGGCCATGTGCCGGAAGGTCGTCGAGCACGGGGCGGCCCTCGGTATCGCGCATGACGGTGACGCCGACCGCGTGTTGTTGTGCGATGAGCGGGGCAGTTTGATTGACGGCGACGACATCATGGCGATTGCCGCGCTGGAGATGCTCGGGACCAAATCCCTGGCCAACCAGACCCTCATCACCACCGTGATGAGCAACGCCGGCCTGGAGGCGGCCATCAAGGCGGCGGGCGGCCAGATGGTGCGCACGGCCGTGGGCGACAAAAATGTGATTGATGAAATGCTGCGCGGCGGCTTCAACTTTGGCGGCGAGCAGAGCGGCCATCTGATTTTCCGGGACCACGGCACGACCGGCGACGGGTTGGTGGCCGCGCTGCAAATCCTGCGCATTATCAAATCGCGCGGGGTGCTGCTCTCGGAACTGGCGCGCTGCTGGACGCGCTTCCCGCAACGGGTGACGAATGTAAAGGTGCGGGAGAAAAAGCCCTTCGAGGAATTGAACGGCCTGAACCAACTGGTGGCGGCGGCGGAAGCGGAGCTGGCGGCGCAGGGCGGACGCCTGCTGCTGCGTTATTCCGGCACCGAGCCGAAGGTGCGCCTGCTGGTGGAAGGCCGCGACGCCGGCGCGCTCGAAACCTGGTCGCAAAAAATCTGCGGCGTCATCCAGCAGGAGATCGGGGTTTAAACCCAGGCCGGTCGCGTCAAATGGCGGGTGGCAATCGCCAAAAACTGGTTGGCCCGGCGGGCTGGCACGACGAAATTACAGGGTATTGTGATCGAAACGCTCTTAGACAAGGCCGCCGGGCCGGAGGTGGCGCCCTCGCCGGCGCCGGAAAAGGGCGATTTGCTGGCGCGGCTGCTCAAGCGGCTCGCGCATGAAATCCGCAATCCCCTCAGTTCCCTGGACGTGCAATTTCAGTTGCTGGAGGAGGACCTGGCCGCGGTGGCCGCGCCCTTGCGCCCGCAGACTGCCTCCATGCTCAGTTGGCCACGTTTAAATTCGGCCAGCACCACCTTGCGCTTCGTTCTTTGCCCCTTTTTTTAATATCTCCACGCATGGGCGCTGCTTTGCATCACCAACGCCCCAACGGCGATATTTTGAGCGAGTTCATGTTGGAACATCATTAAGGAACCGCCGCATCTCCGATTGCCCGGTTGTGAAGCGGAGTCAATTTTGTTACCCTCAGTTTATGTTCAACGCGGTCACAACCGAATCAGCGGCCCGTAGGCGGCAAGGTGAATTTGGACAGTTCCTCACCCCCTCGCCGGTGGCTGATTTTATGACTTCGTTTTCGGGCCGCTTCCCAAGATTGTGCGCCTGCTGGATGCCGGGGCTGGTGCCGGCGCCCTTACCGCCGCCTTGGTTTCGCGCTCGTGTGAGAAAAAGTGCGGCATCCGCACTATTGAAGCCACCCTTTACGAGCTGGACCCGCTCATTCAGGATGCCCTTTTGGAAACGATGCAAGACTGTCGGCGCCTTTGTGCCGAAACCGGCATTCAATTTAGCTTCACCATCCATGCGACTGACTTCATTCAGGAAATGTCGGCCTGCCTGACCGATAATTTATTCTGCACACAGCCGCCTGTTTTCGATGCCGCCATCGTGAATCCGCCCTTAAGGCGGTATTTCCAAAAGTCCTCAAGCCGGTTGCTGTTGTGAAGGCAGCGGAGCGCGAGGATGTTTTGAGCGCCGGGCTTTGACCAGTGCATGCCCGATTGTTTGCAGCGGGCTCCAATCACCGCTTTGCACCCTGCCTCCACCACGCCCGAACCGATAAAGTAACCTTTCGCCCGAAAGGTGCCATATTGCATCCGCTCGACGTTGCGAAGGAAATACCCCAGTTCTTGCTCCACCGCCGCCGCTTGGGCCAGACTGGCGCTTTCGAGCCTGACCTCCTCAATTAGACCCTGCACCTTGTCCTTGAGCATCCGCTTGGCCCACCGGCGCAGGCGTTTCTTGTACTCCGGATGCTGTTTGCCGATCAGTGCCGCCAATACCAGGGCGGCATGTTCCATCGCGTGATAAAAGTCCACAATGGACACGCACCCCTTGAAGCAATCCCGGCCCATGTGCTCCAAGCCCGCCGCGCCGTCGATTAGCAAGACCACCTCCTTGACCGCGCCCATCCCGCGCCGGATCGCCTCTTGGCGCAACACCGGGCCAAACTCGTCAATCGGCTGAAAACTGGAAACGTAGGTCGTGGATTGGTAATCGCGTACCGGGTGGCCTTCCGCATCCACCTTGTGTTGGGTGAAAACACAACCCAGATAAACCTGCCGGGTTTTGGCCGTGCCATCAGGTTGTTTGCCGCGCCGCCCCTTCAACGCTTCGGCCACCATGGGCACACCGGTGCCGTCGGCGCTGACGTAGAGGACTTGGGCGTCACATTCCCCGGGTTGGGCGGGTCGTTCCTGCCACGCCTGCGCCTCGGTGCCCACGCGCTGGACCACGCGCTGGATTTGCCGGGCCGAAACCTCGATGCCGCCGGTGTGCTTCAAATGCTGTTCCGCCTTTTCAAAAGCGGGTTCGTCGGCTCCCTCCAGACAGATGAGCTTGGCCAAGGCGGGCGTATAGCTGCCGGTCAAGCCCAGCGCCGCATCGGCGGGGTGGTGACCGCACTGGCCACCGGCGTGATAATAGTAATCCCGTTCCAGGGTAAAATGGCCGAAAATCCCCTGCACTTGCAGTTTTTCCCGCCGCTTGCGAACCTCGCCGGGCTTGGGTTGGTAGGCGGCGTCAATCCGGTCCGCCGCCTGTTGAAACAGCCAAGCCAGCAAATCATTGGCCGGTTTGAAGACCGCCGTGCGCACCAGCATTTCCCATTGGGCCGCCGCCGTTCCGGTTGGGATCTGGGACTGGAACTGGCCAATCAGACGTTGGATTTCTTCTTCTTGAGCCAGGCGGATTTCCTGCGGGCAGGCTTTTTTTTAAGCCAGCGGCCATGGCCGCCCGCGTGTTAGCGATGACCTGGCAGGCGTATTCTTCCGTGAGCGCCTCAAAGTGTTGGTAGCCTGCGATGGCTTCCTGCACGGCTGGAGCCTGCTCCCGAGGAATGTAGCGAGTCACATTCTTGCCCTGTTCGCGGGCCTGCAGCTTGAAAAAGGGACCGGCGGCACTTTCCTTGATAATGGAGAGCTTGCCGCGTTCCATAGTTTGGATGCCGGCGATCTGTTGAAGCAGGTTTGTCAGTGGCGAGGGAGTGTTCATGGCCATAGTCTCTACGTATGTAGATACTATGGCCAAAAAAAACGCCTGAATTCACTATTTTGAAGAATTTTGTCTCACACCCGCGTGAGACAAAAGGCTTCTGCCCGATCCAAAACGTGAACGAGCGACCCCGCTGGCGGAGCGCTACGCGGTTTTGCCTGCGTTTGCTCTCGTGCCGCCGACTTCCAAGTCGGCCGTGTCGCGGGTTTCCAAACCCGCGAGCCGTCCGCCCATTCAACGCGCGCAGCCTTGCGATCCTGCTTCGCCGAGGCTATGCAGGACGCGACGCAGGACAGACGCTCAGCCGATTTGGAAATCGGCGATACGGCAGGTTTGGAAACCCTGCGCTACGCGGTTTTGCCTGCGTCGGCCAAACCAGCTACGAAATATCCGGGCCAATCCAGGCGCGTGTTTTTTAAATAAACGGTGAATGTTTCTCCGCTCTGTGCCGCGGCCTTGCCGGGGCGTAGCTTCCGAGCGCAGCCCGGCGGTGTTGGAAAAACGCCGCGTGAGGACGCGCGGCCTGCAAGATTTCAATGCAAAACGCCGATTTTGCAGGCCCGGGGTCCTCCGGGCGGAGAGTTCAACCCGCTGCCAAGCTCACTGCCAGGTCACATCCACCTTGCGGCGTTCCAGCGTGGTCCCTTCAGATTGGGCCAGCGCGGCCAGGTCTTTGTTGTAATTGGCCAGCGCGCGGATTTCCGCGCCCCGATCCGCAGTGAGCGTATTTTGCAATTGCAGCACGGTGAAAGTGGTGCTTTTGCCCACGGAGTATTTCTTTTCCTCCGCGTCCAGGGCCGCCTCGGCATAGACGCGCGCCTCCTTGGTGGCCCCCACGCTTTCCCAATCGGACTCCACCTGTTTGACCGCGTTGTCAATGGCCACCATGATGTTCTGTTCCAGCTCCTTGACCTTGAGCAAGTCCTGCTGTTGCACCGCCGTTTGCGAACGATAGGCGCTGCGGGCGCCCAGATTGCTCAACGGACAGGATACTTTCAGGCCGTACGCGTAAAAGGGCCGGTTGGCAGTCTCGTATTGGCCGAAGGTCTCGCTGTAACCCACGCCGCCACCGTTGTAACCGTAGCTGCCGGTCAGATCAATTTCCGGGAACAACTGGTTGCGATTATATTTTAACTGGATGCCGTCCTGCTCCAACGTCAACTTGGCTTGCACCAATTCGGGCCGGCACACCATGCCTTTGCTCCAGCTATCCTGCACGTCCATAAACTGGCGCACCGCGGCCAGCGTGCCGGCCGGCTCCAGCTCCACGTCGTGCCAGGCCGGATAGTTGTCGGTGATCAGGGTCTTGAGCGCGTTTTGATCCGAGAGCAGCGTGAATTGGGCGCTGATGAGGCTGGCGCGGCTTTGCGCGACTTGGGCTTCATCCTGTTGCACGTCGAGCGGGGCCAGACTGCCAACCTCCACCCGTTGCTTGTCCTGGTCCAATTGCGTCTGGGCCAGCGCCAGCGCCTGCTGCTGCACCTTGAGATTCTCCCGCGCGTAAATCAGCTCGAAAAAGGCGTTCTCCACCGCCGTGACGGTGGTGATGAGCTGCAAGCGCAGCCCTTGTACCGATTGCTTGATTTGACTCTTGGCGGCGATGATGTTCAACCGGGTTGGGTCCATCCACAGGTTTTTCAACAGCGGCTGGGTGGCGCTGACGCCGACCTGGCCGCTGGTGGATTCGGGATACGGCACGTAGGCGCTATCCACATTGCCAAACAAATTGTAGGTGGCGCCGGAAGGCAGCAACCCGCCCACACCGGTGGAAAAGCTGTTGTTGTCAGTCATGCTGGCCGCATTGGTGCCTGCGGGCGTGTCGCTGTGGGCATGCTGGCCGGAAAGGGTCAAGGTGGGATCATAGCCGGCGTAGGCGGCCTCCAGACTGAGCTGGGATTCCACCGGCGCATAGCGCTCGATCCGCACGTCGAAGTTGTGCTGGAGCGCCTCGCCGATGCAATCCTGCAACGACCATGACCGCGCCGGCGTGTTGGTTTGCGCCAGCGCCGCCAGCCCGAGGCCGGACAACATCAAACAGAGGCCGATTGTTTTCATTTGGAAACACCAGACGCCCCGCGCCGCCGCGAAGTAACCAGAAGGTTACGTGGTCGGGGCGCCTTCGGATAGCACCGCGTTTTTCTCGAGCAAGTCCATCACTTTCTCATGCAACGACTGCTCGTAAAGTTCATTCACGGCGTTGCGCTTCTGCAGATCCTTGATGAACTGGTCCAATGGCATCTGGTAGGCGGCCGCCAGTTGCTGCGCCCGCTTGAGCGCGTCTTCCTGCGTGACCGTGATCTTCTCCTGCTCGGCAATGCGTTGCACGAGGAACGCCAGCTTCACGCGATCCTTCGCGCCACCCGCCGCGGCGGAATAAATCTCGTCCTTCTGTTGCTCGATCAAATCGCGGCCGACGCCCCGCTGGGTGTTCTGGCGCACGATGTCATAGACCGCATTGCGCGTTTCGGCGGCCACCGCCGATTCCGGCAAGTCAAAATTCACGCGGCCCAGCAGCGCCCGCACCACCTGGCTGCGCACGGCCTTGGATTGCGAGTATTTCAGCTCGTTTTCCAAATCCTGCTGCACGCCGGCCTTCAGTTTCTCCAGATTCTCGGCGCCGTATTTCTTGGCCAGCTCGTCATCCAGCGCGGGCAGCACCTTGCTCTTGACCTCGAGCACTTCCACTTCATAGACGCCCTTCTTGCCCTGCAATTGCGGGGTGACGAAATCCGCCGGAAAATCCACATTGACGGTGCGCTTCTCCCCGGCCTGCGCCCCGATCAGTTGGGCGGCAAACCCCGGAATGAACGAGCTGTCGGTGGTTTCCACCCAGAAATTCTTTTGCTCGGTCAAGCCCTTGGCCGCCGGCGCCAGCTCGCTGATGGGCTGGCCGTCGCAGGCGCCGGTGTAATTGACCACCGCCACGTCGCCGCCGGCCAGCGACCGCGCCACCGTCTCGAACTTGACGTGTTGTTCGCGCAGCATGTCCAGCGCCCGCGTCATGTCCGCCTCGGTGACTGTTTTGGACTGGAGCTGGGCGGGCAGGCCCTTGTACTCGGGCACTTGAAATTCCGGGGCCGTCTCGATCGTGGCCGTGAACTGCAGCGGCTGGCCGCGCTCGAACTGCACCTCTTCGATATCCGGATAGCCAAGCACGTGCAACTTGTTCTCCTCGATGGCTTTGCGGTAGTTCTCGCCGATCAGTTTGCGCTTGGCTTCCTCCTTGATTTCGGCGGCATATTTCTTGGCCACCAGGTCGCGCGGCGCCTTGCCGGGCCGGAAGCCCGGCAGCACGGCCTGCTTTTGAATTTCCTTGGTGGCCGCGTCAAAGACCAGGTCCACGGCGGCGGCGTCCAATTCCACCCGCACAAGTTTCTTGCACGGGGCGAGAGTTTCAACGGATACGTTCACAGTTAAAAAATGAGTTAAACGAGCCGTGCAGCATAGCGGAACCGGATTGACTGCGTCAATGCGATTTGCGAGGGAAAAAAACGCCTGGGGCCTCGGGGACTTGAGCTTTTGCCGGGATTGGGCTATAAAATGAGCATGACGCAAAGATCGGATGCTCACTCGCACCCCCATACCCACGCTCCGGCGCATTCACACTCACATTCACAAAGCCCTGGGCAGGCGCATCCGGCTGCCCAGGCGCCTGCAACCCGGGAGGGTGCCGCTCACGCTCCGGGCCAGGCCCGCGCGCCGCTCCATCCCGCCACGGCCAAGCGCGCGGGGACCTACAGCAAGGTTTTTCGCTGGCAGCCCGAGACCCCCGGCGGGCCGCTGCCGGTGCGGGTGGAATTGGTCGGCTCCCTCACCCACTGGGAAAAGAAACCCATGAAATATGACCGGGCCAACGGCCTCTGGCAGTTGACACTGGAAAACATTCCGGGCAATTGCACCCATAATTACATGGTCCTGGTCAACGGCCGCCCCGCCAAGGACAAGAACTCCGACGGTCTGGCCGTGCCGCACACCGACCAGGAAAAGCAGTATCAAATCGAGACCCCGCGCGGGCCGCGGGTGTTCATGCTCTTCAGCCAGGCAAAGTAAGCCGGCCAGACCGATGGGCCGGGCAGTTCGCCGGCTTGTCCTGTGGTTCACCCCGTCTGCGGGGCTCGAAATCCGACTGCCGCCGTTACGCCGGAGCGGCGGGCAGGCTTGCCGGCTCGAAGCTTCCGGGCAAGGCCCGGCGTCCGCCGCCATTTTCCCCCTTGCGCTTTGGCCAACCTGGCGTAGGTTGCGGCGGGCTGACAGGTCAGCGGGATGCAGTGATGAACCAACTGGTAAATCCCGCAGGGCACTGCCAGCCCGTTTTGCTTCTGGTTTTCACCCCGGTTTTGTGCTTCAATAACGGTCGCTGTTTTTATGGACGATACCAATTCACTGATTGAACAACGCAAGGCCAAGCTCAAAGCACTGGAGGCCCGGGGCATTTTCCCATTTAAAAACAAGTTCACCCCCACCGAATCCTGCCAGCAGGCCCGGGCCAACTACGTGGAAGGCCGCGAAGTGGCCGTGGCCGGACGCATCACCGCCCACCGCGACATGGGCAAATCCATGTTCATTGACGTGCGCGACCAGAGCGGGCGGCTCCAATGCTACGCGCAGAAAAATGTCCTGGGCGACGAGCAATTCTCCATTTTCACCCATCTGGACCTTGGCGATTTCGTGGGCGCCAAGGGCACGCTGTTCACCACCAAGACCGGCGAGATTTCCATCAAGCTGGCCAGCTTCACCATCCTGGCCAAAGCGCTCCGCCCGCTGCCCGGCAAATGGCACGGCCTCG
>Ga0364920_10131_pt1 | contig 33486 bp, 21 predicted proteins | sample SorcelJu500001C8_FD_206961 | JGI IMG/M metagenome (GOLD analysis project Ga0364920, IMG submission 206961) | Enriched cells from Trout Bog Lake Hypolimnion, Wisconsin, USA - BchlTB.June20.5000.01.C8 | ecosystem: Environmental > Aquatic > Freshwater > Lake > Hypolimnion/Profundal zone | place: USA...
GCATGCCCACCCCCCCCCCTGCACTTCAAATCGATCACAGAACGGACCGATCAGGTCGGGACTGAGAATCCCAACCCCTGACCCAAGAACCTCGGGGTGAATGGCGTAATTGATCAGCGTCACGATGGGGCGATCGGCTGAATCAATCGCTTGAATCACGCCCATCCGCCGGTCATACAAGTCGGGAGCATAATAGTTATAAGCGATCTTACCTATCGCCTCGTCGGTTCCAATTTTCAGCCGTGCGGGTTTCAAACTGTCGACTGCTTCGTTCACGGCTTCAGACGCTTTAGCGCAGACAAAATCCATATATTTCAGGTCGCCAGTATATCCCCCCCGCCCATCGGCGAACCCGTAACAGTCCGGGGCACTGTGAGTATGCGTCGAGCCGATCAGTATATTTTTCGCTGAGATTCGTGAAACACGTGTACGAACTCGATCACACAAGACGGACGGGAATCCCAGGAGATCCAAACTGACAACTGCGACAGAAGTCTCTTCATTCTGAAAGACAACGGACCGAGCCATCAACTCGCCTTGTTTCTCCCGAGCGGCTGTCGATGGCCCGAGTCCTCCTGACACTGGTAACAGCGGATCAGGCATGATAATGCGCCGCCCAGTCCCGACCATGAACTCGCCTGCAGAACTATTGCTCGCAGTCGACGAAAGCAGCGCCACCATCAACAAGAGTGGGGTTACTTTTCGCAAATGGGACGTATTACCCTCGCAATCAGATTGGCAAATTGTTTCAACGTCCGAATGTCGGGACATGGAACCGATCCGCAGCAGAGGTAAGAGACTTCCATCACGATTGTTGAAGTCTAATGTTTCGAGAGCGTAACGGCACGTCTCTCACCTATGTGCGAACGAACTTGACACACTTTTCGAGAAATAAACCACCTGATAAACGGTCAATCAACGACCAATTCAAACGAACGGCGATCAATTCGGTTGAAGAAGGGTTGTGTAAACATGATCTCCGATTGCGGTCCCCGCTCGCACCCCCTCATCAGCGTCAAACTGCCAATGGATACCGAGGTAAATTCGGCTGCGGGCATTTTCAAGTGCTGCATCGCTGAGCTTGGCGAAGCTTCGAGGGCTGTAGGGACGGACATTTCCAGCGTTATCGGTTGTAACCCCATTCAATTCGTCTGAAACGAATGTAAATGGTATCGCGTCAGTTCCGTAGTAATTCTGGAGCGTTCGGAACATGGCCGCACAAAACGTCGCATGGCCTGACTGGTAAGCAGGAAAGGGTGGCGTGAAGTTCTTCTTGCCGATGCTGTTACTGGCAGGTGAGCACAGCGGTGTCCAATTGACATCTCCAACCGTCGCGTCATTTCCGTCGTTCGCGTTACTTCCGTCGTTACCGGCGTTTCGGATGCCAAGGATCGGACGCCAGAACGCATAATAATACTTGACACCCCAACACTGAATACCAGCATCTGCCATTGCGGCATTGACCAGTGCGAAATAACGAGCGTTTTGAATCTCGGAATTCTTTTGTTGAGCTGCAATAACCCGCGCAATCTGGTTGTACAATCGAGGTGGCACCCCAATCTTGTTTGCCCCGTCGTACGCCCAGTACAGACCAATCTGGGTTTGCTCCGCCGTGCGAGTAGTTGGCGTAATGACTCCATCGCCACCAAGGGATTTCACATCGTTGAACGCAGCGGTGTACGCATCACTTCCCAAGGCTGGTGGAGCGGTAGGAGTGTAAGTGAAACTTGCGCTGGGAGAAAACGGCACCACTTGTCCAAATGCGACACCGTAAAATCCCTGACCCGGGTTCAACGGATCAACATTATGATTGCCAGTGGCACCTGTGGGAGTGTAAGTTCCGCTGTAGCCCGAACCGTCGAGTTGACGAACGTAAAGAATGTCGCTGGCGACGGTATGCCCAATCTGAATTCCGTTGTTCATTGCCACCGCACTCTTCAACGGCGCGAGGTAAGCTGTCAGCGCTGCGGAGAAGACTGACGCTTGTTTCGGATAAAGCGACGAGAGTGTATCTGCAGCGGCCTGTGCGACCGCTGCATCCAAAGATACATTTTTTTGCGTTGTTGGTGTATGAGCGGCAAGGTACGGCTTTGCCTTTGGAATAACCGTATTCGCCGCATCGAACATTGCCAGATGAATGATGGCGAGTGCTCGAGCTGTATATACCGGACCGGGTTGATCAGGGCTTCCGTAGACATTACTGAAATCTGTTGCGACAGCATTTAAAGCAATCGCATTCCAGTCAGCAACAGAATCCCGGCCAGGCGGATCACAGGCAAGTGGTGCCGGAACTTGACCAAACGCCATCGATGAGAAAATGAGAACAACACTGCAGGTTAAACCAACAATCGACCGGCACATATCAAATCTCCAGTATTAAATTTAATGGGAGACCAATGAACTCATTCGAGCCGCAAACAAAGAATTTGTTTAATGAAATCGGAATTCGAACGAATGCGAAAGCGCGTTTGAAACGAACGGACAAGGCGCAAAAACACCTCGCAAAGAGCAACTCGCTCCAAGCGATTGATCCACACTAAATTGCTAAAACCGAAACTGAGAGATATTGCTAAAACTGAACGCTGAAATGTGTAACTCACACTCGCTTCAATGTTCTACTTCAAATTCTGCCGGCGGCGATAGAAACGGAATCCCAAACAGGCCCCGCCCAACCCCAACAGGACAAACGTCGACGGTTCGGGCACGTAAAAAGAAAAATTGTTCATGACAAGTGCGTCGTCTGTCGGTGCCGCTGTTACCAGCACCGATGAAAAGGATTGTGCATCAGTGATACCAACAAAGTTCGGGATCGAATAAGTTTGGTCTCCTGAGGGTGACGACAGTTGAATAAAGTCACCATTAGAAAGGGTAAACGTTACATCATCACCTTTGAAAGTCCCGTAATTGAATGCAATGCCATGAATTTCGGTGCCGAACGAAATCCGAATGTTCGCGACCCCGGTGTTCGCGTCTTGCGATGAAAGAACGGCTTCGGAATTGCCCGTGAATCCAGTTCCGAGGTTATAGAAATTGCCATCACTGATCGCGCTACTGGTTGAAAACGTAAGTCCACCATAACTGTACGTCGCATCTCCCGTACCAAAGTATTCGTAAAATGGATCGGTTGTGACATCTGGAATGGTGACAGTCGATTCCCCTGGAACAGCAGCCTGCCAGTGACTCAAGTCAGAATAGGTCACCAAATTGGCGCTGGCGGCCCCCCCAGTGCTGACGACAATAAAGACTGCAAGACTTATCACGAAACCTAGAGTTCGCATCTCTACTCTTGTCCTGTCATTGGTTATCTGGAAAACTTGAAGACTCAGATCAGACGGAACTCTAAATGATACTTCGCTGGAGAAAACAGATCATCAGATAAATCGGCATTTTTATGTTTTTTTGTAATCTTAACAGGATCAAGACTTTGGAAACCGTCGAAATCGAAAGGATGGCCTCAAGTAAATTGAGACAAATAAAAGTCACCAAACCCACCAATCAGTACATTCCGATTGTTGGTTCACATTTCCCAAATTGGTTCGAGCCGCCATTACCGGAGTCTTTGATCCAGTTTTTACAATATTCTTCATACCCGCACTTTTCCCGGTTTTCAATGTTTTTTTGCCTTTTCAGCGATTTTCCAGAAGAATTAACAAAACACGCAGTAAACACCGCATTACAGAACACACAACACGCATCACAAAAACACACAACGCACAAAATTAAACCGCTTTGGAACTCCTCTTACAAATCGACCAGGACGACTTGAATATTTTTTTGCTCAAAAAAAGCAGCTTCTGATTTCAATATCTCCGCCCACCCCTTCAAAATCCAAACTCTTGTCCAGATAAAATCCACCAAACGCAAGATCCATTTAACAACAAAAGCATTAAATCAAAACAACCAGGACATGGCAACCGAAAACAACCCACCCCAACCTTGAATGATTACTGGCAATATAACAACAAAAAAGAACAATTTAACTGAACAAACAAAAAAGCGTCGCACAAGGAGAGCCAACGGCGCTTTGGAGCACGACGCTTCGCATAACAGGCGATGGCGCATTCATCGAAAATACGTCCCCTTCGGCATTGGCGATCACTGAATCACGATTGCGCAGGTTTATTTTGAAATCGGATCGCGGTGGCCCAACTGCAGCTATCAAGCGACGGCGACTCAGCATGGTTATGCCATGATTGAAACTTGGATGGAACACGTGACCTGCGTTCCCTCTCCAAATGAGCATCACATTGTGATGCATTTGACATGAGGATGCTGTCCATCGAATTTGAAGTACCCTCTCCCCTGACTTCAAGTTTCGCTAAGATTCCGCCCGCTCGCGATCATGTTTGCAATTTGTCCCCCAAGGATCCGTTTCTGATGGCCGTGTTGATGCAGATTAAGAATGCCACCAAGTCCTACGGCAACCAAGTGTTGCTGGACAATGCTGAGGCAACTCTTTCGGAAGACGTGAAAGTCGGTTTTGTCGGACGGAATGGAGCTGGGAAAAGTACGCTGCTTCGTATTCTTCTCGGTGAAGAAGAACTCGATACCGGCGAAGTGACGCGTCATCCTAAATTGCAGATCGGCTACTTGCGACAACACGATCCTTTCCTCCCCGGTGAAACGGCCCAGGAGTTCCTGATGCGGGATAGCGGCCAACCCGATTGGAAGTGCGGCGAAGTTGCGGGGCAGTTCGAACTCAAAGGAGCGTACCTGGAGGGGCCAATCGCTAAACTGTCAGGCGGTTGGCAGACGCGAGTCAAACTCGCCGCACTGTTATTGCATGAACCCAATCTTCTTCTGCTCGATGAACCGACCAACTTTCTCGATTTGCGAACCCAGATTCTGCTGGAACACTTTCTGCGTAGTTACCGCGAAGCCTGCCTGATTGTCTCACACGATCGCGGATTTCTCGGTGCCACCTGCACGCATACACTCGATTTGACTCGCGGCAAGCTGACGATGTTTCCTGGCAAAATCGACGCTTTCCTGGAATATCAGCGAGATCAGCGAGAACACACGGAACGGTCAAACGCCGCCGTCATCGCAAAACGAAAACATCTCGAAGAATTCATCGCGAAAAACAAGGCTCGCGCCAGCACAGCAAATCAGGCCCGATCAAAAAGTAAGCAACTCGAACGGCTGGAAGTCACTGAAATCGCCAGCGATGATCCAACGGCTCGAATTCGAGCACCGCAAGTTGAACCGCGGCAGGGCCCCGCGATGAGGGCACTGAATCTGGCAATCGGCTACCCCGAGCGAAAAATCGCGGAGGGGATCGACGTCGAAATCGAACACGGCCAGCGTGCGGCAATCGTCGGTGACAATGGTCAGGGTAAAACGACGTTCTTGCGTACAGTCGTTGATTCACTGAAACCGCTCGAAGGGGAAGTTCGCTGGGGCTACGGTTGTAACATCGGTGTCTATGCTCAGCACGTCTACACTAGCCTTTCCGAAAAACAAACGGTCCTTGAATACCTGGAGTCAAGCGCCGCCAAGGGCACAAAATCGCAAGAGATACTGGGCGTTGCGGGAGCCCTGCTCTTCCGCGATGACCACGTGCAGAAGAAAATCTCAGTACTTTCCGGAGGTGAGCGAGCACGGCTCTGTCTCGCCGGGCTCTTGCTCAGCCAGTACAACATCCTGGTGCTGGACGAACCGGGTAACCACCTGGATGTCGATACGGTCGAAGCCCTCGCCGAATCACTAGTGGCTTACAAGGGGACCGTGATCTTCACCAGCCACGACCGCCATTTCATGAAGAGGGTTGCAACGAATATCATCGAAGTTCGCGACGGTCACGTAACCAATTACGCCGGAAATTACGAGGCGTATCTCTATTACGTCAATAAGGAAATCGACGACGGCGAACGGGAAGAAGCGACCCGTCGATCAAAAGTTCCCCCTTCAGCGGCAAAGCCCACGGACGTTGTAAAACCTGCGGATGTCGTTCGAACCGCCCGGCGCAACGAACGTGAAGTTCGAAAAGAAATCTCCACAATCGAAAAGACCATTGCTCGCCTTGACGACCAGAAGCGAAAATCCAGTGCACTTCTGATGGAAACAACTGACGCCAAAGAGTCATTAAGACTGCACAACGAAGTCGAATCACTGACTCAGGAATTGGCGGCTGCAGAAGATCGTTGGTGTCACCTGCAAGAAGAACTCGGCGAAGATTCATAGCCGACTCCATCCCAAGCAGTCCCGTCAACACGGAGACCACTCATGATTTCTCGCTGGTTGATTGTTGCGTTACTGACGATTGTCCCGGTTCTCTGTTCGGCTCAAGAGAACCACAACAAGATCTTCGACAAACAAATTGCCTCGCAGCCGTTCGAAATGGAACCGTTTCGCCAGATCGCAATCCCAGAATGGGTTCAGGGAACTGTCGGCTGTGGCTATACACTTTCCGTGATGGATTCCGCAGCCCGAACGGAAGCGGCCAAACATGGAGTCATGATCAGCGAAATGGGGTTTGTCGACCCGTTTTATGCCTACTACGACAGTAAACTGCTCAAGCGGCGAAGTCCTCACGTACCACCCGAACGATTGACCAACGACATCGCAGAATACAAGCAGCTTGGTGTTCGCATCCTTGGGGTCTACCCACCTTGCCTGCAAGGTGAAGTCTACGAAACCCATCCCGAATGGCGGCGGGTCGACACTAATTCAACAACGATCCCACAGATCGATCTGCAGAAATTTCCGCACGGTGGGATGCTCTGCGTGCTTGGACCTTACGGTGACTTCTTCATTGATGTCCTGTCGGAGATTGTCACGAAATTTCCTGATGTCGATGCCTTCAGCTTCGATGGACTGCATTACGGCGGAATCTGCTACTGCCAACACTGTCGGACAAACTATCGGAACGAGACCAAATCCGAAATTCCCAATCCTGATCTGAACGATCCTGCCTTTCGCCGTTATCAGCATTGGGCAGACCGACGGATGGAGAACCTCGTTCGGCGGATGCAAATCCGGCTCAAGACAATCAAACCAACAATCGCGCTGGTCACCTGGACAACGAACGCCGGGCGTTGGGGGCACTTTCTGTCCATCCCCCGCAATATGCCAACACGAATGAACCTGCTGCTCGACGCACCGGATCAAGAGTTCTGGCTTGATGAATCCAACCGTGGAACGACAATCGTACCCGCATTTGCCAACGCCTATATCTGGGCCACGACCAATCATCGCGTCGCATTCAGCGAGCCGTATATCCTCAGCCACGGCAATCCCTACGGCAAAGATTCGTTTCCACCACACGAGATCGAACGACGTATGATGCTCGCTCTGACCTACGGTGCCAGCCCGAGTATCGCCGTCATTCAACCGAAGCATTTGCAGCAAGAGCTTTACGCCTGCATGGACGAAGTTCAACGCCGCAAGCCCTGGCTGACACACAAACAACCTGAACCGTGGGCCGCAATGTTGATGTCGGACAATACACGCAATTTCTACGGCCGATCAGCAGGTCGGGTCGAAGAGCGATACATGGCCAGCGTACTGGGAGCGTTCCGAGCAGCTCAGGAAGAACATTTGCCGCTGACCGTCGTCAACGATTGGAATCTCAACCCGACGGACCTGTCACGCTATCGTGTACTTATCCTGCCGAATGCAGCCTGCCTTGACGATGCGCAAACCGCAGCCATCGACGAATACGTACGTAACGGCGGTGGCCTAGTCGCCAGCTTGGATACGTCACTCTTCAACGAATTTGGTGATCCACACGACAATTTTTCGTTAGCGAATGTCTTGGGTGTCGATTATCGCGGCCTGCCAGATCAGAACCCGACAATACCGGGACAGGAACTGGACGTGAACTTCGCCAAGTCGATCGGCCCCGATTATTGGGAGAAACGAAAAAGCGTTTTTGACTTTCGCCAGGATGTCGATTCGTACTTGAATCAAGGCAAAATGAAAACTTATATCGGCGGTGACCCCGTCACGTTCAAAGGCCCTGCGGTCAAGGTGACTGTTCATGATCCAGTGGCAAACGTCGTTGGCTCACTGACGGACAAGGCCGGAGGAAGTTCGCCAAAGCTCCCTGGGATTATCTCACGTACACATGGCAAGGGGCGCGTCGTCTACTTTGCAGGTGGACTCGATGCCGCCTACTACCTCTATGCTTACCCCTATCAACGTCTAGCACTCGTGCATGCCACGCGCTGGGCCGCCTCAGCCCCAGAGCCCGTTACGATCAAAGCTCCGATGTGCGTCCATTCCACAATCATGCGGCAACAAATCGACGGAGACGAACGGCTGATTGTCCATCTCTATAGCGACTTGAATACAACGGCAGCTCACGCCTTTCCGAATGATGACGTCCCGCTACGAGAAGAAGTCGTCCCGATCCACGACATTCAAGTCACCTTCGGACCACAGTATGTTCTGAGTCGAGTCCACCTGGAACCAGATGGAATGGAACTTGAGACACACAACGCACAGGAAGGCACGGTCGTTACGGTTCCGCGTCTCGACGTGCATACGATGGTAATCGCTGAATTGAAAGGTTTTTAGCTCAACTCCATTAGCGGATCACACGCCGGAGATCGACCAAGTCCCAAAATACGATCCACGAAATTGAGCGGGAAGTAAAGATACACGCAGCAGCGGTTCCTGACACTCCATGTCTCCGAGTTCTCTGGAGTAAAGTAATAAAAACCGTCTGATTGATAGCGATCTGCGTCAGCATAACCGCGCCGCGACAAACAGATGTACGATCCCAGATAGCACGCAAAAAATACCGCGAGGACTATCTTCCATATCTTCAGTCGCCGACCACGCGTATCCTTGGGTGAAGTTGTCATATTGGACCGCGACCTCCCACGTGAAATCCCATTCGCATCACGAATACATCTGCCCAAATCCGACTGGTTCGAATGCGTTGATGTAGTGCTGGATCTGGGGCCGTTCTCCTCCTTTGGGCCAGATAATCGAGACAACGTCGAACCGAGCTTTGCGGTTCAGCCATCGATTTTTCTTGAGAAAGGCAAGTGCCGACCGCGTGATCTTGCCTTGCTTGGCCAGCGTGATCGATTCCGTCGGATGCCCGGCTGCTGTTGAGGCTCGCGTCTTAACTTCGACGAAAACGATTGTTTCGCCGTCCAAGGTGACGAGATCCAGCTCCCCGTAACGACCTCGTAATTGCCAATGCAGAATCTTGTAGCCGAGTCCTTCCAGGAACCGGGCGGCTTCAGCCTCGCCCTTGTTGCCGAACTGCTGACGAGCACCGCGTGCGGTCTTCAGAAACCTGGTGAACCAGCCAAACATTGCGGTGCCGCCTTTTCAAGTCGACGAACACAATTATGGACTTTGACTGACTAAAACAAACAAAAACAAAACCCCACCTCCCCTGCGGGGGTGGTCAATGGGCCTTTGCCTTAGCCCTGATTATTCGTTCGCCCGACGCGCAAGCGAGGGATCTTCTCTTCAATGCAATAAAGATCCCTCGCTTGCGCGTCGGGCTATCATTTCACGATTAATGTTAGCGACATTGCATGCCATCGGCGAAAGGTGGCTCGTGCTGGTGCAAAGGCCCGATAACCACCTCCACGGGGGAGGTGGGGTTGGGTCAGCTTTGCTTCGACATCGTGCCGATCAGGTCGTCGCTTCTTTCGCCTTTGACTTTGCCTGGCTCTTGGCGGCACGAGCGGCTTCCTTTTCCGCCTTGTCAACTCGTTCCACAAGCTTGGTTGCCTTACCGATTCGGTCACGTAGATAGAACAGCTTGGCGCGACGGACCTTACCGTGTCGCTTCACTTCAATCTTGGCGATCTTAGGTGAATGGAACGGGAATGTTCGTTCAACACCTTCGCCCGAGACGATGCGTCGAACCGTAAACTTCTCGCGGGTACCACCACCACGTCGGGCGATGACAACTCCGTTGAAAATCTGAATTCGCTCTTTATCCCCTTCGAGAATTCGCTGGTGTACATCGACTGTATCACCAATTTCGAATACGAGTGGATCTTTGCGGAGATATTGATCTTCGACTTGCTTAATTAGCGGCTTAATCATGGCTATTTCCAGTTTTCTGAGGCGAGCACTCTCGCCATTGACTCACTTTCGCCCGAGCTTAACCTCGAAGCGGGTGGGTCTGACCCACACTGATTATTCAACTTCGGTCTTTTTTTATTGCATCAGATCGCCGCGTTTGCGACGAGTCCGTTCGATACTTTGTTGATGCCGCCACTCCGCGATCATTGCGTGATTTCCGCTGAGCAACACATCGGGAACCGTCATTCCTCGAAACTCGCGAGGTCGAGTGTACTGTGGATATTCCAGCAGGCCACTTTCTCCAAACGAGTCGTACTTACTACTTGTTTCGTCTCCTAAAACACCCGGCACCAGTCGAATGACCGTATCGATTATCATCATTGCCGGCACTTCGCCGCCGTTACAGATAAAGTCACCAGCAGAAACTTCCAGGGGCTTTAAACCCAGGTTGATTCGCTCGTCAAACCCCTCATAACGTCCGCACAATAACAACAATCGATTGACGGTCGATAATTCCCTCACCAGCGACTGATCTAGCTTTCGGCCTTGCGGCGTCAACATGATCAATCGACCTGGCTCAGCTCCGTCTGCTTGAACCGCTTCCACACACCCATACACCGGAGGACAGGCCATTAACATTCCCGGTCCGCCACCATATGGCGTGTCATCCACGGATTTATGCTTATCAGTGGACCAATCCCGAATATTCCACAACCGGACATCCACCAGCGTCTTCTCGATTGCGAGCTTCAGCAGGCTTTGTTGCAGGTAACTGTGAAACAGTTCTGGAAACAGCGTCAGGACATCAAAACGCATGGTGACGCCAACAAAAACTCAATCAAACTTCCACAGTCAAACTCAAACCGGTCATGGCCAATCTGTTCTTGCCAATCCCGTTTGAACCGTGCTGCCAATAAAACCTATTCCGCTGCGGCTTCTGCTGGAGCGGCTTCAGCTTCGGCTGGAACTTCAGGTGCAACTTCCTTGATCTTCGGTGACTGCATTGGTGCTGGTGCCGCAGCCGTCGTAAAGCTGTTCGTCTTGACCTTCTTGACGAGTGTTGCGACCCGGTCGGACAGGCTTGCGCCGACCGAAACCCAGTAATCCACTCGAGCAAGATCGACCTTCACTCGCTTTGACTTATCGGCAACGGACGTGTCGTACCAGCCAATCTCTTCGATCGCTTTTCCTTCGCGATGGACTCGGGAATCCATCACGCAGATGCGATAGAAAGGTCGATGCTTCCGCCCAATTTTCTTCATTCGAATTCGAACTGCCACTCAATGCTCCTTGGTCTCGTGTTTAACGGTTGCGTTTCTTTTGTTTCTTTGCTTCTTTGCGAGCTTTCTTTCGCTTTTCTTCTGCCAGTCTTTCATCCGCCGGACCGCGCTTCGAACGCTCTTTCGGCATCCGCATCCCGCCGCCAGGATTTGACATCCCTCCCTGAGCGAGATCGCGTACGGCTTTCATTCGATCCATCGCACCCAGGCCGGACATCTTCTGAGCCATCCCTGCCATGTGATGGAAATCTTTCAGAATCCGATTCACTTCCGCAGGTTCAGTTCCCGCCCCGCGAGCGATCCGGTGACGACGGCTGCGATCGATCTTATCGGGATGAGTCCGCTCATACGGCGTCATCGAGTTGATCACCGCTTCGATTCGCCCCATATCCCCATCGGCGTCCATGTCAGGATTGGAGGCGAGCAAACCACCGAGACCGGGGATCATCTTCATCAGATCTTTCAGCGATCCCATCTTGCGGATCATCTTCATTTGATCGCGAAAATCTTCGAGAGTGAACTTGCCGGCTGCCATCTTTTCCTGCTGGCGGGCAACTTCGGCTTCATCCATCTGCTCGGCAGCTTTCTCGAACAAGGTGACAATGTCACCCATGCCGAGAATTCGTCCTGCCATCCGGTCGGGATGGAAAGGTTCGAGCTTATCCAACTGCTCGCCGACCCCGATGAACTTGATCGGAACGCCGGTCACTTCCTTAACGCTGATCGCCGCACCACCGCGAGTATCACCGTCAAGCTTTGTCAGAATCACGCCGTCCAGTTCCAGCGCTTCGTTAAACGCTTTGGCACTGTTGACCGCGTCCTGACCAGTCATCGCGTCGCAAACGAGCAGAATCTGATCAGGCTGAACCTTTCGATCGATCTGCTCAAGCTCCGTCATCAACGCCTGGTCGACATGCAGACGACCTGCCGTATCGAAGATGATGACGTCGACGCCGGCCTTCTGAGCCGCCAGCAAACCATTGGCACAAACTTTGAGCGGCGTTGTTCCAGCGGGCGCCTCACTGTAAACCGGCACACCCAACTGCTCGCCGATAATCTTCAGTTGCTCGATAGCGGCGGGACGCTGCAAGTCGGCCGCGACCAGCATCGGCTTCTTGCCCTGCTCTTTTAGCATCCGGGCCAGCTTGCCGCAGGTCGTGGTTTTACCACTCCCCTGCAGCCCGCACATCATGATCTTGCCGAGACGATCTTTTCGAAGATGTAGCGAATGGTCCGCTGGACCCATTAACTCGACGAGTTGCTGATGGACGATCCCGACGATCTGTTGATCGGGCCGCAGCGATTTCATCACCGCATCACCTAAAGCTTGCTCAGTACACCGCTTAATGAAATTGGTGGCGACGTCATAATGAACGTCGGCTTCGAGCAAGGCTTTACGCACCTGAGCCAGCCCATCCCGAATATTGGATTCGGTGAGCTTCCCGCCGCGTCCCAACACGGAGAGCGCAGACTTCAGGCCGTTGGCGATACCTTCGAACATATGTAGCAATCTCGGGTTAAAAAGATCCGGAGCGTGTGACAAGCACACGGCGTCGAGCAAACGACGATCCAGGCATTCAGCCCAGGAGCCGGAACGGGCCAAGTATCATAGAAAACCGGGCGGCCGTTCGCAACATCTCGCGAAAAACTTTTGAAAGCCGGTTTTCGACGGAGGGGGGGCGGCGAGTGCCACTCAACGCGGATAACAATTTTCCTTCAGGAAGAATTCGTGTCTTTTGTGCATTTGTTTGTGTCCCGGAGGGACTAAAGCGATTAGCCGGTGGTCGAGCGAAGCGACACCACCGGTATACGAGCGATCTTAGAAACGGCATCCTGGAAGGATGCCAGACTCATTCTTGAGACATTTCTGCATTCGTCGAAATGACATCTTCCAATCCTCCTTTTTCTGGAATCCCTCCAGGATTCAAGATTCAAGACCTGTTCGGTCGTCCTATCCGGTGGTGTCGCTTCGCTCAACCGCCGGCTAATTGCTGTAGTCCCTCCGGGACAAAAACAAAGATCAGAATAAACGTTTCATTGAAACTCGTTACCCGCGTTGGGTGCCACTGGCGTGCGTCTTCGCTTGCCAGTGCTCTTGCTTTCGGGCGATGAAAGAGAAGACACTGGCGGCTCAAAGCAGCCGCCAGTGGCACCCATTTTCACAGCTTTCTGCTCTAAATGTATGCCATCCCCGAGCCCCCCCCTAATCGGAGACAAACATGCGAGCGCATCGCTTTCTTTTAACAGCACTTACGCTCGTCGTCATTTTTTACAAAATTCCCTTGATGGCTGAGACGAAAACCAACAGCGACGAAAAATTGATCCCCGTCGTCGTCACGGGCAAGGTTGAACCAGTCATGATCAAGCAGGGCGAACCGATTCCACTGACGGTCGCTGTTGCGAATGACTTAAAAGGGACGATTCGTTATTTCACCTATAGCCTGGAACCCAACGACTGGAACGGAGAGACCGCAGGGGTCACGCTTGTCGACGTTTACCGGGATGGCAAACCAGGCGGATTATTCGCTCAACGACCGAAAATCGCGGTGCCGGCAGTCATCGCGGGAATGAGCTCTCATCGAATCAACGCGGGAGCGAGCCTGACAATCAAAACCGACGCCCGAAAGTGGAACATCAACGGAGGCTGGGTGCCGGGCAAATACACCGCCAACGTTCGCATTGAAAACCTGCACGTTGATGGCGACCGCTGCACCCTTTCGATCCTTAGCAAGCCGTTTGAGTTCGAAATCCGATAAAGAAAGATGAGAACACTAATCCGCACTCATCTTCGCTCATCAGAAAATTCAAAATTCGTTTGACATCTACTGTTTCTTATTCGTGCGATTCGGCAGATTCGCGGTTAAAATCTTTTGCATTTAACTCAGTACGTAATCAACCGACTTCCCCATTCTTCTGTTTTTTTCGTGCTTTTCGCGTTTTTCGTGGTTCAGACTCTTCTCCTGATTGGGTTGCGGGCGAAGCCCGCGCCAGGTTCGTCTGTGGCCAAAACTCTTCGGCTCTGTTCTGTTCTGCCGAATTCGAGTCGCCACAGAATTTGATCAAAAAGTTCGAGCGAGTTCGCGCGACTTCGACCACTCCTCGTAAATCATAGGGTTTCCGATGCCACTTTCCACTTTTCCATCGCAAAAAAGTTCACCCGAGTTCACCCGAGTTCGCGCGAGTTCGATCAGGTTCGAGTTTCTACAGCACTCCGGGGCGAGCCATGCGACGTAAGCGCACGGATTCTTTCCCCCCAAACATCCAGCCGACGGGGAAATGAAATAGAAAATCTCGTTGAGCACCTTCGGCGGCGTTAAGTACGCCTTTCAAACCAAGAACCAAGAACGCCACCGTTGAGCACCTTCGTGGGCGTTGAGCACCTTATCGGTGATTTCAAACGCATTCTACCAAGTTACAACATTAACCAAACGATCATCTTCGTCGAGCATTTAGCAGCACGCCGGAACCTTCGAAAGCAGGAACACCAATCACGCTGCCGCAGAGTGACGTCGAGTCTTCGAGGACAAGGAAAAAAACGCGAAAACTCAAACATCTCCGTCGCGAAAACCTCAAAACTCGAAACCTCAACACCACCCTGCGGGCGAACAACGACCCCACACAGACCAGCCCGCTCCTATTGATGGCAGCGAGGGCAATCTGTTTTTAATGAATTCCGAATTGTCAAAGATCAAAATCGTTGTGGCGCGTGACAAAACAGTATTTTTTGCCAAACGAGCCCAGGATGTTAATCCTGGGATTCTTCACGCCGGGATAGCCCAGTTACACAACACAAGAAGTCGACAAAAAAACAATACAACTACACACGTAATGTGTCAACAACAAAAACGGAGAAAATTCAAGAAATCATAAAACACTCATGAAACACATTTGCGGACCACGGCCTTGTTGTGCGAGAGCCTCTCCGTGCGATGACCACGGTTACGGAGTACCCGCGTGCGCGGCCACGCATGCGGGCCGCCGGTCTTAAGCCGCAGAGCGGCGGACGAGTAGAGCCTGGGGCGGCCTCCGCCTCAGGACAAAACGCCACAAATACCAAAAAAAAGCCCCATCGGGGCGACCGAATCGATCCCGTCTCAGTTTCGCCGATTCCCAATTGAAAATGAAACGGGATCAACGGCATCGATTGTGTTGCGTTTCAAATCTCGGTCGCCCCGAGGGTGCTTTTTGTTGGTTTTGATATGACGAAACCCGGGGCAGAAGCTGCCCCAGGCTAAAGGCTAATCTGTCAGACACTCCAGGGACATTGACTATCTGTGGAAAAAACGGCGACTCCTTGGTCACACTCCGTTTTATCTGTCGATTTGGCGAATCAATTTTGCCTCCTTCAGTTCATTGAATCCCTTATCTGTGACTTTGCTGTTCCTGAGGTTAAGGGTTGAAAGTAACGGCAGACGACCAAGTTCTTTCAGCCCCGCGTCCGAGATCAGTGTCGAACCAAGATTCAATACTGAGATGGTCTTCAGTTCACAGATTGTCTTCAGTCCTTCATCCGTGATCCTGGTGCCAGAAAGTTCAAGTTGCGCCAGGTTTTCGAGCCCCAGCAATTCGACAAGACTGTCGTCCGTGATTTTCGTGTCGTCGAGAAACAGATTATGGAGCTGCTTGTGGACCGCGATTTCTTTCATGCCCTCACCAGTGATCTGGGTTCCCTTCAAGCGCAGTGCTCTTAGATTCTCATGCTCGTTCAATTCCTTTAGACCATGATCTGTGATTCGGGTCCCATTAAGCTCGAGTACCTCCAAGTACTTCAGCGGCTTCAGTAGACGCATTTCGTTATCACCGAACTTTTGACTTCCGCTAAAGGTGACACGAATGATCCGACCCTTCTGGTCTCGATCAAAACCTCCGCCAAGATTGGTGATCATCCAATCGTCGACGATCCAGACGTTTGGTGCCTTTTGTCGCAGTTCTGCCATAGCCGCCCGTATGGTGCTGGTATCGTACAGGTTCAATTCTACTAAATTCTTGAGGTGTGGAAGTTGCTTCAGTCCTTCATCCGTCAATTTTGACCCGCTCAGATCGACTCGTGCGAGGTTTGGAAGTGCACTCAGCAGATAAATGTAACGGTCGGTGAACCGCTCGCTTCCTTCAAATGACACGCCAATCACAGGCCTTCCCGGCAATTTTTCATCGCGTTCGATTTTCCCGCTCAGTAACTCAATCTTCGCGATCGCCTTGGCTTCATCGACTTCGTCGACGGCGTTCACAATCCTGGCAGCAATACCGACAACAGCCAAAAGAGCGAACAATTCTACGGCACGCATTGTTGTTTAAGCTCCTGCGGTGAGATCGAGGGATTCAATCGTGGCCAGCCATCGCTGTTCGAACAATGACCTTCAGCACTTTAGGGAAAAGCAAAAGTAAAACACAAGTGGGCCGCGTCGCAAGGAAATCAGAAACGGTGGCAGCTCCCAATGCATGAGAACTCGGTTGGGACATAAGCGATTCGCCGAATTCTGACCGGTTGATTGCGTCTTCCCTGGTCGACCGGACACAGGGATTCGAGGTTCCGTCCCTGGCCGTCGTCTCGATCCAATAATCGGAACATTACCGGAACGCTCTTGATTTCAGACGTGGCTTATCCACGCGGGAGCAAAATTGGTCACCAGAGGCTGCGTCTCATTGAATTCCTGTTTTTCTCATGCTTTCTGCTTTAGCTTGTCCACGCGGGAGCGAATTTGGCCCCGAAGAATCGAATTCGTCACGGCGTTCTCTTAGCCGCGAAGCGGTACAGGAATACAGCCTGGGGTTTCAACCCCAGGCAGGCTCCGATCAGAAGATGTTTAGCCCTGATAAGGGCGCAGGATTCCTGCGACTGATCGTGTGGTGACCTGATGAGATGGTCGCAAACAAACCGTTTTCCAACTCAACCTTAAATGTATTTCGTGAACAACTTAGGTTCCCCCTCCGCTCCTTCGGAGCTTGAACCGGGCGTGATGATGATCGTACCTGGGGTTCAAACCCCAGGCTTTATTCCTGCGCCGCTTCGCGGCGTGCAGAAGCTTTATTTATTCAAGGAAATCTCGCACATCGCCCATTGTCCGAAGTTTTCTTCGACTTCAACCCTCAACGATTCCAGGCTTTTGCCGCCGGGGTGCTGGTGGAAGACTTCTTTCAACTGGTGTGCCAGCCAGCGGGCAATCAGTTCTGCGGTGGTGTTCGCGACCGGTAGCAATATGCAATCCTCGCGGGGAAAGACCCAGCGACGCTCGGCAAAGGTGGCGGTTACTTCGCGTTCGTTGGCGATCACGTGAATCGCTTCGTGTTGGGTTGGCAACAGGACGTGGTGATCGAGATCGTTGACCAGTTTCTGTGTTGCGTCGCGAAGTGCGATGAAGTCGAAGACGTAATGATTTTCGTCGAGTGGGCCGGCGACTTCGACAGCGACTCGCCAATTGTGACCGTGCAGTCGCTCGCAGATGTTTCCGTTGAATGTAATGAAATGAGCGGCACTAAAGACCAGGTGGTCTTTGGTGACTCGGACTCGGTATCGTTCGGTCGTCATATTGGTTTCTCGGAATTCTCGGGGGGGATATCAAGCTCGAAGTACGGCATTGATCCTGTGGGGATGTTCCAGCAGTCATGGCTTGCGCTATTATTTTTTTGACGGGCTGGCGCAAAGGCCCGTTAACCACCGGGACAGGCCCGGTGGAGTTTGATTCTAATCGAAATCCTTACTCAATGTGGCGGATTGGTTAATCTGCTCTCTTGTTGGAGCGTTGATCAGACCATCTCGCAATGCGGCAAACAACGTTGCGGCGATCAGATCAGCAGTCGTGCCGGGATTTCGACGATGACCGTCCGCTCGAAGCCAGGCATCGAATTCGGCTAGCTGATCTGGGTTGAACGTCGTATTGGCACCCGCATGATCGATCAGCTTTCTTGCTCGTGATGACGCTTCTTCGGCGAGTTCAATCCCACACTTTCGGGCGATCAGCGTATCGGGCCAATGAGACATCATCCAAGCATGCAGCCAGACAATTGCCGATTCCCAATCATCCGTACGCGTCAGCAATTCACACAATTGCCGCCTCGCGGCGAAGACAAGTTTGAAATCTGTCACATATTGTTCGGCGATTCGGTCGCGATCTGCGGCGAGTGCCATTGCCTGGCGAAGAGTCACTGTTGGACGTTCGCTGATGTCCTGCGACGTTGCTTTTCCCATTCCGCCTGGCTGAGCGAGACTAATTGCCGCGTAGACCTGTTCGGCGTCATCAACCGTCGTGCGACACAGAACTGACGGAAGCCCATCCTCCAGCAGCACGCCTTCGCGTACCGCAGCGAGCGGAGCAAATAACAGGATGATTCCCAAGTTGACATTGGTTCCCGTCGACACGCGCGTCGCTTGAACCGCGTTGTAAATGGCACGACCCAGGCCCTCGTCGCGAGTGGCCGACAATGGTTTGGCGATCGCCTGAGCTGCTCGAACAAAATCTTCGTAACGGAGATCATTGAATGCAGCGGAGGGATGAACATTTCCGGGTTTTCTCGCCGTTGCCTCCATCAGACACGCAAGTTCAATCTGTTCGGCGAGAGTCACAACAACGATTCCTGGCGGGACAAAATATTGATTGCCTCCTATCATCACAGCAATGTCGATTCATCGCTATCCAATCGAGAACTACGAAGAACAGGAATTCACGTGTCACAGTTTCAGCTCCATGACCGGTGGAGTCATCGATCTGAACGGCGGTCGCTTTCTGCGATGAACAGACAGAACAAGGATTTGTGTATGAGAATCTGGGTTGATGGCGATGCATGTCCGTCAGTGATCAAGGACATTTTGTTCCGGGCGGCAATGCGGACAAAAATTCCGCTGACACTCGTGGCTAATCAGCCCATGAAGATCCCGCGATCAGAGTTGATCACGATTCTGACTGTTCCATCAGGCTTGAATGTCGCGGATCAGAAGATCGTCGAACTGCTTGATCCGGGTGATCTGGTCGTCACGGCAGATATTCCGTTGGCGGCTCATGTGGTGAACAAGGGAGGGACGGCCCTCGATCCACGCGGTGAACTCTACACCGACGAAAACATCGGCGAACGACTGACAATGCGGAATCTGATGGATGAACTTCGTGGAGGCGGTATGGTCGGTGGCGGCCCTGCTCCGTTCAGCGGCAATGATCGTCAGGCATTCGCCAACCAGTTGGATAGAATTCTGGCGAAGTTGCAACGAGGCTGAATCCTGTCGAAATTGTTTGGCCGAATAAGCGAAGCCCGGCGGGACATCAGCATGGTTATAAGATGAATGTGTCGCCTTCGTTTAACCGCGCCTCGCAGAGAAGCGGGCTAGGCGGCGGCACTGACATGCCCGAGGCGTCATCGGTCGTTTGGCCATTGAGATCGTCTTGTTTCTTCGATCTCAGTCTTCGCCCCGAGACGCTCGAAGAGATCGGCTGGACGCCGATCCGCCTGCGCCGTTGGCTACGGGTTAAACGATGTAAAAGCCACTGCGTAGGAGAAGACTCCGATGCAGTGGCACGACGTCGAGTCAGGTGTGAACGAGATTCACGGTTCGGTTTGCAGAATGTCTGCAAACGGATCTGGCTCGTCCGACGCGCCCTGCTCTTCCAGATCTTCCGGCTCGTTTGGCTTTTTGGGTTTCTTTGGCTTGCCGTGATCCAATTCACGCGGCGGATTGGCGGCGGTTGGATACAGTTTTTCCGGTTTGGCCGGAACCTGATGAACGGCCTGCTCGACCTGACCGTCTGACGTCGTTGACAGGCTGGCTTGAACGATGGCTTGCGGTGCTTGTACCTTGCCGCTGGCCAATTGAGTTCTTAGCGATTGTCGTAAGGCGAGGCGCTGGGTTTCTTCAGGCCCCGCAATCAGTATGACGTCGTCAACGATGAAGCGGTCAAACTCGCGACGCATCAAGACCTTGGCACCGTATCGCTGGTCTCCGAAATTCACGACCACTTCTTTGTCGTCGATCGCGATCGACCGTACGGGAGATTGCAGGAACGTATCGGCCGACATCCCCGAATTCGGAACAAACCGAGACTGGTTCCAGACCATTCTGTTGAAATCGTTCGAAGAATTTGCCTGGATCATGTCGAGCGCCTGTTGCTGCTGCCCAGGATCGCGTCCTAGCGTGATCCCCGCCGCAAAGTCCTGGATCGGGATCAGGATTTCCAGTGTGGACTTCACGGAAGCAGGAACGCCACTGACTTGCCATTGAATATCATCGATCAGGAATTTACCCCGTTCATCACGCAGCAAATACGTGAAGGGCACCCCCCCCTGAAGGACATCCATCTTGGTCAGGGCTCCCTGGAACGATGCCGAGACAATTTCCACATCGGTCGAATCGAAGCCTTCCAAAGGCATTGATGGAACCGTGGCTTCGGTCATTTTGTCCCAGACGCGACTGGAAAAATCTCGCGTGGAACAATGTTTGATCTCTTCCAGTTTTCTGCGTGACAGTGCGTTAACGAAGACTTCGAGCATCCCGTGGGATGTGAACATTGCCGAAAGTCGCATTTCCTGTTTCGACGCGATTTCATAGATCGTGACATCGGAAACAACGAATTCGGGCAAGGCGTCGGACGAGGTGTCTGGTGCACGTTGCATATCGACTTGAACGAATTCGGATTCACTGCGAAGCGTGAAGTCGGCACGATTCCCGCGTAAACGGACCTGCAATTCATGTTCTGGCAATTGTGGTTCAGGGAGTTTAGCCTGCTTGAGATCGGCAAACGACAGGCTTCCTTCGAAGAAATCGGTGTCACACAACTCGGCTAACTTTTTCTTGTCTTCTGAATGATAGGCCGTGAGAAATGCCACACAGCGATTGACCGCATGAGCGATATTCAGAACTGACGGAAGCTTTTCTTCTTCATCCTTGCAGTCGATTCCAACATCGGCGACCTGCCACTTCCCTTTGCGAAGTTCCAGTGTGATGACGGTTTGACCCGTTTGTCGCGGCAATTTCACGACAGCGATCTTTTCGTCCATCGAAGCCATCGGTCGGAATTTTCCGCTGGAGGATTTTCCTTTCGTGACCTGTCGTGTTAACTGAGCCAGGAATGAAGGAGGAACGTCTTCGAGAGCCGCTCGCAATTTTGGACTGGTGATGGAAAGGACCTGTTCACGGTCGCCATGTGCCCAGGCATCAAGGAATTCACGGACTGTCAGCAACAGATCCATCTGTTCGGTGACTGATTTGTACGCCTCGATCCCTTTTTTCTTCTGCTTCAGATAGATGTCGTCGATGACCCACTTACCAGATTCGTCTCGCGTCAGTTCGTAGAAGACTTCTTTTTTGTCTTCACCAACCTGGACCGAAACCCGCTTCTTATCGTCTGAAACCTGTTCAACATCGACAATTGACGTTTTTCCATCTGGAATTCGCAGGATTTTGAGATCTTCAAGAGCGGTGGCTGTACGTAGCGCCCGCTTGTTGAAGTCATCAGATGTGACGACCTTAAGCCCTTCAAGGTCTTGCGCCTTGAGGTTTTCAGAAAATGCCATGATGGCGCGGTTCTCGATCAGGTGGGCGCAGCCGGCACCGGTGCCAGCAACGCTCATGGCGAGAAATAACGACCACACGAAGGAGCGAACAGCTCGAGACATGCGTGCCATCCTTGGCGAGTAAGCGCAAAGGTCGCGCGGACTCAAAAGTCTGACAAAGACAGGAATTGGGAAATGGGAGGACGGGCTTCTCTCAGATTCCTAATTTCTGGTCAAGATCAGGTTCAAGAGTTTCGGCAGATTATTTCCGATTAAGCCGCATATTCGTTTTACCGCGATACCTCAACCTTCGGCAGAACATCCAATTCGGTTTCTTGAGGTGCCGCTTCATTCGCAGGGACAAACGGAAGAAAACCGAACCGCATCTCAGTTCCTCGATAGATAAAGAATTTAACCAGCTTTTTACCAAGGGGATCAGCCGGTCGTTCCGCGACTTGTTTTGTGATCCACGAGACGTTGTCGAGGGTCAATGTTTCCCACTTGTCGAGTCCGACCAGGATGTCGTCCTTCTGGATTCCGTTATCGGCCGCGAGACTTTTGGGTTCGACTTCCTGAACCTTCAGTCCTCCGCGATATTTTGTCGTGGTTTTAGCAAGTTCTTTCATTTCGTCGGAGGACAACGCCCGCAACTTCGCGCCCATTTGCTTAAGCGGCTGAAATACGGAGTCGGAAGTGAATGTGACCGTTTCACCCTGAACGTCAGCAATTCCTTCACCCAGTTTCTTGTAATGCTCATAACGAGCCTGCAGGCGCTTCATCGTCATGCGTGCCTGAACGCTCTTGTTCGCGGCCTCAAGTTTTGCTTTTTGGGATACGGATCCTGGATTCACTTCCACTATATAGTCAATTTGTTTTGACAATGTCTCCGCCAATTCGTAATCCGCCTGCGCCCCTTCGATCTGAAACTGCAAGTCCTGGATTGCCGCAGTGTACGTCTCTTTCAGGATTTTCTCTTTTCGCGTCGCGGTCTCCAGACGTCGTCTTGCGCTCGCCATGTCTTGGGCGGAAGTGACGTTAAGCTTGAACAGACTTTCTTGTCGCAAAAACTCGCTTTGCGCCGCCGCAATTTCTTCGCGAGCACTCACCAGGTTGGTGGCCAATTCATCGCCTGACGGAAATGAGACAGGTACGGGAACAAGGTTTTCCGAATTCTGATCGGGTCCCGACCTCGTTAAAACGCCGTTTTCGTCCATCGTCACTGCAACCGGATGAGGAGCTATCCCGTCCCGTGCAACCCCATAAAAGAGAGTCGACTTGTGTCCAGAGTTGGCTTTGCTTGCCTGCGGAGGTCGCCATCTTGTCGGTTCCGTTTTCAGGTTCTCATCTGAGGGAAACCGCAAGGCGGCGAGCACCGTTCCTCGTCGCTCTGCTTCCACGATCGGATCTATGCCGGGATCAAGCCTTGAAGAGGCGATCACCTCAACGTTGGCGATCGCCAATTGCTGAAATTTGGAATCCGGTAAATAGGCAACTTTTGTCAGAATATCACCACCCGCAACGTGTTCCAGATCTGCAACCGTGATCTCGAAAGGGACGCTGTTGTGACTCAGATAAGCTTCACTACTCAAATTCGCCGGATAGACGTCCAACAAGATTGGTCTGTAATTCGGATTTAAATAACCAGAAATGAGTTGAAGCGGATAATGTCGCACTTCCTTCGAGCCTCGTTCCAAGTTCAGACGAGCGGGGAGACCAATCGTTTCGTCTAAATAGACGATCTTTGGAACCAGAAGATCTGATCCCTTGAATGTGAGAAACCGGACCTGCGTGGAATTTGACGCCGCAGCAATACCCGATAGTGGATTTAACGTTCTCGCAGGGTGTTCTTGATCGGAACTCTCTGTTGAGGTTTGTTCGGCTTTCATCGGGCGATCAGGCTGCGCTTTCCCCTTCGGGTCGCTGTTCCATTCGGTCTCTTCACCAGCGATCAACTCATTCGCTCGTCGTTCAATGATTTGTTTCTGTTGAGCCTGTCGTCGACCAATCTGTTGTTCCAAACGACTGAGTCGCGAGTGAAGCTCCTTCACTCGCAATTTCTCCAATTGCAACTTGAGTTCAAATGCTGCCGAGAGTGAAGCCTCAACGCCACGACGCAAATCTTCCATCGTCGGTGCTGCGGTTCTCTCAGGCGGTAATGTTTTCGAGAGCGTCCGAATCTTTTCGGCGATCATTGCCGCCTGCGATTCATGCTTTGCAATCGCTTCTGCCAATCGATGCGATTCCGACGTGTCGATTGCGCGACCTAACTTTTGTTCTGCATCCTGGGTGTCCCGATTTTGTATGTCTCGCAGGTCCGCCGTGGGAGTCGCGTTAGTTGTTGCGGTCGCTGACGACGAAGATTCGTCGGCCGATTCCCATTCACCGGAAAGTGGTGATAAGACATAAGTTTGATCACCAATCGTTGCTGAGAGCACATTCCATCCGAGTTCCGGGACGATTTTACCGACATATTCGGGCGGAATTGTCAGCTTGGCCCACTTTCCTGCCTTACTGCTGAAGCCAAACAATTGGTCATCAACAATCACATGACAAAAATAATGACTTAAAGTCGCTCGTTTCAGTCGTGGTTGTCCATCTTTAGGAAGGCCGACAACGAGGCGAACCCATTTCCCAAGCGACTTACTGTAGGCGGATAACCCATCTTTGGTTTCCACCAAAACAATGTCAACGGATGACGTGCTGTTTGACGGACCACGTGCCGAAACCATTGAGCCTGGTGGCGCCATGCCAATAGGAGATGACAGATCAGGGATACCCATTCGACCTGGGGACTGGTTGTTCGCATCGGTGGGATCGGCGTCGTTACCCTTAACAGGTTTTGAATAAGATTTTCTTGAGTTTGACGCGCCAGCTTCATACGTATTTTCCTTGCCATCGATCGTTTGGCCGTTTGATTTCGGTTTGCCAACAATTTGAACAGGTTGGCCATCCACTTTTTGCCCGAATGTGTTCCCCCGTTTCCATTGCATATCGAACAGTTCATCAACTTCTTCCTGCGTCAGACCAGTAATTTTTATCAGCTCTTTCTTTTTTGTCTCAACAAGTTCGGGTGTTATTTCTTCGAAGGATGTTTTTACATTAAGTGTCTGGCCCGTTTCGTCCAGCGTCATCGTGAACGTGGCAATCATTCCATTAAAGGGCCCGGCTTTTTCGATTACAGTCCCCTGAAATTGATGAACCTTCGCAAGCCATTTCAATTTCAACCAGGGCTGTTTATTCCTGTAAATCTGAAAATCGGCAGTTCCGTCGGTCACTCGACCTACCGTATATTTACCAAAACTTCCTTTACGTCCTAAAAACCATTCACCAGAAATATCCGGCATCGAGCTGTCAGCCGTTGCTGGCTTTTCAATGCTGGGGTCCGGCTTGACCGGTTCCGACACGATTTTTTGTAGTTCGTCGTTCGCCGACGATATGGCAAACCATAAAGTGCCGATGATCGCCGCAGTGACGACTCGCGACAGAAGTCTGGATGTGTTCATGTTATTGCTTTCAATCGAGAATTAGCTTGTGAATTAATCGATCTGACTAATGACATTTTGTTTCTTCGCGCGCCCTGACGATTTTTTTTGGGACCAGGACGTCCCGAATTTGATCGTCGGAATTTAGGTCTGATCTCAGCCACTAGGGCAAAGGCCCGTTAACCACCCCCGTGGAGGGGGTGGGGTTTCGCGTGGATTTCGTATCATGCCAACGGACTTTCTGGGCCTGGCATTTCTTCCCCATTCCACTTCGTTTCAAGTAGGTCAATCAGGTCTGTTGTTGCATCGAGTTCTGTTTCGACGGCATTCCAGGGTTCAGCGGAAACTTGCGTCGGCGATTCGTTCGATGGTTGCATTTCGGCTTGTTCGTTCGAGCCAATTCGATCGGGCGGGTCGGTTTTCAAATTGAAGTACCACGTCAGGAGCGAAACGCCGACCAGTGCGGCAATCGAGAAAATCGCCCCGCGAAAGAGATACTTGCGTCTCCAATCCGCCAAATCTCTTGAAGCCGTTTCCTGTTTCGGGACAAGTAACCAGTCGCCAACACCTTTTGGTAAATCGACGGAAGTTGGTTGCTGAACATGGGCGAGGCATTGTTCCAGCAACTTGGCGACTTCTGCTGCTGAGCTGAACCGCTCTACAACATCTTTGGCGAGCAGTTTCATCACAATCCGTTCGAGCCACTCGGGAATCTCGGCATTGATTTCGCGAATAGGACGAGGGGCGGTCTCACGAATCCGGCGGAGAATTCCAAACGTGGTGTCGGCTCGAAAAGGAGGCCGACCGGTACACATCGCGTATAACACGGATCCCAAACTGAACAGGTCACTGCGATGATCAACCGCATCTCCATTCGCCTGTTCCGGCGACATATATTGTGGCGTACCGGCAATGATTCCCGTCCGAGTCAACGTCGCATCATCGACAGCCCGAGCAAGGCCGAAGTCGGTCAACAAGACCCGGTCAACATTTGTTTCCAGCAAGATATTGGCAGGTTTCACATCTCGATGAACAAGACCTTGCGCGTGGGCAGCCGATAACCCCAGGGACGCCTGCATGCCGATTCTCAACACGTCCTTCACATCGAGCGGCCCCTGTTGATCGAGCCGTTCCTGTAGCGACTGACAGGCCACGTACTGCATGACCAGATAGGGAAGCTTGGCATTCGCATTGACGGAGTGAATTGCCATGACGTGGGGATTAACAACGGCTGCCGTGGCCTGGGCCTCTCGCGCAAATCGACGCCGCGCCGCACCACTCGTTGCCAGATGAGGCGACAGCACTTTCACGGCGACGTGTCGGTGAAGCTCTTTCTGAAATCCCTTCAGCACGATTCCCATTCCACCGCGACCGATCACCTCGACGATTTCATATTCACCCAGACGCCCAAGACTCGTTCGATCGTCGCTCGGTTCCAGGAAATCAACGGCAAAATCGGCTGAGAAATGCGCAGCATCGTCGTCGTGTGAGGAAAAACCGACAGTGTTGAGGCCAGCTCGCCGGGCCGCACTGCGTGAAAGACGATCACTCGCTTCTGACCACCACTCGTCTGCGGCAGCGAGAACTTCAAAATCGTGGCGACATTGCGGACAGGCGGACAAATGCTCGGAAACCTCGTTCTCTTCCTTTTCCGGAAGAGATTCCGTCAGCAGATTTTGCAACTGCTTTTGATCGCAACAGGTCTTTGAAAAATCAGTCATGGACAAACGATTCAAAAAGGTTTTATTAGTTACCCAGCGATGACATACAAATTTCGAACGCGGTTACGCATCACGCTCCGTCTCATATTCTTCCACGATTTGTCGCAGCCTGGCGATGACGCGACTGCGGACCACATAAACATTGCCGATGGTTAACTTCAGGCTTGCCGCCACATCGGCAATCGGTTCTTCCAACACACAAGTCCGCCAGAAGGCCTGCCAGGTCGATTCTTTGAATTCGCCACGAGCCCGCTCGGCTGCTAAATCAAAAATCTCGTTCCGATATTCATCATCAAAGGCGACCACCGTACGGTGTTCGGGTTCGGGAAGATTCTTGAGCAAGTCCATCATGTCTGACCCACCGACACCGCGCCGTCCTGCCCCGGATGATTGCCCTCGCTGGATGAATTTGAGCGCCAGGTTTCGAGCAATCGCAAATAGCCAGCGTCGAAACGAAGCGTCACGCCCGTCCGGTTGCCAATCGTCAACTGCCTGAGTCACTGCCAGAACGACTTGCTGAGTCACATCACGGGCGTCTGCCTCTTGTAGACCTCGCTGCCGCAACATTCGCAGGACGAGTGGTTCATAAATGGAGACGAATTGCGTCCACGCCTGCTGATCCTGCGAATCTCGCAGTCGCAGCATCAAGCTCGGACGTGTCTCCGGTTCCAACATCAATGGCACTCCATAAGCGACGTGTTCCAATTGCTGCTTATCTATTCCAACAGAGGCCACAATCTTACACGGATTTTTCGAAGTTCAGACAGAATTACTGATTTTTCAATGTCTCGAACAACGGCTGGTTATCAGATTTCAGGCTCCCCCACCGCTATGCGGATGTCAATTGGGTAATGTGAAAGTAGCGAGCAACGAGCGGTAGCATGGGCTTCAGCTCGTGCGGCACTAAATCTTGTGCGGGCTAAAGCCCACACTACGAAAACTGACAACCGCTCGCTGTTCAATCGAATTCCCTCTACAATCCTGCGGCTGTTTTCTGGTCCACGTTTTCCCGCATCGCCGCTAGCAGGCTTTGACGGGATGCGTGTGCTTGCGCCGATGACAAACACTGCGATGAGTGATGGACGTGGTAGTAGAGAACTTGATTACACAATTGACGGATCTTTCATCGCGGTTGCTGGCCCAGCCGGGGATGGCGGAGGTGGTTGCGAGGCTGCGCGACGGAAAAGACGCCACTATCGACGGAGCGTGGGGATCATCATCGGCATTGGTCGCGGTCGCTCTTCGTCAGCAAGCTGCAAGTACCGTTGTCGTAGTCGTGCCACACGAGAAGGACGTCGATGGATTTACTTCGGATGCGGCGGCATTCGGGATTGAACCCGAATGTTTTCCCGCCTGGGCCGCCCTGCCCCAGGAATTGAGTATCACCGATCCAATCCTGGGAACTCGGTTGAGAATCTTGCGGGCATTCGAATCGGCGTCTCCACCTCGAATGGTCGTCACGACGATTCACGCGCTGCTGCAACCGGTTCCAAGTCGCGAAGCAAGAACCGTTGCTTCGCGGACATTGACCGTCGGCAGCGAACTGGATTTGGATGAATTGACCACATGGATGGTCAGCCATGGATTCGAACGCGTGACGGCGATTGAGCTTCCCGGTGAATTCAGTATTCACGGCGGAATCATTGATGTCTTTTCGCCAGACGCCGCTGACCCGGTTCGTATCGAACTGTTCGGAGATGAAATCGAATCGATCCGGTTGTTCGATGTCGAATCGCAGCGAAAAGTCAAAGATTTGACCGAAATTGACATCGCAATCGTGACACCGATCCGGGAAAACCCTGTCGAGAACGAGGATTCGCAAGGGGAGACCAAAACAAGAAAGAAACGTTCGAAAGACGCGGAGGCGGAATCGTCGTCGGCTGATCACTCGCCGATTTCCGATCTGAATTCGTCGGCGCTCGATTCATTACCGGCTCAATCCTGGGTTGTTCTGCTTGACCTTGCCGAAATTGTGATCGAGGGAAAACGATATCTCGACCGGATGGCTGACCCGCGAGGCTTGTTCGGGGTTTCGGCGACTCTTGAACGTTGTACGCGCCGCCCGTATGTGACGATGGCACCGTTGCTTGCGGACAGCCTTTCACCGACGTGTCATCTGCAAGTCGAATCGATTGAACGATTCGGCGGACTTAAGGGTGAGGCTCTTCAAGAACTTGCCCGAGTCGTTCAACAGGATGAGACCGTTCTCATCGCCTGCCATAACGAAGCGGCTCGGACGCGATTGAGCGAGTTGATGACAGAGGTCTTTTTGAATGCCGGAAATGAATCTGGCAAACCAACGGACGATTCTGGCAACCAGACAAAGTTTGGTGAATCTGCCGCTCAGTCGGAAGCAGGATTGAAAGGGGATAAACAGACCGAGCCTGCATCGAAGAAGAAGGGAGCAAAACCAACATCGACACCTGAAGCAGCCAAACCTATCGTCAGTCGTGCGGTCATGGATTCTGCCGCTGGTGGTGGGTTGAAGAAGTTCCTGCGTGGTGCGTCAAAAGAACCAGCGAGTGAAGCTAGACCGGGTGAGTCGAAAACAAATCCGTCGTCACCTGAAGCCGCTTCAAACAAGGCCGCGACGAATCCGCCGAAAATCGAAGATCAAATGACGAATCATCCTTTCCTGTCGCGGATTCAACTTTGTGTGGGGCACGTCTCACATGGTTTTCGCCTGAGGCCGGATCGGATCATTGTCCTGGGTGACAATGAATTGTTCGGACGAACGGAAGTTCGGCGAACAGCGAAAAAGAGCAAAATCGAATCGCGAGCGATCGACAGTTTTCTCGATCTCAATTCAGGCGATCTGGTGGTCCATCTCTCGCATGGAATTGGCCGATTCCGTGGGATGGAAATTCAGCAAAAGGGAGAACACACCGAAGACCATCTGGCGATTGAGTTTGGCGGCGGCGTCAAAATGTATGTCCCCGTCTCATTGATTCACCTCGTCCAGAAATATATCGGCGGGGGAAAGGCTTCTCCCGAGTTATCAAAGCTGGGTGGATCGAGCTGGTCCAATAAAAAGAAGCGGGTCACTGAAGCGGTCTGCGACATGGCTTCTGACATGATCAAATTGCAGGCTGATCGAGACATGAAACCCGGACTGCAATGTCCGCCCGACAGCCATTGGGTTGAGGAGTTCGATGCCGCCTTCCCTTACACAGAAACGATCGATCAAATGCATGCGATTACCGACCTGAAAAAGGACATGGAACAGCCGCGTCCGATGGACCGGTTGATCTGTGGCGACGTCGGTTATGGTAAGACTGAAGTCGCCATGCGTGCCGCATTCAAAGCGGTTGATGCGGGGCGACAGGTGGCGATTCTGGTCCCGACGACCGTTCTGTGCGAACAACATTTTCGCAGTTTCAGCGAGCGAATGGCCGAATTCCCCGTCAACATCGCTTCACTGAATCGATTCAAATCGACCAAGGAAGTCCGCGATACTTTGCAGGGACTGGCAGCAGGTACAATTGATATCTGCATCGGCACACACCGGCTGGTCAGCAAGGACGTGAAGTTCAAAGACCTGGGTCTGCTGGTGATCGATGAAGAACAGCGATTCGGCGTCGAGGTGAAAGAACTGCTGAAGCACATGCGGCTGGAAGTGGACGTTCTGACGCTTTCAGCAACGCCGATTCCGCGCACGCTGCACATGTCGCTCGTAGGGGTTCGAGATATCTCGAATCTGGAAACCCCGCCGCAGGACCGTCAGGCGGTTGAAACGCACATCTGTCGCTGGAATAAAGAATTGATCCGGTCGGCCATCATTCGTGAGCTGAACCGTGATGGACAGATCTACTTCGTTCACAATCGGGTTTACAATATTGAATCGATCGCAGACCAGATCCGCAGTCTGGTCCCCGAGGCAACTGTCGATGTTGTTCACGGCCAGATGTCGGAAGAACCGATGGAACTGGCAATGATGAATTTCGTACAGGGGCGGACTGATGTCCTGGTCGCGACCACGATCATCGAAAGTGGTTTGGATATTCCGAATGCAAACACGATCTTCATTAATCAGGCCAACAATTATGGATTGGCCGATATGCACCAATTGCGAGGACGCGTCGGTCGGTACAAGCACCGAGCCTACTGCTACCTGCTGCTCGACGAAGGCAAATCGTTGACGCCACAAGCCTCGCGTCGACTGAAAGCGATCGAAGAATTCAGCGAACTTGGAGCAGGTTTTAAGATCGCGATGCGAGATCTTGAAATTCGAGGCGCGGGCAACATCCTGGGGACCGAGCAATCAGGTCACATTGCGGCAGTCGGATATGAGCTTTATTGCCAACTGCTTGAAAACGCGGTTCGCGCGGCAAAGCGGCAACCGTTACGGGAACATCGACACGTCGAAGTAAATCTTCCTGTGACCGCTTATTTACCCTCGGAATATATTCCCGACGGTCGCCCCAAGATCGAGATGTACCGCAAGTTTTCGATCGTATCGACGCTCGATCTGCTGAAAGAGCTGACGCAAGAGCTTCGAGACCGATACGGGCCAATCCCCGAGCCGGTAGAAAAGATGATTCAAATCCGCGAACTGCAGATTCTTGCGGTCCGCTGGCAGATCGACGATATCCACCTGGAACCAGGCTATGTCGTTTTTGGCTATCGAAACCCGAAGAAGATCGCGAAACTTTCGCGTCTCAGTTCAACGCCGTTACGGATTGTCGATGATCGAGAAGCCTGTCTTGTGCTGCCACCAAGGCCACCCGAACCCGATGAGTTATTAAAACTGCTCAAAAACGTGTTTGAGTCGGAACTACCGACGTATGCTGATAAGGGGTATCACAGCGATTGATCGGCGGATCAATCCAAACTGGTCAAGTCGTAGACTTGAAACGTCCCGTTGCGATAAATCGGTTCCAGTTCAAGTGGCCCCAGTCGATCAGTCAACAGGTGAGTCAACCCAGTCTGTTGGCGAAGGCTTTTCAGTTCGCTGGCCGAGTAAAACTCGTCGGCATAGTTCTTCTCGAACCACTTTTGCAGAAATTTCAGTCGGGTGTTCCACTCGACAATCCCGGCGGCGTCCTGCGGGCAATCCTTAAACGCGACGTATTCGGCTCGACGCGCAAACCATTTGAAAGCCCATCCGTTCGTTGGCGATTGAACGAGTGCATCGGACGGCAGGTTGTGATCGATCCAGGAACAAACATCGAGCCAATCCGCGCGATCCTCAAGTGAGTACCGATTTGTTTCCGTCATTGAATGGGCTCGCCATAATCCGGCGATGAAAACAAGCGTCAGAAGCCACAACGGATGCAAAAGGTATGCACGCCAAGTTTTATTTGAAGTTGCTTGGAAAGCCGTTCGTTCCAGGACGCTCACCAGACTGACGGCGACAGCGATTGGCAACAAAACGTCGGCCAGTCGGAATGGATAGAACTTCAACAGGTTCATTCGCTGATCATAAAACGGCATCTGCATCGGTGGGCGCGGTCCCCAGCCGATCAGAATGCCGGCCAAAGCAAACGTGATGGACCAGAACACGATGTGATCCAGCCGACATTTTGCATTCGTTCGCCCACCCCATCGGCAACTGCATAACCAGACAATCACCAGTAGCGAGTAACAGACGTAAGAGCGAAGAGGAAACAACATCGGATCGAGATGGTGTGCCAGTCTGAAGTAGACTTGAAGGTACGTCCCCGCACGGCGTGTCTCGGGTGAGACCGATTCTGTCAGCAATTGATAGACCGGTATCAAGCCCGGTAATGCGAGCACGATCAGAACGACGCAAGGCCAGATAAAGGAACCGAGTGATTGATGTGGCCACTGATGTTTATCAGCGAACGAATCGATTTTTTCTTGAGGTCGTTCTTTGCTCAGAACGCCGGCCTGTATCAGACGATGTTTCAATCGAACCGCATCGATGACTCGCTGAATGCCCCAACTCAGGGCGAATGCGAGCAACCCCCAGCTACCGACAACAGGATGAAAACTTACTGCCAGCCCTGCCCAGGTTGCCGCAAGCAAATATCGACGGCGCAGAGCATCTCCGAGCGCCGCCAGCAGAAATCCGTAACAGGGTACTTTCCCTTCAACGCCACCCACGAGCCATTCACCAGAAAAGTTTCCGCACGCCGCGAAACAAAGAAATATCCAGGCAGACCAAAGGACGGCCCACGGCGTCAACAACAATTGCGACAGGCAGCGTGTCCAACCCCAGGCGAGTACGAGCGTCACCAGGATTCGACCAATCCACGCGGATTCTGGAAATGAGAAAAACCGAGTCAGGCCACCGATTGTTGCGTAAAAAACGGTGTGGGCGTTGGGTGAAGCAAGGAAAAAATCCCGCTCACACCAGTCGGGCTGCCAGAAATGTTTCGATTTACAGAGATAATGCGGCTCATTCACCGCAGGGACGGGGGCTGCGACAAGACCGTACAACAGAAATGTCGCCCATACCGCGATCAGTACGGGTCACATTCGTGTGTTGCTCATTTCGGTCTGAGGCGTTTCACGAAACGACATCGACAAAAATCCCTCTTGGGGTCAGGTCGCCGATCTCGAATC
>Ga0364920_10133_pt1 | contig 33299 bp, 24 predicted proteins | sample SorcelJu500001C8_FD_206961 | JGI IMG/M metagenome (GOLD analysis project Ga0364920, IMG submission 206961) | Enriched cells from Trout Bog Lake Hypolimnion, Wisconsin, USA - BchlTB.June20.5000.01.C8 | ecosystem: Environmental > Aquatic > Freshwater > Lake > Hypolimnion/Profundal zone | place: USA...
TTGCGCATGGCTATTGCGTCTTAAGCGACACGGCGATTGTCCATTATAAAGTGAGCGCGCTATTTGATCCGGCAACGGAAATGTCGATTCGGTGGAACGATCCGGATCTTGCGATTGCTTGGCCGATACAAAATCCTGTCTTATCGGAGCGCGATAAACATTGCCCTTTTTGGAGAGAAATTCATGAACATTTGGGTGCCCGGATCTAACGGCCTTGTCGGATCGATGTTTTGCATGTTGTATCCGGCGATCGGCAGCGGCCGCGAACTAGATATTGGCGATTTAGAGGCTGTGCGCACGTTTGTGAAAACGCATCCTACGATCACGCACATTGTCAATTGCGCGGCTCTTTCTCAAGTCGATTCTGCAGAAGTGCATCGGGAAGCAGCGCATCGGGCCAATGCGCTGGGGCCCGAAAATTTGGGCAAAGCGGCCAAAGAGTTTGGGCTGCGTCTTGTGCATCTTTCGACCGATTATGTATTTAGCGGTGAAGGGAGAAAGCCTTTAAAAGAAGAAGATCCGACGGGGCCGGTGAATTACTACGGAGAGACGAAATTGGAGGGGGAAAAGCGTCTGATGGCCGTGTTCCCCCGCGCTTGCGTGCTGCGCACTTCGTGGGTGTTTGGGAACGGAGGGAAAAATTTTGTCGCAAGGCTTTTGCAGATGCTGCGGGAAAAAGAGGAAATTCATTTAAGCGATGATCAGTGGAGCCGGCCGACGTATGTCAAGGATCTTGTGCAGGCGATTTTTAAGATGTTGGATTGTTCAGGAATTTATCATTATGCGAATCGAAACGCTGCGACAAAATTTGCTTTCGGAGTGGAGATGCAAAAGTATCTGCAGTTTGCCGCGTCCAAAAAACTCATCGCCGCGCCCAGCGCCTCGTTCCCGTCGCCCTGCAGACGGCCTGTCTATTCTGTGTTTGACACCTCAAAAATCGAAAAACTGATGTCGATTCGTTCGTGGCAGGACGCGCTTCTAGAATTTTGCGAGGGAACATGAGATCTCTGCTCGTGACAGGAGGCGCCGGATTCATCGGTTCCGCGTTCATCCGCTACATGCTGCGATTGCCGCAATTTCACGGGCGGATTGTGAATTTGGATGCGTTGACCTATGCGGCCAATCTGCAAAGTCTGAAACCGTGGGAATCCGACCCGCGCTACACATTCATTCACGGAAATATCTTAGATCAACAGCTCGTAGAAAAAATTCTCGCAGCCGGCATCAGCGCGATCGTCCATTTCGCCGCAGAAACGCATGTTGATCGGAGCATTGCATCCGCTGCGCCCTTCATCGAAACAAATGTCAAGGGCACGCTGTCTTTACTAGAAGCGCTGCGCAAATTCCCGCACGTCCATTTTCACCACATTTCGACCGATGAGGTCTACGGCTCTTTAAATCGAGAAGGCGCTTTTTCAGAAACCTCCCCGTATCGGCCGAATTCCCCTTATTCGGCCTCGAAAGCGGCATCGGATCATCTCGTGCGCGCCTTTGCCCACACATATGATTTATCGACGACGATCTCGCACTGCAGCAACAACTATGGTCCCTACCAATTCCCCGAAAAATTTATCCCGCTCATGATCGAGCGCTGCCTGGCCAAACAGCCCTTGCCGGTCTATGGCAATGGGACAAATATTCGCGACTGGTTGTATGTCGATGATCATGCGGAGGCGATTTGGACGATTTTACAATTTGGGAGGCGCGGCGAAACGTACGATATCGGCGGGAGATGCGAGCTTTCGAATTTAGAGCTTCTCCATGCGCTGATCGACACGCTTGCAAACAAAACGAACGAAGACCCGGAAACGTATCGCAAACTAATCCGTTTTGTGCAAGACCGGCCAGGTCACGATTTCCGCTATGCAATCGACTGTGCTAAATTAGAAACACAGCTCGGCTGGCGCTCTAAAACATCTCTGCAAGAAGGTCTTACACAAACGATTGGACAACAGTTTCTTACCACTGATCGAGGCCGATTTGCGCGCCGATCACCCAGGCATTGGGATACGTATTTGTCCCCTTCGGCCGAATGATATATTGCATATCGGGCATGATGTAAAACCACTTGTTGATTTGGCACCAGTAGCTCAATTCAAGCACGGTCTCTGCGTTCTGCGGTTTTTGCCCTTTTGCCCTTTCCTCGGCTGCTAAGTCGGAACTGTACTTGCCGTAGACAAAGCCCAAAGCGGCCGTATCTTTAGGCCTGCCGGGGAAAAGTCCCTTATAAAGTACGCCGCCGTTAGCAAAGAAGGGAAACTCGTTGTAGCTTTTCGGCTGAAAAATGAGCGAGATGAAGGGCGTCAGGCCGATGTCGGATCCTTTGCCGCCTTCGCGATAGACCATTTGGTCAAATAACAAATAAAATCCGGGATCTCCGTGGTGTTTGCCTCCGGAGAAGTGATTCTTTTGCAGCGCATCGCCCGTTAAATAGTAAAATCCGGCTTTGTAGTTGCCAGGCATGCCATGAGAGTTTTTCCCTTGGTTGACGAGCAGACACCACTCTGTGATCAATACGACGCCGTTTGTGCTGGAAAAGGTGAAATTCGTCCCGTGGTATTTATCTTTGCCGATATCGCCATTGGCATTGAACACGGCAAATTTTGCCGAGAGCCAGTCCCAAGGTTTTCCTTCGACATAAGCTCCCCACGTAGCGCCCGGATAGGCCGTGAAGGGGATGTTGTAAAAGATCGAGACAGGGTTCCCGTCAAAGGCGTTGTTGACAAACTGTCCGTAGATTGGGGAGGCTAGGAAATCATCGCCCGCGCAAAGACGTCCCGCCTTCATGATGAATCGATCGTTCCAAAAACTTTGCAGCGCATACAGCTCGACCAGCTTCACAGTCTGCGATCCGAATAATTGCGAGACGGTGAATTGGTTGTCGATTTTGCGCGAAGACAAGTTCGTTCCTGTACGCCAGCAGGCGGCTGCATAGAGTTGAAATCCGTCCCAACCTGTGTGCGTCAAATCGATCGTCACGGAAAGTCCATAAGAGCCTACATACGCAAATCCGCGCGCTTTGCCTCCCGCGGGATTGCCTTGCATGTTAGTCGTAAACGAAGAATCAACGGTGACGCCATGCGTGGCCATGTCATGGCGGAACTGCCCCCACCCTTCCGTCATGTAATCGCCGTTCCACCAGGAGCAGGATTCCTGCGGCTGCGGAGTTTGCTTGTAATATTCCCGCATTTTTGTGTGGCGTTCTCTGTGAGTCTGAGAAATGCAATGATCCGATGCAAAGAGCGCGGAACTCAAAAGAAGAAAAACGAAGAAACGTGTCATATCGACCCCTATCTGAAGCTCCAGATTGACAAATGAAATATTTTATAGCTAGAAGTTTTTGTTCGTTATGCTATACGTACAAATGAATACGCATATGTGAGGGCGCAATGGTGTACTTGATCGCGATCATCTCTGCCTTGACCGGGTTTTTGTTTGGATTTGACGAAGGGATCATGTCAGGGGTGTTAGCGGAGATCAAAAAAGATTTCATGATGAACGATAAGCAGACGGGATTCATGATGGGGCTTCTTCCTTTCGGGGCTCTTTTAGCTGCTTGCTGTACGGGATGGACTGCTGATCGGATCGGCAGGCTGCGCGTTCTCTATGCGATCCCCGTCCTTTTTTGCGCGGCGGTTTTAATCATTTTTTGCACCACCTCGTATGAGCTGCTCTGCGCAGGCCGGATTCTGCTTGGCGTCAGCATCGGGGCGTCGGTTGTGATTTCGCCTCTTTATATTGCAGAGGCCGCTCCCAGAGAAATCCGAGGGAAATTGATCGCCTATTTCCAGCTCGCCATCACTCTCGGCATTTTGTGTTCGTACGTCATGAATCTGATCGCGGCAGACATCTGGCCTTGGCGCTGGATGTTCGCCACAGGGCTTGTCCCTGGCGTTCTGCTCTTTATCGGCGTCTTTTTTCTTCCGGAAAGTCCTCGTTGGCTGTGCGCCCACGGACACCAGGATAAAGCGCATCATATTCTGCAAAAAATCTACCACACGCATTACTCGCATGACAGAGTGGAACAAGCGTACCATGAGATTCAAGAGGCCATTCGGGAGAATAAAAAATTGCATACATGGAAAGAGATCACGTCCAGGAAAGTGCAACCCTGTATCCTCTTAGGCATCCTTCTTTTTTTCTTTCAGCAGCTCAGCGGGATCAACGTGATCATTTATTATGCGCCGACGATTTTTAAACACATGCACTTAGGCAGTCATACGGTGACGCTGCTTGCGACGGTGGGGATTGGCGTTGTCAATGTGCTCTTCACACTTGTGGCCTTGCGCTGGATCGAGAAAATGGGGCGGCGCCGTTTGTTGATTTTGGGGTTTGTTGGAACCGCGATCGCCCTATTTGTGATCGCCCTCCTCACCTACATAGACATACCAGAACTTCGCTTGGTGTCCGCGTTTGCGGTCTTCTTTTACATCGCCGCTTTTGCTGTGAGTTTAGGACCTTTGCCTTGGGTGATGATGCCCGAGATCTTTCCTTTGAAAGTGCGCGGCATCGGCTCGAGCATCTCCGCGGGAAGCAATTGGCTATTCAATACACTCGTCGTCGCTTCGTTCCCAATTTTACTGCAGGACGTAGGCATTTCCTGGTCATTTAGTTTTTACGGCATTGCGTGCGTATTAGGGCTTCTCTACTCTTTGCGTTATGTGCCCGAGACCAAGCATATTTCGCTTGAAAAAATCGAAGCGCACATCCATTCCGGAAAGCCGCTGAGAATGTTAGGCAGGAGATAGTCTATATCGGTCAATCCCTTAAACAGTTTGTGGAGTCTGACTTATTTTCGCATTCTCCAACGTCAATGCATCAAACTTCTTGCCAAGCGAGATCGTCGACGCAACCCAAACGACTACCACGACAAAGAAGATCGCCGCGACATATGGCGTACTCGCCGCAACAGTTGCAAAAACAAACAGCAATCCTTGCTGAATCGCCGAACCTCCCGCCTTGCCCAAACGGGACCCAATCCCATCAATCGCCGCCTTGCCCTTCAATTTCGACTCTGAACTAAGTGGGATAAATGAGATTTCTTTCGTCGCATCAAACAACGTGTATTTGCAGGCGCGCGTGATGCACTCGTGGCAGGTTCCGAGCATCACGCTCAGCATGATCGGAGAGGAGGCGCCAAATAAGGCAAACCAGGGGGGCGCGTTGTCTTGGAAAAGGACGAAGATAAAGAACGCCGTTCCGGTGCACAATGTGATGATCGGCGTGATGAGAGCGCTGAAGGTCCAGGAAAATTTACGGATCACATTGCCCGTAATAAACAGAGAAATCATAGCGGCGATGACTCCCATCCACGTCATCACGCCGCCCATATAGACGTTGAATTCGTTCGGATTGGGATAGACTTCTTTGATCTGGTTTTTCCAGACGACCTCAATCAAGTTGATCGTTAAATTATAGGCCAAAACGATCAGCGCGATGCAAATTAAATATTTGGACTTGGCCAAAAAGGCTAAGTTTTTGCGCATCGACATTTTGATTTTTTCCGGCTGGATGAACGTCTTTTTCACAGGCCCAATCACATGTTTATGCATCCATCGGAAAATGCCGATTGTCAAAAGTCCCGAAAGGAGAATGGTGCAATTTAAAAATAAAACAGACTGCTCCCAGGCGTTTTTCCCGTACGGCAGCCAAGAGAGGAAAATATCTCCGGAAAAATAGACAGCTACCTGGCCCGAAACAATCCCTGCAATGTTCGCGCCGAGGCTCCAAAGAACGTAATAGCGCTTCGCTTCGCCCACCGATGTGACTTCATTGGCAAAACCCCAAAATAAAACTGTTAAAATCGCGGTGCCCCAAAGTTCCGACATGACATAAAACAGAGTAAAGGTCCAGTTGCGGAAAATAGCAATGAATCCTTTGAATCCTTCCGGCAAAAATGCCTGCAACTTGTCTGCTAAGGCGTGGGGATGGAGCGCGTCTTGCGCAGGAAACAAAGCAAAGGTAAAGATGAAGAAAAAGCTCAAAAAGATCGACATCATGATATAAAAGACTTTCTCTCCGGAATAGCGATTGGAAAAGCGGGTGAAGAGGAAGGTCAGTAAGATCGCACACGGCAAAATCGCCCACACTTTAATGAAGGGGATCGCCTCAGCGCCGCTCGATGTGGCCGTAACGACCATGGAATCTTTGTAAGAGCGCAGCGCCGTGTAGTTGAAGGAGATCAAAAAATACATGAAGAGCATCGGAAGAAACTTCCTCAGCTCCCAGCGGTGGATCGGCCAAAAAAAGGACCTCCATCTCCCAAACGCCGGAGATAGGTCTGCAGTCTGTTTATTCAGCATAGGCCGAGACGGGTTTGCGAGAAGGGGCATCGGGGATGTCCAATTTCGCATGTTCAGAGGTCAGAGCATCGAATTTTTTGCCCAGAGACATTGTGGAGAGCATCCAGATGACAACCGCCACAAAGAAGATGCCGGCGACATAGGGCGTGCTCGCCGCGAAAGTCGTGAAAATAATCAGAAGTCCTTGATGGATCACGGAACCGCCGGATTTCCCAATCCGAGATCCGACCCCGTCAATCGCCGCTTTTCCTTTTAATTTGGATTCGGAACTGAGCGGAATGAATGCGATTTCTTTCGTCGCATCAAAAATGGTGTATTTGCAGGCGCGCGTGGAGCAATTGTGTAAAGACCCAGCAAGCACGCTCAACATCAAAGGAGAAGAGCCGGCCAAGAAAGCAAGCCCCGGTATATTGGTATTTTGACAGAAGACGAAAATAAAGAAACCCATTCCCATGATCAGCGCGATGGCAGGAGTCACAAGCGCGCTCGCCGTCCAAGAAAAGCGCCGGATCACATTCCCCGTAATGAAGACCGAAATCACAGTCGCCAAAACACCCATCCAGGTCATCACCTCGCCCATGTAGGCGCTGTAATCGGTTGGATTTGGATACAACTGTTTAATTTGATTTTTCCAAACCACTTCGATCAGATTCAATGTTAAATTATATCCGAGGACAATCAGCGCAATGCACAATAAATATCTTGATTTCGCTAAGTACGCAAAATTTTTGCGCATCGACATTTTCACTTTTTCCGGCTTAGCATGTTCAGGGATCGCCTTATCTTGCGGCTGGATCACATGCTTATTTAGCCAACGGAAGATGGCCATCGTCAAAAGACCGCATGCGATGACCGTGCAAATCAAAAAGAAAATTGTCTGATCCCACGCGGTCTTTCCATAGGGCAGCCATGAGAGGAAAACACCGCCTGAAAAATAGATGGCCGCCTGTCCTGAAAAAATGCCTGCGATGTTCGCCCCAATGCTCCACAAAATGTAGAACCGCTTCGCCTCGCCAACATTGGTGACCTCGTTTGCGAAGCCCCAGAAAAGGACCGCCATGATCGCCGTGCTCCAAAGTTCCGACATTACGTAGAACAAGGTAAAGGTCCAATTGCGGAAGATCGCCACAAATCCTTTAAATCCGGCAGGGAGCATCGACTGGAATTGGTCGGCCAAGCCATGCGGGTGAAGAAATTCCTGATACGGGAAAAGAACGAACGCAAATAAAGCGAAAAACGAAAGGAAGATCCCCATCATCAGGTAAAAGACTTTTTCCTTGGAGAACCGATTCGAGAGCCTTGTAAAAATAAATGTTAACAAAATCGCGCTGGGCAGGATCGCCCATACCTTAATGAAGGGAATGGCTTCGGCGCCCGAGTGCGATTCGGTCACCACCATCGAGTCTTTATATGCGCGCAAAGCATTGTAATTGAAAGAGATAAGAAAATAAATGAAGAACATCGGAAGGAATTTTTTCAATTCCGAACGATGTACAGGCCAGAAGAAGGAGCGCCACTTCCCGAACTGGGCCCTGTAACCAGTTTGCATATGTCCCGTAGATCCCCTTTAGATATCCCAAGCATGGCATATCTTCGGATTTTTGGACACTAGCGAGTGCGCTCAAATATTAAGATGACGCGGATTTTCTGGGTAGGACGCGGGCAACCCCGAAGACGAAGGCCGTGACTGCCAAGATCGAGCCTACCACCTGAATCTCGTGCCTAATACAGCGCACATCATCAAGTCTCGGCCGCGATTGCCAAGATCGAGCCGACCAACTGCATCTCGTGCCTAATACAGTGCACATCATCGAGTCTCGTGCTCGTTTTAATGCAATGACCATAGATAGATGCCCATTGATAGCAGCTGCTAGCTCGGCTAGGCCTCGATACTTATCTGCAATTGCCCCATTTGCAAGGATTGCATTGACTACAGCTAAATGCCTATTTTGAGCAGCCGCGATCACGGCTTTGCCTCGATGCTCATTTGCAATTGCCCCATTTGCAAGGATTGCATTGACTACAGCTAAATGCCCTTGGCCAGCAGCCGATCGCACGGCCCAGCCTCGAGCGGCATCAGTAATTGCCCCATTTGCAAGGATTGCATTGACTACAGCTAAATGCCCAGTGATAGCAGCCGCCCCCACGGCCCGGCCTCGAACGGCATCAGGAATTGCCCTATTTGCAAAGATTGCATTGACTACATCTAAATGCCCCTTTTCAGCAGCCGCCATCACGGCCTGGTTTCGAGCGTCATCAGTAATTGCCCCATTTGCAAGGATTGCATTGACTACAGCTAAATCCCCATTGCTAGCAGGCCATAGCACGGCAAAGCTTCGATTGGTATCAGTAATTGCCCCATTTGCGAGGATTGCATTGACTACAGCTAAATGCCCATTTTTAGCAGCCGCTATCACGGCATCGCCTCGAGCGGCATCAGTAATTGCCCCATTTGCGAGGATTGCATTGACTAAAGCTAAATCCCCTTTGCGAGCAGCCGCGATCACGACCTGGCCTCGAGCGGCATCAGTAATTGCCCCATTTGCAAGGATTGCATTGACTACAGATGGATGCCCATTTTCAGCAGCCACCACCACGGCCTGGCCTCGAGCGGCATCAGTAATTGCCCCATTTGCGAGGATTGCATTGACTACAGCTAAATGCCCATTTTCAGCAGCCGCTACCACGGCCAAGTCTCGATGCTCATCTGCAATTGCCCCATTTGCGAGGATTGCATTGACCACTGCTAAATGCCCATTTTTAGCAGCCGCTATCACGGCCTGGCCTCGAGCGGCATCAGTAATTGCCCTATTTGCGAGTATGGCTGTGACCTCATTGAAACATCCGTGGCAGGCAGTATCAAGAAGCGACGATGGGTCTACTATTACCATATCTACACGGCACTCCGGACAGATTGGCAACCGTCGCATCCAGTCCTTACCACATTGTTCGTGAAATGCGTGAACGCCCTCCCCGCTTACATGGCCGAGAAAAACGTTGTCTGCGTCATCTGACTCCCTTAGGCATATATTACAACAATACACACGGCTTCTCTGCTCTGGGGTAAGCACACAATATCTAACAGGATGAATCATCGTTTTTACCTATGTTTTTATTTAAATAATATCGTTTTTACATTAACGATCATAACCAACATACAATTTAATACGCAATAGCAATTAATTATTAGCACAACCATTGCAATCAATCACAAGTGCCTGATTATAAATTAGTTGCAATTATATTAGGCATTAGACAAGGCGTCGATGCTGGGAAGGTGGCCGTATTCGAGGAATTCCAGCGAGGCGCCCCTCCGGTCGAGTTTATCAATCTTTTAAAACAATTGCCTATTATTATACGACTATTGTATAACTATTACAAATTAATTAAGGAACTATGATACGTGTTGTGGACTATAAAAATTTGAGCTCGCAGGTTGGCTTCGAGAAAAAGTATATGCCTCCTCAAAAGACAGTCAAATCCGAACAAATCAAAAAAGTGGCTCTCGTCGCATTAAAGGTACTTGGCGCCCTGGCTGGCATCGCTCTTGTCGGAGCCGCAATCTTTGGCACGGCACTTGCTCTTGGGCCAGTTGTTATTGCCTCTCCGGTCGTTGGTTGGGTACTTGGGGGAGCGGTTGCAATCGGAGTGATCGCAATGAAAATAGACGGGCATCGCCAGCGTTCATCGGGATGGGAAGAAGACGCGACCTATTGGAGCTCCCAAAGAAGAGCCCGAGAGCGCGCTGATTGGGATTAATCATTGGGATCAAGAGTCTCGTTTCGACATTTCAGCCAAAATCTTTTTCGGAGTAGGCTTACCGGGGCATAACACGTTTAGGATTGCTTGCTTTGTTTCTATGGATATCCCATTATTTTGGGCAACGTTCTCCTCTGCAATGTTTTCACAAAGCATCGCCGAAAGCCCAGCACATAACTTTTCCACGATCTCTGTATTTCCAATTCGGGCAGCTTTATACACAAACAACCTCAAAAGTTGGTTTTTAAGCCGCGTCAAAGCGCCGAATTTCGAGCGTCGTAAGTGCCTTAGTATTAGAAATACAAAGGCACTTACGACGCTCGAAATTCGGCAGCTTTCACGCGCTTAAAAACCAACTTTTGAGGTTGTTTGTGTATAAGTAACTAAACCTAAGCATCAGACAACGCATCGATTCCGGGCAGATGGCCATATTCGAGGAATTCGAGAGAGGCGCCTCCTCCCGTCGAGAGGTGGGCGAACTTGCCGGCAAAACCTGTCTTCTGGATTGCTGCGATCGAATCTCCCCCGCCCACAATCACTTCAGCCTTCGATGCTGCGAGCGCTTTGGCAATGCCGTAGGTCCCTTCGGCAAAATGGGGCATTTCGCAAACGCCCAAAGGACCATTCCAAAATACGGTAGCGCCTTTCTGGAGGATCTCAGACCATGCCTTAACGGTCTCGGGACCAATGTCCATTCCCTGCCAGCCGTCGGGAATGCCGTCTTTGGCGGCAATGACTTTTCGCTGAGCGTCATTGGAAAAGCGATCTGCGATGACAAGATCTAGCGGTAAATGAATTTGTTTGGGATGCGAAAGGATTTCCTGCGCGCTTTTGAGCTCGAGATCTTCGACGGGCGAGGCTCCGGTTGCTATGCCTTGCGCTTTGAAAAAAGTAAAGGTCATGGCGCCGCCTAAGAAGAGGGCGTCGACACGCTTCAGGAGGTTGTGGATGACGCCGATTTTCGTCGATACTTTGACGCCGCCCATAATCGCGTAGAAGGGACGGGCGGGACTTTGCAGGAGAGGGCTGAGTTTCGTAATTTCTTCTTCCATTAAAAAGCCAGCCGCGGCTTGCTCTGGGAAATATTTCGCGACAAGGGCAGTTGATGCGTGGGCGCGATGCGCGGTCCCGAATGCGTCATTGACATAGACATCTCCTAAAGAAGCGAGGGCGGAGACAAACGAGAGGTCTTTTTCGGGTTCTTCCTCGCCGATGTGAAAACGGAGATTTTCCAACATGAGGATTTGTCCCACTTTGAGTTGATGGGCCATTTTCTGCACGGCAGGGCCAATGCAGTCAGGGGCCATTTGCACAGGTTTGCCCAGAAGTTCAGAGAGTTTTTTTGCGCAAGGCGCCAGGGACAGTTTCGGATCGACGCCTTTCGGCCTTCCTAAATGGCTCATGAGAATGAGCGAGGCGCCCTGATCTAAGATGTAGCGGATTGAGGGCAGAGAGGCGGTGATCTTAGAATCGTCGGAGATCTGACCGTCTTTGGTAAAAGGGACGTTAAAATCGACGCGCAAAAGGACATGCTTGCCGTGCAGATCGAGATCTTTTAACCCAAGTTTTCTCATAATTCGTTGAAGGGGTTTGATGAAATGCCAAAGGCTCCGCCCCGCTTCCGATTGCGGATTTCAGAGCGGATGGAGTGCATCAAATCTTGATCGAAATCTTTTTTCTGCGCCCAGAGAAGATATTCGATCGGGATCTCTTCAAATTTACGTCCTTTATGTTTTCCCAGCGGCATGGTTTTCAACTTGATGGGCTTTTGCAAAATGGCAAACAGCTCCTCGACAGAACTATACGGTTTGGCCAATTGTTTGAATACTTCAATGTTGACAATCACATCGCTCATAGCGCGATGCGCGCCTTCGGGTTCAATGTTGAAATGCTGTCTCAGCTGCTGCAGCGAGTTGATGGGACTTTCTCCATACAGACGCGCCATGCGCAACGTATCCAAAAAAGGCTGATCGGTAATGCGCGTTGGAATGTTGTGGCGTTTCGCTTCTTCTGCGACAAGAGCGATGTCAAAGTTGATTCCGTGGCCCATGAGAATGCGCCCTTCGGCCATTTTCAAAATCCGGGGAAGGACCTCTTGGATTTTTGGCTTGCCTGCGACCATTTCTTGCGAGATTTTATGAATGTCTTGCGAGATTTCCGGAATGGGGCATTCGGGATCGATCAAGGTCTCGAAGCTTTCTAAGATTGCATCAAACGTAAAAACGGCAATCGCAATTTCGACGATGCGGTCTTTTTTCGGATCCAGCCCCGTTGATTCACAATCCAAACAAACAAATACTTCTTTACGAATGAGTCCCATGAATCCTTCTTGTATCTTCCCCGCCATGCACAAAGGAGATGCGTATCGTGCGCGGAGGGAGGAGCTCTGCGACTTTTTCCGGCCATTCGATCGCGCAAATCCCTTGCATCTCGAAATACTCCTCAAACCCGAGTCCCAAAAAATCCTCAGGCCCTTTCATGCGGTAGAGGTCGAAATGAAACAGGGGAAGCTTTCCCTCGTATTGGTTGAAATAAATAAACGTCGGACTTGTAATGGGTTGATCGATGCCGAGTCCCAGCGCGAGGCCTTGGACGAAGGTCGTCTTCCCTGCGCCCAAATCCCCAGAAAGAGCAAGGATCGACCCGGGAGGCAAGGAAGCGCCGAGCTTCTTCCCGTAGGCGACCATCTCTTCCGGAGACGAAAGAACGATCATTCGGTTTCGACCCATTTCTCTAAATAGGGCTCAAACTCAGAATGCTCCGCGAGCGCTTCGACAAACTGCGCAATCTTTTCTTCGGAAAGATATTTTTGGATGAAGGCGAGAAATTTTTCTTCAATCTCATACCGATTTTGGTTCTGCACTTCAAAAAGAGTCAGTAGTTTAATATGATTCTTTTTAAAGGAATCGATGACCGCTGCTTTGCTATTGAACAATTTGCCGGTGATGACGGAAGAAAACACGACCTTTTTCACGGAGGCTTTCCGCGCGCTAATATAATTTTTGATCACTTCGGGATCTTCGGAGACAAAGAATCGCTTGGCAGGCAGGCCGCCGACGCGCTCTTTGTTCTCGGGGCACTTGGAGACCCAGTCGTAGATCGCATCTTGGGGATTGGGGTGAGTGTTGTCCCCGAATACTTTGCCGGTGAACGGACAGATATAGATTTTTTTGGTTTCCTCGTTGACGCTCTGCTGGCCGAACTGGATGGTGATTTCGGTTTCGCGCCAGAGTTTGCCTTCGGATTCTAATTTGTGGATGAGATCGTCCAGGCTCTGAAAGATCATCTTGTCGCGGGGAAAAAGGACCGGTTTCAATTTATATTTTTCCTGTACAAACAGGAGATAAATGGTGACCAGATCGGCGCCGCGGTTCTTTTTCAAGAACTTGAGCAGTTCGTTTTTCTGTTCTGAGGAAATAGTGAGAGCTGTTGTCATAAGGTCTCTGATTTTAGAGGACAATCCTATACCAAGAGCCAATTACCGACAAGAGGTCTCTTCTCAGCAGACTTCCTCCTAAAGATAAAAATTATCGTTATATTGTTCCCATCGTTGATCTTGCCATTTATACATACGACATTGCAGGCGTCCTGCCTATACCCGTTCCACCTCAATAAATCCCATCTGTGGTACAAGAGACGAAGGGACTCCTCTATTATGGCACAAGTACCGTCGTATCCGCTCGAACAGCTCATGGTCATCAAGAAGAATCGCTTTGATCAGGCGATTAAAACACTCGAGGCAAAAAAAGAGCTTCTCGAAAAAGAATACGAAAAACTTTTTGATCTGACGCAAGAGCAAAACGAGGTCCAAGAACATAAAACTGCCAAACTCGCCCAATTGCGGGAAGCGCTCGACCAAGGGACAACCACCGACAAGATTCAACAGATGAAGGCCTATTTAAAGGTCGTCGATGAGAAACTTGCGGAAAAGAAAAAAAAAGTGGTGGACCAGCAAAAGGCGGTCGACGCGGCGCAGAAACAGGTCGATTTAGCAACAGACGATCTCTTCCAAAAAAAGAAAGATTTGGAAAAACTAGAGCTGCATAAGAAGGAATGGGAAAAAGAAATGGGCTATCTAGTTGAGCAAAAAGAGGCTTCCGAGCATGATGAACAAGGAGCCGCCACCCACCAAATCATGCAGCGGGCAAAGAAAATGAGAAAACAAAAAGACAAAGATCGAGATGCACAAAAAGGTTCTTCATGAGCGCAGGTAAAGTGAACGGTCCCACCCCTTCCGATCCGGGCAAAGATGTGCGCGAGCAGTCGCAGCAGCATCGACGGGTCGAAAAAGTAGAAAGGATTAGCAAAGTCAGCGAAACAGAAAACGAACAGACACGCAAAAAATTCAACCGTTTTATGGAAGACGAACCGGAGCAAGATTCTTCGCGCGCGCCAAGTCCCTTGGAAACAGATTTCTATTCATCCGCTGCGCCCAATCCTCCGCCGGAATTAGCGGATTTAGAAAATAGCGCAGTGCCAAGCCCTTCCTCTTCTCCTCCGCCCAACGTCACCGATCACCTGTCTATGCATACAGAAGAGCCAGAGCCGCACGGGCTTCCGCAATCGGAAACATTTTGGGAAGGGGCCGATTCTCCTGCTGAGCATGAGCCAAAACATATCCAATATAAGGAGGTCTCTCACCCTCCCGCAGCAAAGGAATTGCACGACAAAAAAGGGAAAAAACAGGCTGCGCCTTTTCAGGGACCGAAAGAAGATTTCGCCTCGCAGAAGACAAAAAAAGAAAAAGAGGCGGCGCATCGAGAAAAACAAAAAAAGGTCGCCATTGCTTTTACGCAAGATGTAAAATCAGAGTTTCGCAGCGGGAAAACAAAAGAGACGCTTCCGAAAAATCTTCCCGCGAAAACAACGAAAGAAGAAAAGCAGATGCCCATGTTGCCGGATGCAAAAACAGCTTTCGCTGCGCATGCGCATATGGCCGAACCTTCTCAACATCTGGCTCAACATCTGGCTCAACATAAAGGCGATTCGGGAGAAGAGAGAGAAAAAAAATCGCAAGTATTTGAAATCCTGTCGGATATGTCTTCTTCTTTACCTTCCCACATCGCTCCTCTGGCAATGGCCGCAGTCACTCAGTCTGCCCCTTATTTGAGTCCGCAAATCATCCCTTTATTTTTTCAGATGGTGGGGACAATTTACGTCATGACGGCGCCTCCGGGGATTTCTCGAACAGAAATTGTGTTGAATTCGCCCTCTTTTGCAAACTCCAAATTTTTCGGAGCGAAAATATCCATTGAGAAATATGCAACGGCCCCCGATTCTTTAAATATCCGCCTGACAGGGAGCGACGAGGCAGTCAAAGCATTCAATCAAAACATCCCGAATCTCTATGCTGCTTTTCAAAACGGCAATTTTTCTTTCCGTATCGGAAGATTGAGTGTAGAATACTCCATTGAAAAACCGATATTCCACAGAAAAGACAGACGGGGCGGCACAGGCGGCGGCGGGGAGTTTCAAGATCGGAGAGAGCCAAGATGAAACGGAAAGATTGGATAGAAAAAATCTCTAAAAATATCCAAGAATTGAGCCGTGTTCCTTTTTTTGGATCTGCGCCTACATTGGATTGGGAGGCTCTGTCCGCATCTTTGGCGTCCAAATTGGGGCTTTCTTCTTTTAGTTTACGTCCCGGAAAACAGCAGTGGAAAGACAAAGATGAAATCAAAAAAGGAATGGCGCGCAGCAGCATTGTATGCTGCAGTTTGTCTCCTCTAGAAAATCCGATTTGTTGGATGATGGCGAAGAGCGACCGGGATAAATTACTCGGCTTGATCGCAGGCAGCAAGGCAAAAAAAATATTTGCATCGACCCCTTTGCAAGATGGTTTCTACCGCTTCATCCTTTTGGAGGTTTTAGAAAACCTCCAAAACCTTGATCCTTTAAAACAGATGACGTTACAGCTCGAATCGGAAAGTCAAATCCCCTCTTCCACATCTGCTTTTTGTATCGATGTGGAAATTTCTGTCGAAGACTATTCTTGCTGGGGACGGCTTGTCCTCACAGAAAATTTCCAAAAAAATTGGGTGCAGCATTTCTCCGTCTTTCCCCCTGAATACAAAACCACTCCTCTCACAGAGCGGTTGGAGCTTTTCTTGGGCGTGCAAATTGGCGCTCTAGATATGCGCGCCAAAGAGTGGAAGAAAATCAAGCCGGGGGATTTTCTCTTACCGGAGATGACCTATGATCCCAAGGAAGAAAATCTCTCCGCCGCCACGCTCGTTTTAGGGTCGACTCCCCTTTTCCAAGTCAGAATACAACAAAATCAGATTCAACTGATCGATTATGCCTTTACCATCGAGGAGACCATGAATCAAAAAAAACTCGCGCAAAAAATCAGCGATGATCCCGAAACGCAGCAAAAAATCAAAGACATTCCTCTGCACGTGACCGTTGAGCTCGCCCGTCTCGAAATCACGCTTGACGCCCTGATGCATCTCTCCTCCGGCAGCACGCTCGATCTTCCCCTGCACGCCGATCAAAAAATCGCCCTCACCATTCAAGGGCAAAAAGTGGCGCAGGCAGAGCTTGTTCGTCTGGGAACAACTTTAGGTCTCAGAATTTTGGAGATTTGAGAAGGCGCGGAGCTCTCTCTGACCTTGCCGACAAATGGACAAAGTCCAGTCAAAAATCTTTTGCGCAGTTGCATTAATATTGCATGGTAAATTACGATTCAGTGTAAGGTTGGGATGCGCAACTCTCGGGTCGGAGTTGCAAATCGTTGAAGTGCACGGATGATGCAAAAATTTCGTTTACGAATTATTTTCCTCTTCTTTTGCTCTGTCTCCTGTTTTGCAGAAGATGAAAAACCGCAATCATCCGAAAACGGCTACACAATTAATTACAACACTGTCTCCATTATCGAATATATTCGTTTCGCAAGCAAAATATGTAATACGAATTTCATTTATAATGCCAACGAATTGAATTTTACAGTTTCTGTCGTCTCCGACGCCCCCATCACGGCAGAAAATGTGATGGCGACTTTACTTCAGGTGCTGCGCATCAACGGCTTCATGCTGCTCGAGCAAGACAATAACTTGGTCATCCATCAATCTCCGGGCGTCAAACAGATCGCAACGCTTGTCACAACCGGCAAGGAAGAGGGAAAATCGCCGATCGTCACTCGTATTTTCCGCGTAAAAAACGCAAAAGCAGAATCTCTGGCGGCCATCATCCGCCCCATGATCTCTGTGGAATCCATCTTGGAAGTGTCGAGCGAAACGCGCCAGATCATTTTGACCGACGTGACGGCCAACGTGGACAAGGTCGCTTCCCTGATCGACATCCTCGATTCGCCCTACACGCCGCTCGATATCAAAAGCTTTGAGGTGCAAAACAATCGGGTGGAAGGGCTCGTTAGCATCGCCAATCAAATCATTGCGCCTTTGACGCAGGGCAATCCTTTCATCCTCGTTCCGCAGCTTTCGGCCAATACGATCTTCATCGTCTCGACAGAGGAGCTGACCAATCGGGCGATTTCTATCTTGACGACGTTGGATTCCCCGCCGAAAAGCGAGATCAATACGCTGAGAAAAATCGCGCCGGATACCGTCCTCGTTTACAAAATCGAGCACGGCTCGGGCAGCGACATTTTAGCGGGACTCAATAGCATTGCAGAAACTTTGTCAAAAGCAGGCGTGCCTGAAGGAGATCTCCTCGATACGATCAAAACAGCCCACTTCATCCCGCAAACGAATTCTCTCATGTTCTCCGGCTCTCCCGAATCGCTCATGAAAATCAAAGAATTCCTCACTTCTTTGGATACAGCGTCGAAACAGACCATGGATCTCTCCTCCTTTTTTATTTACAAGCCTCAATATCGGGATCCTCGGGAAATCGAAAAAGCTCTCTTGGAAATGAGCCGGAGTCTAAAAGACAATCCTGGCTTGCTGAGGACTGTCGAGAGCGTGCGCGTCAACGCCCTGACAAATACGCTCACCTTCTCAGGGGAGGAAAGAACCTTTCCTCACCTGCAAGAAATGCTCGCAAGCATTGATACGCCGAACGGAAAAGCGACCCAGAAAAAACATGACTTTTTCGTCTACAAGATCAAGCATGCGCCGTATCCTGTTTTAGAATCGTCTTTGAAATATTTTGCCTCGCATCTCGATCAGTCCACCTCCTCGGAAGAGGGTTTGGTCCAAGCGATTAAAAGCATGAAATATATCGAAGAGACCAATTCGATTTTATTTACAGGGCCGGAAATCTCTTTAAAAAAACTGCAGGATCTCGCCGCTTCTTTCGATGCAGACGCTCCCGCTGTGACCAACCAATTTTTCATCTACAAGCCAAAATATCAAACAGGAGAGATCCTCTCTTCTTCCCTGAAAGAGGTGACGCAGGATCTCAAGGGCAATAGATTCACAGACCCCGTATTGCTCCAAACGCTGCAGAGCATGCGCTGGATCAAGGCCAACAATTCGCTTCTTTTCACAGGAGATGCGGCCACCATTAAAAAAGTGGAAGCGCTGATCGCGACGCTCGATCGGGAGGCCGACACCACAAGGACGATGAAGCCCAACTATTTTCTCTATAAATTGCAAAACACGACCACAGATATCATCGAAGATGATCTAGAAAATCTCGTGAAGAGCTTCAAAGCCTCGGGAATGAAAGATTCCAAACTCATCGCTGCCGTTGAAAACATCCGCCACGTCAAGGAGACCAACTCGTTTCTCATCACGGGGGATCCTTACATCATCGACGAGGTGAAGCAAATCGTCGCTGACTACGACTACCCAAGGGCCTCTTCCAAAGGCGCGCATAGCAGCTTCTTTGTCTATAAGCCGCAGCAAGCAACGCCCGCGCAGATGGAAAAATCTCTCCAAGAACTGGCCACGAATTTAAAAAAAGCAGACCTAGCCGACCCCAATCTATTGTCAGCAATCGGCTCGGTCAAATACATCGAATCGACCAATTCGCTTATTTTTACAGGCACTCCCGATGCATTGCAAAAACTCCAGACGTTGATCAAAGACGCCGACGCCGCGCCCCAAAAACATAGCCCCATCCAACACGTTGGAAAAAGCACCTTCCTGCTCTATAAACTGAAAGTCGCGAGCGGATCGCAAGTGATCTCCTCAATCAAGGCGCTGAGCGCCGATCTTAAAAAATCAGGTGCGACCGATCCCGAATTCATCGCCACCTTGCAAAGCGCCAAATATGTGCGGGAAACAAACTCTATTTTGTTCACAGGACCCGAAGACACTCTTGAAAAAGTGCAGACGCTCGTCGCAGAATTTGATGTCGCAAACTTGGCTGCGCCGCAGGAACATACGATGACGGAGGGGGCTCCCGATTTCTTGGCGTATAAGCCCATCGCTGTGCCCGGTCCCGATTTAGAGAGGATCACCAACGATTTTGCAGACAATCTCAAATTAAGCGGACTGTCTGATCCTGGGCTTTTCAGCGCGATTCACTCGATGCGCTGGGTCGAGCAAACACAATCTTTGATCTTCACAGGGAATCAAAAGGCGCTGGATCAAATTAAGAAACTCATCGTCTCGTTCGACATCCCCTCGAATGCCCCATCCACCCTCCCCGGAGGACCTCTAGAACCTTCCATTCAGGGCATTGACAACACAAGCTTTCTTGTCTACAAACTCCAATTCCATAAAGGCGATGAAATCCAATCGGCGCTGAGACAAATTGCGAAAGACCTCACCTCCACAGGCGCGCCCATCAACCAAAACCTGCTCAATTCGATCAATTCGATCCAATGGATTCAAATCACCAATTCTCTCCTCTGCTCCGGAGATCAGGAAACGTTGACCCGTTTGCGCGATCTGATCAAAAACCTCGACGTGCCGCTCAAACAAGTCTTCATTGAGATGCTCGTCATCGAGACGAACCTCACCAATGCGCTCCAATTTGGCCTTGAATGGGGAGGCAAATACAAGTATCGCAATAAATTCCAGGGCAGTCTCAGCAACACGCTGCCGCAATCAGGAAGCACCTGCGTAACCGACAGCACCATGACGCAGCTCAACAATTATATGCCCACAAGTCCCATGCCGGTCATGACGAAAGAGATTCCGTTTGGCTGCGGATTTGATTTGGGGATCATTGGGCAGGTGATCAAACACAACGGCCAAACGTTTTTGACCCTCGGGTCTCTGCTCACGGCGATTCAAACAGACGATGAGACCTCCATTATTTTGACGCCGAAAATCATCACGCAGGACGGACGCACATCGTCGATTTTCGTCGGCCAAAACATCCCGTTTGTCGGCTCCTTCGTCAATACGCAAGGAAATAACACCGTCCAAACATCCAACATCGAATATCGGGACATTGGACTCAGTTTGACCATCACACCGGTGCTTGGCAATTCGGACATCGTGACCCTCGACATCAATCTCGATCGATCAGAAGCGCTCACTGACCTCACCAACACCTCGTTTAATTTCACGAACACCTCTGCAAATGGCATCACAACCAGCAAGACGACGATGCAAACCACAGTGCACGTGCCCGACAAGAACTTCTTGGTGCTCAGCGGTTTTGTCAATAATTCGACCGTAAAATCAAAAGCCGGCATCCCGTGTCTGGGCGGCCTTCCTTTTATTGGCGCTGCGTTTTCTAAAGACAACAACACCATCAACAACTCCAACATCGTCATTTTCTTAAGGCCCCACATCATCAACTCCCTCGAAGATTTGCGCCAGCTCTCCGCAGACCAGGAAGACGCTTTCCGCGATCAGCAAGGAACCCCATTCTTACAGAAGCAATTCGACGAAGGGATGGAACTCATTAAGTCGCTCGATGACGCGTAAATATTGTTTATTGATTGTATGCATTCTTTTCGCCAGCTGCTACCGCGTAGCAGACAGAATCGAGCCGCGCATGAATTTTCAACTGCAAGAGCAGCACTTTGCCAAGTTATCGAGCGCTTTTCCGCCGCTGTCTCTGGTAGAGAGGAATACCGACTGGGGCAAGGAATACATCATCGCGCAAGTATTTGCAAAGGAACTCGATCTTTACCGCGCCGTCTTCACATTTAAGCGCGCCCAGATCCTTCTCCCGCCAGACGACCGCGCCCGCAAGCTCGAGATCCAATACGACATTTTGCTCTGCTATTTTCTCGGGAAGCGCTACGACGAGGCTGTCGAGGCCTTTGACAAGAGCGATTTAGCCTGCGTCGACAAAACCTTTCCCGCCTACCACGATCTTTTGCTCGTCCTCTATGAATGCTACCGAGAGATGGACTGCGAAGAAAAGCAGCAAAAGATCTTTGAGCTCCTCGAAAAATCTTATCCCGACACAGCCGAAAAACTCAGGCTTTCCAGAGCGCTGCGAGAGGGGGATCTTACGATGATCGCTTGCGTTGCGGCAGGGTTCCCGCAAGATTCTTATCTCGACGATCTCTTGCATTATTATGCGGAGAATAAAAAATCGGTCGCCTGCGCCCAAACCCTCAATGCGCTCCTTCCCGGCGCCGGATATCTCTACATCGGCCAGCGAAAATCGGCCTTCACCGCCTTGCTTTTGAATGGTTTGTTCATTACAGCCGCCGTCCAGTTTTTTCGGCACAACCACGTAGCGGCGGGGATCATTACGGCGGGCTTTGAATCGGGCTGGTATTTCGGAGGGATTTATGGAGCTGGAGAGGAAGCGAAGTATTACAACGAAAGACTATACGAGAAGAGGGCTACTGCTGTGCTCAACGACCACAACCTGTTTCCTGTTTTGATGATGAAATATGATTTTTAGAGTTTTATTGTTTATATGCGCTGCGCAAGGCTTTGCATCGCCCGGCTTTTTTGATCCGTGGGGCAAAGATGAGGGACTTGTCAAGCCTCCGAGGAAAGAGGAAGTCCATTTGGGTCTGGCGTCTAAAATCGCGAATGCAATCATCTGCTTCCACCAGGACATCATCTCGCCGGTCGATGGGCCAAGAAGCCACTACCGCCCCACCTCATCGCGCTATATGCAGCTTGCCATGCAGCGCTACGGATTTGTGAAGGGCTACCTCATGGGCTGCGATCGGCTGCTGCGGGAGAATGATGAAGCGTGGGTCTATCGCAAGATTGAGGTGGACGGCAAAATCTTCAAGTACGACCCCGCCAAGCTCGACAAGTATCGTTAATTATGGACTAAATCCTGCGCCCTCAAGGCTGCCTTCCAGGTGGAAAACTGCGGGTTGCTTTCATCTGTGAAATACAAGTTGTCCAAGCCGATCTGCTTGACAATCCCCGTTCGATGAAACACATGCCAAACTTCTTCTGTGAGCCCGCTAATCATTAAGTGCCTGCCCGACGACTTGAGCATCTCGTGCAGATGGACGATCGCCAGACACATCGAGGCGTCCATATGATACACGTTATTCAAACGAAGCACGATCACCTGCACGTACGGATCATCGGCGATTTCCTGCAGCGCCGCTTGGAAAATATCCGCCGAAGCAAAGTAGAGATCCCCCCCGATGCCGATGATGCGCACTTTGCGATGCACGTCTTCTTTGGGATCTACCACCATGAGGCGCCCTTTGGAATTGAAGGCATATTCGACGAGGTGCGGCGTGGACGATTTTTTGAGGAACGTGCCAATCGAAATCATGATGCCGATGAAAAAGGCGACGTCGAGGCTAAAAAATAAGCAGGCAAGAAACGTCAGCACAAACACCACCGCGTCTTCTTTCGTCGCGCGGAAAATGAGTTTGATCTCCGTCCAATCCATGAGGGTGTGCATCGTGGCGATCAAGAGGGCGGCGAGCGCGGCGAGGGGAATATACTGCACAAGCGGCCAACAGAAAAAGATGATCGCCGCAACGAAAATGCTGCTAAAAATCGCGGCAAATCGAGTTTTTGCATGCAGGCGGTAGTTCAACGCCGTGCGGGTCACGCTGCCTGAGCTCGGCATGGCGCCGGTGATCGAGGAGAGGAGAAAATTGCCGAGTCCCAGGCCGAAAATGTCTTGGTTGATCTGAATTTTTTGGCCTGTCTTGATCCCAAACGAGCGGGAAATCGAAAAAACCTCGAGAATTCCTAAAAAAGCAATGGCGAGCGCCGCCGGGAAAATTTTATTCAGGATCTTCAAGTTGAGCCAAGGAAAGACAAACTCGGGAAAAGGCTCTTGCGGCAAAGCCAAATGGCCTAAGACTTTCACAGGATGGGCGCTCATCCATACATTGAATGCTTCCGCAATGAGCGCGCCGGCAATGAGCATGATCAATGCGTGCGGCCAATTTTTGAGATAGTGGCGCATAGAGACAAAGAGCAACAAACTCGACGCGCCAACGACTACGGTCGACCAACTGAGTTGTGGGAGAAGAGCGAGGAGTTTTCCCGCTTGATAGAGCAACGGCTCATCGTTCGGAGGAGAGACAATGCCTGTGAAGGAAAAGAGCTGCGTGATCGCAATCGCGACGGTGATCCCGCCAAAGTACCCCAATACAACAGGACGGCTGACGAACTGGAGCAATTTGCTCACATTGAAGAAGGCAAGGCCGATCTGCACGACGCCGATCACCAGGACAATCTGCATTAAAATGAGGAGGACGAGCGCCTCTTGCTGCGCTCCCGCCACCTGGTCGAAATAGGTGTAGAGGACATCGGCGATAGAGGTTTGAATCAAGATCGCCGTCCCCGTGCTCGGCCCCGAAATGAGGGTGCGCGACGAGCCCCAAAAAGCGGTGAACATCGTGCCGAAAATCGCCGAGAATAGCCCCGCCGTCGGAGGGAGGCCGGCAAGCAGCGAATAGGCGATCGACTGCGGGATCGTCATCAAGGCGACTGCCATCGCCGCCATCACGTCATCGCGCAGGAAAGAGGGGTTGTAGCTCCTCATTTCCGGAAGAAACGGGGCGAAGGAAATCGATTTCGGTCTAGGCAGGCGCATATTCTCAGGATAAGTCTCCTGTGAATTATTCACAAACGTCTTGCAGGGAATATCTCTTTTCCCTACAATTGCAATCGTGAAAGACAAACTATTCTTAGCCTTTCGTTCACAGTTCACAGGTTGGTGGGGTCTCCCCCGATCACGATAATCCCGTACATCTATTTTTTTATTTATAAATTCCGGAATCCGGAATGCCAATCGTTTATAACCGCCTGATACAGAACAGGTTACGCCACTATTATACAAGGAATATTTATGTCTTCAGTATTGCTGCACGCAGCGTATTTACAGATTGTTGGTTCTGCGGGGAGGGCCAGAGAGGTCCCCGAGGTCGAACGCCTCAATGACAAAGTATTACAGAAAAAAGATTGCGAGGAGGCGCAAGGGGTCATGCAAGTTTTTCTAAAAGGACTGGGGGCTGCGACAAAAGCCGTGCTTGAGAAAAAGCCTGCGGATCTCGACGGTCTCCTGGGAGATCATAATTGTCATGTGGCTGCACTGAGAGTCGCAGAAGCGCTGCAAGGACAGCGAGAGGAAGCGCAAGCGCTTGCAGCGCAGATAAAATCGGTGCAAAGGCAGTTTTCAAAACCGGACTCTCCTGCGAGTCTTGTAGGAAAAGCTCTTGAGCCCATCAAGCTCTCTGAAAAGATGCAATACTTGGCCTATTTAGCGATTCTTAAACAAGGTACGGTATGGGTGGACAATCCTGACGGGACAAGCACACGAAAAATCGAGATGCAGAAGTTGACGACATCGATCCCGTTCATGTCGAAGCTCGTTGCGGCAATCAGAGAAATTCTGAATCGACAATCGGTGGGGACTGTATGCCAACTCTCCGGCAAGCCCTTGATGTCCAGAGACGGAACGGGTCCTCTCGGCGAGAGATTCACATATCCATGCACTTTCGATGTCGTATCTCGGGTATTTCGTACTTTAGCCGAGAAAAATGTCCCCCTTGTTTTCGCAGAATATCGCCGCGGCGCAAGTGTTGTTCCTCTTGTATTTATGCCGGAGGCATCGACACGATCCTTCAAACGGGTCGACCCGACAACTCTTCCAGACGAAATCCCCGCAGTCGTCGTACGGACATACTTCAATCAAACTGTTCCCATGACAATTTTGGGGGAACGCCTAGAAAACGAAGGTGTTTTTCAATTTCTCGTAGGCAACGCCGCGAGCATTTCTCAATTTGAAGATCGAGCTTTAAGCGCAGCGAATGAAGATCTGGACGATCTGTCTCCGGAAAAACGGAGCCAAATTGCCGCCTATAGACAAAATAGATGCGACATTGGCGAGGTGAGACATGTCAATGTGGGAATGATTGGAGGCTTACGATGACAACGATCGCCATCCAACAGCCGCGAGGAGCCTCCTTCATCGCCTTCACGCAAATGTGGGAAAGTTTTAGCTTTTTCGGCATGCGGGCCCTGCTTGTGCTCTACCTGGTGTCACAAGTCGGCTACAGCACGAAAGAGTCCTTCATCCTCTACACATTGTACATCGCGTTTGTCAAAATCTTTGCCGGCATCGGGGGCTACACCATCGATCGCTTTTTAGGACACAAGCAAGCTGTGCTTATAGGTGGTTTCCTCATCATGGGAGGCCACCTCCTATTGACCTTTTCGCAAGGGTCTGCCTTGTTTTTTTTAAGCCTCGGCAGCATTGTCTGCGGCTCCGCCCTGTTTCGAGTCAGCCTGAAAACCTTGCTCGGCCTTCTCTATGAGAAGGAAGATCCGAGACGAGGGAAGGGATTCACTCTGCTCTACGTGGGCACAAATTTGGGCGGCCTCATGGCAGCGGTGATCTGCGGCTTTGTCGCAAAAAGCTTCGGATGGCACGCCGGTTTTGGCCTTGCTGCCATCGGCATGATGATCGGCATGGCGATCTTTGCAGCCAACGTGAAGACCTTCACGGAACCCGAGAGGGCAAACAAGCCATCGATGCTCTTCAATGTGCCGCTATGCCTTTTGGGCGCCGTCGGAATCGGCCTTCTTTTGAGTTATTTTGCGATCGTGCAGGCTTTCGCGCTTCCATTGGGGCTTCTCTCTTTGGGGGGCATCCTGTGGGTCCTCAATAAAAAAATGACGACATCTTCTCTCCTTGCCCTCGCAGGATCGTTTGCCTTGATCATCGCCTTTTTTACCGCGGAAGAGTTGTGGGGATCTCTCTTGATGGTCTTTTCCGAGACGCATATTGAAAGGACTGTATTCGGCCTCGAAATCCCGAGCGCCGCTGTAGCCGCGATGAATCCTTTGACCATTGTGCTTCTCGGGCCTTTGCTTGCAAAAAGAGAGATGCCTTTCGGCGTGAAACTTAGCCTAGCCTTCTTTTGTCTGTCTTGCGCCTTCTTGATCCTCTACGCAGCTTCCCTCATCGAGAGCGCCTCCATTCTCTACCTCATTGCAGGCCTTGCCTGCATTGCGACCGGAGAATTGTTCATTGCGCCCAGCGTCCTTGCATTTGCCTCCAAATCGGCGCCGCAAGGCCATGCGGGCCTGACGATGGGAGCCGCAGTCCTCGCCTTCTCGATGGGCAGTTTGCTCAGCGGCAAAATAGCCGGCATCCCATGGGAGCCCGGCAGCACGTTTCTTGCGATTGGACTGTGTTCCCTCGGGATTTTTGTTCTTCTTGCCGCAGGGTCTTGGTTGCGCAAGACTTTTGTTGTCAATTGATAATAAGGTAGTTATGTACGTTTTGTTGACAAAAATCTGTTCAATGTTTACAATATAGTCATAAAATGTTGACAAAGTCAGAGAGGGGAAATGTCAGTTGTTCGGCCGCGTGGAGAAGCTGTTCGGCGGTATATCTTAGATCATGTTGAGCAAAATGCTGGCGATATATCTAAAAAAACAGCTGTTCATTTTAAAATTAGCAGACAGGCTGTAAATAGGTATTTAAAAAAGTTGGTGGCTGAAAAAATTCTCGTTGAGATTGGAACGACTCGAGGGAAAAAATATAAACTAAGTCCGCTTCTTGAATGGAGTCGGGTTTATCCTTTAACAGCTCATTTAGAGGAAGATATCGTCTGGACAAAAGACGTTCTCCCTCTTCTTGGGAAAATGCCTGACAACGTGTCGGGGATTTGGTTTTATGGATTTACTGAGATGTTTAACAATGCAATTGACCATTCGGGAGGAACTGAAATCACGGTCAATGTCAAAAAAACAGCTGTAAGCACAGAGATCATTATTGCCGATAACGGCATAGGTATTTTTAAGAAAATTCAAAGAGCTTTAAATTTATTGGATGAACGTCACGCAATTTTTGAATTATCCAAAGGAAAATTAACGACCGATCCCGCCCGTCATACAGGTGAAGGAATTTTCTTTTCCTCTAGAGTGTTTGATGATTTTGCGATCTATTCAGGATCTATTATTTTTTCACATGTTTTTGGCGATCACCATGACTTTTTGTCTGAATTGCCTAGCGCAAATGAAGGAACTGCTGTATGGATGAGATTGAATAATCATACAGCGAGAACATTGTCGAAAATTTTCAAAGAATATCAATCAAACGATGATGAATATCGGTTTAATAAGACAGTTATTCCCGTTAAACTTGCTCAATATGGCAATGAGAATCTTATTTCCCGATCTCAGGCAAAGAGGTTATTAGCGAGGATTGAAGTATTTCAAGTAGTAATATTGGATTTTTCCGAGGTTAATTCCATTGGGCAAGCATTTGCAGATGAGATCTTTCGAGTGTTTGCCAAATCACATCCGGATATTGAACTTCGTTTTGTTAACGCCAATCAAGAAATACAACAAATGATTAGTAGGGCTAAGAACAATACAGTCAATTAGGGGTTGTCCTATTTTGAGATTATACTGATCCGGGAGAGATCCGTTGAATCATCCGACCATCCTCCCAAAGCTCCACGCTTGATACTGTTCCTTGACACATTCTGTGATGAGAGAGGGCCAACTCATACAACGCTTGTGTGACTGTTTCCGGGGAAGCCATCTCCTCTTTCCTTATATGCGATGTCAGCATTGTTTCGTCCTTTTGGCAAAATGTTATTCCACATGGCTTCTTATGGTTTGCAAGGATCCCAACGATCTTTGCGCAAAATGGTGGCGAGAGGGTTGCGTCAATCACCTTTTGCTGCTCCGCAGTAAATGGGTTCATACCAACAGTGATCATCGTTCTTCTCCTTTTCTGTGTTTGGATGTATGACAAATAGGCGGACATGCTATGAAATGTCTATTTATAAGTCAAAAAGAATCAGGGTTGCGCTTAGAGACAGTCTCTTACAGGAGCGCTTTCATTTCGGTCTTCGCTTCTTTTCCTCGGAGATCGAACGTGAGCGGGCAGCCTGCCAGAGGGAACGTATCGCGGAGCTGATTGATCAGATATTTCTTGTAGGTATCAGTCAATAGATCAGGCTTGTTGACAAAAAGAACAAATCGCGGCGGATCGGTCTCCACCTGCGTGAGATAGTAGATGCGCAACCGTTTGCCCGTGATGAGCGGCGGATGATATTTCTGCAGACAGGCTTCAATGAACTTGTTGAGGGCGCCGGTGCCGATCCTCTGATGGCGGCAGGCAAAAACTTCTTTCACGGACGGGAGGATTTTTTCTAGGTTGCGATCGCGCATAGCAGAGATGAAGTGCGTGGGACAATGCTCGAGGAAAGGTGCCGCCTCGCGCACGCCGCGCATGGCGTGTTCCATGCGGAGGTTGTGCATGAGATCCCATTTGTTGAATAGGAGAATGCAGCTTTTGCCCTTCTCTTCGATGTCGGCGGCAATGCGCCTTTCCTGCGCCGTAAAACCCTCAAAAGAGTCGAGGACAAGCAAACACACGTCCGCCCGCTCGATCGCCTCTTCGGTCCGAATCGCGGCAAATTTATCGACCACCTCTTTCTCGGATTTCTTTCTTCGGATCCCGGCTGTATCGATCAACAAATATTTTTGCCCGTCTTTTTCAAATAAGATATCGATGGCATCGCGCGTTGTCCCTGCAATGGGACTCACAATCGAGCGGGTTTCGTGGACGATCTGGTTGAGCAAGGTCGATTTCCCGACATTCGGCCGGCCAACAATCGCGACGCGGATGGTCCCTTCCGGGATCTCAGGCTCTTCGCGGTCGGGGATGTTTTTGAGGGCGGCTTCGAGGAGTTCCGCAATCTGATGGCCTTGGAGCGCCGACACCCCAAAAACTTCCTTGATGCCTAGGATGTGAAAAGGATGGACTCTCTCGGCCGCTTCCTGGCTGTCGATTTTATTGACCGCGACAAAAACCGGCTTTTTCGATCGTCTGAGTCTTTTCGCGACTTCTTCGTCGTAGAGGCTCACCCCGACCTGGCCATCGACGACCAGGATGACCGCATCGGCCTCCTCAATGGCGATCTCCGCCTGCTTTTTCACAAGCTCGGCAAAGGGAATCGTCCCCGAAAAGTCGATCCCGCCCGTGTCGATCAGGATGAAGGGGCGGCCAAAGATTTCGGCCTTCGCATAGAGGCGATCGCGCGTAATCCCCTCTTGCTCGTCGACAATGGAAAGTCTTTTTTGACAGATTCTGTTAAACAGGGCGGACTTCCCCACGTTGGGGCGGCCTACCAAAGCAATTTTTGGAAGCATAAGTGGGGATGAGTATACGCGATCGAGGGGTTCCACTCAATCTTTAAACCACAACCCGAAATACCTGCGGAAGTTTGTGGAGGTTTATCCCGATCCACAGGTTGTGCAAGCAGTACTGGCACAATTGTCTTAGTAGCATAACATACAAAAAAAATATTTTGAATAAAAAAATCTTTATCAATCTTTAAATAAATGCTTGAAGACCTGCAACAGCTCTTCCCGACTTAAATAATTGATTTGATCGTCCGTGCCGACGATCTGTTCGAGAAGCCCCTTCTTCTTTTCGATGATGTCGTGGATGTGTTCCTCCACAGTATTCTTCGTCACGAGCTTAAAGACCTGCACGCCTCGGCTCTGCCCGATCCTGTGCACCCGATCGGTCGCCTGATTCTCTTTGGCGGGGTTCCACCAGCGGTCGTAGTGGATGACAATCGATGCCACAGTGAGGTCGATCCCAACGCCGGCCGCCAAAAGCGATGCCACAAAGACCTCGCACTTGGGGTCTTCGCGGAATTTGCGGAGCTGCTCGCTGCGATCGCGGGTCGAGCCTTTGATCGAGGCGTAGCCAATCCCTTTTTTCTTGAGATAGGCCTCGATGATCGCAAGCATCTCGAGATATTGCGAAAACACGACGACTTTCTGGCCGCTTTCGCGCGCTTCATAGAGAAGCTCGACGAAGAGATCCCATTTACCGGAGGCGTGCTTCTCATAGTTTTTGACATGATCGGCTCCAAGCGCCGGATGATCGCAAATCCGCTTCATCTTGGACAGGGCGGCAAAGACATGCAGATAGGAGACGGGCTTCGATGTGTCTTGCAACTCTTTGTAGACGGTGTCCTTCATTTGGTCTGCCACTTGTCGGTACAGCGCCGACTGCTCAGGAGAGAGATCGCAATAGGCAATCTCTTCGATTTTTTCGGGGAGATCGCGCAGCACTTCGCTTTTTTTCCTGCGCAAAATAAATGGCTTAATGAGTTTCGTGAGGAGCGCTTTTTTCTCGGCGTCGTTATTTTTTTCTATCGGGATGACAAAGAGATCGCGAAAGACGGCATCTGTGGGCATGTATGAGGGGAGGACGACGTCGAAGAGCGATTTGATTTCGCGCAGTCGATTCTCAATGGGCGTTCCGGTGAGGCCAAGGCGCATCTTCGCATTCATGCAGCGAAGCGCTTGGTGGGTTTGCGAGGCGTAGTTTTTCGCGACTTGAATTTCATCGAAAATGGCCAATTCAAAGGAGATCTCGCGCAGTTCGTCTTTTGCGGAGCGGAGAATGCCGTACGAGGTGAGGAGAATATCGTATTTCTCATCAAAATCCTCCAGGCTGCGAGTAAGTCCGTAGTAGGTGCAGACGCGTGTGTTGGGGAGGAACTTCTTCAATAGCTCCTGCCAGTGGTAAATGACCGAGGTGGGACAGACGACGAGATATTTGTTGCGTTTGTCGGGATCGGCATTCGCAACGGCGGCAAGGAGCGCCATCGCCTGGTGCGTTTTCCCAAGGCCCATGTCGTCGCAGAGGAGCCCAGAAAGGCCGTGGCAGTAAAGAAACCAGAGCCAATGGACGCCGGTTTCTTGGTAGGGCCTTAAAGTCGATTGGAGTCCGGAGATATCGAGGAGGCGATTTGTTTCGAAACGGGAGATCTCTTCGAGAAGATTGCGCGTTTCCGTAGAGGCCGGATCAGATCCTTTGGGCGCATCCACCTCCTCAAAGGCGCTGATGCGCACCCACTCCAATGTGTTGAGGCGGATCATCCCCCGTTTGCGGTCGAGTTTTTTCTTATGCAGCTGCCGCAGCCAATTGAACCGCGGATCTTTTAAAAAAAGCATGCCCGCATCGGAAAAAAGATGCCGCTTTTTGTCGGCGATTGCATCCCAAAGAGGAAAGATCGGCGTGCTGCCCAGTTCCGATTCGTAGGCAAAATCGACCAGCCACTCCTCAGCGCGCGTGCGCGGGTTGCGCATGATTTTGCGGATTTTTAACTTGAGATGCTGCGGTTTTTTGAGGCGCGGATCTATGTCGAGAATAAAGGGCTTTAACGGATCGAGCTCAAAGCTGAAAAAGGAGGTCTCTTGCAGAACGGGAATGATTTGTTGACTGCGGTAGCGTTCAGGAACAGAAGCGGAAAGGGGGATCGAAGAAAAGCCTCTTCCCTCAATGTAAAAGAAGTCCCCGAAGGAACGGATCTTTTCTGGATCGATGCCCGTCGCATATTGTATTTTTGGCGTGACGACGATCTGATTTTCTTCGTTCAAAGAAATCGAGAGTCCCATCTGCTGAATCGGCGCCTGCGTGCTAAAAAATCCGGGAATCTGCTCAAGCTCTTCCTGGTGGCTCTGAATGAACGACGAAATCTGCTCTTTCGGCACGCGGAGTCCTGGATGCAGCGGGAGGCGCCCTCGGCTCTCCTTTTTCATGTAAAAGCCCTGTTCGCGCACATAAATCCACTCCTCAAAATTGATCATGTCCTCTTCGGGCAGATTCAACTCGATATCGAAGAAAAGTTCGTCCTCGGGAGTGAGGCCATAGGTCAGATTCGACTCCAAACTACCCAGGTGCGTTTGAAATCCGGGGAACTGGTGCAGCCAGAGACGATGCTGATTGACAAACTCCGCCACATCTTGCTTGGGAATGACTTTCTCTGTCCCCTCAAAGAGAAGATCTTGCAAAAGATAAAAACCTTTTTTCGGCAAATAAACCCACGGCAAAAACTGCTGCGCCCACTTCTCTTGCAGATCTCCTGGTTCAAAGACATACATTTGCAGATGCAGATGAGCCGCATCATCAAAGTGGAGCATGTATTGCGCTTTTTGCGGTTCCATCGAAATCGGCAAAAAAGGCTGCAGCTCTCTGCCCAGCTGCGTTAAAACGGCGCCCATTTCTCCCGCATGCACTTCTCCGCCTTTCAAAAGCAAAGAACTCTCCAACCGGTAAAACCCCTTGCCCGCAACATAGCGAAAATCCCCCACAACGGGTCCTTCGAAATGCCCTTCGGATTTCCTTGCTCCTCCGCGATACATGACTCTGAGGATCTTTGCTTTCTCATCGTAGTGGACGCTTTCAATTTTGTCCCATTCCGTATCAACCACTTGCAAATTCGAGCGCACTGTGTTCAATGCCGGGATCAGCCAGGGCCAATGGACCTCTGCAATGTACGCCCAGATCTCCACGTCCGGCCCACGGATTTGCACCTCATTCGGAATCGGCTCTCCCGAAAAAACCACCTCCAACTCCAAATGCATCAACCACTTCGCAAGGTCCGCCCAGAACGAGAGCTCGTAGCGCAGCTGCAAGCTCGCCTGTCCTTCCCGATACTGCGCAATCTCTTCCGAGGAAAGGTTGGAAAATTTAATCGACGTCTCTTCGGTCTCTTCGACGCGCTGCGCGATGATCTCATCGAGCTCCTTGGAAGCGCTGGGAGTCAACGCCTTGATCGAAAAAAGGACTTTTTTCGTGTGCGAAGCGCAAGAATAGGCCCCTTCACCGTCTTTCTTCAGACAATCCGTCGTGTCCCCGTTGCGCTTCGACTCCATTTGGAAGAGCCGATTCCAGAGCGATTTCTTAAATCGCACATGCAGAGGCTCTTGCAAGCCATCGAAGATGCGCAAGTAGGCCGCTGCCAAGTGAAGACACCCCTTGCCCGCCTCTGAATCGACGCACGAACAGAAGAAATCGGTAAGCTCTCCATCGTCCTTCATCTGCAAGAAAGCAAACGCCTTTTTCTTCCCTTTCTCTTGAATCTCAACGTGATACGTGCCGCGCGAAAAGACAGGCGGCTTGACCGCCCCCGCTTGCATGAGAGCTTTC
>Ga0364920_10134_pt1 | contig 33256 bp, 27 predicted proteins | sample SorcelJu500001C8_FD_206961 | JGI IMG/M metagenome (GOLD analysis project Ga0364920, IMG submission 206961) | Enriched cells from Trout Bog Lake Hypolimnion, Wisconsin, USA - BchlTB.June20.5000.01.C8 | ecosystem: Environmental > Aquatic > Freshwater > Lake > Hypolimnion/Profundal zone | place: USA...
GGCAATGCGGGAGAGAGTGCGGGAGTTGATGCGGAAGAAGCTGGATCTGGAGATGCGGAGTTACCGGCAGGCAGGGAGAGAGAAGAATCCGACAAACGGATTATTGCGGTTGGTGCGACAGGTGCTGAACATTCCAGTGGCAGAGATCGCGGAAAAAATGGGAGTGAACCGTTCAGGGGTCTACGACCTTGAGACGAGAGAGGTAAAAAACACTATTTCGCTAAGGTCGATGTCGCGGATGGCGCAGGCGATGGGCTGCAAAGTGGTGTACGGGATTGTGCCGGAGGGTGGGAAGAAACTGGAGGATTTGGCGGAGGAGAGGCTGTGGGTGGAGCTTGGTAAAGCCATAGACCAGGAACGTAGGGACTAGGGACGTAGGATTCTGACAGTGATTTCGCACTTTAAGGTTCTCGGTATCACACCCTTTCGCCAGGAAAACCATGTCGCGGAACTTGACAAACAGGAAAAAGGCGAAAGCATGAGATACGGAGTTTGTGGCCGAACGTGCCTATTTCAGTGAATGGACGATTTCTGTTTCAAATACTGAAATCAAACGCGCCCATTCCATTTTTCATAGGTTTGGCGAACCGGTCATTTGGGGATACTTCCGAACACTTTCCATTCTATGTACAAGAGCTCAAATCTGCCCTCATCCCATGTTGGCGACGCGGGCCCGGGCAGTGCTAGTTCAGTGTGAAGGCCATCGTGCTGTAATACCCGCCAATCCTGCTGGCAGTAATATTGATGGTTGGGGTATAAGTACCAGCCGATACGATGCTGTTGCCACATTCAAGAATTACAGAAGTGACTGTTCCCTCAATTTGGACCGCTGTATATCCCGTTCCTGCTGAAAATCCGGGTGTAGTCTACGAAGATGCACTGGCGCAGATTACATCGTGCGCGCCGGTTGTAGTAACCGGCAGTAAATTCTCAGTTCTGCCGACCCAACCACCGCCGACTTCACCAACATTCTGCTCGGGGGCCGTAGCCGCTATCCCCGAAAACTCACCGCCAGCGCAGATCGAGTATGGTAAAGACGTAAATGTGATGGTATTTCCTGTGCCCCCCACAATTTCACCCATGAAATTGAAACTGCCCGTAGCTGGGCTAATGTAGGATGTACCGCTCGGCATTGTTGGAGCTGTAATTGGAGTGGCGGAATACTGATTTATATAACATGCTAGAACTACGACATTGCCCGTTGCGACGTTATTCGGAAGTGTGCAATTAAAGGTTCCTTTGCCACTGCATGAGTTCAAACGCTGAACTTGATGAAAAGAGTGGGTTACTCCGGTGATGGTATAGGCCGCGCTACTTACCGTGGAGTCGCTGTATCCGGTTCCGCCTGCAATTGCATACAGGGTTTCAGAGCCCAATACGCGGATTGCCCCAGTGTAGAGCGTCCCTACTGCGCAACCTGTTGAGCCATTTGTTTTCGGCGAACCTGTGGCGTTGTAGCAGATAACTCCGCCGGAAGGTGCGGAGATCGCCACTGATTGCGTGCCGCTGTACGACCCTGCCGCTGGGGAGAATGCCGGCGTAGAAGCCGGTGCATGAGGGGTAACGCGGTTCGTGGTTGCCACTGCGCTGGCGCCATAGGCATTGGTTGAAACCACCTTGAATGTATAGGCTGTTCCATTCGTCAAGCCGGATACGGTCAGCGGAGAGGTTGTGCCGGACGTTGTAAAGCTCCCCGGCGAAGATGTAGCCGTGACGCTGGTGATCGTGTAACCAGACGTTCCCGCCAGATTGAACGTGACTTTTGCCTGTGCGTCTCCCGCTGCTGCTGAAACCCTAGGAGCTGCAGGCACAGACGGCAACGGGACTTCACCCGCCAGCAGCCAATTATAGAGCGGTGTTGCTGTCCCTTGAGAGGACGGACTGACCGTCGAGTCGCTGTCGCGGATATTCCCTTCGATAGAGGTTGTGCTACTTGAAGCGGCAGGGTTTGTTGCGCCGCAGCTAACGCCGACGATTCCCGCCGGGCAGGTCCAGGCATAACGCAGCAATTGATTGGCTCCAGTGGGGGTGCCGCTCAGTTTAACGGTAACTCGACTTGCGCCGACCGACACACTTGAGATCGTCGCTGAAGAGGTTGAATCGTACCACTCAAAACCATAGTTGGCATGTGCGTAAATATTAGTCGTGTCAAGCGCAAGTGGCGGAACCGGGATGTTGAAACTCACTATAACCGTTGACCCGGTGCGCGTTGCGCCGCTCATCTGTAATGGAGTCCATGACCCGTAAGTCACCCAATGCTGAATGGCCTTCGCGTAATACTCGCCGATAATCTTGTATGAGATGTCTGTTAAATGAAGGCCGCCAGGATTGTATGCAAGTTGATACTTAGGGCAGGTACAGAAAATGGTTGCAGGATTGTCTTTACAGGTTTGCCACTGGGATTGGGCAGCTTCACCGGTCCCTGTATTATTCGCCTGTGCCATGAACAATGGGTATTTTGTCACACCAGGAACTGCTGCTCGAACGCTCTTAAGAAGATCATGCTGATACGCCTCCAGATCAGCCTCATAGACGGTGTAAGGATTGCTTGTGCTGATGATCGCCGTGCTTCCTGCAACCCAATCCGACTCGCCCATTGTCAGTGTCGATGCAAGTGGAATGAAAGTATAACCTGCCGAGGCAGCGCCGATTTTTGCATTGGCAAGTTGGTTTAGAAACAGACTGTAAAGCGGAGTACCCAGCTTAATGCTTACATACGACGCCCCTGCATAGCCATGGAGGCCGACGATATACCTGGCGCCGGGGTTGGATGCGGCCAGAGAGTTTGCCATTCCTGCCGATGGAGTCTCTACGTTCGCGTTCCCGTCCCAGGTTGTATAGCCTTCAACCAGTGGAACGAACGGCAGAGTGCTGGAAGTGAGACTCTTCGAGAACATCAAGTTGTTATAAGGCTGTATCGTACTCAGCGCTGGAGTGCCCGTAGTCCCTGTCGCCATCGAGTGCCCACCCGAATCAATAAAGTACAGCGCGGTCGAAGATGAGGCCGGAGGAGTTATCTGTAGAGTTCCACCATTGCCGATACTCACAGTTCCGCCATTGCCAATCTGCACCTGAGCTAGCATGGGCAGCGCCATTAACACTATCACGATCATGAAAATATTTTTCATACAACTCCTAATTCAACGTAAAGTACGGTACGCTTCTGTGCGCCATCTGCAGTCTAAGGCTTAAACGCTGCCAGGCACAAAAACAAGCGGTCAGAGACCTAGTAGCGTTTGCAGAGAATTATGCGGTTTTCCGGTACGCTTGGAACAGACAAGCGGAAAGAGAAAAGCTGAACGGAAGGCAGGAAACAGCCTTTCTAATCTTGATCTGGCCATCTCCGCGGCGCGCGTGCGCAGGGGAGACGAAGAGCACCGGATTCTTAGCGGACCTAAGAGACAATCCTGACGTTGCGTTATGCGGCAATTCCGGAGCGGAGTTGCCGGATATGCTACTTTTCTGCGGGCGCGAAGGCTCGTGGAGCGTTGGCCGGGAATGGCGGAAAGATGGCCGTAACAGAGCAGAAGTTGAAGACAGGCGCTGCAACAGCAAAAACACGCAGGACAACCAAGGGCAAGGAACTGAAACAGGCGAGCCGGGTGAAAACGGCGTGCAAGGACGGCGTAGAGCAACTGCATCAGGCGGCGGATAAGCAGGTGTACGAGATTTCGGAGAAACTGGCCGAGATGCTGAAGAAGAAGGCGCTCAAGGGAGACCTGGCCAGCGCGAAGACGCTGGTAGGGTTGGCGGAGCGCAAGAAGCCGCAACCGGAGCCCAAGAAGAAGCGGCGTGGGCCGAGTATGGCTGAGCGGCTGGCGGCGGAACCGGAGTGGGAAGGAGAGGAGGAAGACAGGGAATAGGGAATAGCCGGGGGCATCCCTGGTCTCGGAGGCGAAACCGGGGATGTCCGGCTATTTGAGCGTCAGGACAGCCGTTTCTTTTTCTGTCTTATAGGTAAGGCCTTGGCCTTTTTCGAAACCTTTGAATCCCTGGGGAGCTTTGATCACCCAGAGCTGCTTGTCGAACATCCCCATATTCGAGACTCCACGAATCAAGTACACATAAATTTCGTCACCAACCCAGGCGGTCAGATAGTTTTTTGAGGCATCTTCACGAAGAGGGCCCACTGCGATTTGTTTCACCCGCGAGAATTCGAATGATTCGCAATCATGAGTCTTCGTGGGCAGTTTAACGCCGCGCATGTCAATAATCGATGGAGAACCAGTGCGATGGTCAACGTGATAGAACGAATCATAAATAACGAATCCATTCATGCCATTCTTTATCATGATTTGCATGACGGTCTCTGGTGTTGTTTTTCCGGAAGGAACCTCCATATCTACTGCCTGCCCCAAAGTATGAGAATCGAGATAATCGCCGGAAAGCTTTTGGAGTGGTCCGGGCGCAAGCCCTTCAGGCACCCTTGTTACCTTCATGTCTGAATCGATCCTATAGATCACGATGGGAGCCGACTGCCGGTAGTGAGGGAAATAGAGAATTACGACTTCCTTTGAGCCGTCGTTTTCGACGTCAACGTCGATAACACCCTCAATGCGTGTTTTGTAGTTTTGTGTTCCGAAAACCTCTGGATAATCCTTTTCAAGAATGTATTTTTTGATCGCGTCAAGACGAGGGTTGCTCTGCTGTCCGAAAGCGCATGAAGCAAACGAACCGTATAGTAACAAGAAGATCGTTAACGCACGCCACATTCAGCAAACCTCTTTTTATCGTTTGAATTGATAAATCATAGTATCCCTTCCTTAAGGCGATTCGCAAAATATTCTGATAATCACCTGATCGTTATTTTCTGCGATGCCTGTGGAAGGTCGGGGTTCGTCCAGGGCAATCCAAATGCAGTAAGCTACCCAAATGCTGAATATTCGCCAAGGTTCGATCCATCTGTTTCGCTTTGCGGGCATCGATTTGTTTCTGCACTGGTCGTGGTTTCTTGTGGCCGTGATTGAAATCGAGAGCCGAAAAGGCAGATACACCTCTGTCGTATGGAATGTATTGGAGTATCTGGCGCTGTTTGCCATTGTGCTGCTCCACGAGTTCGGGCACGCCTTGGCCTGCCGGCAAGTGGGAGGAACAGCAAACCGGATCATGCTATGGCCACTTGGCGGAGTGGCCTATGTGGATCCCCCGCAGCGGCCGGGAGCTACCCTGTGGAGCATCGCGGCTGGTCCCCTGGTCAACGTGGCCCTGCTGCCGATTCTGATAGCGGCGTTTGTGATGAGCCGGATGCTGGGCTGGCCTGTGGCCATGCACGATGCTTATATTTTTGTGCGAGCGATTCTGGCGATCAACATATCCCTGCTGGTTTTCAATATGCTGCCCATCTATCCGCTGGATGGCGGCCAGATACTGCGGTCGTTGCTGTGGTTCTTCATGGGACGCGCGCGCAGCCTGATGGTGGCCACAATTGTCGGCCTGTTGGGCATTACCGCTTTCTTTGGCCTCGTTTTGTGGGCACATTCTCTCTGGCTGGGGTTGATTGCGGCTTTTATGCTGATGACCTGTTGGAGCGGACTGAGGAATGCGCAGGCTCTGCTGCGCTATGAGAAGCTGCCGCGCAGGCAGGGGTTTGCCTGTCCAAGCTGCAAAGCGGCGCCGCTGCTGGGAGCCAAATGGAAGTGCGATCTCTGCGGGCAGCTCTTCGACACATTCGAGACCCGAGCTGCGTGTCCGAACTGCGCGAAGCAGTTTCCCATGACGATGTGCGGGGACTGTGGGCAATGGCATCCCATGAACGAATGGGCGATCAACGCACCTGCGGGCCCAGGCCTGGTGAACGGCGGCCTTCCGGCAAAATAGCGGAGCTCAGTGCGCCAGGATGGTCTCGTTGCCGAGGATGCGGTAAAGGGTGGAGCGGCTGATGCCGAGCTGGCGGGCGGCGCGGAGCTTGTTGCCGCGATTGAGGTCAAGAACGTACTGCACATGCTGCAGAATGACCGAATCGAGATTCATGCTGTCGGTGTGCGCGGCGGGACGCAGATCGGATGGCGCGTCGAGGCCGGAAGGCAGGGCGAGGTCGTCGGGGCGGATGATGCCGTTGCTGGCTTCGAGCAGCGCAGTTTCCAGGACAGCGGCCATCTCGCGCACGTTCCCCGGCCAGTTGTGCTGTAGCAGGCGGGCGAGCGTGCCGGGAGCCAGAACTACGGGACGCTGCTGGTAGCGCGCACAGATGCGGTCGAGCAAAGCCAGCGCCAGCACGGCAATATCTTCGCGGCGCTGGCGCAGCGGGGGAATGGCAAAGCGGACGGCGGTGAGGCGGAAGGCGAGGTCGGGCATCAGCAGGCCCTGCGCGGCCATCTGGCGCAGCGAGGTTTGCGAGGAGGCCAGCAGTACTGAGCGGCCTGGCGGGCGATCCTGCAGCGCTTTGAGGAAGCCGAGCAGCAGTCCTTGACCCGGAGACGCCAGCAGGTCTACGCGATCGAGATAGAGGAAGCCGGTGAGGGTGGTGGGATCGGCGTCGGTCACCAGCCACTCTCTGGCGTCGCGCCGCTGGAAGCTGCCGGTGGAGAGCGGAGACCGGCTGAAGAGGTACCGGGCCAGCATGTGCTTACCGGTGCCGTGTTCGCCCTCAATAGTCGCGACCTGCACATGGGGCGCAGCCATTTCAGCCTGCATAAGCAGCTTGCGCCATGCCGCACTGACTCCTACGGGCTGGGCGGCAAGAGGCGACTCCACCTCGACGAGGGTGAGGCCGGAGACGGAAGGCTGGTATTGCGCGGCGCTCTGCATGGCTCTCAACGTGCCTCGCCTCCATGGCCCGAATGATGATTTCAAGGCCGACACCGGTTTCATCGGCGAATGGGGAAAAAACATGAACCGGAAAGAGAGGTCTCTTTCCGGTTCGGGAGTGGACTGGATTTGTGAGTTGTCCGGGTGGAGCTATCCTGCAGAACGGTAGCGCTTGGATGGCTCGTCGGAGTAAATCTGGCCGTCGCGAATATGGACGACGCGGTGCGCGTATTCGGCGATATCCGGCTCGTGGGTGACCAGCACGATGGTGTTGCCATTGGCGTGCAGCGTATCGAAGAGGGCCATGATCTCCAGACCGGTTTTGGAGTCCAGGTTGCCGGTGGGCTCATCGGCCAGGATGATGGAGGGACGGTTGACCAGCGCCCGAGCCACGGCGACGCGCTGGCGCTGGCCGCCGGAGAGTTCGTTTGGTTTGTGGTACATGCGCGACTCGAGGCCGACGTCCCGCAGCGATTCCTTGGCGCGTTCGATGCGCTCGGCTGCCGGGGTGCCGTTATAAATCAGCGGCAGTTCAACGTTGTGCAAGGCCGTGGCGCGCGACAGCAGGTTGAATGTCTGGAAGACGAAGCCGATCTCCTTGTTGCGGATGCGCGCCAATTGATCGTCGTTCAGATCGCTGACCAACTGGCCGTTGAGCCAATAGCTTCCTTTGGAGGGCGTATCCAAGCAGCCAATCAGATTCATCAGTGTGGACTTGCCGGAGCCGGACGGGCCCATGATAGCCACGTACTCGTTTTGCTTGATGCGCAGGGAAACGCCGCGCAGCGCCTGTACCTGCTGCTCCAGGCCCATGTCGTAGGTGCGCCACAAATCCTCGACGACGATCATGTCGCCGTTGGAGTGAGAAGCCTGCGGTATCACTTTATTGCTGCCGTTCAGATCCATCCGAATCTCTTCCTTGGGCCTCTACTAAGAACTTCCGCCGGTCGAAGGTGCAACCGGTTTGGAGGTGTCCCGCTTGACCAGTGCATTGTTTTTGAGGGCGCGCAACGTCTTGAATGGGCCGGTGACAACCTCCTGGCCCTCGTTAAGGCCGGTGAGCACTTCGATGTCGGTGGCCCCCGTGATGCCGGTGGTGACTGGCACGAATTTGGCCCGCAGCTTGCCGCTCTTGTCCTTGTCTACCAAGTAGACGCCCTGTTGCGGCGGGATTTTGGCGCTGGCTGGAGTGGAAGCCGCCTGCACGCTCTTCTTGTCCTTGTCGTCGTCGGGCGAGTGCATGGTCAGCGCCTGGATGGGCAGAGTGAGTACGCTGGACTTATGCGCCGTAGTGATCTTGGCTGTAGTGCTGAGTCCGGGGCGCAGGTCGACTGAGGGCGCGTCCAGCGTCACAATCACCTTGAAGTCTTTGGCTTCCTCGGTGCCGGTGGTGGACTGCAAGGTGGCCATACCGGTGGAGCGCAGCAGGGCCTGATCACCGGCCAGCGTCACGTGACCCTTGAAGACCTTGCCGGGCAGGGCGTCCACGGTCACTTCGGCCTCCTGGCCGATGCGGATGTTGACGATGTCGGTTTCATCCACCTTGACCTCGGCGGTGACTACGCTCATATCCGCCAGGGTCATGAAGGTCGAGCCCTGGGTGTTCTGGATGCCTTCCACTACGGTTTCGCCTTCGCGGACCGGCTCGTTGGTGACGATTCCATCAAACGGCGCGACGGCCTTGGTTAGGTCGAGGGCATTCTGGTAGGAGCGCAGGGTGGCCACCTGGGTCTGCAGGTGCCCGCGCAGGGAATCGGTCTGCGCCTTGGCCTGATTCAGCGCGGCCACGGCCTGGTTCAGCGTGGCTACATCGGTGTCATAAGCAGCCTTTTTGGCATCGTAATCTGATTTGGAGACGATGCCGGCCTGGTAAAGGGGCTGTTCGCGCTGCCAATCCAGCTGCTTTTGCTCCAGATCGGCCTTGGCTTTCTCAACATTAGCCTCGGCGGTCTTTTCCGCGGCAATATCGGCGGCAATATCGGTTTTTGCGGCAGCGATGGCGGCCTGCTGGCCGGTAACACCGGCCTCTTGCTGCACGTTCTCAATGGTGGCCACTGTCTGTCCCTTTTTCACCATATCCCCTTCTTTTACAAAGAGGTGGGTGACGCGACCCATGGCGGTGGCGCCCAGATTTGCATAGGTCTTAGGTTTGATCTGGCCGGTGCCGCTGACCACGGTGGCCAAGTCCTGACGCGCGATCTTGGCGGTGAGGACCTTGGTGTACCCGGACTGCTGTCTGTAGATAAACAGCGCCACAAGTCCAATGACAACCACGGCGGCGAGAATAATCAAAAGTATCTTTTTCATGCGAGGTATGAGCTCCGAGCCTCTCCGATTAGTGTACGCAATGGACGCCGGTACGGTTCCAGCCAGCGACCGAAAAGCGTCTTCGGCACTTAATGCGACTGGCAACAGCACGACGGAGCCGGGATGGAATATTTCTCCTGCAGCCTCAAATGGGCGCGGCCCGCGTTACTCCTTCTGGAGTGGCGCAAGTGCCGCAAAACAAAGCGCCTGAACCGACGCGCCAATTTTCTGGGCGCGCCTACGTCCCAGCGGGTCTCAAAACCCTTGCCGCAAACAGTTTAGCAGTTCCAGGGAAGGGATTTCTTTGCTTACTCCGGTTGCCTTTTCGCGTCCAACCGGGAGCCGCCCTCCTACGGAATCTTGCTCAGTCCATTCCGGACCCGTAGAATAAGGGTTCGCAGGAGTTTTCAAGGCAAATGATGCTTAACCGTTCTCGTCTTCTCATTGTCGCGCTAGGTTGCGGCCTGATTCTTACCCCCGCCTCCAGGTTCTTCGCCCAAAAGCCGGATAATTCGCCGGCTCAGGCTCAACCGGCCAACGGCCAGAATCAGGAAGTGGATCCTCTCAAGCGCGAGCGCTCTGACAAGGAGAAGTTCGCCGCCCAGAAGGCGGTCCGGCAGGAGTTGAAGGGCGCCTACAAAACCTGGCTCGACCAGGACGTGACCTACATCATCTCCGATGAAGAGCGCAAGGCCTTCAGAACCCTCTCGAACGACGAGGAGCGCGACGCTTTTATCGAGAACTTCTGGCTGCGCCGTAACCCCAATCCGGATTCACCGGAGAATGAGTTCCGCGAAGAGCACTACCGGCGTATTGCTTACGCCAACGAGCACTATCCCGCCGGCAAGCCCGGTTGGAAGACCGACCGCGGCCGCATCTACATATCGTGGGGTCCGGCCGACTCCATTGAGTCCCACCCCTCGGGCGGCAGCTACCAGCGGCCTATTGAGGAAGGCGGCGGCTCAACCTCCACCTTCCCCTTCGAAACTTGGCACTACCGGTATCTTGAGGGCGTCGGCGAGAACATCGATCTTGAGTTTGTCGATACCTGCCAGTGCGGCGACTACCACTTCACCATTGATCGCAGCGAAAAGGATGCGCTGTTGCACGTCCCCGGCGCCGGCGCGACCCAGTACGAAGAGATGGGCAAAGGCACCAAGGCCGACCGCTTCAAGGGTGGCATGGAAAGCCTGGGCACTGGCCCCGGCTCGCAAGGGCAGGAGTCCAAGCAGTTTGACCGCATTGAACTAGCCGCCAAGATCTTTGCGCCGCCGCCGGTCAAGTTCAAGGACTTGGAGAACTTCATTTCTGAGCACAAACTGCTCTCCGGTCCGGTCTTCCCCTTTGACGTACGCACCGACTTCGTCAAGGTGACGGAAAGCACCGTTCTGGTTCCGGTCACTTTGCAAATGAAGAACCGCGACATCACGTTTGTCACCAAGGACGGCGTGGCCAGGGGCGTAGTGAACATCCTGGGCAAGGTCACCACACTTACCCATAAGACTGTGCAGACCTTCGAGGACACGGTCGAGGTTGAGCAACCGGCAGAGTTGCTGGAAAAGAGCCTTGATCGCCAGTCGGTTTACTGGAAGGCCCTGCCGCTATTGCCCGGGCTTTACCGCCTGGATGTTGCTGTCAAGGACGTGAACAATCCCGACCACATGGGTTACTATGGCCGCAGCCTCGAGGTGCCCACTTATCACGACGAAAAGCTGGCTACCTCCTCGCTGATTCTGGCCGACGTGATGAATAAGGTTTCCTCGCGCGAGATCGGGAGCGGCAACTTTGTCATCGGTAACACTTTTATCCGGCCTCGCGTGAGCAGCCCCACCCCGGCCAACCCAAATCCACCGGTCAAATTCAACCGCACTCAGCATCTAAATTTCTGGATGCAGGTCTACAATCTGCAGATTGACGAAGCCACAAAAAGTAATCAGGCCACGGTGACTTACCAGATCATCAAAACCACCGCTGCCTCGGCCGCCACCCCCGCCGCCGAGACGGTGATTCTTGAAAAACAAATGGATCCCAAGGATTTAGGCACTCACAGCGACCAGTTGACAGTAGAGAAAACATTGCCCATTGCTGGTCTAGAGCCAGGGAAGTACAAGGTGACGATCAAAATAAATGATGGAATCTCGAAACAAGAGATTGCACAATCGGCACCTTTTGTCGTGGAATAGGTATGTATCCCGCGCGTGAAGGCTACCGGACTCAAGATCAGGAAGCCCGCGCGGGCGTGATTCTCAGGAATTTGCCAGGGACGCCGCCAGGTCACCAACGACATTGATGACGCGCAGGGTCCAACTCGTTGCTTTTTTAGTGCTGATTGCGTTGAGCAATTGCGCGATCAGTTGGGCTGCGCCCGGGTCGGTCTCCGGCCAGGTGCGCGACTCGGGCGGCGTACCGCAGATTGGCGCCGAGGTTCAGTTGCTGCGCCCTGATCTGACGGTGCTGGCCGATGTCTACACCGATTCAACTGGCCGTTATTCCATCTCCTCGGTCCTGCCCGGCCGCTATGCGGTCAAGGCCATGGGGGCGTGGTTTTTACCATCGCTGCGCGAGAATGTTCGCGTCCACACTAACACTATTGTCAACCTCACGCTGAACACGCTGTACGAGGCAATGCAGTGGTTGCCGGCTGAGCCGCGCACCGGCAACGCCCGGCAGGACGATTGGGCCTGGACGTTGCGCTCGGCTGCCAATCGCCCCCTGTTGCGCTGGCTCGAGGATGGCCCGCTGGTAGTTGTCTCTGACGAGACTGGCACGCATCCCCGATTGAAGGCTCGCCTGGTGGCCACCGGCCAACAGGGCGCCTTCGGCGAGAGCGGCGAACGCATCACTGCCGCAGTCGAAGAAACGCCATCCAATAGCCGGGAATTGCTGGCCCGCGTTGATTTTGCTCCCGGGACCGACGCCGGCATGGAGTCAATGCTCGGCTTCCGCCAGGATCTTGGTTTTGCCGGTTCCGTTCAATCTGTTGCCGCCGTCGCCATCCACCCGGAGATCGCCGCAGACGGGGCCGATGGGCTGGACGAGGCCGCTATCCGCAGTTGGGAGACGATTCATCTGGGAGACGAGTTTGAGGCAGAGGTGGGCTCCAATCAGGTGCTAGCCCGGTTCTCTTCGCCATCCTCGGGTACAGTGGCCGAGCTGTTACCCTTTGCCTCAGCAGGCTGGCGGGATGGCAACTCCGCGATTCGTTATCGCATGACTACCTTCCTGCCCGGCAGCCATAACTCCGAGGACACCGAAGCTCGCTCCTGGCTGCCGGCGCTCTCTTCCCGTGACGGCAATCTGACCATTGAACACGGGCTGCATCAGGAACTCGGCTGGGAGAGGCGAACCAATCTCTCCGGCGCCGCCTTGCTGGTCTTTGCCGACAGAATCGACAATCCGGTCATCGAGGCGATGGGTCATTTTGCGGCTGACGACACCTCCTCTGCCGCCGTGCTTCTCGACCCCATCAGCGGACTGCTGCACGTTGCCGGCCCGCAATTTTCCACCGCTGGAATGGCAGCTTCGTTCGAGCACCGCTTGCCCGGAGGCAATCATCTTCGCCTCAGTTATGCCAACGGCGATGCGCTTGTGCTTTCTGCGATCTCTTCTCCCCTGCCATCGGAGTCTCTGGCGCAGGTGCTTGCCAGCGCCACTCCCCGCCGCGCCCAAACCTATGCACTCTCGCTCTCCGGCACTCTCGACGGTACAGGAACCCGCTGGCGGGCCAGCTACCGATGGCAACCGGAAGACACCATCACTCCGGTAGCCTCATTTGTGACGAACGCCGCCGAGCCCTATCTCAGCCTGCGCCTCAACCAGCCGATTCATCTCAGCCGCGACGGCTGGGGCGGTTTCGATGCGCTGATCAACGTGAGCAACCTGCTGGCACAGGGCTACCGTCCCTATCTATTGAGCGATGGATCTCTGCTGATCTTCGCTCAAGGCCAGCGCAGCATTCGCGCCGGTCTTGCATTCAACTTCTAGGCTCAACTCCGCATCGTTTCCGCGTTTTGAGCCAGCCCCGCATGTGTGCTATATTCTCAAGTAGCAGCAGTAAATTTTGTTTGCTCAAGCCGTGTGCAACCCTGCCGCCGCACGGTTTTTACAGGTGGCATGGACGCGTAGCTCAACTGGCAGAGCATTCGGCTCTTAACCGACAGGTTGTAGGTTCGATTCCTACCGCGTCCACCATAGAATCAATAACTTAGCGAACGTTAGTGAATCACACAACCCCACACAACCCCACAATCGATCACACTGCCTCAGCTAGTGACTCGGTGTGATATTTTTCTGGTGCAATTACCATCTGCACGACCTTTGAATTTGCCTGTTGCTTTGCTTTCAAACTCGCATTGCCGTAGACATTCATGGTCGTTGCAACGTTGCTGTGTCGCATGAGTTTCTGTTGCACGCCGATGGGTGCACCTGTCTCGTCCAGGAAGGAACGATATGTGTGCCTGAAGGCATGCCAGCCAATATTCGGCAGGCCAATCTTCTTTCCGGCGGGTTTCAGGATTTGTTGTTGAATGACGCCTGCATAGTAGCAGCCGCCAGTGACGTGGGAAGGGAAGACAAGCCCATCTGACTTAGCCCCTTTCCAATTAAGCAGGATTTGCGCGAATGCAAGATCAAGAGGGATATAGTCGTTCGACGCTTCGGTTTTCACTTTTCCGATTCGTCCATTGACAACTCCCTGTTGAATTAGCATCGCTCCGGCCTCGAAGTCGATATGCTCCCAGCGAAGTGCCAAAACTTCTGACACTCGCATCCCGGTGCACATCGCGACAATAACCATCGTCCTGTAAGGCTCATTCAGCATTGGAACAAGTTCCTGAAACTTCTCTGGGGTGAGAATTTCCGGCTTTCTCCGGCGCTTGCTTGCTCCCTTTAGCCTCACAAGCTCCATAGGGTTTCGCTGAACATCCATCAAACCCCACAGCATAGCCCGCTCAAATAAAAGATGCAGGAGTGCTCCCACATGCCCACGGGTCTTAGCTGAAAGTTTTAGAGTCTTCAGCCACTCAGAAATTTCGAGTGCTTTCATGTCCGCGATTGGCGTGTTGCTCCACTTTGGCCGAACGTGCTTGCTTAGGTAGCTGCGGTAACCGTGAGCTGTACTCCAAGAAAAGCCATCGATGATGGTGGCCTCTCCTGGTGGCTGTTTGACGATCTCCTCCAGGCGTTCCTCAGTTGAGAATTGATCAATAATCAATCCCATGGTCGGTTTGTTGTGCGCTTTGAAGGCTTGCGGGTCGTTGATTTTTAGCACTTCCGATTGAAGACGGAAGTGCGCATCTGCTCGCGTTGGAAACTCCAGCACGCTTAGCGTTATCTGGCGCATGGGGCTTCCCGGTTCTGCATGGTTGCGGAACCTGTATTCCCAAACCTCAGCTCCAGATTTGCGGCGCACTTTTCGTAGACTTCCTTGTTGATACCGATTACGCGTGAATTTCAAGACAGTCTCCTGATCTCTTCACGCAAAACGGCTGGCTGCAATGATTTTCTTGTGCGCGCAACCAAACGTCAAGAGTGGATAAATGGAAACGCCAATACTTGCCCATTCGAATGCTGGGGACTTGCCTTTCGCGCGCCATTCTTTGAAGAGTCTTTGGATGAATTCGCAGATGCACGGCTGCTTCTTCTGCTGATAGAAGTGGCTCAAATTCAGCCTTCGGAACTACCACTAATTCGCTACTCCGCGCATTTGACGCCATACGTGCCCCCACGTGCTGCTATGAAACCTGTACGTGCTGTTCCTTTACCCGTGTTGCACATCCCTGTACGTACCGTTTTATCCGCCGGTATGTGCTGCTGGAACTGAACGTGCACCAAAGAATTTCCCCCACATGCGCCTGCCATTTCCATGCACGTGTGTCGTATACGTGCCACCACGTACACAGTCATTCCCGCACCGAGAACGATTCCAACTCTCCATCACTGCACACAACTTCCTGAGCGGACTCCCTCAACACCTCGAAGTACCGATCAATTGGTGCTTTGACAACTTGCCACTGGAATTCCGACTTTTTCTTTTGGTCGAGTTTGATTGATCGCGACGTGGTGACCCGGCGCATTCCCACAGGCGCGCTCAAGAGCATGTCTTTCGAGAGGTACTTTGAAAGGTACGCGGCGGCGCGGTGCGCGTCGATATGACGTATATCCACGTGCTGCCCGCCTCCCACTGCCTGCCAAACCTGCTTGGCCCAAGCCCACTCAACGTAGCGGTCAATCACGATATGCAGATGCGCAAGGCCGGTGACCTTCTGAAACTCCAGAATTGCAATGTACTTGGGCGCGACCCCATAGCGGCGATGGAGATAAACGCGTAGCTTGCTCCAACATTCCCGGATGTGCTGAATAGAGGCAACCTGTACCCGTGTGCATATTGGGCAACGGCATGAGGTTCGCAAGGGTCTGTGCGCATCAAAATGTTCCATGAAGGTTAGCAACTCATCCCCGGTGGCGATCTTGCGCGCGTCGAGTGTCAATGTAACCATTCGGGTCATCCTTTCGCAGTTCACCGCTCGAAGGATTTGGGCTCGGTACTTGGTTGCCTTTCGCGGCCCGCACAAAGAACAACCCCAGCACTTGCAGCGCAGCCGCACGAACTTCCTGGAAAGTGTTGCCACTTTTGGACCCACGTACCTGGGGCTACGTGGGGGCGTATTCCCTTCCCGCCTGTTTCCCTGGAGTGTCCAAGCCCCGCAGAACCTCTTTCGCCCGTTTGGAAGGGGTCCAAATGGCGCTATAGCGGTCCTACATTCCATCTCCGCTTCGCGCATGACCGTTGATGTATCTGGCATGGTAAGAATCTCCTTTGCCCGCTGTTACGATTGCTCTGTAGTACGGTGAACTAAGAAAGGAACGCGCGCTACGCGCGCGGAAATGGTGGGGCTCCGCCCCACACCCCGGAACGGCTTTTGATCCTTACCGGCAGGCAGGGTGTTTGATTCCCCGCCTGCCGTCTTGCAAGACGCAGCGTGCCGTATAAGTCGCGGGGCGGAGCCGTTCAAGAACCGTTGCCCGCTCTGGTTTTTGCTGCTTCCTGCAAACTCTGTGTTCATCTCAATGCTCCTTCTTGTACGCATGAGGCCCGCTGCATACCGGGCACAAATCCTTCAGCGCGTAACTGCGCTTGAGGCGTTGTTCAAAGAAGCCATCCTTCCGCTGCCAGGTGCGAACCACCTTCCAAGAGATGCCGCGTTTCGTTACGGCAGCAAGTAAAGGAGCGCCACGGCCAGCCCGATGTGCTTTCACTCTTTGCGGAATGTTGGTGCTGAAGCCGAGATAGTGCTGCGCACCGCTATAGTGCCGCGCGAAGTGCACCAGATAGACCGAGCCAATAATGTGACCGTGACGGCGATGATTGAAGAAGCGCATCAGAATGGCACCCTTTCTGTCAGCACGATGTAGCGCCGCTTTTTCATGCCACGTGGCACGCGGCTAATCAAAAAGCCGTCCCGCTTGCGCGCCTTGGCTTCGGCTTTGTTTTTGGCACTGTACGAGCCATGGAACATAAAGGCATAGCCTTCCCCGGCTGGTTTCTTTTTGCGCTTCATGAGTTCACCTCACTTGAGTTGGAGAAATTTGTCTCTCGATCCCAGCGGTCCAAGGTCTCGAAAAACTGAATTAGGGCTTGTATGTGGGAGTCGTCGAGGGCATAGGGAGGGCATGAGTCGCATTGGTCGGACTGGGCCGAGGAATCAGGCCTCCTCGTTTGAAGTGAATCGGCTTGTGGCGGTCGTTGCATATCTAAGTATCAGCACAACTAATTACAAATAAAGAGAAAACCCCATATATGCACGGCGAATGATTTACACATACGAGGAAGAAGCGGTAATCTTGTTTGAATTATGAGGAAGAGACCGCAAAAAGCTGTTATTTCTGAGGTAGAACTTTCTTTGCCCGAGGTTAATAAAAAGCTCGCAGAGATCGATGAACGCACCAAACGGCTGGAGGCGGAGATATTTGGAACCGGAACCGAGATTTTAGCTCTGCCCCTGGTGAAACGAAAAAAAGGGCGCAGACCCAAGCTGGAACCGGCAGAATTGCTTCATCGCAGGGACCAACTGACCAATTGGATGGAGCAGAACTGGCCCTATCTTTCGGTTGCTTTGCGCAAAGTCAACAACTCACAAGGAGCCGTCACCGCGATCAATACAGCAAAGAAGAGGATGCCCGGAGTATTTCAGCCGCCGTTTTATAACGACCCCGAAAAGCATAAGGATGCGCTATTGCGATTTCTACAGAGCGGTCGATTCCACGGGAACCCTAGAAACCTCGCAGGTGCAATGGCAGGGCTGCCAGAGTTGAGTTGGAAGCGCTCGTTTGATGTTTGCGCCAAACGTCCGTGCAAACTTCCCCTCGCCATTGAAGCCTATTGGGATTACCTGCGGCGGTGTTTTTTTGATCGATGGCAGGAACTCCGGCAAGTTAAAACGGAAGATCAAGCAAGAGCGGTTATGGCAAAGTCGCGAACCCACGACCCTGCATACGTCTATCTAAAGGAACAATCGGGAAATATTCTTGAATGGTTCAATGCAGGCGATCCCTCCAAAGTCGTTCTCAACCGTCGCCAAGGCGGTTATCGGGAATGAAACCCGGCAGGTGCCAGTGTTGTGATCGTAGCTACCTTGCAAATAACTCTGCTGCCTGCCCCATTCAGCGGTGATAGGCTATTTGTGCAAAACATTCACAGTCCAGGCCGGTTCCTAAAGGCAAAAAGGACAAAGGCAAGCATGGTCCACCACCGCTGTTACGCCTGACCCAAATTGTTCTGGTGATCTAGAAATAGGAACGCCCCGTTTCCGGGGCGTTCACCTGGCTACTGAGCTAGGCTCAGATACCTTGCTCGGTGAAACTTACTAGGAATAGCGAGAATCACCGCTCATGTACACTTCGATAATCCTATCGATCAAAAAACGCACTGTCAAGGATGTTTATGGACACTCTTCGGGAAAGATACATTCTCGGCTTGGATATGGGATCAGCTTCGCTGGGATGGGCTGTTGTGGGGCTGAATGACCAACTCGACCCCTACAAGCTGCTGGCGGCGGGCGCTCATATCTACGATCCTGGCGTAGAAGTTCCGCCCACGATCAAAATCGCAAGAGACGAAGCGATTCTGCAAGGGCAAGACCGCTCAAAGGCCGTAGGCCGCCGCATCGCGCGTCAGATGCGCCGCCAGAATCATCGGAAGAGCGCACGGCAGAAAGCGCTCTTCAAACTCTTCCAAGAGAAAAAGCTGCTTCCATCCTTTCCAGAGTTTGTGGGAGAAGTGTTGGAAGCGGAGCGGCATCATACCTTCAACCGGTTGGATAGGGAACTGGCCGACACGCTTTGCAACGATAGGCGGCGTAAAGGTATCGATGGAGTGATGCTGGAGGCAGACCAGGCGCTTGTGTATGTTTTGAGAAAAGAGGCGCTGGAACGAGAACTCACGCCGCATGAACTTGGACGCGCAATTTTTCATTTATCGCAACGCAGAGGATACCGCCCCAGCGCATCCGACGACTCCTTCGAGGAAGATGCCTTTGCACTGGAGGAACAGTCAAAGCCGAATCGCGGCAACAAAAAGAAATCCGCAGAGGATGACAGCGGTGAGAAGAACAAAGAGAATTCTAAAACGGTTGAAGCGGAGATCGTGCGGTTATCTGAAAAGATGCAGGCCGCGAAGGCTTCGACTTATGGAGTCTATTTTGCCAACTTCGCAAACAACAATCCGCATATTGAACGTATACGGCATCGCTGGACCTCGCGTGAGATGTACAGGAAAGAGTTCGATCTAATATGGCAGACGCAAAGCGAATTCTACCGCGATTCTCACCCTGGCCTGCTGACGGACGAACTAAAGGAGCAGATTGCGCACTGCCTGTTTTTTCAGCGGCCTCTCGCCAGCACAGAACACCTGATTGGAAAATGCGATTTGGAACCGACCGAGCCGCGCGCACCGTGGGCTTCGCTGGAGGCGCAGCGCTTCCGGCTGTTGCAGAAAGTTAACGATCTTGCCTGGTTTTCACGCCGCTCGATGAGAGAAGAGCCGCTTTCACCGGAGCAACGCTTTCTGCTTGCGAATGAACTCCAGAGCCGTGGCGATCTGTCATTTGCAGAGGTGCGCAAACTGTTGAAGGAGGGGTTACCGGACAATCCTGAGTTCAACCTGGAGCGGGGCAAGAAGAAGATCGATGGCAATCGCATTGTCCCCATCATGCAGCGGGTATTCCGAGAGCGCTGGAATAGCTTTTCGGCTGCGGAGCAGGCTGAGGCAGTCGAACTTTGGCGGACGACAGAAGGAATCGAAGAGCGGAAAAAGAAGGCTATTGAGCAATGGAATCTGGACCCATTTTTTGCGCGGATATGGGCGGAAAACAGACCACCCAGCGACTATTGCCACCACTCTCGCAAAGCGCTGGCGAGACTATTGGAACTGATGGAGACAGGGGTTCCGTATGCGACGGCGCGGACGGCACTTTACGGCAATCCGTTCGCGGGGAAAGAGCCGCTTCGGCTGGTTCCGCAGATTAAAAGCGAAGATGGGTTGCCCAGCATCACCAACCCGGCGGTGATGCGGGCGCTGACCGAGTTGCGCAAGGTGGTCAATGCGATCATCCGCAAATATGGCAAGCCCTATCAAATCCGCATCGAGTTGGCGCGCGAACTACGCAAGAACCGCAAACAGCGCAAAGACGCGACCGAAGCCAACGAGAGGAACCACGAAAAGCGGCTTCAGGCGGCTGAAAAAATTCTGAAGGAATGCCAGAAGTTTGGGTATGATGCCCAGGGACGCGACGCCGAAGGGATGGTCCGCGAACGGCGCGACGATGTTACCAAGATGATGCTTCTGATGGAATGTCACATGGAGTGCGGCGGTTTCTGTCCCTACACGGGCAAGCCGATCGGATACAACCAGCTTTTCAGCGGCGAGGTTGAAGTCGAACACATCATCCCGCAAAATCTGATGGTGGACAACAGCTTCGGTAATCTCACCCTCACTTTCAGAGAGACAAATCTTGAAAAGCTGGGCAGGACTCCCTGGGAAGCCTTTGGCGGAGAGGGGAAGGAGGACAATTGGGCGCAGATTATAGACCGCGTAAAGAAGTTCGGAAACAGGGAGAAGCTAGGCCGTTTTCAACAGCGCACGCCCGCCGAGGCCCTTGCCTTTGCCGACCGCCGTCTCAACGACACGCGCTATACGAGCAAACTGGCGGGACGGCTGCTGATGTCGCTGTATGGTGGGCGAGATGTTGCGCCCGCCGAAGCGCAAGACGAGATGGAGGAGTTCAAGGATCGAACCGGGCGGCGCGCGATCTTCGTCTCCAGCGGCATGGTGACCGCGCTGCTGCGGGATGCCTGGTGCCTGAATCTGAGCGAAGTAGTTGGTGAGGGGGCATACAAATGCCTGGAAGCTGAGGTTGAGAACGGCGAAGCGCGGCAGAAAAGATGGAGCGCGCCAAAGAAGAAAGATCGGTGCGATCATCGGCACCACGCGCTGGACGCGGTGGTAATCGCGCTGACTTCGGAGGGGATGATTCGGCGGATCAACACACAGGCCGCGAACTACTATTCCAGACAGAAGTTCGCGGCGCAAACACAGCCTTTGACGTATCGCGAACTGATGAAGTTGGTCCGGCGGGAAGACTGGCCGGAGTGCCTCAACGAAGATTTACGAACGATCTTTCAGAAGATGGTTGTCTCCCGCAAGCCGGAGCATAAACTGAGCGGCGCTCTCCATGACGCCACATTTTACGGCAAGATTCGTGGATATGAGAAAAATGGTACTCCCATACGTCACAAGCGCATTGCTATAAGTAATACGCTGACGGATAAGCAAATCGGAGAGATATGCGATGGAGGCATAAAGAGAGCGGTCAAGGAACTTGGCGATGAGATCGGCGGCTATAAGAAATGGACTTTAGAGAAACACGGCTGGCCGAAAATCCCGAATCTGAATACAGGGGACTTTGTACCCATACGGAAGGTGCGTATTCGCGACACAAAGAACGCGCGCGCTCTTGATGTAGGGCGGAGGAAGAAGGCTTTTGGACAGGGGCGGCCAGAGCGAAATGTCGAAGAAAAAGAGTTTGCCTATGCCAGTTTTTTCCTATTGCAGAATCAACACGGAACCAAATGGGTCTCGGAGATTGTCAAGTTATTTGAGGCTACTCAGCGTGTTCGCGCTCTCCCAAAAGCAGAGCGGGGACAGCAGCGAATCAGCGAGCGGCATTCCAAATTCCCCGATGCGGTGTTTCGCTTCTCCTTAATGAAGGGAGACTTGGTTGAACTTCTGCATGAAGGAAGGGTGGGGGTATTTGTAATCCGGGGGTTTGAAGCTGATGACCGAATTTGGGTAGCGCCGATTAATGCGGCGGGCAGGGATGACGATTTGAAGAAAGCAGGGCATCTCCTTCGTTTGGGCTTTTCCAAGTTCCTTTCCATGGGGGCTGGCGAGGACAAGGTGCCGCGTCCAGTGACTATTGATCTGCTTGGGCAGGCTCATTACATCAAATTGCGCGCCTGAGAGGGGCCTCCATGAGCGACCGCATCCTCGAAATCGCCAACCCGGCGCGGCTCAGCGTCAAGGATTCTCAACTAGTTATCGAGCGCGATGAGTGCCTGCCCTTTATTACGCCAGTCAGCGGGATCAACACGCTGCTGCTCGCTCATCCCCAGGTCACGCTCACTCAGGCAGTCGTCTCGCGGCTGGCTGAGGCGGGCGCGATGCTCGTCACCATCGACCACAACTACCTGCCCGTTGCTATGACGCTGCCCCTCCAGGCCCACAGCCTGCAAACCGAGCGGCTTGCCGTGCAGGCCAATCTCAAGCCCGTCACGCGCAAGCGGCTCTGGACGCAGATCGTTCAGGCCAAGATTCGCGCCCAGGGCAGCTTGCTAAAGGAGCTGCGCGGCTCCGATGAAGGGCTGATCGCCACCGCCGCGCGCGTCCACTCCGGCGATCCGGAAAACCTTGAAGCCCAGGCCGCCCGCCGCTATTGGGGGCTGATCTTCGCTGATCCAAAGTTCAGGCGCGGCGCCGACCCGCTCGAATCCGGTCCGGACCAAAACCGGCATCTCGACTACGGTTACACCGTTCTGCGTGCCTCCGTAGCCCGTGCCGTTTGCGCTGCTGGATTGCATCCTTCCATCGGCCTGCGCCACCACAACCGTTATGATCCCTTCTGCCTTGCCGCCGACCTCATGGAACCATTCCGTCCGATCATCGACCGCCGCGTGGCCAGTTGGATTGCTCACAACTCTCCATCGGCTCCGTTTGATGCGATACAAAAAAAGTGGTTGATTGAGGCCGTAACCATGCGATATTGGGTCAACAGGGAAGAGCGGGCGCTCTCCGATATTCTCTTCCGAATGGCCGGTTCGCTGGCCAACGTGCTGGTGGGCAGCGAGGAGCGCCTCGATCTGCCTGAGAGTCTGCTGCCGTGCCAAGACGATTCAATCTCTCCGCGTACCGGTGTATGTGGCTGATCGCCATGTACGACCTGCCCATCGAAACGATGGACAACCGGCGCGACTATACGCGCTTTCGCAAGGCTCTGCTTAAAGATGGCTTCATGATGTTGCAGCTCTCGGTCTATGCCCGGTTCATCCCCAGCGAGGAGGCCGCCGAAGCGCACCGCAGAACGATCAAATCATGCATCCCGCCGTTGGGGCAGGTGCGTTTGATGGCCATTACCGATATCCAGTTCGCCAAAATGGAGGTGTTTTATGGGAAAAAGCCGCGAAGCCCGGAGGATATTCCCGAGCAGATTCTTCTTTTTTAAGGATTGGAGCGCCCGGAACCTATGCATTTTCTGCCGGTTCCAGGCGTCCTAGTGTACATGAGCGGTGATTCTCGGCCATCCCCAGCAAATTCAGTGGCTCTATGAAGAAGGCGATCAGTGTACATGAGCGGTGATTCTCGGCCATCCCCAGCGCGGGCACGGGGGTACATCGTAAGCTCCCGAGTGTACATGAGCGGTGATTCTCGGCCATCCCCAGCACCTTCAGCAGCATGGCCTGAATCTTTGGAGTGTACATGAGCGGTGATTCTCGGCCATCCCCAGCGCTTGCAGAAGTGGAGCGTGGTGGTGCGGGAGTGTACATGAGCGGTGATTCTCGGCCATCCCCAGCAAAATGTCGCTCACGTCCTCTAGCACGTAGAGTGTACATGAGCGGTGATTCTCGGCCATCCCCAGCGACAACCGAAATGGCCCGGTTGCTTTCCCTAGTGTACATGAGCGGTGATTCTCGGCCATCCCCAGCTAGCATCGTAGCCGCCCACGTCGAGTTTGCAGTGTACATGAGCGGTGATTCTCGGCCATCCCCAGCAATCCGCACAACAGTGAGAGAGGGGAAAATAGTGTACATGAGCGGTGATTCTCGGCCATCCCCAGCAGCTTGAGGACATGGGCAGAAGTCGCGGCGAGTGTACATGAGCGGTGATTCTCGGCCATCCCCAGCGGAAAGCTCGTGAGCGATTGCATAGAGGTAGTGTACATGAGCGGTGATTCTCGGCCATCCCCAGCAGGTTGAACAACTCGAATGTGCTGATTGTAAGTGTACATGAGCGGTGATTCTCGGCCATCCCCAGCTGCCATGCGAGTTATACCGTTCAGTGGCATAGTGTACATGAGCGGTGATTCTCGGCCATCCCCAGCTTGAGGGTGGGCGGCGTGTCAAATGGGTTTAGTGTACATGAGCGGTGATTCTCGGCCATCCCCAGCGGCTACGGGATGGACCCGATGACGGACGAGAGTGTACATGAGCGGTGATTCTCGGCCATCCCCAGCCGAATCTAATTCCGGCCGGGGAATCACTTCAGTGTACATGAGCGGTGATTCTCGGCCATCCCCAGCGGTAAAGGGTGCGCAATGGCCGGTCATTGAGTGTACATGAGCGGTGATTCTCGGCCATCCCCAGCCTTGCGCGCTGCCGGCCGTCGTGAGGCTTGAGTGTACATGAGCGGTGATTCTCGGCCATCCCCAGCTGAGGCAGTGGCACGGTCAAGACGGCCGTCAGTGTACATGAGCGGTGATTCTCGGCCATCCCCAGCATTGCACGACGCTCATGTCTAGGCCGAGGAGTGTACATGAGCGGTGATTCTCGGCCATCCCCAGCCGCTGGAATCGCAGTTCAGCATTGCCTCCCAGTGTACATGAGCGGTGATTCTCGGCCATCCCCAGCCATGATAGACGGAGCATCGTCTAGCAGGGCAGTGTACATGAGCGGTGATTCTCGGCCATCCCCAGCAGTAGGAGCGATTATGTGGACAGCGCCAAAAGTGTACATGAGCGGTGATTCTCGGCCATCCCCAGCGCGACCCGGACACGTTTCACCATGTTTATGAGTGTACATGAGCGGTGATTCTCGGCCATCCCCAGCTGGGCTATTGCTGGCTGGGTACTGCTGGCGAGTGTACATGAGCGGTGATTCTCGGCCATCCCCAGCTGTACCGATGGACTTGACGCTTACCGCACAGTGTACATGAGCGGTGATTCTCGGCCATCCCCAGCTCAACCCCGATCACCTATTTCTCGGAACAGAGTGTACATGAGCGGTGATTCTCGGCCATCCCCAGCCAACCTCGACGTGGGCGGCTACCTCGACGAGTGTACATGAGCGGTGATTCTCGGCCATCCCCAGCTATATTCATCCTGGCGACTTAAAAACAACAAGTGTACATGAGCGGTGATTCTCGGCCATCCCCAGCGTTTTGCGCGATATTCTGGTTCAGCAGAGAGTGTACATGAGCGGTGATTCTCGGCCATCCCCAGCATCACAATGCCTAGCTTTACACCGGGTCCAAGTGTACATGAGCGGTGATTCTCGGCCATCCCCAGCGATAGCTTGACCGTGTTGCGCTCGACGCCGAGTGTACATGAGCGGTGATTCTCGGCCATCCCCAGCGCGTCTCTGACTCGCGTTTTGTGCGAGTCAGAGACGCGCTGAAGAAAAATGATAGCTCTTAACAAATATTTACCGCTAAAATCGCGGTATCTTTGAGCCGGTTGAGAAAAATAAAGTTCATATCGAGGTCAGATAATGCCCCCAAAATTCCCGATTGCTTCTCTTTCATTTTTATTGCCTGAGTTGCTGGTCACATTGGGGACCTATCTGCGAAACATCAACTTTGTGCACCATCACTATTCACGGGATGGAACAAACGTTTAGCGAGCAGTCGGTTTTTATTCGGTGCAAACCGGAAGAAAAGTTTGGCGTTTTTGATCGCAATTCAACCCCACATCCGCCCACAGTAAAAATTCCACATCGTTCCCAACCGTTTCTTTTCAATACTTTAGGTTGCCAGCCGTTCCGCGCAAGTCGTTGATACTACGTGGTTTAATGCTCTCTTAACCGACAGGTTGTAGGTTCGATTCCTACCGCGTCCACCATAAAATCAATAACTTAGATCGATTTGCTTTCGGCTTGCGCTCCGTTGCTCTGAAATGCAAGCTCAACAACCCTCAAGCCTGCAGTGCTCCTCTCATCTGTGACCACATCACCGTATTAGTTCAATGGTTGTGCGGATGTCCGTGTGCCGGTGTATGAGCAGGGAAGTCTGCCGAGTTTGAATGGACTGGCAAAGATCCAAATCTTGGCTCCGAGAATGCAGAACAATAATTCCACGATTTCAGCCGCTCCAGCAATTCAGCCGCAAGATTGAAGAGCCTATATTTTTGTACAATGGCACAATTTCAGGAGAATTTCAGACAGCGGGGTTACTGTTAAACGCTGAGCTAGCAATTATGTAACACTACTCATCCTGGTGCGCCACTGGACACGCCGGGACTGCAGCGATCTTTATAGGCTGTACCGTTCAGTTGAGTTCGAGGGTACCCCTTGAAGAACCAAAGCAGCTTTGAGCAAGCCGTGTCTAGGAGGACACTGGATGTCTCTTTTGGTAGTCGAAAACCTCTGTAAGAGCTTTGGTGCAGTCAAGGTGGCTGATGACTTCAGTTTCTCGCTCGAGGAGGGCGAAACGCTGGGAATCATCGGTCCCAACGGCGCTGGAAAGACAAGTCTGTTCAACCTGATCAGCGGCAATCTCCGGCCGGCATCAGGACATATTTATTTAGGCGGAAAGGAAATCTCTCATACCTCCCCCTCCCAGCGGTGCCGGGCCGGAATCGGTCGGACTTACCAGATTCCTCAACCCTTTTCAAAGCTGACTGTTTTCGAGAATTGCCTGGTTTCCGCATCGTTCGGGGGGGGGGCGCTCCGAGCGCCAATGCTATGACCACTGCGCAAATGTTCTGAAGCGCACCAGGCTTTTGAAAAAAGCCAATGTAGCCGCCGGCTCTCTGACCCTGTTGGATCGTAAAGCTCTGGAGCTTTCCAGGGCGCTTTGTTCCTCTCCCCGGCTGATTTTGCTGGACGAGATTGCTGGTGGTTTGGCAGAACACGAAGCCAATGAATTGATTGGAATCATCAAGGAAATTCACGCCAACGGCACTGCCATTATCTGGATCGAGCACATTGTGCACGCGCTGGTGGCGGCTGCTGGCCGGCTCATCGTAATTAACTTCGGAGCGAAGGCCCTGGATGGCGATCCAAGCGAAGTTATGAACAGCGCTGAAGTCAAGCGCATCTATATGGGAATCGAAGTCTAATGAGTCTACTCGAAATTCGCAAACTATCGGCTTATTACGAAGATTTTCAAGCCTTGTTCGACATCAACTTGCATGCCGACCAGGGAGAAACCATCGCCATCATCGGTTCGAATGGCGCCGGCAAATCCACTTTTCTGCAATCGATAGCGGGCGTAGTGCCCGTGGCGAAAGAGTGCATTCTGTTCAATGGGAAACCAATTGGCGGCATGAACGCCTGGGACGTGGTTTCCGGGGGAATTGCCTTAGTTCCCGAGGGCCGGCGCCTGTTTTCCAGCCTGACGGTAGAAGAGAATCTGCAAATGGGCGCCTACCGGGCTGCCAAAGGCGACTGGACCCTGGAAAAGATCTATGAACTGTTTCCGCGGCTCCAGGAAAGGCGCACACAAGCGGCAAGCACGCTGAGTGGAGGGGAACAGCAGATGGTTGCCATTGGCCGCGCATTGATGTCCAATCCCAAGTTGCTTATGTGCGACGAACTTTCGCTAGGCCTGGCACCGATCATCATCAGCCAGATTTACGCCACTCTGGCGAAGGTCAAGGAGCGTGGCACGACCATGCTGATCGTGGAACAAGATATCCGCCAGGCCCTAGCCATCTCTGACCGGTTCTATTGTTTTCGAGCGGGGCGCGTTTCGCTGGACGGATTGCCGCGTGAAGTTAGCCAAGATCAAATTTCGCGTGCATATTTCGGGGTTTGAGGTCATATATGAACGTAGTGCTGGACACTATTATTCAGGGTATTCTGCTGGGAGCGTTATACGGCCTGTTTGCCGCCGGGCTCTCGCTGGTTTTTGGAATCATGCGGCTCATCAATGTCGCGCACGGCGATTTCATTGTGCTGGCGGCTTTTTTGGCGTTACTTATCCAACAAGTGTTGCACATTACTTCTCCATTCGCCGCTCTGGCGGTACTGATCCCCTTGATGTTTATCATGGGATACATTCTGCAGCGGGTGATTCTTAATCCAACTTTGGGGAAGAGCATTCTGCGCCCGGTTTTGGTGACATTCGGTTTATCGGTCATTATTCAGAATGGTTTGTTAGAAGGCTTTTCTGCAGATTCTCAGAAGTTGCAGGCCGGGCAATTTGCGGTCCAGAGTATCCCGTTGTCTCACGGTCTGGCGGTGGGCTTGTTCCCGTTGACGACACTGATTGTATGCGTTGCGGTCATTGCACTTTTACAGTGGGTGATGTATCACACCAAGCTGGGCAGAGCCTTTCGCGCCACATCCGACGATCAAGTAACCGCCAGCCTCATGGGCGTGAATTGGCGAAATCTTTTTAGTATCGCCACTGGCATCACTATGGCCACGGTGGCTATCGCCGGAGTCTTTATGGGCATACGCACCGGCTTCGGTCCTAGTGCGGGACCGGACCAACTGATCTTTTCCTTTGAAGCGGTGATCATTGGAGGGCTGGGATCTCTTTGGGGGACTTTGATTGGGGGCATTCTGCTGGGGGTGGCTCAAAGTATCGGGGCTCGCATTTCGACAGACAGCATGCTTTTGGCCGGGCATCTGGCCTTCCTGGTGGTTCTTATGGTGCGTCCCAACGGATTGTTTCCGAGACGTGGAGATTGAGAGTGAGTTCAGAAGTGTTGAAAAATGTAGTTGTGCGGCGTAGCACAAAGGTCTCGCGTGTTTTCACCGTGATCTTAGTGCCGGTGCTCCTGGTGCTATTGTCGGCTCCCCATTGGGGCAGCCGCGGCACGATTAGTCTTATGGTCGAGTTTTTCTGTTACCTGGCCATTTCGCAGATGTGGAACTTGCTGGCGGGCTTTGCAGGTGTGGTTTCCCTGGGACAACATGCCTTTATTGGCCTCGGCGGCTACATGTTGTTTCTTCTTACGATCGTCTTTGGCATTCATCCTCTGCTTGCGCTTGTCTTGGCCGGAATCATCTGCGCCATTGTGTCCTTACCTGTAGCAGGGCTGGTGTTTCGCTTGCAGGGAGCTTATCTGGCTATCGGGACCTGGGTTATCGCCGAGATTTTCCGGCTGGCTTTCTTTAAGGTCTCCATATTAGGTGGAGGTTCGGGCATTAGTTTGCCTGTTGAGATCGCCGATTCAATCGATATTCCGCCCCTTGGCCGGGACGGCGTTCTCTATCTGGCCGCGCTCATTTTGTGTATATTGGCAAACTTCGGGGCCTACGCAATGCTCTGCTCGCGGGGCGGTTTGGGCGTCAAAGCAATTCGCGACAACGAAGGCGCAGCCCGCAGTTGCGGCATCGACAACGTCCGCATGAAACTGATCGTCTATGTTGCATCTGCACTCGGCACGGGCCTGGTCGGCGCCCTCATCTATCTAAATGAGTTTTACATTGCTCCCACGGCGGCATTCGATATCAATTGGACCAGTTACATGATCTTCATTGTGGTGATTGGTGGAATCGGCACGCTGGAGGGCCCAATTGTCGGGACGATTGTTTTCTTTGTCTTGCGAGAATACCTGTCGAGCCTGGGCAGTTGGTACCTTATCATTCTGGGTGCACTCGCAATCGCGATCATGCTCAAGATGCCGGAAGGAATTTGGGGAGCTTTAGGGATGCGCTTCGACATCCACGTCTTTCCAACACGTAGAAGACTGGTACTCGATAAAGGAGGAGAAAGCGATGTTCATCCGCATGGGGGCGCTGGCGAAGTAACCGCGTAGCGTTCTTCCTATGTCCCGGCATCGTTGTGTGCAGTTGATCTACTGGTGGTAAGGTTGGATTTCAATTTGCAAAGGAGATATTTTTCTGTGTATCTCTTGAAGCATAATTTTCTGGAAGTAAGTGTGCACCGCAAACTTCCGAAGCAAACCTTTGGCGGAATGCTGGTACGCAAAACAGAAACGATGCTAGCCAAGTAGCCGTCTGTCTTTGGCTGTATCTGGCGCCCGTCTAGTGCTTTTTATGCTTGTTTGGGCTCTGCAGCTTGACCAAAGAGTACGGCCCGATCACAGTGACCACGATTGTCTATCAAAGCAGATTTTTTGAAAAGGGGGAGGAATTGATGGAACCCATTAAGAGTCAACCCGAAGCTCTGGATAAGTGTTCGGAAGAAACTCGGCAATTCGCGCAGTCTGGTATTTCGCGACGGCGGTTTGTTCAAACCGGCGCCAGCATTGCCGCTGCTGGAGCCCTACTCGGGAAGCGGGCCTTTGCGGCCAGCCGCCCCATTAAAATTGGCTATGTCAGCCCGGAAACCGGTCCACTCGCACCCTTCGGAGAAACCGACGCATTTGTCGTATCCGAGTTTCGCCGCACGGTCCAGGCGGGCATTTTGTCCGGTGGTTCTACGCGTCCGATTGAAGTATTGGTGCGCGACAGCCAATCGAACCCCAATCGCGCCGCCCAGGTGACGGCGGCACTGATTAAGTCGGACCGAGTCGACCTGATGCTTGTGGCCGGCACTCCAGACACCGTCAATCCGGTGGCAAATCAATGTGAAATTAACCGAGTACCTTGTATTAGCACGGATGCCACCTGGCAGGCGTTCTTCTTTGGCCGGGGCGGAAAACCCAACCAGGGTTTTGACTGGACTTATCATTTCTTTTTTGGCACGGATGGCATCGCTAATATCATGAGCGACGTCTTCAGTCTGCTGCCAACCAATAAGGTGGTGGGCTGCCTGTGGGCGAATGACACCGAAGGCAACCTCTCCTCTGATTTGAAGACAGGGTTCCCTTGGCGAAGAAATCGACGCTGGACGCATCGCGGCGGTACTCGATTCGCGCCAGCAGGCCCTGGGGCCACTTGTATTCGCCGGTTGCGGTGAACTCCTTCACCTGCTGCGCCTGGCCGGTTGTGAGGCCCTGCGAGTCGTTGTAGTACTCGAACCTTCCCGCTACCGCAGCTTTGGTCGTTACCTGCTGGCGGGCGGCAAAGGCCACGCCCTGCCATTGCTTGAGCAGGTTGTCGCCGGTTGTGTTCTTTCCGCTGCCTGTTATGGAATCCCGGCTCTGGCCGTAGTCGTAGTTGATGTAGGCATTGAATTTAGCCGTCGGCGTCAGCAGCAGCGTAGTGTCGATCAGGTTGCGATAGCCCTTTTGCGAATCCGGATTCTCCGGGCCGGTGTAATAATTCACGTTCCAGGTGTATTTGGGCTTCACATAGGCGCTGGTCAGCCCAACCGTTACGCCGCCGTTGGACCGAGTAATGTTGTTCCAGCCATTCACTACTTGCACCCCCACGGTCTCGGTCTTCGATGCAGGCAATGAGGAGCGCAGGCCAAAGTGAAAGTAGGGAACAGCATAGGCAAAGAGCAGCGAGCGCGAGTAGTTCCAGTTGTCTTTGGACTCGACGACCTCCGCGCCTGCCGAGCTGACGAACTTGCCCAAATCCAATTCCAGCCCCCGGGCCTTGGTTGGTTTCAGGCTGAAGAATGCCTGCTCGACGTATTTCATGTTGTCCGCGCCGGCCGACCCGTTCATGATTTCGTCGGTGCGGCCATAAAGCAGGTCGAGGTGCGCGCCCACTGGAGCAGGTTCGTGGTTCAGCGTGAGCTTGATTGCGCTCAGGTCGAACTGATTTGTCTTATCGTTGAAGGCGTAGAGGCCGTTGACCCGGTTGTTGGCTTCTTCGCTGGGGCGGTTGACGTTGTAGGCGGCATAGCCGTCGATGAATCCGCTGATTTGCATGGGGCCAATGTGCCAGGTGGGAGCGGCGGGCGCCGGAACCGGAGTTGTCGCAGGAGCAAGTGAAGCCGGTGTCTGCGCGCCGACCGCCAGAGCCATCGTCAAAGTGGTTCCGGCCATCGTTTGCAGGAGTCGATTCGCCTTTGTGGGCATTGGAAAACTTTCAGGGCAACCGTCCACCTGGGCCGCAGAAATTAGCGGCACATGCGGAGAAGCTTGCCAAACCAATGAACCATCCTACTTGATGAGACCCTTTTTGCCCAAACGGCAGCAATGCGGCTCTTCGACGCTGGATTGCAAAAAAAACCCTGCCCGGAGGCAGGGTATGGGGGCAAATCGGAGTTACATGGAAAGATTGAGGCCTGTTGGGATTTGGTGAGAATTTGACGATGAGTGCAGCGCCGCCAGCCGGCTGAACTTTGTCGACAATTCTTCAGCTTCCGAGGCCTTCGAAAGATCGTACTCGTAGAGATTGCGCGCCGAGTCTACGGGCCTGGGATACTTGGCGGCGGTAGCCATCACATTTTGGCTTCTGCGCTCCCACTCCTGTTTTTCCTGCGCTGCCTGTTCGAGGTAGTCGTTGTGCAGCTTCTGGTAGCAGGCTGCAAGCGTGCTGTACTGCTCCTCGGTGTTTGCCTCGCGCGCCAATTGCTTCAGATGAGCCGATGCGCATTCCATGCAGCTATTTTGAGAAGGGTCCGCCGCTCGCGCAATTTCGGCGCTGGCAAGCGCGAAGAACAGTATCGATGCGAAAAGCAGGGTACGTTTCATCTGCGATCTCCCTCTCTGTGTTGATTCTCCAATGCAGCTCATAAGGAACGCATGAAGAAATCGCAACAAGGCATATAAAATTTCCAGATGGCTAGAAGCGAACCATGATGGACAGCGTCGTCGAGGTCTGGTTCGTGCGCAGGTCAGGCCACCACAAGGCATTCAGCGACCCCGGCTGCATTCCATTGCTCAGGTTGAGGCTGGCGCAATTCGTTTCTGCCTGAAGAAGGTTTCCGTAGCCCACGCCGGAGTCTCCGCCGGCGGCGCATTGATAATTCGCCGGGTTGCCGTTGTTGCCGCCCGGAGGCGTGATGCCGCCGCGGCCGGTCCAGTAAGGAACGTCGGAGTACCGGTAGCTTTGTTCCAAGCGGAAGGTGATGTACTGGCTGGGCATGTAATCGAAGGTGATGGTGCCATCGTGCATCTGCGCGCGGTCGCCTCCGTTCTCAGTAAAGTACGGCGTGCCGGTGGAAGCCGTCGCGTTGTTGATCGGCGGCAACAGGGTCAGGTAACGGCCGGGATTGTTCATCTGGCCGCCACCGAGGGTCACTGCATACAGGTCCTTCTTGAACCAGAATCGCGTGTAGGCCATCCATCCTTCAAAATCCTGCTTGGGCTTACCATTCTTGCTGTTGTGGCAATTAACGCCGCCGGTGTACGTCGAACTTGATCCCTGCTCTGGCGAGGAGCCGTTCGGGTTGTAGTGTCCCACTGCTGGCCCGCCGCCATATTCGCAGCCCAGGTCGCCGGTGAGGGTGAAGGCGGCCTTGTCAAAGAATGCTTTGGGCTTGTCGTAGTACTTTACCTGCGCGCTGTAATCGGCGTGAACGCGCGAGCGGCCAGGATAGCCTAAATCGTCTTCGCCCACTCCGTAGTTGTTCCACACGAAGTCCAGGTATGGCTTGGGACGCCAGAGAATCTGGCCGCCTAATCCCGGTTTGCCGTTATAACGCGCATACGACTGCCATCCGTTGACAATCCACGGCTCAATCTTCAACTTCGCCGTGGGGTACCACTGTATGCGCAGGCCATTGAAGAACCACGGTGTGTTCGAAGAGACAAACGAAGGCTGGTAGGCCCAGTTATCGGCGTTGTAATAGCTGAACAGGCCGATGTAAGAGACGAAGATGCCCGCGTCCACATTCAACCCGTGGTTCACGTTCCAGTGATAACCGCCCCAGGCTTCGGAAAAGTACCGGTAAGCATTCGCC
>Ga0364920_10118_pt2 | contig 33130 bp, 27 predicted proteins | sample SorcelJu500001C8_FD_206961 | JGI IMG/M metagenome (GOLD analysis project Ga0364920, IMG submission 206961) | Enriched cells from Trout Bog Lake Hypolimnion, Wisconsin, USA - BchlTB.June20.5000.01.C8 | ecosystem: Environmental > Aquatic > Freshwater > Lake > Hypolimnion/Profundal zone | place: USA...
GTTTTGTAGGGGGTAGCTCCTTAGGTGGTTTATCCGCTTTTCAGGAAGACACGGCTCTATCACATAAAGTTTCTCCATTTTCCTTGTTTAAGTGGCGAGGTAATGCCCTAGCGTCTGCAGTTTCGATACGTTTTGGTCTCGGTGGCAATCAGATCGCTCTCAACTCTGCATCTGCCACAGGCTCCCAAGCGATTGCGTTAGCTGGTCACCTTATACGTTCGGGTATGTTAGATGCGGCCGTAGTAGTTGGGGCTGACTGCCTTCCCATGGGACATATCCTTTGTGCGATGAATCGGAATCATAGTCGATCTAATCAGAGCAATAGCCGTCCTCTGTCGCCGACCCGATCAGGGATGCATCCTGTTGAAGGTTCTGCCTGCATTATTTTAGAGTCGGAACGACACCTGAATATGCGGAAAGGAGAACCTATCTGTGAATGGTTAGATGGTCGAAGTGAGAGTGAAACTTTTCATCCGTTCGCACCCAACCCATCGGGCTCTGTCATGCACCAATTGATCAGCCATTTTTTGCCTATGTCCATCGATTGGGTCAGTCTTCATTCGACTGGCACATTGGCTTTTGATTCCGTTGAAGTGAATACCGTTTCCTCTGTATTTGGCGAGTGTTTGCCATGGTTGAGTGCCTTCAAACGAACGATTGGCCATACACTGAGTGCTGCAGGAGTTTTTGATGCTGTGCTACTCAGTAAGGGACTTGAGCAAGGGAATTGGCCGATATGGCCCCAAAATATGGACCCTTTACTAAATCTACCTTTAGTCAGAAAAATCCCATCTTTTCAACCAACTACGGCCTTACAGCTTGGGCAAGGCATGGGTGGTCTGGTGACCTGTAATCTTTGGCTTAGGCTCTAAATGCTGGTCTTGTCGGGGCCATTAATCGCGTCTCAACATTCGCGTTTTGCCAGTTGGCATGATCATTGGTCCCTAGCGATTACATCCTTTGAGTCATTGCCTGCCATACGTTCTTCATTGAACGATATCTCATTCAGTGAACTGGATCATCGTAGTTTAGAGCTGGTTCACGCGCTAAGGCGCAGGCTTGGCCTAGAAGACCTCGCTCATTTAAGAGTTGCTATTCCCGTTGACCGATTTGATTTTCTCATTGCGTTCTTGGCAGTCTGGAGACTCAACGGTGTGGTGATTCCTTTTAGTCCCAGAGTTCTGAAGACCCATCAATTACTTAGCGATGCCATGGAGCCATTGGTACATCTATGGCTTGATTCCGATTTTGAGGTCTGTAGTCACTCTTTATCTATGTCCATATATGCTTCCGCGAGAGCATGCTATGAAGGTCATGCTATTTTCTTCACGTCTGGCTCGACAGGCTTACCCAGAGCTGTTCTGCGAGGATGGGGGCAAGCTTTATTTGAAGCAGATCAATACGCAAAAGTCTTAAGTTTATCACCAGGTGTTACTACTGATATGTTGGTTGCACCCTATTTTGGTGCCTCTACCAAGCATCTCTTGGGCTCTCTTCTCAATGGCTGTTCTTTGTCATTTCCAAGATTGCTGCAAGGTAATTCTAACAAAAGGGGGCGTGTGCTTTATGCAACGCCCTCACTTCTTAATGAAATAAATACGATCAACACGACAAATCAATATGACTGGGTGAGCCTAACGGGTGAACCGGTTAGAGAAGCAACGAAACGTCGGCTCTCTGATGTTTTGACTTTAGGGGGGAGATGTCTGGACGCTTTAGGAGGCACTGAATTTGGCGTGCTAACTAATCGGATTCTTGAGGTTCATAGTGGAGTTGTCCATGCGAGTCGCCTCGTTGAAGAAAAGAGCATTGTTATTAGAGATGACCATGGGTTTTCATGTCCCCCTAATAGTCCAGGTCGGTTGACCGTTCGCTCCAATTTTCTAGCAGAGGGTTATCTCGATGTTATTGAGGGTGAGATCAATTTGAGGCGATTCTCCATAACAGAGTCAGGGGAGTCGCAATTTGTGACCGGTGATATCGCATTCACCGATGCACAAGGTGATATTCATTTATTGGGGCGTGCTTCGCAGACGCTCAAACTTCACGGGCGATGGGTTGACTCTAGTCCATTAGATGAGCGAATCAATTGTTACCCAAATATTTCTGAATATCGGATTGATATAGACCCCAACGCAGAGCGACTCAGGCTATGGCTCAATGTGGCTGATCAGCCATGGGAGGTATTTCAGTCACTATTTGTAGATCTTGAAACGAGCCTTAAATCGAGTCCATGCCTGCCAAAAGTGATCATCGGTTTAAATGATTTTCCACGCAACGTGAATGGGAAGGTCGATCTTCAGGCCTTGTATGAATCTGAAGGTTCTGGTTGGATCTACGAGTTGAGCCACGATTTAAATAAGTTAGCGGTTCAGTTGGTATTTAGACCGAATGATCAGGATCTCTATGTGAGTGAGAACTCCACCTTGGCTGATCTGGGAATCAAATCGATTGAAATTGCTGAACTAAGTGTGCTTGTGGATAGATTGATTGGTCGGTCCATTAAGCTGGAGATCTTATGGCTCAATGTCCCCATAAACGAGCTAAGACGTTTGATATATGAGAGCAGAGATCTCTATCAGGCTGTTTTCTCACTAGGGCATTCAAATAGTAAAGATTGCTTGCTGTGGTTTGGTGCCGGTGGAGCACACAAGGTGGCTAGACAGATTGGCCATCGTGTGAAGATATACTACTTTGATACGGAAGCTGATTCGATGTACCAAGATCACAACCGTTGGCCCACTGTTGATCAGTGCGTTGTTAAGGTGTTGAGTGATAGTAAACTCCAAAATTATGAAAGGATCTTCATCGGCGGGTATTCATTTGGCGCGCTCATGGCTAACCAGGCCGCAGCCTTTCTTACACGTAGCAATCTTCCCATTTCCGGTGTTTTGCTATTAGATCCACCTCCGGTTGAGGTTCCTTTAATGAAAACCATTGCAAGGAAATTGAGAGGCAATATTAGAGAGGGTCTTGAGTTGATTTTTGGTGAAACTTATGTGGACCCATTGTTCAAACAATCTCGTAAGCGTCTGATTAGGAAAGTGGCAATTGCGCGCTACGTACCCTTGGAAAGCTCACAAAAAACCTGGATCGTCACCAATCAAAAGTATCATGCTTCTACTTGGAGGACTTTTTCTAAAATATCCAGTGCTCTGGTGTGGATACAATTACCTACAAAGGATCACCTTGCGGTAATAGGCCATGAGTTCCAGGAGGCGTGGCTCGAGATTCTGGAGCAATGGCTCGGTCAACGTTCAAATTTATAAATTTAAATCGAATCGGGTTTCGTTCTAAGACTTGGCTCTCGGCGTAGGCCCAGTTGATGTTGTCGAATTCCATGGGTGTATATTCCGCGCTGGTTTATATGAATCAATATTTAGAGCGGAACATGAATGAGGATGTTGTTAGGCAAGAGGTTCACTCCAACTTCTCGCGAATCTTGCCAAGTTGGTATATCACAATCAATCATGGATTACCGTTTGAGTCATCCTGGACATGAACCAATCTAAATTAATGTCAAATAATGAGTCAGAAAGAGTGGTAAAAATCCAGTATATAGGATGAGTACAGGCTGAGTCTGCCTGGCATCTGATGCGGTGCCCGCTCGGACCGCTAAGACCCGATTACCATTCAGAGGGATTCAAGAAGAGGTTAAGAGAGATCTGGTTTCCCATAAAGGGCTCATCAAGGTTTCGTTTAACGTATTGATTCATATAGCCAAGCTCAGTTCTCATGGCTCTAGAGAATTGATAACCTAGCCCGATAAAAAATCGGTTTTGAGAAAACCCTTGGCTTGGTCCCCAATTTACTTGATTCAAGTTGAAAAAAATCTCATTCGAAACGATGCCCTCCCAATAAGTGCCGATAGGATATGCAAACTTCAGTCGATTTCTGAATCTTAGAGAGGGTCCATTCGCACTGGCTTGCACGATGTCATTTCTCTCTTCAAGGCGGGTTCTGATGGCGTAGCGGCCGTCCTTGAGTTGGTCCAGATATTCGTACTGTTGCAAGGTATCGAGTTCCTGAACAATACGGTTCGCGTAGGGTGGCTGCGTGTATTGGTAGGCAAACCCCAGGAATACCTGATGATTGGGATTAAATCTATAACCCAGTCCGTTGTAGGTGGATAGTTGAGCGAGACCAAAGCTACTTTTGCTCGCATTCTGACTATTTCTCTCTGAGAATTCCATAAAATAAAGCCAAGGTTGGCCTTTTGAGAACTGCCCACTGATAAATAGCGTATTCCAATCACCGAATACACTAAGGGCAGGGACAAGAGGGCTATGAATAAGACAGAAGAGACTCAGTAAAACCCGTCTAAAAAACTCTATACGCCAGCGATAAAGCAAAATAAATGGCTGGCGTCCCTGGGATGAGCAGAATCGTGAGCACAATGGGCGCAATGCCAGCCTCAATTAGGTTCAGAATAAAGCTTCTTTGCTGCACGCGCAGCCTCAACATAAATCGAAGGCAACATGGCCTGTCGGGCCATTATTCGAGAGGTTCGAATAGAGACTGAGAACTCTTCAGGATATTCAACTTGAGGCATTTTCTCTTGCTTAGGCCCAACCCATTTCCTTGCTCTCAGACTCACGAGTTCACCTAGTTCCTTGGATGATAGTTCAATAGCGAGACCCCCCCCATTTGCGACATAGCGCTCATCTACTCCAATAGGCAAGGCCTTGGCATTATTCTCAATCCAGAGTACGACCTCCTTTTCTTGGACCATCAGACGCTCCCCGGATTGTTCAGGCATGGTATCCAGGTTCAAAACGAGAAGCACATCAATTTCTGAGTGACTTCTGATCAATGTCTGAAGGGATTTAAAATCAGGAACGAGCTGGGTAAAGGCCAAGGTGTTATTCGACATATCACATTTGTGGATCTGGGCCATGCGGGCGCGACCTCTCTCGTTATCAAGGCCAAGAACACCATAACGAAGGCTTTCCCGCGTGGCCAGGATCTTCAAGAGGTCATGAAAAGGTTCGAGTCGTAGTTTCTCCCCAAAGCCCGTGATATTGCGCTTTCCAACATAACCATAACGTTCTGGAGATTCATCAAGCCCCGCATAGAGGATCTTGAGATCCTCATGTGTCACCAACCGTTTGCCTACGCGCTCATTGGCATCATCGTCCACAAGAACCACAAGATCTGGTTTTTCCCGCTCGAATGCACGGAGAGCTCCCATGATGGCAAGGTTAGAATTTGGCTGTTGATCGCTCTCTAGCGAAAACCAGGATTCATTAATTAGAATTGGGTTTAGGATAGCCCCGCGTATCCAGCCCGCCTTAAAGTCTTTCGAACGTTCTGTATCGAAGCTTTCACTCTGTATGATGAGAATTCTGGGGCGATGCAAACGAAAAAAGACGAGGCTCAGAAAAGCCATCAATACAAAAGCTGAGACGAGTACTCGATGATTTCGAAACATCAAAGCACCGCCAGCCATTGCCAATAGGGTATACATAGATAGGCGCAGCCAATTCGGATCACATTCATAGCCATGTTATAGGCGTTGAACTTTGAAGTGACCATGACCTTGAATAAGGATGTGGATTGTGTTTGTGACCAGGAGCCACTTTGATAAGGGAGAAACCAGATATCACTCAAGAAACCGCAGACAAATAGTGAAACCCAAGGACTCAAATGGTTATCCAGTGCGATTGGATTGAAAATGGTCGTGACCAGCAATGCACTGGGAGGACCAGGAAGCATAAATCGTATAGGCAGTATGACAGCAATGATGGCGGTGACCAATCGCCATGGATTTCCTTCAATCCAGCCAGATATGCCAGAGAGAGAATCCAGAATGTAAGCATCAACCCCCAGGTTTTCCGCTATTTTGATCATGCACTGACTCCCAATCAGGAAGAAAATCAGTGCCCAGTCAATATCCTTCTTGAAGCCTGACTTGGTCATGAGACCGAGGGACAGGAGTGAAAAGAGAATCAAGCCCGAAATAGAGCTCATGGAAACATGATGATATGGGTAGGTTATCATTCCTACTACCAGCGCCAGTATGGAAAACCCTGCTACATACTCTTCAAATGAAAGAGGACCCAGTATAGTCAAACCTTCCTGCACCACGTCCGCACTAACGGCGTTCGATTCTTCAGTGCGAAAGAAGAAATGCGTTAAGAATAAATGTGCCACCAGCATTCCAATTGTCACGATGAGTGCTGATTCAAACCAGAAAAGTCCGTTGAACCCAGATAATTCATTAGGACCTTCAGGGTGATGCAAAGGAGCCCAACGGCTCGGTCGCGTTTTCCCAAAGGCCACTAAACCAGGAACGTTTTCGACGAGGCAGAGCGATCAACAAGTGATTCTGATTTTTATCAGGATGCCACCATGCCGCATTAGCCAAGACCTGACCCTGTAGAGTGGAAAGCGTGTGCTGGGTTTTGGACCGGATGACGGTTTGGCGGAACAGGCTCATCAAGTTATAGGCCAGCATAGCGAAACCCAGCGTGGCCTCTGTTGCGTAGAAGGTCCCAAGATTAAAGGCGTTGAGACCAAAGTCTAATTTCAGTTCCTTGATCCGGTTCTCACAATCGGCACGACCCCTATAGAGTCTCCAGACCTCAATGTTTGAAAGCTCCAGTGAAGTAACAAACGCCCCATAACGCCAGCCTTGTATATCTGGGTCATCGGCAAAGAGGCGGAGTGACTTTCCGGGTGCGTTTTGGCGTTCTTTGATAGCCTGACGAACCACAACGATCCGACGTGGCTTGTCCCATGAGCCGCATTGATAGTTGATTTCAGTAAGCTCAATACCCTTTGAGACCGCCCACCATCCTTTAGCCTGATAGAGCTTTTGTTGTAGGGGTTGGGTGAGCCGTGCCGCAATGATGTAGGGTAGCGCCTTCTCTTCAAGAGTATTCAGAAAGCGCTGGCTGAAAAAACCACTATCGGCTCGAAGAAGCCCTACCTTCATGTCACCGAGATGATCGAGGGTAGATTCTAGAAATTGCTGAACATTGTGGGCGCTGCTGACATTACCTGGACGAAGCCAGAAATTAGCGACCATTCGTGCTTCGGCAATGAAGGCCATCAAGGGATGATGGCTCAGGCGGCCTCGCCGTCCGGGGTTGTAGCCACGCGCGGCACCTTCTTGGTAACCATGACGCGGCAAGACCGTTGAGTCCAAATCAAGAGTAATGCGCTTTAGCGCGGTCATCTGGCTAAACAGCCATCGATAAGCCTGTCGCTGAACGAGCTCATTACGGGCCATATCAAACCGCTGAAACAACCGAACAATAGAGCGTTGTCCTGCGGCCCTTTCCCACCCAAAGAGTCGAGTCAGTGTTCGATCCATCCGAACGGTATCAGCATGCGCGAATCGTGAAGCACCGCACCAAATCGAGACGATGAATTGTTCGATCAGTTGGGTCGGGGTGTAACCGCGATTGGACCTGGGCTGAGGCAAATTCCAACTGGAAAGGGCTGTTGCTAGCCCCATCTGATCGAACATTTTCTTGAGTAGCGCTAGCCCACCCCAGGCGGTGACCTCACGATCAGAAAATGATACGTTGAAATCATCACCTTGAAGGGGTTTCTGTTTAGCCATGAGCACACTATCTAACTGGTTTTGAATAACTTTATCCTAATGACATCCATTAGGGCATCCTATGCTACCAAACCGAGAACGATAAGATCCTTGTTATTTCTTGCTGCTCAATCAGCCAAATGAATTATCTGGGTTGAACTCGGCCTGAACCCCTCGAGGTAACAACCCCACCAGAGCAATATTGGTGGCTTTGCTACTGGGTAACATGTTTGAAAAGATTACTGATGCGGAATAGCCACACGTAAGGATCGATGTAGCAGCAATCGGGTTTTTGACAAGTCGCGTTAGGCCTCCTATCTCCTGCATAATTGGAATCAGTAAGGCCATACGGCTGTTATTGCTCGGTATGACGGGTGAAACGAAGAACCCTAGTATGAGCGGGATCTGGAGTTGCCAGTTGAGTCGCTTTGGAAGCACCTTGATAAAGGCTAGCAGCAGTCTGAAACTCAACCCACTGGTCATCAAGACAGAACTCACGACTAATACACAAAGAAGTTCTAGAAACGAGGACGAAGAGAATCCGGATAGCGCCGTTTCGGCGGGGACAAGTCCGGTGAAGATCGCCGCTGCGATGCCAATAATCGGTGGAAGAAATAGTTCCACCAAAGAAAAAAGCCAGAGAATGACGACCACAAGCATAATCGCCATAAACGTAGCCGTAGTAGTTCCAGAACCTGACCAATGTAACCATAATCCCAAAAAACAAGGGACCAGAATGGCGACCCACCATCCAAAGACATGAAACCAGGAAAGTTGCTTTCGAGCCGAGGAAGGTTTTAGGGAAGTATCGCGAACCTCCATCACGTTATGCAGGCGATCTGCCAGGATATTCATGGTCTGGGTTTTGATTTCAGGGACCTCTTTACTTATCTCCCTTGCGATTTGAGCGGTCACCCGCCAACCATGCGTTTCACCTGTTGCAATGACGGTAAAGAGTGAACGTTTAAATCCAGCGAGGCACTCCTCCCCACACTCGTGATAAGTGGTATCTGGGTTTCCGGGGGGATCGAACTTTAGGCCCGGTGAGTCAGATTTGAAGTAGTAAAAGGCTTGCGTCGGCTCGCCGGCTTGCTGGATGAGATCACCCTCATGATAGCTACACGGCTCGAGTTGAGCCTGAAGTCGCGCCAACTGGTATCGGCTCAATCCTTTGAGCGCGAATGATGATGAAAAAACTGAAGCTTTCGGATTAGGGATAGTCATATCCGTTGAATGAAGTTTAACTGGCTAACTCGGTCATAAAGATCGTTGACCATTAAGCACAAAAAAGCTCAATCCTGCGTTCTTTATGGGGTGCTTTGCAATCGATGGATATCTGCAATGTTTCGATTGGTCTTTGCAACGTCCCGGTATTGAGAGATCAATGACTTACAGTGAAGGACCATCTCCTCGTGCTGCTTTCCGTGATAGTTCTTTTTGAGATAGGCATCTAGCGAAGCTTGATGCATCACGGCTTTGTCATCGGCCTCCTTCGCAAATTCCTCGTAATGATCGGCGAGTTTTGCATGATCCTGCGCCGTCCTGGCGTTTGCGATTTCCGCTGTCATATCCATGGAATGCTTATCAACAGCGCATCCAGAACTCAAGGCAAAAACTAATGCCATGAACCCAACAAGAGGGCCTTTGGTTAATGCTGAATTAAACACGATACCTCCTACGTGTTATTGGGCTCTTTCATTATAGATTCAGCCAAGTCCGTCAATAAATAAACGCGTTGATTCTACCACCCCATGAATTAAACAATCTGCCCGCGTTTACGCGAAGCAGCTTAATTTCTTGATGGAGAAAATAATGAAGACATTCCAGAAATCTATGGCGCTCTCCTTAATGACAGCCACGATTTTGATTTCGTACACGCCTGAACTAGTTTCAGCAGCATCGAATAAAAGATCGAGTGATGACGCTCGATTTGCAAGAATTGAGAATGAGCTCGCCAAAATGTACTCTCATAACGAAAGCGAACTGTCAAAGCTCCGCTCACAAATAGACACTCAAAAGAAAACAGGCTCTGAAGTCGAGCAAAAGCTAGACAGACTTGAAACTCGGTTCACGGAGTAAGCTGAGAAGGTGAGGGTGAAAGAACAAGAAAAGGAGAAAGAAAAACCCAAAAATAATATGATCTTCTTTCGCGGAGGTTTGCTCAAACTGCCCAATATCGTCAATCTAGCAACACGCTCTGGGGGTCTTCAACAATATTGATCTTCATCACTTTGGCAGCACATCTTCAATCAGTAACAATGGATGGTACGCTGGCGCGGGCGTCGATCTTCGGGTCTAGGATGATCTATTTGGGCTCAGTGACACGGTCTCCCTCGATGGAGAACTCATGGTGTACTACATGAGCTTTGGTAGCTATACGATCAATGCTCTTTTCTTGCGAGAAACAGGTTCAGACTCTGAAGTTGAGGAGCCCGCGACCGTTAAAGCCATTATCAATCAGGTTCAAGGTTCTGCCTGACCCAAGATCAAGTTTAATCTACTGAATGGGACTCTTCGTCCATGGATTATCCCAGCTGGGCTTTCGCTTAATGCTATCAGCCCCTCCTGTGCGGGAGCCACATTCCTCGCCCCTGCGGTCATGCTAGGAACGGGTGTTGAATATAAAGTTTGGAACCAGATCTGGATGGGGGCAGACTTCCGTTACCAATTCGCTGGAAATGGGGTCAATACCTCCGTGACAGCACCAAATGGGACGGTCTATCAGCAGGTTACCTCAGTCTCCGGGCTCATGACCGGGGCCTATATGGGTGCAGGTTTCTAATGACTTACTTCACTGGGCAACAGGGCTTCTTGGCTCGTTGCTCAGCGTGTCCATTGACCAACCCTTAGTTCGTCACTCAAATTGTAATCATGCTTCAGGTAGAGCAACGCAACCATCATTCAAATCGGAACGCGGGGTTTTCGGCAGAACTGATTCCTGTTCCGGCTATCTGAAGCGTCGGACCAAAAAAAACTTCATCAACCCCTGACCGATCTGGTCGGGAAAAGCAAGCGAAATTCGGAGCCAATGCCGATTCGAGACTTTTTCAGGGCATCCTCTATGCAAGAACAACAAGGGGATGTCGAGGGTCAACCATTTCTACAAGTCACGCTCGGAAGAAATCACCTGTCATCTCGCCCTCAAAATCCCTCAGCTTTTGTCGTAACCCCCCCCCCTCATATCTGAGGGATCAGATGCTCGATATATTCTCCATCCAATTGTCCTATATGAATTTGTGGGTTTTTCAGGGGAGACCCAGTTTCTTAGATATTTCTCATGTCTCCAAAAAATGGTTTTGATACTTTGTGGCAACTCTTGAAGGCAGTGTGTTGCTCCATAAATTTTGATGAAAGAGGGCTCTTCCGGCAAGTTCGATAACGTCCATAGCGTTTATTTCCTTTCTAGATTTCCGCTATCACACTGAGCTATGCGAATAAAACTCATTTCTGAGATCTTTGGCTATACGTATGGGTTATATCACCCTTCATATCAAATTATTAGACTGCTTTTTTTCTCCTTGTTAGCATCTCCATCAAATGCTTCGATAGGAGCGTACGACTAAAACGCTCTATATCATGCTTAAAACCTGTTCTTAAGGATAAATTTGGGGTACACAACATGAGCGAATATATAAACCCAATCCTGTTCTACCGAATTAATCGAACAGGTGATCCTGTTCTTGTGGTATCCGTTGATAAACAAAATCAAAATGGAATTTCAAGAGAATTCTATTGGTTAGCCAAAGCTCAAGGGGCAACTAAGACACATGGATTCAAGGTTCACAAAGCAGAACTATTTTCTGCCGATAGAGGGCTGAGCTCTATACCACCCAGTGGCTTTGAATCATTTGGTGATGGGAATCTACTGACTCCGAAAGAGCGTGGCAATTTTCTTGGTGGCGATGCTAAAGCTTTCAAAACTCTCTTTGGGGGATCAATTGGAGGAGGTCAATTTAAACTCCCCGATTACACAACGATCCAAAAAGTCCCGCTTCTTCCTGGGGATGATCTTGAATCATTCAAAACAAAAATCGGATCTCTAGTTTCAGCTCGCTCTTCTGCAGCTTCCAAGTATGCGGAATATGAACGTTCATTTATTGATGTTCTTATGAATCATATCCACCAGGCAACGCAGGCAGTATCAACAGGCGATACCAAGTTGGTTGAAAGCCTGTTTAAAGGACTAAGTGTCGGCAAAAGCTATACTGTGGCTGGTTTTTTCATGAAAGGGGTTAAATCTGCATACGATGCGATTGGTTTCTACAGAAAAACCTATGACAGCAAGGTGCGGTTTTCGAACTTTGGGGCTGCAGACCTCATAGACTACATCACACAACATCGTATGGCATTTCCAGCTTCATGGAATCTTGATTTTTCAATTGTGCCCGAAATTACGAAAGTTACTAAAAAAACGTACGAAGCCTCCAAGATTGATGCAAGGCATCGCCTGACGATCGAAGTGACAAATTCAAAAGGCCTTCTTCCGGAATATGAGCGGCTGGTTAATGAAACCATCGAGCACTGGAAAACCAAGAATGTAAAAATGCCTTTTGCAGCAAAAAAAGACTCTGACGGTTGGGAGGTTCAGGCCCGTCATCCCCATCAGGAGGTGGTGAACCGGAGCGGGAAAGCGGTCATTGTGAGTGAATATGGTTTCCGAGGTGATTCCAGATCACCCTTGGTCCTCATGCAATCAGGTGGGTTGCACCCGAATGCGACCCGGTTTCATGATGATCCATTGAAAGAAGCGGCATTCGAGGATAAAAGAAGAGAGCTAATGCAAAAGGCTCAAGATATCTATGGGGGGCATGACAATCCCCATTGGGATCCTTTCCTGCATCAGTGGAAGTTTGATGCGATTAGTGTCTTCTTGTCAGTCAGTTTTTCCGCATGTACGGCCTTTCATTTCGTCGATGGGTATTGTCGCGGTAATGGATTTGTTTACTTGTTGAGGTGCGACGGTGCAGTCGATCAGCAGGCGACGTTTATCAAGGCACCTTTTCACGAGTGTGAGATTTCAATGGCCGGGGGGGTTGACTGGGAGTCAGTCATTGCCTTCAGGCCGGTGAAGGATAAAAAGCTAGCTGACTTTTGTTATTACCGCCACAACAATAAATGGGCAGAAAAGGAAGCGGATACTCAGAAAACAGCTCTATACGATCTGATGAATATAAGAATTCCTGATAGATATAGAGCTAAATATGGTGCAGGGCCCTTGTAATATAAATGCCAAGGGTTGAAGAGCCTAAAGCTTTCTATATGAAGCTCGAACTACATGGCTCCAGCAGGCGGAATTCCTTCCCTGTAGGGCGGGGAGATATCAAATATTATCTCTCCAATGCTCACAAGCTGTTTCATGTTAATTCGATGAACAGAATTTCTTTAGAGGTATATAACAATGGCCGATAGTAAAGCTCTTAAAGAATCAATGGCTAGTCAGTTAGTTCAGTGGCACAGTAATCATGGGAAAAAGAAAAGTGAAGCTGAAAACACCGGCAATCTGATCAAAGTTGGGGCGAAGCGTTTCCTATTTGCGCAGCGCTATAGGATTGGCAGTCATAAACTTGTTTTTGGCTATCATCTCAGTTCCAACGATACACTAAGCGCGAGATATTGGTATTGGTCTAATAGTGAGTCCTGCTGGCGAGCGGGCATTGGTTTCCGAAAAGATGGGAGTTATCACAAAGGAGCTGAAGATCATACAGCACCCCGGAATGCCACAAATCCATTGGATTATCATCAGCCACACGGTTATGTAATGGAGGGGCTGGTTGTTCCTCAATTAGACGCACATCTAGATGAATACTTCGAAAAGCTCTTCGGGACAGTTGTTCGTGCGGAAGAGTGGCTCATTAAATTTGACACACATCGTGCTTCAATGCCGCTCGGAATGGATCCTATTGAGGGGTTTCCTGCACTTATTCAATTCATTCAGTCGGGCGTCGAGCTTAATGGTGACGCTGTAACGAGCTCTAGAAATGTGGCAGGAATAGAGGAGGAGTATCATGTAGAAAGGAAATATATAAACGTCTTACAAGGTAAAGTCAGTGACAGACATTATGGAAATACTGCTCTGCAAGAAGGCTATCAATCAAACCGTCCGGACCCCCGCTCAAAGGAAAAGCGAGATGGCAAGTCTCATGTCTATAAAGAGCAGACGGATATATGGTCTACATGGATCCTTAACAGTCTTGGGCGCCGCATAGCTCAAAATGCGTTCCGGCTTTATCCGGATGAGGCTGAATGCAGAAGTGAGATCTTCCAATTACCTTGCGATGATCATGAGATTTACATCGAAATATCATACTCTGAAGATCCAGTTGTTCATAACTATAATAATCCTTCTGGCAAGATAACACTGAACACCCCATATTGCTGGGTTCGAAATATTTACATCAATAATTCTGAATGGACAACATTCGGAGCATTTAAGAATTGCCCAATCAATCTCGCCTTTCTTGTCCAAAAGCCTTTTGACTACGCAAGGCAGACTTCACAATATTATCTAAGACAACTCAACATTGGTTTCACGCAGGCTCAGGGCCAAAAGCTTGAAATCGACAGAGGGCCACTTGTATCTCCAATAAATCGTGTCGACCCTAGACGTGATCAGTACGTCGTTCTGTCTCTATTCAATGAAGCCACTTCTCCGTTGATTAAGCAATTTAAAAAACTGAAGGGATTTCCGCTTTTCAGATTTAAATATCGGACCCTTGATAGAAAGATGCTGGATGATCCGGAGACATTTCCAATTCAAAAAAAATTGATCATGCAAGGAGTTGAGGAATACGAACTTCTTCATGATCAAGAGAAGGGAGACCGTAGCAAAGGTTTATTCGGTGTAGGGGGTTCTATCTTTCGAGGTGTTAGACACGGCGAGGATGGCAAAAGACGAGCCGAACTGCTCAAGATTAAACTCGGCACATGCACCGATCACTCAAGTATTCTTGACGTTTTAAACCAATGTTTTGCATCACGTCCGTCGGGAGATTTTGCAGCGATTTCTGGAAATATTGGTACAAATCCAAAATCGCTTTTTACATGTATATGTCGCAGTCTCCTGCCTCTCTATTTGATAGAAGCCAGTAAATATGAGATGAATGCTGGCGAGAGAATTCAAGCAACTCCAACTACGTTAGCCGCAGGAAATGACGGCTTATTACGGATGGCTCATTGGGCCATTCGTCATCGTGGACAAACGGGAGACGATAGTGTGGATGTTTATCTTACGAAGAAGTCTGATGACATTTTGAAGGAGTTTAGGCGAGGCTTACCTGGTAAATGAATTGCTTTAGGTCGATTGACTGAATATGGGCAAACTAGGCTGCAATACACCCCGAAGCCCTTAAAGTTCATTGTGGGGTAACATTTAAATGTTTCTTTTAAAACAATAGATAAGCCCATTGCTTAATAAAAAATTCAAAAAGATCAGCACGTTCCACACACTTATTTTATCCCCCAAATTTTATCTTTCGATCTTGAGTAAGATTTTGATCGGGTCACGGAGAATGTAAAATTGATCTACTAGTCGGTCGGTAGATCTTTGATGTTCTTGATTCAAGAAAGAGTTGACCTTTTTTTTTTTTTTAAATTCCATACTAACGATCAAAATTTAATGGATGGTCCCGTAAAATGGGTTTTTTAATAAATGTTTTTTAGCGACTTTACTACTGGCGTTGTATATGTGTAAAAAACATTTTGGTAGCTTTTGCGCTTATGGCTACGATTAACGGCATTTGTTCTGCTGAATCCCCAATTAAAGGGCGTGGGGCATATTTAGGATTATTTGGTGGCGGTGGTTCACTGAGTAGTTCCTCCATTCAACAAACAGAAATAGCATTTAGTCCAGATGGTAATGGTGCTAACGATATACAGGTTAATGCGCAAGGCACTACAGGTAATACTGGTGCGTCCATAGGTGGCGCTCATGTGGGATATGAGTTTGACGACTGGGCTTTGGGTGGTAAAGAAACGGGGTGGAGTTTAACTCCTGCGGCCGAGATTGAGGGTTACTATCTAGGCAGCAACCCATCTTCTTCATATGTGAATAATCCTTTAGTCACAACATTTGACCACTCTTTCACTTTAACAATGCCTTTGAATGCTGGGGTGTTTCTCGCAAATACGATACTTACGTTTAGGACCCCATACTCAGAAAATATTGTTTCATATATAGGTGGTGGTGTGGGTGGGGCGACATTGCAAGTCAGCGGAGCTACAGACTCTTCACAAGTCGGTACATTTCCAGAGCCTGGCTTGAATCATTTTAATACCAACCCAAATGCCACAAGCTCAGCTTTCGCGGCTACTGCAAAAGCAGGAGTTCGTGCAGAAGTGTATGAGCATTTTTCCTTGTTTGCAGAGTACAGATACCTCTTCATAAACTCATCGAACTACACTTTCGGCTCAACAAACGGGGCATTACAGGGATATCCCGACCACAGAGCCACAACGAACTGGAATGTGAATCTTGGAGGCCAAAACTATAATTTGGCTGTTGCCGGCTTTGATATAGCTTCTAGGACACGAATTGACTCCCTACTAACAAATCTGCTTCTTAGGGTTTGTTGTGTTCAGAACACTCAAGGCGTCGCTTAACAACTTTAATACATAAGGTACCTGTCTATGCAATGGAAGAAGTCGCTAATAACCCTCGGAATGACAGTAATGACGTCGATTTCATTCGCGCAGTCTGTACCCACTGGCAACAGTTTTTGGTGGCCAGACAAGCTTGATTTGGGTCCCTTGCGGCAGAACTCAGCTAATGCCAACCCACTGGGAAAGTCATTTAACTATTCGGAACAGTTCAAAACGCTGAACCTTTCTGATGTTAAAAAGGATATCGCTGTTGTACTTCACAGTTCAGTCTCTTGGTGGCCATCGGATTACGGCAACTACGGACCTTTTTTCATTCGAATGGCATGGCACAGTGCGGGTGTCTACCGAACTGAAGATGGGCGTGGAGGCGCATCGGGTGGACAGCAACGCTTTGAACCTCTAAATAGCTGGCCTGATAACGCAAATTTGGATAAAGCTAGACGACTTCTTTGGCCGGTCAAGCAAAAATATGGTAGCAAACTCTCTTGGGCAGATTTGATGGTGCTCGCTGGTAATGTTGCGTTAGAAGACATGGGCTTCAAAACGATTGGCTTTTCTGGAGGACGAGCCGATGACTGGGAACCTGAGGTTGTTGATTGGGGCTCTGAGAAAAAATTTCTTGCAGACGAACGCCATGATTCAAAAGGTGACTTAGCAAAACCTTATGCTGCTGAGCAGATGGGGCTTATTTACGTCAATCCTGAAGGGCCCGGTGGAAATCCAGACCCCATGGCCGCTGCGAAAAGTATTCGTGAGGCCTTTGCTCGCATGGCCATGAACGATGAAGAAACGGTTGCCTTAATTGCAGGTGGGCACACCTTTGGAAAAGCGCACGGTGCTCATAAAGCTGAGGAGTGTATTGGCAAGGAACCCGCGGTTGCCCCAATAGAGCAACAAGGCTTAGGGTGGAACAACACATGTGGAACCGGAAATGGAGCCGATGCAATAACCAGTGGGCTAGAAGGTGCTTGGACAGCCAATCCAACCCGTTGGACTCATGAATACTTAACGTGGCTCTATGCTTTTGACTGGGAAACGACCAAGAGCCCAGCAGGGGCCACTCAATGGGTACCGAAGAATGGTCAGGGAGACAATTTGGTTCCAGATGCCCATGATTCCAGCAAGCGTCATGGTCTGATGATGTTCACTACGGATATCGCTCTTAAAGTGGACCCTGAATATCAGAAGATATCCAGGCGGTTTTTAGATAACCCCAAAGACTTTGAACTTGCCTTTGCTAGGGCCTGGTTCAAACTCACGCACCGAGATATGGGGCCGAAGGCACGCTATGTAGGATCAGATGTACCGTCTGAAGAGTTTATATGGCAAGACCCCATCCCCATTAGGGATCACAAACTCATCGAACCAAAAGATATCGCAAGCCTCAAAACGGCAATATTAGCCTCAGGCTTAACGATCCCGGATCTTGTTAAAACCGCATGGGCATCTGCTTCAACTTTTCGTGGTACCGACATGCGGGGTGGTGCCAATGGTGCCCGAATTCGATTAGCGCCTCAATCTGGCTGGGCGGTCAATGACCCAGAAGAGTTAAACAAAGTGATCACGAAGCTCGAATCTATTCAGACCACTTTCAATCTTAACTCTAAAAGTGGCAAAAAGATTTCACTAGCGGATCTTATCGTACTGGGTGGTTCTGTTGCGATTGAAGAAGCCGCTCGAGAAGCCGGTCAGAAATTAAATGTCCCCATCACACTTGGCCGAATGGATGCCTCTGAAGCGCAGACAGATATTAAGTCGTTCGCCGTTCTTGAACCAAAATCTGATGGTTTCCGTAACTATTTTTCAACTCAAAACATCCGATCGCCATCAGAACTCCTTATCGAGCGCGCTACACTTTTGAAATTAACTGTACCGGAAATGACTGTACTGGTTGGTGGCATGCGAGCTATGAATGCAAACGCGGGTCACATACCGTTGGGCGTACTCACCAATCGACCAGGGATCCTGAGCAATGATTTCTTTGTAAACCTGCTTGATACGTCGCTGAGATGGACAAAGTCATCCACGGAGGGGGTTTATGAGGCTCATGATCGAACCACCGACCAGGTGAAGTGGTCAGCAACACCTGTAGATTTGATTTTTGGGTCTAATTCGGAGTTACGTGCAGTGGCAGAAGTCTATGCATCTTCTGACGCCAAAGAAAAGTTCATTCAGGACTTTACTGCCGCATGGGTTAAGGTAATGAACCTAGATCGTTTTGGCTTACCTTGATTATATATTGCAGATCTAGGGCCAAAGCGACCGCTGATTTCAAATGATGGTGACCGTTTTTCATTGTAAACGGATCGAGCATACTTGAAGTCTGCAATCTGTGGTTTTGGTGGCGCCAAGTGATTTGGTATATGTAAAGATGTAGTGAAGCTACAACTTAGGGAGCCTATCCTTATTTTGATTTAAATCCCAAAAAACCAGCTGGCGAACTGAATGAGATTTCTGAGACCAAACGAACCCGCAGAAGCGGGCTTGTTTGGTTGTACGCTTAAGCTGCGCTAATTTAGAGTTTATTCAGGAGACTCTTCGGTTTCAGCCGGTTCGCTAGCCTCTTGTGCTGGTGGAGCAAACTTTTTTTCAATTGGAGGAATAATCGAGTTGGTTATGAAGATATCGAAGTCTTTCATGATTAATTCTTTTACTGAACCCATGTCCAAAGCTTCTCCTTCTTCAGTTCCAGCTTTTAACGTGGTTACCAAGCTTTCTACAATAGTCGAAAGCTCAGAGCTGAGTTTTGCTTCCATTTGAGGAAGAACAAGTCCTAGTTGAATTTTAAACGCTAAATCTTCGGACATCTTATTTCTCCATTGATAGTACAGGTGAGTTTTTGATTTTTTCATTCAAGAAGTTCGCACAGTGATTTTACTCATGAAATACGACTTAGCAATGGCTCAAGTGTTTAGACAGAGTAGGGACCATTTGATCCGTTTCCTCATGGAGTCTAAGTTTGAAGGTGTAGATGATGGTAATACCAAAATATGCGCCCAGCTTTTTTGTCTCGGCTACAGGTTCCACACCAGCAAACACTCCAGAACTTTAAAGCATCTAACCCTGAAGTTTAACTAGGACCTCCACGCTGACCCTTTTCCTAAAAAACACTGAAGTCCAAGTCGAAGCAGTACCCTTCATTAATCTTTTGCTGTGTTTTGAAGGATTTTAGCCGAGCGTGACAAGCTGGTTTAACTGCTATAGGTATACAAATAATTTCATTCAATTCTATTCACTGTGCTCATCAATCCTTTTCATTGATTTTGTCTGATCTGTTCGACAATTAAGAGGTATCAGGCTCAAATCACAATCATTTTCGATGGAATGTAAGGGTGGTCCGGACAGGTCTGCTCGAGGAGTCGGCTCTGCGGAGGGTCCTGATGTTTAACGAAGTCGCGTTGATAAGAACCTTATAGCCTTATTCTTGACTTAAGGGACTTCCTTACTCAGCTCCATGGCTGCTTTTGCTCTGAGTCGCTATCCACGGGTCTTGCTTGTTGACAATACCGTGAACAGATATCGATCAAATCCCAAAAAGCAGTCTTCACAACACTCATTGAGTATCTTGGACTTATTTGGTCGATGGTTCGAAACGAGGGTGCGGTTCGCATCTTGGCAATTGATGAAATGCAGTGTTGGGTTCGCCGGGTTACTGAATGACATCGCCCTCGTTAAATGTGCAAGGGTCTGGGTTACTTGATAAATGGGCCCATTGATGGCGATTGAGTGCGGACAGTGAATCTGACTCACGCATGAATGAAAGTTTCTTGTAATGTGGGTTCATGTTTCATAAAGCGATATAGGTGATAAGAAAACCAGCGATTAAGTGATTCTCAAAGTGTGGTGGGTTAGCTAGTAATCTTAACACTCCTAGAACTCTATGAGATTTTAAAATGCTCGTAGGAGCATCATTTGGGGTATGCTGTTTCACAAGATCAGTAGCACAGCTTATTTACTGAAACTACGTACCGATATTCTTTCGCGTATGCATCCATTTTAATAGGCTAATCTTATAAATATCAGAGGTTTTGGTCGGTCACAAAGCAACACCAGACAACAAAATAAAACATCAGGAGAAGATCATGGCCGTTAACTTTACTGAAGCCACGAACGCACTGGAACTGTGTCGATTTGCTTATAAGATGTATGCACAGTCGGTGGAATTCCCATTTGATCCTTTCTTCGAAGCCGATCTGGCAGATCACTCCGGTATATCAACGCGATCACGAATGATGAGTCATATCCATGACGAACTTCGTACCCCAAAAGCAGATGCTCAGACGCGTGAGTTAGATCCGATTGAATACAGATTAGATGTTGTTCCAAATCCTCAAAACAGCACCATATATCGGGGTGATACTGATAACACTTATCTGCTATTCATACATGGACGCTCTCGGTATGCAAGGAGATAAATTCAGATTTTAGAACGAAGAAGTTGCAGCCATACATCCGGCTTTTTTACGGCCTAATGGCCTAGCCCCAATGGAATTCGCTGGATGACACCAAATCACGCCTGCGCACTTTAAGTGCTGTGGAATACCCTGGTTTAGCCATCCCCGGTCTTACCTGTTCCGCCATCTGAGTTGATCGCCCTTTGCAATCTTACTGAGCTCTTCTCCTTGTCGTTGAAGTCTTTAGTTTAATGGTTGCCCGTTCTTATGCCGGTATCGGTGCATGACTGATGTGAGCGGGGTCAAATCTTTCACTTCGGGTCATCATCGCCCAGATAATCCGGATGTTTTTGTTGGCCAGGGCCACGGCTGCAATATTCTTGTTGCGACGCCCGATGAGGCCCACAAGCCAATCGTTCTTCTCCTGCCTACTTTCGGCAAAGCGGATTACCGCCCGAGCGCCGTGGATCAAAAGGGTTCGAAGGTAACCATCTCCCCGCTTGCTGATACCCAGAAGATTCTGCTTTCCTCCTGAGGAGTGTTGTCTTGGGACAACTCCGAGATACGCAGCCAGCTCTCGTCCACTCTTGAATTCCTTGAAGTCCCCAATGGTCGCGACCATGGCGCTCGCAGTCAGGGGGCCAATACCAGGGATCTTCATGAGCTCAGCAATCATTTCGTTCCGCTCATTGCTGAGCTTGATTTTCAAATCCAGTGCTTCAACATCTTCGATCATGTCCTTGAGCCGTTCGTCCATGACCTTGATCAGCTCTCGCATTTCCGGGATCAGTTCGTTTTCCGCATCCTCAAGGATATCGGGTATTCGGTCTCTCAAGGTCTTGATACCCTGAGGGGCCACGATTCCAAACTCAGCCAGCAAGCCACGAATCTGGTTGGCCTGAGCGGTCTTAGCCGTGACGAGTAAACGTCGCGCTCTATGAAGGCAAAGGATCGTCTGTTGATAAACATTCTTTGCTCCAACGAATCGCATGCTCGGCCGTGTGACCGCCTCGCAGATGGCTTCTGCATCAGCTGCATCGTTTTTGTTGGTTTTCACATAAGGCTTGACGAATTGTGGGGCCATCAGTTTGACCGTATGGCCCATCGACTTGAGCCTGCGGGCCCAGTAGTGGGAACTCCCGCAGGCTTCCATGCCAATCAGGCAAGGCTCCAGATTTGCAAAATAGGTCGACATCTCTTTTCGTTTCAGCTTCTTTTTCTGGGCCAATTTGCCGCGCTCATCAACAGCGTGAATCTGAAAAACTTCTTTGGCAAGATCAAGGCCGATTGTGGTAATTTTCATCGCGGACGCTCCCATTCGTTAGGTGGTTTATGCATCACCATTTTGGCACCTAGATGCCGTTAGGGTGAGAGCGTCCATCCCATTACACCTGGAACCTGGGATAAGAAGATAGGACAGTACAATGGTTACGACATCAAGGGTCAGATAATCCAGGGTGGTACTGTCTCAGGTGGCACGGCCGCCTGCTCTTATTTTCAGGGCGGTACCGGTCAACGGTCAACCATCCAAATAGACTGTGGATGTCTTGGATGGGTGCTGCTATCCATGATTCCGCTACGAGCACTGTTTACATTACCTTTCGTGGAAGTAGAAGTGGTAATGGTGTACGTTCCTTGGCGTTTGCTCAATTATTCAGTAAAGGAAATCCAGATTGGATTACTGATATGAATCATTTGAAGACATCGACAGTGCATGAGGTTGCCGTTGGAGATGTCAACAAAGAAGTCAAACTCTCAGCTGGATTCTGGAAGGCCTATGTCCATTCCAGGAAGTCACTTGAAGCCGCCTATAAGGATGTATCCAGAGGTCGCTCTGTTAAACGTATTGTGATTACGGGTCATAGTTTGGGTGGCGCTTTGGCGCAATGCGCGTACATAGACTTTTCTTGTGGTCAGATGCGCAAAAATTTAGGTCTTGATGGGGCAAATGTTGAACTTTCCTGTTATCCCATGTCCGCGCCGCCGGTCTGTTCTGGTCTTACCACCCAACATTGGATCAGTCGTCATGCCGATGTTGCCAACGTTCATCACTATTACTGCCCTTACGATGCCGTTCACGCCAGTCCCTTGGTGAAATCAGGAGGGGCAACTAAGGGCAATGTGTTTATAAATTTTCTAACGCATCCGACAACGACGACCTACCACATTGGGAGTGAGATTGCGCTTGATTCAACGACTACATTTCCAGACGCCCACGAGCCCTATGATCTATGGAAAGCCATGTGGAAAGAAATTAGCCAGCCACAACCTGCTGATTTCTGGCAGGAGGTGCTGCTCGACCTTAAGAAGAGCGAAGTATCACCAACCAACAAGTTTGATACCGTCCAAAAAGACCAGCTTTTGAAAGCGTTGGTAGACAGTTTTGATTTTGAACAGTTTATGAAGAGAGCTCGCGACTGGGCGGATGGCATCTCCAAAAAAGTAGAAAAAGATGCGGCTCTGTCTGCCATTAAATCCATCTCGCTGGCGTATTCAAATGAAGCTTATCTTGACGTCAGTAATAATGAACTGCACACACAAGACCGACTGTCCATTAGGAAAACCCTCAGTGATGTTAAACGGTCGACTGGCAGTGATACAGCAAAATGTGTCTATCACACACTCACCGTTGCGACTGAAATGCAGCGGTTTCTTCGTACTAATAACGCGTTTTCTCCTACGAAATATGAGACCAATCAAACCCGAAGAGTTGGACAATTCAAAATCAGATAGTCATATCGGCTTGAACCATGATTAACGATGCTGAGTGTTGCTTTCCCTTCGGAAAACAGTCGATCACATGGGATGCAGTCTAGATAGATACGGTTCTATTCTTCACAGTTTTTTTTGGGTATGCCGAACGAGTAGGTGGCTACCTAAACATACAAAGAGACAGAGGAGCGTCATCGGTTCAACTTCAAAAGGAATGGGTAGCAGGACGATGGCAGTGAATAGTCCAGCACCTAAAGCAATGAGGGTTAACCCAGCCCTATGTTGCAAAGGGCTACTGTAATGGAATCCTGAGCGTCCAATCATCCATTCAATATACCCATCGATAGCGCAAGGGATCCAGAGGCTTAGGATCATGGGCAGGAGTTTAATGAGAGAAAGGCTTCGAATGATCACCCGAAATGATACGAGAAAGAGTCCTTCTGCTAGTTGAGGTCCCATCTGAGTCCAAAGTTCTTCTTTATAGTGACGAGTAGCACCGATTGATTCGAGATAGTGGGCTAACGCGTCCATGAGTCGATAACTCTGGACGAAGAGTTGCTCTGAGTTCTCCGCTCCGAATAGGCTACTGATTACTCGTTGATCCTCTTCTACCCATCTTTGCCCAACTATAGGCCATATCATCGGTATCATATTCATAACGATAATGCCGATGACACACCATACGGCAACTTCCATCGAATTCTTATGGTTCATGTCGGCTTCAGAATAGGGATACGTCCTTTATAGAAGGCCCCACCCGAGAGTTTTGCTATGAATTCCAAGTCCGGTAGTTGGCCGAGCAGTGCGGTTGGAAACAAGGTGGTTTCTTCCTGAATTAATCGTTCGCCTAAATTACTTGTATAGAAGACAGGATTGGCACCCTGAGTGGTGGTGCCCTGAGTCCGCATGATGTATTGAACCTGTGTAAGTGGGAGTTGCTCTGTGATGTATTTCTGGGTTTCGGTATCCAAGACACGCAGGGCAATGAGGTTATTGACGTTACCAAGGATCTGTCGTGCCTTGGCTTCTGATCCTGTTCTTGCTACGAAATCAGCGAAGGTTTGTGTGGCAATCGTCATCCGAATACCCGCGCCGCGACCTTTATTCAATAACTGGATACACGGGTCATTGATCACCTCGGCGGCTTCATCTACAAACAGATTTACCGGTCGTTTCAAGGTCCCATAGTTGTATCGATCACCTGCAACCGAGGCTAGATCAGAAAGCAGTATGGATCCTATTGCGCTTCCAACTAGACTGTCCGAGAGTGAATCAAGCCCGATATAGGCTACCTGACCTAGCTGAATGATGCGTGCGGAGTCTGTGACGCGTCGATCATCACCTTCGGTTTCAATGTCGGGCGATAAGAGCGCGCCCAAAGAGCCAGAAGTCAGCATATTCATGATGGGTAATAAAGAGGCTACCATCTTGCTGAAGTGGGTACGATCGTGTTCGAACATGGACAGTAAGCCTTCAATATCGCGATTTGGATGCTGCTCCTGAACACGCTCTCGGTAAAACCGCAGCATGGCTTTCGCACGGGACTCCTGATCTTTTCTTTTGTTAGGTGCCATTCTTAGGGCCCAACCATGCCCTAGAGTTTCGTTGAAATGCTGTTCAAGACTCTTCACGACCAGTGCGGCAGGACCCCCCTCCAGATATCTTCGTAATTTACTGAGTGTTGGACGTTCGTGAATAGATAAAAGCCCTTGTACGATGTTATCAATGGATTTCTGTCCAAAGGCTTTAAAGGGATCATTCATATGTTCTGATGGCATGATCTGGGCGATACGGCTTGCTATCTCAGACGATCTATTGAAGTTACGTAAAGGATCTAGCCTGACACTGTGATCAGGAAATCCCGGATGAAAGTATACAAATCGTTCAGGATGCCCTACCCACTCACAAGCCCTCTGTGCGGTTTCTTTAAGATCTTTATCGCCTTTGGGATCGATGATGATGACTGCTTCGTTTCGAAGTACGGCTTGGGTGATCAAAAGATCGAATGTACGCGTTTTTCCAGACCCCGTGGTTCCTACAATGAGGAGATGTCCTTCTGTATGGGATATGGGTTGAATCAGTTCTTTTTCAAAGGGACTCATCCCATGAATCCAATTGGCTCCCATGCGTTCACCCCATTTTGGTTGCATGGGTAGTGCGTCTAATTTCATCAAGTCATAGACCGATTGCGCCTCATGGCGAGTCCATGGAAACCCATACCCTAGCCAGAGGGCATTTGGCGTCCGACTGGTTTTGCGATCTAAATCCGAAATACTCAAGAACGCCTTTGGGAATCCACGCAATCGTTGTTTTCGTCGATGTCTTTTATAGGCGGAAACCGAACGCCAAAGCCCTAATAAAACCAATAAAACACATTGAATCCTGGCCCATATTGCAATCTGTCCACCTGTTTTCAGATATGAGATCGTGTTGAATGCCCCTAAAAACCAAACGAAAGCCGCGATTAATTCGTGGTTTTTTCGCCAAGGTGCATAGTCTGCCATGCCATTAAAGGGATCTTGAATCGACAATCAGTTTCAGTTGACGAATCGGTTTAGCTAAGGAAGATTTGAGGAACAGTCCTTTTTCTCCTTTATGAACGCGTACCTTGATATACGGTGACATGACATCGTAATCCAGTGCGTCGTTTTGATGCAGAAGGTGGATGATATCTTGAGGTTCCATCACCAGATGTCGTGCAGTATTAGGATGGGGTATCCACAATCGATCACCAACCCATTTAAGACCGCAATCTTTGCCTTTTTCAATCAATACAATCAGAAACGTCTTGAGTGATTCTGGCAGTGAGACTTCTGAGGTTTCCGGGATGGTAGGATCTGAGCATGTGTCTGATTCTGCTTCTGCTTTAGGAGGTTCAGCGTCTTGTGGAGGCATGCTAGGGGTAGAACGTTTACGACGCTTGACCGTTTTTACTGTGTTCTCATTAGCTTCATGTTCATGATGCTTTTGGTCTTGATCAGATGCTTCATGGGCTTGACTATCAAGAGCCAGAATTTTCCTTAAGGCTTCGAACTTATCGGCTTGGGGATGTGTTTTAGCATTGCCTTCATAAACTGGAATCTGCGTTGACTCAGGTTCTAGCCGATGTGCGCTCCAAATATATTGGGCCGTCACATCCATGGGGCCAAATTCGCCCAGCATTTTTTGCATAGACTCGAAGATCTGCATGTTATGTGATGAAAGGAAATCTAGGGTATCGCTCGAGATGATTTTGGCGCTTAACCACAAGGCGCCAATTTTTCGAGTCTGACTCGATGTCGATTTGGTGGGTTCAAAACGGTATTCATCTAAATCGTGGGTCAGAAGCCAGTCATACAGGCTCGTACTGTAAGGATTCCAATGGAGTGTTTGATCCAAGGAGGTCACATGGTAATCGATAAAGACACCACTCAATTCATAGATGAGCGTCGCTATAACGAGACTGGATCGCCACTCGATATCAAGATCTTTTCGTATGGCCGGAGCTTCATGTAAGGCATAAAGATGCGACTCGGCATTCCTAAGAACGCGTAAGGCGCGAAGCAGTCCTTGTCTGACTAAGAGTGTTCTAGGTGCGTTGACTGGATTCGCTATGGCCGGCAGCAAATGGCCGTATTCGAAATAAGGGCCTATCACCGATAAAATCAACGCTTCATAGCGATCCTGATCGAGACCGAGTTGTTGCTGCAGTCGGTGAATTTCCTTCTCGTGCATTCGATGTAATTGACTGATGTCGAGACGTGGGATGAGTGCCCCTTCGAATAGGCTGTCATTCGGCACATAAGTAACCGTGACAACAGTAGGTGAGCAGCGTGATTTAAATAACCAGTTAATCATGGCTCAACATGATGGCCTAGTTCGATTGAATCTTCTGTTGGAAAGGGTGCTACAGATGAGCCTTTTTTATAAGCGTTCTCTGATTCAATTAGTACTAGTGTTAGAGGTTTTCATGGGATAAACCGATGTCGATTTATCAGATCCTCCTCTATGTATTGATTGTGATGGCGTGTAGTTGTTCGATCCATTCGAGGTCAATCCCTGAATCAGAAGCCACCTTGATCCTCAATACATTGTCTTCAAAATCCATCAGTGAAAAAGCCGTATCGATTATGGCCATCGAGTCACCCTGGAGCGATCAAGACACAGTCTATGAATCGAATGGTGTCTCCTTTCACCTAAATACTGATGGGCAAGTGTCGACACAATACTAAACAAATCATAGGCTTATTAGGGGATTCAAGCGACAAAAATACTAGGCAAACTCAAGCTCCTGGAGTATGTTCATCCGCCCTGAACTTTCTAAGAGCGCACGTATGACACAGAATATTATGGTGATTGAGGACGATCCTTTCATCCGGCAAGCACTCTGCTACTCATTAAGGCAGGATGCGTATGAAGCCACTGAGTTTGCTGTTGGACACACTGCTTTATCATCCATACTCGAACATAGGCCCGATCTTGTGATTCTTGATATCGGTCTTCCTGATATGAATGGATTCACGTTTCTAAGACACCTCAGGCAAGAACACGGTATCTCAACCCCTGTGATAGTTTTGAGTGCCCGCGAGAGTGAAAGTGATCGAGTGGCTGCTCTTGAATTGGGTGCTGACGACTATGTTGTAAAACCCTATAGTTGCAGGGAACTTATAGCCCGTATTCGCACGGTGTTGCGCCGATCGCAAGGTCCTAAAACGCCTGTTCATAAGCTGAATTCTCAAACGAATAGTCCTTTTCGCGTGTATGAAGATAAAAAACAAATCTTTTACCATGGCGTCAAACTAGAACTTCCACGATTTGAATTTCGACTCCTTTTGGTATTTATCAAGCACGAAGGCATTGTACTGAGTCGTGATCGATTGCTGGACCTTGCTTGGTATGACCGAAACGATCCTTATGAGCGTTCTGTCGATACCATCGTAGGCCGCCTACGCATTAAGTTAAAGGCCATCAATCCCGAGTATGACCCCATTGTGACTTATCCTTATGAAGGCTATGCCTTGGTTTTGGAGTCGTCATCATGCCCAAAATAAGGTTCGTTCAAGTACTCTATACCGCCATACTACTGATCCTCGGGCTGATTGTTTGGTTGGTGTGTCAACGCTATGAGGAAATTCCACGCCAAGTTGAGCGGTCGAGAGCGGAGTTCTTCGAAACTTCAGTGCAGTCTGTCTTGAGGCTTATTGAGTGGGAAATAGAAGCGGGGGTCGTTCCTCTGGATCATTTCGAAGATCATATTCGAAGGCTAGGTTGGCCTCTTCCTCTATACACCAGCCAATCTAAAGGTACTCGTCGTGATCAATCCTATCTCAGAATTATTGATTCCCAGGGGCGCGTGATCTTCGATGAGGATTCGAACTTGATCGGCACCGATTTATCAGACAATCAGATAGTGCAAACAAGTTTGAAGGGTCAATGCGTCCGAGATGTATCTATGAGAGAGGGAAATACCTTCACATCAGTACTGTGTCCATTGCGTGTAAAGGGCCATGTAGTTGCTTTGATCGGTTTGGGTAAATCCAACCATGACATTCAACCACTGATCCACGAGTCACAAAGGAATCTCGTGATGGTAGGAGTCGCCGTATCCTTAACAGTCTTGATGTTGGGGATTCTTGCCATACTCTTTTTCCTTAAACCGATTGAGCTTTGGTTAAGTTATGTGAAACAGTTACGCCGTTACCAGTATCCCGATCATGAACCTATTAGACGGCGTCACTATGGAAGAATCGCTCCCCTACTTGATCGGGTTTATGAAGCCGTAGCGGGCCGTCAGTACATCATGAGTTATGTGCAACATATGACGCATGAATTTAAAACCCCGCTGACCGCGATTAGACATTACGCTGAGCTTATCGAAGCACCCATTCCGAAAGAAGATCTCGATCGGTTTCTGAATCTGATCCATCACAACATCGAACGTATGGATGATCTAATCCGAAGACTCTTGGCATTAGCCGATCTGGAGCAATTAGCGCAGTTAGGTAAAACGAGTGTAGTGGATCTAAGAGCACTCGTTGAAACAGCTATCAAGCATGTCCAAGGCTTGGCCCTAAGATCAGATATTGCCATTAAGGTGTTTTATGAAGATGAGATGAATGTCAAAGGAGACCCTTTTTACCTTGATCTCGCTCTAGTGAATCTCCTTAAGAATGCAATCGAATTTTCTAGTGCAGGCGATACCATCAAAGTTTTTTTTCATCAAGATAAGGGTCGATGTACCGTCGTCATTCAAGATCAGGGCCCAGGTATTCCTGCCTATGCAAAAGATCAGGTATTTGACCGTTTTTTTACTTTAGAGCGTCCGGATGGCCTTAGCAAAGGTTCAGGCATTGGACTTTCCTTGGTGCGTGAAATTGTAGAACTGCACCACGGCACCATTACACTCCAAAATGGGGATCAGGGTGCTCTGGCCTCCCTATGCTTACCCATGTGTTCATAACAATTCACACCGCTGTGACAACAATTCACACAGAAATCATCCGGCGTTCATAAGATTCTGGGACACTTCGTTTACGTTTACGGAGTGTCTATGATGAATCTATTAATCAACACGTTACAAGCAAAGCAAGGCGCACTGACTCACGATCATAGTTCTGTTGTTAGACCATCTCGAGAAAGAGGGTCAGATTGCAGTGCCTTTCTGCATGCAGCTCCAAGTAAGACCCTTTTAGAGTATCTCTCCAGGTATCACCCTGGAGAGAAAGACCTTATGCATTATGTCATCCTTGTCAGTGTCCTCTTGAGCTTGATGTTGGGATTGTCTTCTAGACCGTCGTTAGCTATTGAATTCCACTCAATCACAAATCACGATCAGAAGCTAAAAGACATTCATGCTCAGCCACTTAAGCTGAAGGGCACGCTATGGGAGGAAGTAGGGAACAAACACCAGATCGACCCCTTTCTTCTATACGCCGTTGCGCTTATTGAGTCATCAAAAATCAATAAGGGGAAAGCCACGCCCTGGCCTCTAGCGCTTAATCATCGTGGCCAAAGTCTGTATCCAGAATCATCCGATGTGGCTATGTTCCATATTAAGCAACACCTTGCTCAAGGGGACCGATCGATCGATATCGGGCTGATGCAAATCAATCTGAGATGGCATGGTCATCGTGTCCAACGGATTGAAGATCTTTTAGACCCTGCCATTAATCTCAATCTGGGTGCTGAAATTATGTCGGCTTCTATCGCTAGTGCGCCTAGTGACCTCATGTTAGGCATCGGGCGCTATCACTCATGGAATGATCGAGATTCGGCTATTCGATACGGACAAAAAGTGGTCGCCTTATCGAATCGGTTGAAAACCACTACGCTCAGTGAAATGGAGGATTTATGAACGATCAGGATATTTTTGACATGAATCTTAATTTTCTGATGAAAACCCGAGAATTATGTCTCGCGGGAGAAGAGTATAAGGCTCAGTTCTTATTAGGCGTCCCGCAGGAAGTGTCATCAGTGTTAAAGCGCTTATCGTTTACACAAATCCGAGAACTCGCCGCCATCAACATGCTGTGTTACACCTGGAGAATATCGCCGCATGTGATTAAGGATGTACTCTCTTCAGGGGCTGAGGAATCACTTCCTGAAGACATTCGCTGGCAGATTATTGCGAGCGCTACTCGTCATGCGGCTAAACCATGAAGGCTCATTTTATCGAACAGCAAGCCAGTCGCGACTTGGCCCGTCGTTTACTGGTGCGTCATCTTCGAGTGGGGCCTACGGTATCTCTGACGGGCTTATCTGAACTTGAAGTACGTGGCTTTTATCGAGCAATCCATGGAAAAGGGGCTGTTGCAGGACAGTACCCACTGTCATATTCATTGGCTAGATCACGTCCAGGACAGATCAAAGTATCCCTCTTTGTCTGGTTCTATCGTGTGATTGGGAAAGAGCAGGTATTTCGTAAAGTGGATCCGGATGCTTTGATTAAAGCGTATGACTTTTTTCATGAAACGACTTCCCAGGTCTTTATGGCGGAGCTGAATCTTACTGACGCATGGGTTCTTGCGCGGGATATGGTGACACGCAGCATCACGATAGAGGAATGCCGAGTGTGTCGTCTACATTATGCTCAGATCGAATATGCGCTGGTACCACCCGGTTGTCCTTTCTGTGTCATGCGTCTTCGTAAACGCGTGACCAGAACAAATGCTACCCGAGTAATGGCGCGTTGAACAAACCCGATACAGTTGCACCATCCGGTAATCGATGTGGTCATGACCCACAACGCCCCCGAAAGCTTGCGAACCGTGGTCTTAGAAAGCCCCTGATCCTCGAACGACTTTCTGCAAAGATCGACGCCTACTATGAGGACCCTGAGACCAGTATTCCAACGCTCAATGCCGTCAATCACTCGCAGCGGCGACAACGATCTGAACGTAGGGAGGCCTGTTTACTGGTCCTTGGCGTCCTCATTCGTTATACCGATCTTGGAAGCTTGCGGATTGGTATTCCCAATACAGAGGGTGACATGGATGGACTTTCTGCGAATATGATGTCAGTACAGTGTGGTATCAGTCTTCGAAGAACAGAACGAGCACTCAATGATCTCCGCTTAGCAGGTGTGATGGGAACTGAACGACGTTGTAAAGAAATAGCCCAAGATGTCTTTCGTGCTGAGCCTGCTATAAGGGCTCTCAGCTTTCATTTGTTTACGTTATTCGGGCTGGATCGCTGGTTGTTACACGAGCAAAGAAAGGCGCGTGAACGGCGTTTATTTCGCATTGAAAAAATGCGTCGTCGCTTATTGGCTAAAGATCGGATGTCTTCAGAGAATCCTATTGATTTGATACACCAAACTAAGGCCGCAACATCTGCCCCAAAAATGCCTGATCTAACCATCTTCAGATCGATGCGTGCAGTGTTAGGCTATGTCAGCCCCTCCTGACGCTTCCTGATACTCATCCATTAAAGACTCATGACATCGTGAGTCATCCACTCCTATGGATCTCATGGGGTTACCCCGGTGATCGATGATGCCTAGAGCATATTCTCGACTCATTGGTCTTGTTTTGCGGTTCTATTCGATCAACTCTGTACCATCGCTTTACTGCTTATAAGAGGTTCCCAAACAGTCTTCAGTTAAGTGTCGTGCCTTAATGGGACATCGACTGCCGTCTCATTTAAGTGTGGTTCGATGGATCGATAAGTGGATACTGTCATTGAGTCAGTACATAGATCAGTACTTTGGTATTCAATAATAAATTTGCTTAGGCTTCTGGAGAATCAATCCGTTCTAGTTCCTTCGGTTGCCATCCTGGTTTCGCGAATTAGGAAACTCTAGAACCAGAATAAGCCGGTCGAGTTCCCTTGGGCCTTGGAGGTAACGATGTGCGCTCCTCAGCAGGCCATCAAGAATGCCGGAACCGCCTCAAGAAAGGCCGCGAGGTGGGTTATCCTCAGTTCAAGAAGAAAGGCATCCGGGATTCTTTCCGTGCCGATAATGGTCCTGCCACCAAAGGAGCCAATGCGGTCCCTGTCGATGGCAAAATGATCAAGCTAACCATCATCGGATGGGTCAGGATTCGTGAAGCCGTGCGCCTCTCTGGCACGATTCAATCCACTACTTTCATCCGTATAGCCGATGGTTGGTATATCTCCTTAATCGTCGAGATATCGGATGCTCTACAGGCAAAAACGAATAACGGTGTGGTCGGTATCGACCTTCGCCTGAAGCGTTTCGCCACCCTTGCGACTGGTGAGTTCATCGTTGGCCCCAAGCCGCATCGCGCTCTCGAAAAGAGACTGCGTCGGCTGAATCAATCACTGTCCCGGAAGACCAAAGGCCGTGCCAATTTCAGGAAGGAGAAAGCCAAAGTTTCCAGACTTCATAAAAGGATTGCAGATATTCGGCAGGATGCCGTTCACAAGCTCAGTCATC
>Ga0364920_10137_pt1 | contig 32239 bp, 24 predicted proteins | sample SorcelJu500001C8_FD_206961 | JGI IMG/M metagenome (GOLD analysis project Ga0364920, IMG submission 206961) | Enriched cells from Trout Bog Lake Hypolimnion, Wisconsin, USA - BchlTB.June20.5000.01.C8 | ecosystem: Environmental > Aquatic > Freshwater > Lake > Hypolimnion/Profundal zone | place: USA...
ATATAATTATAGAGGTATTCTATGGTAGATAAAATACAATCAGTAACGAATAGTGCAAATAATCACTTCTTAACAACCCAGGTAGATTCGGAGATACAGAAGGCATTAGGACTCATTGATGCAGCCGCAGAACAAGGCAGCAAAGTCACTGTGAAGGAGATGAAGGAACTTCTGATCGCATATATCCTCGCTAACATGGCAGGCAATAAAACTGAGGTGAAAGACATCCAAGCCCAAATGACGAAGGTGACGCAAACCTATGAAAACAGTATCCAAGAGGCCAATGCAATGACGGCAAAACTCAAGGCGATGGAGGGGAATCCTGGCGTCCATTTATCCCAAGATCTAACATATCTGCAAAGTGTGATTGCTGCGTTAGAGCAAGATACGGCTTCCGGCGATATGAGCAACCTCCAAAATTTAAACGCGGTGGTTCTGGACGGATGTTCTTGAACATATCAACTGGGATGCAGTTGAGTCGCGCTACTCTGAATGCATGCATTGACGGAAGACCCGTTGATATAGTTTCCCACAAGCGTCCATCGCCCTTGGCTATCGGAGACGAATTGATTGAAGCGCTTGTTGTAGCCCACTTCAAACTGAGGAATCGCTTCGCGTGCAAAGGAGCATTCCATAAAATTGGGAAGAATCGTAATTCCCAAATGCCTCTGCAGCGCAGAAAGAGTTTGCCCTTTGGCCCAGGCGGCGTCGCCTTGATTACGCACCATCGCTGTGACAATCGTTTTCATGGATTGCTCGGGCCTCTGAAAAATCGCGCTGTCCCACACGCAGCCTAGAATGGACTCGTTTTCCTTGGACGGCACTAGGTATCCGAATCCTTTGCGCGCGAGGAGATCGTCTCGAAAGGCAATGGTCACCACCCACAAAGAAGCGGCGGCAAAATCATTCCAAAGGCCGGTCAGTTTGCCAATGACGGGACCGGGCAGGGCGGAGATGATCCGATCGGCCGTCCAGCATTTTCCTTGTGCATGGACACCTTCTTGTGTGATCGCCTCAATCGGGCAATTGAGAACAAATTCGCAGTCGAGTTGTTTGTGCATTTCATCGGTTAAAGATCCCATGCCGCGCTGCAAGGTAAACATGCGGCTGTCTTGTCTTTTCGCAAAGACTTTACGGAGCACAGATTGTCCTTGGCTTTCCCACTCATGCAGAAAAGGGAAACAGGAGCGGAGCGATAATTTGCGGATGTCTCCGGCAAAGACGCCGAGCGCTAAGGGATCGAATAGCGTCTCTGCGATCTGCTTGTTGAATCTGCGCGCGGCAAAGTCGTAGATTGATTCGTCGTCAGATGTTTTTTTGGGAAGGAACGCCTCGCGAATCAAGGGCACGGCAAGCATCGGGAGAAAGGAGGTCATCGAGCGGAGACGGCCACCAGACCAGAGATAGCGGGGCGCATGGCCCGAAAAAATTATTTCCTGCTGCAGACCCACGTCATGAATGAGCTGCGCGAGCGCTGCCGAACGAGACATGACAAAAGTGCGGGGGCCCTTTTCAAAGAGGGCGCCGTCTCTATGCACGGTCTCGATCACACCGCCGAGGCGATGGCTCTTTTCAAGGAGGGTGATGCGCGCTTGACGGTAGGCTTTTCTGGCATACCAGGCCGCGCTTAGACCGGAAATGCCGCCGCCTAAAATCAATATCTTCATGAGATCATCGTCGACAAGCGGTAGATTAATACGGCGCCGGAGAAGAGAAATACGGCGAGGAGCAGAGGTTTCCCGCCGGCGACTTCATAAGGGCCTCGCACCTTTTTCACGTAACGGCCGACCCAAACGATGAGGACAGGGAGGATGCCAAATAACACAGCGTCGATGAAGCCGCCTGCGAAGCCGAGGGCTGCCAAGAAAAGGTGCGGCGACAAGAAGGTGCAGATCGTCGGAGGGATTAAGACAAGCGCGTAGATAAACGGCTCGTATTGCATTTTGGGGAAGCGTTTGAGTCCGTCCTTAAAGAAGTCGACAAAGGCGAGCGTCGAGGCCATAAATGTGGTGAGGATCGTAAAAAAAGAAAAAGCGCCGGCAAAAAAGAGCACCGATGGAGACTCGGAGGCTTTTTGCAAAAGCCCGGTCACCAGATCGCCTCGATCGGCAATCTGCTGCAATGCGGCGGCGTCCATTTTCGGCAAAATGCCCAAAATCACAAAATCCCACAGAGAATAGATGAGGAAAGGGATCAAATTGCCGATGAAAATCGCGCGCCTAAGCATTTTGACATTTTTCTTGGTGTAATAGACGAGCGTGGGGATGAGGTTTTGGTAGCCGAAGCAGATGAATAAAATAGGGATCGTTCCAAATAGGGCATTCCAGTTTTTGTGGAGGATTTGTTCTTGCGAAATGTGAGGAAAGCCAAAGCAAATAAGAGCAAGATAAGAAATCGCAGATCCGAGCATAAAGATGCGGCTGATGTAGCTGACCGCCCGTGTGCCGAGATAGACCAGCCCTCCCACGATCAACACATAGATGAACACGCCAATTTCTCGTGGCAAATCAGTATGAAACAAAGTCGATAGCACAGATGTGAAAAGCTGGCCGCCGCCAGTGATATAAGCGACAAAAACGCAATAAAAAAGGAAAAGAAAAAACGTCCAGGCAATGCTTTTGCCGACATTTCCCAAAGCAAATTTGGCAAGAGACACGAGGTGGACCCGATGTTCAAACCAGAGGGCCGCTTCCACAAGCAAAAGACCTGTGGCTGTGGCAAAAAAATAGACGAGGATCATCGCGACGCTCGACGGGATAAATCCGGCAAGCGCGCTGACAACAGGAAGACCGATCATCCCTGCGCCAATGGCGCAGCCGGTAATGAGGAGCGCAGCTCCGAGTGTAGTGCCTGATTTTGTTTGCATCATAAAGCCCTCGAGTATTGTCCTTGTTTGAGATAGGCATCAAATACAGATGCGATGAGACGGATGAACAGACGGCCCATGGGAGTGGGAAGTAAATAAGTGTCTGTTTCTTCTAGCAGGCCTTCATCGATCAGCCAATCTCTTTTCGCTTGCGCAAAATGTTCATCGAAGGCCGCTCCGAAACGGCGCTGAAACTCTTGCTTATCGAGCGAAAAATGGCACATGATCTTTTGAATCACCCATCTGCGGAGCAGGTCTTCTCCTTGCAGCACATAGCCGCGCGCAACCGGCAACTGACGACGCTCCAGAGCTGCTTTGTATTCGGCGATGGTTTTCATGTTTTGAAAAAAGGCTCCCTCGAGATATCCAATCGAAGTGATGCCAAGTCCGATCATATCTTCAGATAAAGATATTGCATAGCCCTGAAAATTTCTATCCAATGTTTTACCGCGGTACGCTTTGGCCAGGGAATCTGTTTCTAAAGCAAAATGATCCATGCCAATGGCCGTATACCCGCCCTGCATCAATTTTTCGCGTGCCGTCACATAAATCCTGAATTTCTCTTCGTCGGTCGGCAGCCACGCGTCGTCAATGGCTTTCTGATGCTCTTTCAACCACGGAATTTTGGCATACGAGAAAAGCGCGATCCGATCGGGTTTGAGCTCGACAATTTTTTCGATTGTTTTGGTGAATTTTTCTACCGTCTGATAAGGCAGGCCGTAGATCAAATCGAGATTGACGCTCTGAAACTCTAGCTTGCGCGCCATCCAATAGGTCTCCACCGTCATCTCTTCGCTTTGGCGCCTCTTGACAGCTTCCTGCACGATCGGATCTAAGTCCTGCACGCCAAAACTGACGCGGTTGAATCCGAGGTTTTTGAGCGCGCTTAGTTTTTTGCCTTGGTCTGTAAAAACGGTGCGCGGATCGATCTCAATCGAGATTTCAGCGTCTTGCGTGAACTGAAATTTCGCAAGAAGAGCGTCCATGAGCAGAGCAAACTCCTCAACGCTAAGCATAGTTGGCGTGCCGCCTCCTAAGTGGAGCTGGCTCACGGAGCGGCGCGTCGTAAACGGCAAAAGATGAATTTCTTGCAAAAGAAGCGCGAGATATTCCGTTTGTTTTTCGGGACGGCGGTTCAAGACCACAGAGCAGCCGCAAAACAGACACATCGTTTTACAAAACGGGATGTGGATGTAGATCGATAGGGGTTTGGAGGATGTGTCGAAAAGATGTAGTTTGCCTCGATAGACCGTTTCTTCGAGAGGCTGAAATTGCGGGGCGGTCGGATAGCTCGTATAGCGGGGAACAGGGATATTCCATCGGGCGAGAAGCGCAGGGTCTACGGAAGCAACATCAGAAAGCATAACAGCAGTTTACATCAACGCCCGCAAAAAGGTAATTATTATGTGGGATGTGCAGCGTTGTTCCAAACTCTGTCTTGGCTGTTGTGTGGCCATCTTGCCAAAATTCGAAAAAGGGTTTGCAGATCAGCGTCCAGTGATATTTGCGGGAAATGGTGAAGGTAAAAGGAACTTCGACGAGGAAGTTCGTTATTTCATTTGTAAGAATCCAGCGCGCTCCTGAAAGAGGGACAATCGTCAGCGCGGGATATACTTGCGGCATCCAAGTGCCATGCAGACCCAAAGCAAAAACCGAATTGAACTGGTAGTTGAAAAAGACGGCGAGAGGGAGATATAACTCGTTATAGTTAAAGGTTACAGAATTGAGCGAGTTGGTGACATCTTCTCCAAAATGGCGGTATCCAAGTCCAGAAAAACAAGAGACCATCCAGCCTTTAATCTGGTTGCCAAACGTGTATCCGATCCGCTCTTCCACGTCGATATCGCAAAGTGTCCGCGTGCCGCTCGATCCGTCCGTGGAGCCTTGGCGCCAGGCAAACTTGAGAGCGCCGTAAATGCGGTTGCATCTCTTATACTCATAAAGGGCCTGCAACCCACCGAGATTTCCTGAAAAATCGGGATGGCCCTGCGGAGAAATCTTGGCAAAGGTATAATTGCCGCCTAATTGCAAGTGCGACGCAAGAGAACTCTTTTCTGCTTTTCTTCTGGCGCACCGGGGACAAGACGTCGCAACACGCGGCGGAGGGACATATCTCGGAAATCCTGCCTGTTCGCTTTCTTTCCTACGTAAATAATGCTGCGCAACGCACGCGGCTTCTTGTTCGAACTCAATGTTTGCAGCACAAAGCTCTGAACTCAAAACGCAACTCAAGAAAATCAGGACATTCCTATACATGCCGCTCATAAATCGGAATGTACTCAAAACGACACATCTTTGTCTATCATCATATTTTTTTTGTAATACAGCATTTCATTAAAAATCCAGAAACTTGACATAACTTCAATAATAGGAATAAGATATACCCGTTCCACCTCAAAGGCACCCAAAGCAAACCGATTTAAATCATCAAATTTTCAATAAAAATTGGGGGTTAATATTTGAATTAATATTGACCCCCAATTTTTATTGGAAATTTGATAGATTTAAATTCGGTTTTCTTGGGTGCCTTTGAGGTGGAACGGGTATATACACAAACAACCCCTAAGAGACTGTCTCTATACACAAACAACCTCAAAAGTTGGTTTTTAAGCGCGTGAAAGCTGCCGAATTTCAACGATCGTAAGTGCCTTAGTATTAGAAATACAAAGGCACTTACGATCGCCCGAAATTCGGCGCTTTGACGCGGCTTAAAAACCAACTTTTGAGGTTGTTTGTGTATAAGATCGCGATCCTCGAATCTCCCGCCATTTGCGGATCATCCGCGCAGCGATCGGCGCAGCCTCTTTTCCGGTATCGCCAAATCTGAGAAAAACAACGACGACAAGCTCCGGACTTTCCCAGCGCACTTTGGCAGGAACTTCCGGGTCAAAGGCAATGGCGCCAAACCAAATGTGTTTGTACATTTGCGCGGGGCTTGTGGGATATAGGTTCGGATTGAACATAATTTCCGCAGTGCCGGTTTTCCCAATCATTTGGTGCTGCAAAAGTAAATAGTCATGCATCAAGGCAGGGTTTGCGAGCAGAGATTTGATCGCCATCGGACGGGCGCTCCCATCATGGCTCCAAATCGTCTGATCCATTCCTTCGAAAAGAGGGTTGCGAATGGATGAGGGCAGGGGCAAAGAATGGTGATATTCGGGAGGATGGGATGCGGCGCGTTTCAAAATACTCGGGCGTAAAAGATGGCCTCCATTCGCAAGTGATGCGAGCATGAGCGTCGATCGCAAAGGTGTTGTTAAAAGGGTATGTTGTCCAATTGCATACGAATAAAGTCCTGTTTTATTCATTTTCAGATCTTTCGGAAGATTCCCTGCAACCTCTCCGGGCAAATCGATCCCGCTTTTTTTGCCGTATCCAAAAAGAGAGGCTGCTGTATTGAGATCCTCTGGATTTTTGAAGTAATCTCCCGCTAAAATAGAGAAATAAGGATTGCTGGAATGGGCAAGGGCTCCCACAAGATCGATTTTCCCGACATGCGCTGCATGGGTTCTGGGCAATCTGCCTCCCTTATAAATGCGCGGATAGGGGTTTTTATTCAGAGAATAGGCGACAATTTGGTTTTTCCCATCTTGCCCATGCTCATCGATGATCGATAATTGCACGCCTTGCCTCAACCCTTCATAGGCCGTAACCAACTTCAATACAGATCCTTGCGGAGCGCTTGTCTGAAAGGCGTACGATCTGCTGTATCCAAAACCGCCCTGCGGATAAAACGCGGAGGCGAGATCTTTTTCTGTTTTGAATCGTCGATGCGGCGTCAAAAGGGACCTCTCGAGTTCCTGAAAGGTGCGAAACGTGCGCAAAAATTCTTCTCCCAAACCTGGCGGCAGAGAGGCGACCGTTTTTTGTAAAAGTTCCCGGTCGGAATCGAGATTGTCCGTGCCTAAATATTCCAAAAGGGCAGGAATTTTTTTCTCCTCCCAAACGACTTGAAACAGTTCCTTTTCTTTTTGATCTAGATAGTCGATGTATGGCCGCGCATAGGTTTTTTTCTCTTTTTCTTCTTCCCTTTTTTGCTGAAGAAATGCTTTTTGATGACGAGCGCGCCAGGCGGCAAATTCAGCCGCATGGAATTTGTGCAGAGCTTCTTCTTTTCTTTTTTTCTCAAGTCTGCAAAAGGCTTGATTCAGCAAACGGTATGTACCGATCTTCATGGATCCGATTTTCGCAAGAAGCTCATCGCTGAAACGGGGGCTGTCAATCACAAGATGGCAAAGATCGATGACAAACAGTCGATCCGCAGGAGTTGCGATGGATTGCAGGCGGCTGCATTGTTTGGAAGGAAGCTCTTCCATCGCCGCAAGGGGACTTGCGGCTTTGGAAAAATACAAAACCTCTTGAAACTCTTCTTGGATTTGCACAAATTTTGCGACATCGTCTGCTTTCTCAAACACTTCGCGCATGGGGCCTTCTTTCGGCAAAATTTGATCGAGATAAAATTCCCAAGACACAGAAGAGCGCTCCTCCCGCAAAGGGCGCTCCCGCACCAACACTTCCTGCCCATCCCAAAGAGAGGCGATCATCCTCTCTGTTTCAAGCCACCGAGATATTTGCGAGGAGCGGCCTTTTCCCACAAAATCATTCGGATCGAATCTTGGATGGCTGGCGAAGGCGAGGATTTCGCCATTGCGCGGATCCATCGCCACAATCGCGCCGCCTTTGATCCAAGGTTGTTTTTGAATTTTTCGCACTTTATCGGACGGGTCAAGGCCTACGCTCCTCCCCTCCCGATCTTTTTCGTTCTGGGTCAATAATTCCTCTGCAAATTGCTGCAGCTCGGACGAAATCGAAAGGACCGTGCGGCGGCCAGGGATCGGCGTTTTGCCGCCGGGCAATTCTTTGAGGGTCTTCCCCAACTGATCCACTTCCACAGTTTTCACCCCAAAAACCCCTCGCAAATCGGCTTCAAATCTGGCCTCGATCCCGCTTTTCCCGACCAAATCATTGATCGTATAGGCTTTGTCTTTGAGTTCCTCCAGTCTTTTGTAGGCGAAGTCGATCGAGATATATTCATCAGGCAAAGCGCCCTGCATTTCATAATCGTGTATGATTTCTTGCAAATTGTGGATTTCCTGCACTACCTCTGTATATTTTTTTTGACTAATCGACCCTAAACTGCCGATGATATGGCAGCCCGTCTTGTGCAGAGGATAGTAGCGCTCTTGTCCAATTTCGGCGTGGATGCCCAGCCACTCCCTTTCCAGCATCTTGAGGCGGTAGTACTCCTCTTCCTTGAGGTGGGTCTTCAATACAAAAGGGACATGCGGCAGCAAAGACGCCTTGGCGTGGATGAGGTCTTCGATGCGCCCTGGATCTAGGTCGAGTACACGCCCAAGGACTTTGGAGAGGTTCTGGATATGCTCTTTTCTGGGGAAGGTGCGGACGCGCGCGCCCTTCTCGTCGATCTGCCATCCCCGCGTCGGGATCTGGTTGATCTGTCCGTAATAGACCGCCGCATTATAACAGATCCGATTCACAGCCATCGGGATGTGGAAGCGATCGCAAATTTCTCCCCGATCCGCCCGCAAAAGGACCGTCCTCGTTTTCGGCTTTTGCGCGTCCTTGAGCCCCTCCTCTCGTTGGGCGATCCCGAGATGCCATGCGCGAAAGGCGAGCAGAAGGAAAACGGCGCAAATGAGGTGCAAAACGCGGCGCATTTTCGTGGCCGCTTGCTCGTTTTTTCTATGACGCCACATCGGAGGCTCCTTCGGTATCATAATAAAAGATTTACCAGCAGAAATAAAGATGAGAATAAACTTTTGTGCGCCTCTATAAATTTTCCTCTGGAAAAAAAAACTGTCTTGAGTGAAAATGGTGTTTCGTTTTTCTAAAAAAGGACTTTTGTCCTGGAAGAATGATGGTATGCGCCTGTAGTTCAATGGTAGAACAGTAGCCTTCCAAGCTACGAGTGTCAGTTCAATTCTGTCCAGGCGCTACGTGTAAAAACTTTTTTATTTTTATTTGAGGAATCAATTTGGCTACCGCACAACAAGACGAAAGAGTCACCATTAAAGAGTTGCTGGAATGTGGAGCCCACTTTGGGCACCAGACACATCGATGGAACCCAAAAATGAAGCGCTTCATCTTCGAAGAGCGCAATGGGATCTACATCATCGATCTCGCGAAAACGCTGCAACAAATCCGCGCCGCCGTACAGGTCGTGCGAGACGTGGTGGCAAACCGCAAATCGATCCTTTTCGTCGGGACGAAAAAACAGGCGAAAGTCGTCGTGAGGGAATGCGCCGAAGAATGCGGCGAATTTTACGTTTGCGAGCGCTGGCTGGGGGGCACGTTAACCAACCTCTCGACGATCCGCAACTCCGTGAAGACTTTGGAGCGGATCGAAAAACTGATTGCCTCCGGTGGAGAAGGACTCAAAAAGAAAGAGATCGTCCGCCTGAGCAAAGAGCAAGTGAAACTCGAGCGCAACCTCGCAGGGATTCGCTCCATGCGCAAGCTGCCGGGCCTCCTCGTGTGCGTGGACCCAAGCCTCGAGCACATTGCTGTTGCAGAAGCCAACAAATTAGGCATTCCCGTCATGGCGCTTGTCGATACAAACTGCGATCCAGATCCGATTGACTACGTCATTGCCTGCAATGACGACGCGCTCAAAAGCATTAAAATCATCCTCTCTTCTCTTATGCAAGCGATCATCGATAAGAAAAATGACATGAATGTCCCGATGGCGAAAGGCGATGAAGAATCTCCTGATGAAGAATCTGCAGAAGATGAAGAAGACAGCGAATAAGGAAAACTTGGCGATGAAAGAGATCACTCCCGACATGATTAAGACCTTGCGCGAGCGCACCGGCGTTGGCATGGGTAAATGTAAAGAAGCCCTCGTCCTTTCTGAAGGCGATATGGAAAAAGCCATTGACCACTTGCGCAAAGCGGGGATGGCCGCCGGCGTCAAAAAAGAGGGGCGCGAAACCAAAGAAGGGCTGATTCTCACAGGCGAAGATAAGAATTCCCTCGTCTTAGCTGAAGCGAATGTGGAAACCGATTTTGTCGCGCAAAACGACCGTTTCAAACATTTTCTGCATGATGTGGCCAAGCAATCTCTGGAAACAAAGCCAAAAAACCTGGCCGACCTTCTCGCGCAGCCCTACTTTAAAGACAAGTCGATCACAATCGATCAGTATCGAAATCTCGTGATCCAAGCGCTCGGAGAAAACATCCAGCTGCGCAGGCTCGAAGTCGTCCATAAGCATCCGAACAGTTCCTACGGCATCTACTCGCACATGGGCGGCAAATTGGTGGTCGTCGTGGAGATTTCGGGAGCTGCCGATCAAGAAGGGATTGCCAAAGAGATCGCCATGCACGTCGCTGCGGAAAACCCCGACTATCTCAAAGCGGAAGAAATCCCCGCGCACGTGCTTGCCCGAGAAGAAGAGATTGCCCGGTCGCAAGTGCAAGGCAAACCGGAAAATATCGTAGAGAAGATTGTGGCTGGCAAAATGAAAGCCTTTTCGGATCAGGTATGTCTCGTCCATCAAAAGTATGTGAAGGACAACACGGTGACCGTGCAGCAGTTTCTCGACATTTGCGCGAAAAAAGTGAATAAGCCTCTGGCGATTCGCTGCTTTTGGCGCTGGAAAGTGGGAATCTAAAGCGGCGCTTTAGCGGAGGGTGATCTATGAGCGATATTCAAAGCCAAGTCAAAACGGCCATGCAGGCTTCTCTTGACCATTTGAAGCAAGAGTTGAAGGCGCTGCGCACTGGCAGAGCCAATTCTGCCATGCTCGACAAAGTCACTGTCGAGGTGTACGGCGCGCATGTGCGGCTGAAAGAAATTGCGAACATCTCCGTGCCTGAAGCGCGGCAAATCGTGGTCTCCCCCTTTGATTTCAGCAACGCCCACGCCATCAAAAAAGGGATCGAGGCGGCCAATTTAGGCGTCAATCCCATGATCGACGGCAAAGTCATCCGGATCAACATCCCCCCCATGGACGAGTCGGTGCGCAAGCAAATTGCAAAGCAATGCAAAGAACTCGGGGAAAAGGCGAAGATCGTCATGCGCGAGGTGCGCCGCAAGTACAATGAGCTCGCCCGCAAGCAAAAGGCCGACGGCATCATCCCCGAAGACATGATGAAAAAGCTCGAAAAAACGATCCAAGAACTCACGGATCGTTTTTGCAAAGACATCGATATGGCGGCAGCCGAAAAAGAAAAAGAGATCATGACGATCTAATGTTGTTGTTTCTTGTAGAAAATGAATATGATAGGATAGGATAGACACTGTTTTTTATGGCCCCGTCGTCTAGCCCGGTCTAGGACACCGGATTTTCATTCCGATAACACGGGTTCGAATCCCGTCGGGGTCATCGCTTCGAGACTTTAGCTCAGTGGTAGAGCATCTCACTTTTAATGAGAGGGTCGATGGTTCGAATCCATCAAGTCTCAAATTTCCCTCACTTTAGTTCGATGCGCATTTATTTCAAGATCAATAATTTTTTTACAACTAATTCTTAACGACTTACAAATATAAAGATCTGAAAACATGTAAATGTCGATTTTCAGACTTCATTTTGCTTGTTTATTCACTCCTGAAAACATACAATTGCTTGTTTTTGAGGAGTCAGTGATGAAAAAGTCCCCATTTATTGGTCGCCTAGATGAATTGAAGCGCTTGAAAAACCTCACGAGGAAAAAGAGCGCTAGCCTCGTTGTCGTCTATGGAAGGCGGCGTGTTGGGAAAAGCCGATTGATCGAGGAGTTTGGAAAAAGGTATCGGTTTTTGAGATTCTCTGGGTTGCCGCCTGTGAAAGAAGGAACCGAACAAGATCAACGGAACGAGTTTTCCAAGCAATTAGCTAAGCAAACGGGACTTCCTTTTCTGCAGGCTGCAGATTGGGGAGATTTATTTTCTTTGATCGCAAGAGAGGCTAGAGAAGGAAGAGTGGTCATTCTCCTCGATGAAATTTCTTGGATGGGTTCCAAAGATCCTCAATTTCTAGGCAAATTAAAAAATGCTTGGGACATTGAATTCAAATCGAATCCTGAACTCATTTTAATCCTCTGCGGCTCTGTCTCTTCTTGGATTGAGGAAAATATCCTCAGCAGCACAGGCTTTATGGGGAGAATCTCGCTCACTCTTCCTTTGCAAGAATTAAAGCTCTTTGAATGCAATCAACTCTTTGATCAAATCGGTTTTCGGGGAACTCCTTACGATAAATTCAAGATTCTTTCCGTTACGGGTGGAATCCCAAGATATCTTGAAGAAATACAAGGCGACCAACCGGCAGAGGCAAATCTCAATGAGCTTTGCTTTCAACCAAGCGGTGTTTTATTCAATGAGTTCGATCATATTTTTTCCGATCTCTTTTCTAATCGAAGCACTACGTACAAGAAAATCGTTTCGACATTGGTAGAGGGAGGAAAAGAGTTAAATGACATTGCAAAAGAAACAAAACTTTCCATTGGCGGGTATCTGAGCAGCTGCCTCGAGGACTTGGTTCGTTTGGGTTTTATCCGAAGGGATTACTCTTGGGTTTTTAAAGGGGCTAAAAAATCAGGCTTGAGCCTTTTTCGATTAAGCGATAATTACTTACGATTCTATTTGAAATATATTGAGCCGAATCGTGAAAAGATCGGTTATGGTCATTTTTCATATGCCGCTCTCAGCAATCTGCCCGGCTGGGATAGTATCTTAGGACTCCAATTTGAAAATCTAGTGATTGCCAGCCGTTCGCTTCTTTGGAAATATCTTCCCTTTTCTCCGAACGATGTCGTGAATGACAATCCGTTTTTTCAACGAAAGACACTGAGAGCGAAAGGATGCCAAATCGATTACCTCATCCAAACGCGCTATAATAATCTCTTTGTTTGCGAAATTAAGTTTTCAAAGAATCTCATCAAATCAGAGGTTATTGATCAGGTGAAAGAAAAAATTGCAAGGCTAAGCATACCTCGAGGATTTTCTTGTTGGCCTGTTCTGATTCATGTCAACGGGGTGAGTGAATCGACGATAGAAAGTGGCTATTTTTCTCAGATCATCGATTTTTCTTCTCTCCTTTCAGATGGCGCCATCGAAAATACTAGCTCTTTGAATGAATCTCTTGATATGCACTATACTTGACATTTTTGACTTTGGAGCACCTCATGAGTCCCAGAATTTCACCCGTCAGTTATTTTATTTACGCAACAACGCCGTTTCGCCGCGCCTCTCTAATTCCTTTTCCAGAAGTTTGATGCGTGGACCTCGATGCGCGGGTCGACCTTCCAATATTTGCATATCTCCGAATTTGGTAAGCTGTGTGCCAAATTCCCCGAGAAAGCCCGCGAAATAATCACTGGGAGCTTGAATACCCTTTCAAATGTGACTGAATAACCTTTTTTGAGGCTTTGGCGCAGCCCAAATGCCGATTTTTGAGGTTTCTTGGGTATAAATCTTGAATAACTTCCGATATCGAAACCAAGACACAGTTCCTCTTATCCTCCTTTTTGGGCCTGACTGAATGTGACTGAGCTCTCTTCTTCTTCTATTGAAACATGACTAATAGTCTGGTTATTAGACACTTATGAATGTGACTGGAATGTGACTAAACAGTCCCTCTTTGAGTTGAATTTCGGTCTATACCGCGCCCGCTTAGGTTTTGGGAATTTTGGTGGTCCTCAAAACCTGAGTCATTCTGAGGACCACCAAAATTCCCAAAACCTAAGTGGGCGCGGTATATTTACGCAACAACGCCTCGAGTTTCTATAGGACCTTCAAAACCAAAACGCCCACCAAAACATTCCCCCCGTCGCCTCAAAAAATAACGAAAAAAAGACAGATTGTCGTTTCACTGATACGACAATCGGAAAGTCACCGATTCGCAGTGGTTTCCAAAATCCAACCTGATATGGTGTCTAAAACTGCAGGAGCAATCGTTTCTTCAATTTTCCCATACTCTAAAATAGATCCGGTTTCACATGTTTGAAAAAAATGATTCAGTTTTGGCAATTCAATAATCCTATAATTTCGGTTCCCAGCCTCTTTAAGAATTTTGGCGAGCACAGGAAGATTTTGTTTTGGAGAAACTTGTGAATCGAGTTCGCCGTTAAGCGCCAAAATAGGGATCTTCAGATGCTTTAATGAGGTGATTGGATCGTAAGTCAAATAATATCGGAACCATCTTGAGTTGCAACGTTTTATTTGGGCTTCTATGGCGTTGGCACTTGCCTGTTGCTCCTCTTTGGGGAGATCGGCCAACTGTTTTGCAATGATTTCTCGTAGCTGTTTCTCAGCTTTTGCAAGATCAGATTCATTTTTGAGTACAGAAAATACTTGCTTCTGAAAATCAAGTTGATGACTTAGCTGTTTTTCTGTCACTCCCATAGAGCGAGAAATGAGAGCTTCTTGCGCATAAAGAATGGCTTCGCCAGTTACGCAAGGTGCTGCCATGAACACGATAAAAGCTACGTCATTCGATTTCACCGCTACCATTGGAGCAATCAGCCCCCCTTCGCTATGCCCAATCAAACCGATCCGTTCTGCATCCACTTCTTTCCGCGTTTTCAAATATTCGACGCCAGCTAATGCGTCAGCCGCAAAATCTTCAGTCGTCGCAATGTCGTAATTTCCCGTGGACTGCCCAACCCCACGTTTATCTACGCGCAATACTACAAAACCTTGTTTTGTAAGATGGTTAGCCAAGACCCAAAAAGGTTTGTGCCCAAATACGGTTTCATCGCGATCAATTCGGCCAGAGCCTGCGATGAGTAAAACAGCAGGAGATGGTTTTTCTGATCTAGGAAGGGTTAAAGTGCCAGCCAAGGTCGCGTCTGCAGTTAAGTTAGAGTATTTCACTTCTTCTGCATCGTAAGAAATGACGCTTTTTGGCTCCTGAGGACGCAAAGGCGCAGAAACCTTTTTAGATAATTCATCTGAAGCAGCCAACAGACTAAATACAGTAAATAATTGTTTAATCATTCAAGTCCTCAAAGCCAGAAAATGCGATGGCGGATTATCGCAGACCGAACATAATTCCTCAATCGAGAAGGCGCAATAGAACTCACTTAGGTTTTAGCGCGATCAAAACGGTGCCGACGAGGGCTGCGGCGGCAAAGACAATGATCGGGAAAGAGATGAATACTGCCGCGAGGAAGCCGACAATCAGGGTCGCAAAGGCTTCCGTCCCTGTCCGCAAAGTCTCGTCGTGGGCCAGCACCTCCCCGTAGAGCTCATGACGCGATTTGTGGGCAATGAAAAAAGGACAAAGGGGCATGCAGCACCCGATCCCGAAGGCGATGATGAAAAGACACGCCCAAAGCAAGGGCCCGTCTCCGATGGGAAGAGTCATCAACAACATGAAGAGGGCGCTTGTCAAGCCTGAGACGACAAGAATGCTCTTGGAGGAAAATTTCTTTTGCGCCCAATCGGTAAACCAAAAGTCCGTTACGATGATCGGAATCGTCATCCAAACCATGAATTTTGCAAGACCTGCAATCGACAGGTGTATACCCAAGATAACTCAAAAGTTGGCTTTTCGGCTACGCCAAAGCGTCGAAAATCGATTGGGATGGCGGGGGGGGTAGTATTAAGCTTAATACAACCCCCCGCCATCCCAATCGATTTATCGACAGCTTTCGCGTCAGCCGAAAAGCCAACTTTTGAGTTATCTTGGGTATAAATGATCAACAAGCATGGCGTCGGATATAGGCGTTTACCGCGAAAGGAATGGCATCTTTACAACAGAGCAAATTGCCAAAGCGCAACAAAGTCGACTCTTTAGGCTTGAAGGCAAGAAGAACTTCATCCGTCAGTTATTTTATTTAGGCAACAACGCCGTTTCGCCGCGCCTCTCTAATTCCTTTTCCAGAAGTTTGATGCGTGCATTCTCCCATGATAACAATCTACCAGAACCAGAAAATCCTTCATAAAATTTTATCATATTTTTAATGATTTGAGTTGTGCATGCAGAAGATGCAAACAAAACTTCTATCATTTCAGGGACTGGACAATTTTTACTAAAAGCAAATTCAGTAGAAGCGACAGCAAAAGCAAATTCGATACAAGTACTATCGCATAAGGGATTTGCAAGCAATGTTTTTAATTGCTTCGAATCCTTGCGATGAATCGCCACATGTAGAGCGCATTGCATAGCTTCCCTATTGTCTAGAGGATAGGAGCGCAGTTCCTTCAATCTCATTTCGATAGCTTTTAAATTTTCTTGAAAATCGGGGTGTGAACCTATAGATCCGGGGAGATATATTCTATGGAGGAACTCATTTATGACATCAACGGTGCATAAAGGAGATGCAAGCACATGATTTAGTTTGTCCAATCTTGAAATCGTATCAACAGTCTGTGCTAAAACAGCTTCAATACAGGCGGTATCACATAAAGGGGAGGCAAGAAGAATTTCAAGTTGCTCACATGTGCCCTCACTGTATGTCCGCATCAAAGCCCATTTCAAATCAGAAGCCGTGCAAAGAGGTGAGGCAATGAAAATTTTAAGCGCATCAAGATTGTTCTGCTGAATAGCACGAGAAACGTTCGCATAAATCATCTCGTTTTTATATAAGGGAGAAGCAACTAATTCTTGCAGCACAGGCATTGGAGCTGAGCAGCATATAGCGCGATCTAGAACGGCGTCCACATGCCCGCTTTTGCGCCAAGGCAACCTCATCCAAGCCTTCACAGCTGTTGTATGGACATCCAATGGAGGAAGGGAAGGATACTTCAAGCGAGAACGGTTGTAAAAATTTTGTATTTGCGCAGCTCGTTGAGTAAATCCAGATTCTGTAACAAACAATCTTTTTTGAACAAATCCTGAAGTTTTATTTAGCACTATCATGTTTCCTCATTATTTTTTAGATTTTGTTTTGCTCTGCAATTGAATTTACAGATTATTTTAAACTGTTTATGATTTTAAAGAAATAAAAATAAATTATTAACAAAAGTAAATAGTTTAGTATTGACAATTATTAAAAAATTAGTTTATATTGTGCGCAAGTTAATATTTATGTATACTTGCGCTTGAAAAATTTTTATCAATAGGAGTTTTATGTCTTCAATCATCGCCACAGCCTGGAGGCAAGCAAGCGCTTGCGCAAGCCAAACCTACGAAAGCACAACCAATTGGATGAAAAATCATCCGACAACGGTTCGCGTTGCAAGTACAGTTGCAACGGTGGGTCTTACAGCTCTCGCGGTATATGGCGCAGTGTGTTTGGCACAACAAGGGGAGAAGGCATGGAAAGAAACCTGTGAGGCTGCAGGCAAAGAATGTGCCCGCAGATTCGTCAACGATATGAAACTCCTGCTTCTCGAGGCGAGAGACACAATCTCAACAAACACCCCTGAAGGGAAAACCGCACATGCAGAGCTTGTGCGGATCATAGAGAATGTCTATAAACATTTTCCTGCGTAATCTTGCAGCGCATCGGAAGAATAGGAAAATTCAATGAGAGGCATCAAGGTCTAGGAGAAAAACGGTTCAGGTTTTATCGACTTCCAAGCTTATCGATCAGGATGACGGAAGCGACATTGTGGATCACAAGCGAAAGGGCATGCATCGGCCAGCCGCGGTACCATGTGCGGAGTCCCGCGCCTAGAATCGTGTGGGAAAGACGCTGATCTCGCGTGTGTTTGAGGGTATTGGCTACATCAAAAGGGGCGCCGACAGCGCTGACAAACAGACCCGTCTGCACTCCTATTTTGATTAATTGCGGGAGAGACAGCGTCGGGTTTTCCGAAGTGCGGGCTCGGTCTCTGAGCGTTTTTTGCGCCACTAAGGCAGAGACCCAATTCACGGATAGTTTCGCCCAGTGCGTGGTGAATCCTCTCCATCCGTCTTTATATATGCTGCTCAAGGAGAGTTTTCCTGTTCCGCTCCAGGCCGACAGGATTTTGGCCCTTTCCAGAGGCGTTGTGACGGCAGCGTCAATCGTCGCAATCGACAGTCCGGTCGCCGCCATTTGCTGATGGCGATCTTTTACATGATAGCGCTCCAAAACATCAGGAACGCCCACAATCATGGGCCACACCCAAGCTTGTTTCAGGCTGGTTTGCAGCAATTGCGGAGGCAATCCCTGATAAAAAGTTCCGACGCCCCCTTGTTGATACAAAACGCGGGCAACATGAAGGCTATTTTTCGGATTTTGCAAGCCCTGCTGGTGGATCCTGACCACACTCAATGGATAAATGAACGAATGGACAAATACACCCCTGCCAATCCCCCAGGCGCTACTTTTGATCAGGTTGTCTGCGCTGCTCATGCATTTCCTTCCAACACGGGTCTTTCCTTCATCGCAATGACGAGGCTGCTTGCAAGGGCCAGGATCATCCAATACCAGGCCACGCTCGAAATGATGCCCGTTGTTTTAAACAACCAGAGCGAGATGGCGGCGGTCGGTCCTCCGATCACTTGAGACCCGATGGCGTAGCCAAAAGAGATGATGGCATAACGGTGCGCCGGGGCGATGAGTGTCTGCGCCCACGCGTGAAAGGGAGCAAAAAAAGCGACTCCGGTGATGACAAAACACATGCGAATGCCAATGACTCCTCCAAGCGTGGCTCCCTCCAATAGCATCGTCAAAGGAATCGCGCACGCCACAACAGCTAAAGAAGCGGCCATCATCAGCTTCTCTCTGGAAATCTTGGAGGCGAGATAGCCAAATAGAGGCAGGGCGCAGACATCGAACAACAGCAAGTAAGAATTGATGGCCATGACTTCTTCTTTTGTCACTGAAGAGATGAGCGGGATAAAACCATTCATCAACACCAGCGCAATGTAATAATTCGCAGAGGCGAATCCCGCTGTGATCGCAATGAGGAAAAGAGGTTTTCGAGAGCGCCAAAATACGGTTCCTAAACTGGAAAAACTTTGCGAAAATGCAGCGGAGGGCTGCGCGATCTGGGCGCGGCGGCGGAGCAGGCAGCCAAACAGCGCTGTGACGCATCCAAATACGTAGAGCAGCCTCCACCCCGGGTCGATGGCCATATTCCGGCTTAATAAGTAGACTGCGCAAGACGCCAAGAGATGGCCGGCGATCGTAGAGGCGCTGTAAAAACCGCTGAGGAGATCATGTTTTCTTTCCGGAGCGTTTTCTAAAAGGAAAATAGCGCCGCCAATTGTCTCCCCGCCTGCGAGAAAATTCTGCAGCGCTCTTGCCAAGCAAAATAGAAGGGGCGCCAACATGCCTATTTGCCCATACGTAGGAATGAGGGCCATGGCGCCTGAAACAGCGGCCATGCCGGCGAGCGTTAAAAAAAGGGCCTGCCTCCGCCCATACGCATCCCCAATGTAGCCAAACACAAGAGACCCGAGCGGACGGGCCAACATGCCCAAAGGGATGATCGCATAGGTTAAAATCAGGGCGGTTAAAGGCTCTTCATTGGGAAAGATGAGGGGAGCGAGGAAGGGGGATAAAAAACCAAAAAGGGCAGTGTCGTAATGCTCAAACAAATTGCCGAAACAGGCATTCCAAAATCGTACGGCGGGACGATCAATCGCTGACATAGGCACTCTTCCTCCGCTGGCATTACCCAGATCAGGTATGAGGGTTTGTCTCAGCCAGTGAAAATCACTGGCACCCCTGGTGTTTAAAGACAGCCAGCATAACCCTCCGGAGATTTTGTTGGCAACTTGTAAAAAAAACCTTTCCTTATTTCAAGAAATTTGCAATATCTCAGAAAAAGAGGGAAGGTATTCGCATGCTTGCAAAAAAAATAACGATCGCAGGAATTCTATGTATAGGCATGGTTGCCCCCCTGCAGGCAGACCCTCTAAACGCCATGGCCTTAACTCCCAAGTCTACCAGTCCCCAGGCCGCAACGCCTACTGCCGCCTGTCCTCAGACCGAGGAGCCCAAACAGAAAACCGTCTGCTGCGGACCTGGCGAAAAGCCCATGCGCGTCTCCATCAGACATATCGAACCGAACGGCATTGGATACAATCAAGGCTACACGACCGCGGAGGGCTTCTTCTCGCCCTATAACGGCTGGGAAGATTGGGTCCCTTTCCTCGATGCCCGCATGCACGTATTCAATGACGGCGAGCCGGCTTTGAACGCGGGGCTTGGCGCGCGCTATCTCACGGAATCCCGCATCTGGGGCTTCAACGTCTATTACGATTATCGCAAGACGCACCGCTACCACTACAACCAAATCACCGCAGGCCTTGAGTCGCTCGGCCAAATGTGGGACTTCCGCATCAACGGATACGCTCCCGTCGGCAGATGGACAAGTCCTTTGTATGGCACTACATTTTCACACTTCCAGGAAAACTATGCGATCTTGCGCCAAAGATATGAGTACGCCCTCGGAGGATTCAATGCGGAAGCGGCGGCGCATGTCGATGTGTGGGAACACTTCCCTCTGTATTTCGCAGGCGGACCTTATTACCTAAATGGCAGGGGCTCTTCGACGTGGGGCGCTCAGGCAAGGGCTTCCGTCACGATTTACGAGTATCTTAAAGTAGAGGCCAACCTCTCCTATGACCACCTCTTCAAGTGGATTGGCCAAGGCCAAGTAGGCTTGAGCTTCTCCTTTGGCGGGGCCAAAGAGACGAAAAGCAAAACCAAAAATTGTCCGGGAGCGCTTGCTCTTTCTCAGAGAGCCTACCAGTCGGTCGATCGCTTCGAAATCATCCCCGTTGATAAACGCCACAAATACTCGACAGCCATCAATCCGGCAACTGGACAGCCTTACTTCTTCACGTTCGTCAATAATTTAAGCTCTTCTCTCGGAACCTACGAGAGTCCATATGCGACGCTCCTTGCGGCAGAAACAAATAGCGGGCCTTATGGCGTGATCTACGTATTCCCCGGCGACGGCACGACAACTGGGATGAGCTCAGGCATTGCATTGCAAGCAAATCAGAAACTCTGGGGCAGCGGCGTTGCGCAAACACTTGCCACTACTTTAGGAAAGATCTCTGTCCCCGCACTGTCGAATAGCACCTCAAATGGAATCATCATTTCCCCCGTCATTACGTATGCTAGCGGCGCTGTCGTCACCGCTGCCAACGGGAACGAAATCTCAGGTCTCTATCTGCAAAACCAAGGCGCAAATCCTTGTATTTCAGCAGCTAGCGTAACCAATCTCAGCGTGCTCAATTCCAATTTGGTTGCATCAAATAGCACCGGAAATATAGGCGTCAGCGCGACGAGCTTACTCGGAACGCTTTCAGTCAGTGGTTGCACAGTCAATCAATTAACGGGGATTTCCCTCACGAATTCCGCAGGCAGCTGCACCGTGAACGTCTCAAATAGTACGATCACCGCAAACACTGACCAGGGAATTTGGTTGATCCTATCAAGTACAGCCGAGGCCGATTTGTCTGTTCAAAACACAACGATCTCTGCTACTGGCAATGGCATTGAAGTCGACTTGAGCGGCACAAGCGAGATTGCGGCCCAATTCAATAATAATCAAATCTTGGCTATCGGTTATGGAACATGGCTGAATAGCACTGCAGGAGCGACAACGATTGATGTAACAATGCAAAACACGAGTATCAATAGTGAATATTACCCGGTCTATATAAACCAAACAGGAACTTTGTCGGGCACTTTTACTAACAACACATGGAGTTGCTCAGATGATTATGTGTTTTATGTTGATTCCGGTGGCACTAACGGTGTGCTGAGCTTAACGGGCAACCAAATCTTGGGAACCGATGATATTGGCATATACCTAGATCAATCTGCTGGCAGTTTAACAGCAACCATCGACAATAATTTGATTATTGCCACTGATGATTATGGAATCGAAAGCTCCATCAGCGGCGGCAGCCACTTCCTCACCGTCAATAACAATACCATTCAATCGGGCGATTACTGTGTATACATAGATCAGACCGGAGGAAACACGGTCAACGCCACAATCACGAACAACACACTGAATGTGACAGCGGATGACTACACAGTGTCTTACACATGTTCGGCGGGCACTGGTTCTCAGGTGAACATCAGCGGGAACACGGCGCTAGGCAACTATGAGGGCTTTTATATAGACCAATCAAGTACTGCGAATCTAGATATCACGTTCAACAACAACTATGTAATCGGTAGCTACTACCCCCTGTATCTCGATATTAGCAACGGAACGACTACCTTGTCGATGTCTGGGAATACCTTAAATAGCTCTGAAGCGATATATATTGAGCAATCAGGAGGAGCGTTAAACGCGACCATCAGTGACAACACACTTGCGAGTAATTACTATTCTACCCTCTTTTACACCCCTGCAGGCGCCTCGACAGCAACGATCGACATTACCGGGAATACGATCTCTGGAGCTGCAGGTACGAACGCAGGAGGGATCTTCATGGACATAACCTCTTCGGATTTGGTCACCACAAACATTACCAATAACTCATTCCAAGCAACTGAGTATGCGGTGTACGCCGCCACCGCGAGTGCCGGAGTCCCTGTCATCAATCTTTCCGGGAACACAGTGACCAATGGCGGAGGTTTCTTTTTACAGTCTACTGCAGATTCTACCACCTGGATGGTCAACAACAACAGCTTCACGACTCTTAGCACGGCTCCTCTAACGGCCTCGGCATCGACGACTGGGAGCGTCTGTTTGCAGCTGAATAACAACACAGCTTATCCGACAGCGGATGCCTATGTGTTAACAAAAACAGGTTCAGGCACTTTCCACCTCAATCCGCCGCAGGGCAACGTGGGAGCGATCTCCTCATCAGGCGTTACGACCCAAGCCTGCCCATAAAAGAATTGCTTTCCTTATTTTAAAGGATTTGCAATATCTCAAAAAAAAGGGAAGAAGGTTTCGCATGCATGCAAAAAAGGTAACGGTCGTTGGAATTCTACTGGTCAGTATGTTTGCCTCTCTTCAGGCAGACTCCCCAAGTGTTAAGGCTGCCTGTCCTCAGACCGAGGAGCCTAAACAGCAGACCGTCTGTTGCGGACCTGGCGCAAAACCCATGCGCATCTCTTTCAGGCATATCGAACCGAACGGCATCGGCTACAACCAGGGCTACACGACTGCGGAGGGCTTCTTCTCGCTCTACAACGGCTGGGAGGACTGGATCCTTTTCCTCGACGCCCGTATGCACGTATTCAATAATGGCGAGCCTGCTTTGAATGCAGGGCTCGGCACGCGGTATCTCAGCGCTTCCCGCGTCTGGGGTCTCAATGCCTATTACGACTATCGAAAAACGCACCGCTACCACTACAACCAAATCACCGCAGGCCTTGAATCGCTCGGCCAAACGTGGGACTTCCGCATCAACGGATATGCGCCTGTGGGCAGATGGTCGAGTCCCTTGTATGGCTCTACTTTTGCATACTTCCAGGAAAACTATGCGATCCTGCGCCAAAGATATGAGTACGCCCTCGGGGGATTCAATGCAGAGGCGGCAGCGCACGTCGATGCGTGGGAACACTTCCCCCTCTATTTCGCAGCGGGGCCTTATTTTCTGAGAGGCAAAGGCGCTTCCGTCTGGGGCGGCCAAGCAAGAGCTTCCGTTGCGATTTACGATTATCTTAAAATCGAAGGCAACGTCTCCTATGACCACCTCTTCAAATGGATTGGCCAGGGCCAAGTAGGCCTTACCTTCTCATTCGGCGGCAGGAAAAAAACAAAAAGCAACACCCGCAACTGTTCGGGAGCGCCTGCTCTTGCCGAGCGCGCCTATCAGCCCGTCGATCGCTTCGAAATCATCCCCGTTGATAAACGCCACAAATACTCGACAGCCATCAATCCGGCAACTGGACAGCCTTACTTCTTCACATTCGTGAATAATTTAAGCTCTTCTCTCGGAACCTATGAGAGTCCGTATGCGACGCTTGCTACGGCAGAAGCAAACAGCGGGCCTTACGGCGTCATCTACGTGTTCCCCGGCAACGGCACGTCGACAGGGATGAGCTCGGGCATTACATTGAAACCTTATCAAAAATTCTGGGGCAGCGTCGTTGCGCAAAATTTACCCACGACGATCGGCAATCTTACCATCCCCGCTCAATCTAGCGGCGGCATCGTGCAGGGAGTCATCATTGCCCCTGTGATCGCCCATAGTTCGGATACTACAGTCATCACAGCGGCAAGCGGCAATGAGATTTCTGGCTTTTGCGTGCAAAACTTAGGAGGCTCATCAACTGCAATTGTTGCAAACGATACAACAGATCTGACCGTATTGAACTGCTTAATCGGAGGTCCAGGCAGTGTCCCTTACGCAGGGATCGGCGTCGAGAACCTGGCAGGGACGCTCACCGTCAACAATTGCACAATCTACGAAACATATGGAGTCTCCATCTCCAATACCTCGACGAATCTTGTCGCAAATATCTCTAACTCCAATTTCAATCAGAGCACATACGGCGCCGTCTACTGGCTCTATGAAGGGGCCGTTCAAGGGACATTGACAGTGGAAAACTGCGCAATCAATTCGACCGGCGACAGCATTTATATCGACCAGATCGCCGGCAGTTCCATGACGGCAACGCTGAATAACAATCAGATCGTATCTACCGGCAATGGTCTTTATATGCTCGGGGCTAGCACATCCTCCCAAACGCTCTCGATGAACGGGAATACCATTGCTTCTCAGGACCAGCCCGTTTACATCATTCAAACAGACAGCGTGTCGGCCACTTTAACGAACAACGCTTTAATATCTACGTCTGAAGGGTACTCATTCGAACTCGATTCTAATGCGGGAAGTACGAATGCCGCGCTCAACCTTACGGGCAACACGCTTGTATCCCAGTTTGGAGGCAGTGTATATTTCCTCCAGGCCGCCGGCAACATCACAGCCTCTCTCGAGGATAACACGATCACTCCTTATGACGGAGGGATCGGCGTAACAATTGTGATGGAGACAAGCGCATCTAATTGTACGCTCTCCTTCAATGACAATACGATTACTCCCGGAGAATACGGCATTTCCGTGACGCAGGAGATAGGGAACTTTACAGCGACTTGCAATAACAACACAATTAATGCGCTCTACGAAGGGTATGGCATTTCTCTGACTGTAGAAGACACGAGCGCAAGCCATACATTTACTCTCAACGACAGTACAGTGGCCGGATCGTATTATAGCGTATACCTAGATCAGAGCGCGGGAGCCGTGGATCTTACGCTGAATAATAACGTCCTCTCATCGGGAAGCGACGATTACACCGTCTATTGCCATCTTACGGGAGGAACCAGCTCGCAGATGACGATCGATGGCAACACGCTCACCGGCTATTACCCCGTATATGTCGAGCAAGTAGGCTCGACCGCTTGCAATCTCTCTTTCACGAACAATACATCCCTGGCTGGTTACTACGGGCTCTATGCAAACGTTGACTTCGGAACAAGTAACACTTTCACAGTGTCTGGAAATACTCTCGCGGGAGCAATGCCCATATACATTGAGCAAGACACCGGAGATTTTACCCTCGTGATGACAGATAATACGTTGAGCGCAACGGTGGGTCCTGCTTATTTCTATACCCCTTCCGGAACCTGTACCTCAACGCAAACGATTTCCTGGAATACCATGATCTCTTCTGGGAATCCCACGAGCTCTCCAGATGGCATTGCAATTTACCTCGATGCAACAGGAACACCCGACTTGAACATCGAAATCACAGGAAATACTCTGTCCTCTACTTCATATGCTGTTGATTCTTCTTTCGTTGGCGGAACGCAAACATTGGATGTGTCGAATAACATCGTGACCAATAGCGGAGGCATTGATTTAGACATGACAGCGGGCACTGCGACATGGCGCGTCAGCGGCAACCAACTGACAGCGATCAACACGACGGCTGTAACTGCCACAGCATCCGGCGGCACAGTCTGCCTGATACTCAACGATAACGCCGTCTATCCGACAAGCGCCGATTCCGCCTATGTGTTGACTGGCACCGGATCTACCTTTACACTGAATACTCCCACAGGCAATACCGGAAACACAAATATAGAGCAAACCAATGCACCAACAGGAACATGCGAATAGAAGAGGCCCATTCCCCCTGTTGTTCTATACAAAATAATAGACTCTCTGCTACCATCTTCCTCCAACTGGACTTTGTCCAGTCCAAAGCTCTTGTCAAGAGGAATTATGCCAGACACGATGAGACTCTCCTACCCCGTACGCGCATGGATCATCTGGTTTTTAAGCGCCTTCTTTATGTTTTACAAGTACGCCCTTGAAGTGTCCCCGAGCGTGATGACCACGACGCTGATGCAGACATTTCAGATCAATGGCGTGGAGCTAGGCAATCTGGCGGCCTGCTATTTTTACGCGTATCTGATTTTACAAATCCCTGCGGGGCTTCTGCTCGATCGATTTGGCCCCAGAAAAACGACAACCCTGGCCATCGCCTTGTGCGCTGTAGGAACTCTTGTCTTTGCCAACGCAGACTCTTTATTGATGGCAGGCGTCGGCAGGTTTATGACGGGAGCCGGCGCCGCTTTTGCTGCGGTAAACTGTCTAAAACTGATCGCAAATTGGTTCCCCTTTAAATATTTTGCTTTCATGGCAGGCCTGATGATGACGGTCGCCATGCTCGGAGCTGTCGGCGGACAGGCCCCTCTGGAAAAATTCATCCAGCTGTTTGCCTGGCGCCACGCCCTCGAGATGATTGGAATCGCAGGCCTCGTATTTGCCGCCATTTTTTGGATCGTTGTCCGCGATAAATCGCCCGATCATAAAATGGAAAGACACATCGCCTCGACAAAAATCTCTTTGAAAGAAAGTCTCCGGCAGGTGATGAAAAACCCGCAGTCCTGGTGGCTCTCCGCCTATAGCGGTTTCGCATTCGCTCCGGTCATGGTCTTTGGCGGTCTTTGGGGAGCTTCTTTCCTCTCGGAAGCCTACGTCCTGTCTCGATCGATGGCAGCGCAAGCAGTCTCCTTGATTTTTATCGGTTTTGCCGTCGGCGCTCCTGTCTTGGGCTGGTTTTCCGATTGGCTGGGACGAAGAAAACCGGTCATGTTCTGGGGAACGCTGGGGGCTCTCATCTCGCTGACTCTGGTCATCTACAGTCCAGGAGCTTCACTGACGTTTTTAATGCTCCTTCTCTTCCTCTGCGGATTCTTCATCAGTGGGTTTCTCCTCTCCTTCACCATGATCCGGGAGGTCTGTGCGGCCATTCTCGCAGCGACAGCAATTGGATTCATGAATGCCTTCAATGCGCTCTTCGGCGCCGTCTCAGATCCACTGACCGGAAAAATTTTAGACCTCTCCTGGACCGGGCAAATGGTCGATGGAGCCAGAATGTTTTCTGTGGAAGCCTATAAAACAGCCTTCCTCACGCTGCCCATTTTCCTCATCATCGGGTTGATTCTTCTCTGGAAAATTAAAGAGACGCACTGCAAACCCTCTGTCCCCTCTTCGCTGCCATAGTTTTTATTTTTTATGTAACAAACGAAGACTATTCAAACCCACAAGCACCGTCCCCCCCTCATGCAACAGCACTGCCATCCACAGAGGCACGAGCCCAAATAGAGCGGGCATCGTCGCAAAACAGATCACGGCGAGCGCAAGGCACAAGTTTTGTTTGACGATGCGTCGTGTATGCCGCGCTTTAGAAAACAGCCAGGAAAGCAGGTGCAGATCGTCATTCAGGAGCACCACATCGGAGGCATCCACCGCGACCGCGCTCCCGATGCGGCCCATCGAGATGCCCACTGTTGCCCGCGCAAGCGCCGGGGCGTCGTTCACGCCGTCGCCCACCATCGCCAAGCCGCCGGACATAGAAAGCTCCGCCACTTTTGTCAATTTATCTTCAGGCCGCAGATTCGCAAAAATCTCTTCGATGCCGACAAGACGTCCAACATCCTCGGCGCTTTGTCTGTGATCTCCCGTGAGCATGATCGGCCGCAGTTTATTGACATCTTTTAACTTCTCCAGCAATGCAGACGTTTCTTTGCGTACCGGATCGGAAAATTGAAAAAGAAAAAAATCTTGCTCGATGCGCAGCACGGCCACAATACAGCCTTGCTTTCTTTTTGCCTCGATCCCTGCAATCAAATGCGGCGCAATGTGTTCGGGAAGGCCGATCGCAACGGACATCCCTGCAACGCGCCCCTCTAGACCAAATCCCGGAAGCGCCTTAAAGTCCTGAATATCAATAGCTTCGCACTTTCTTTCTTGAGCAAGAGCGCAGATCGCCGTCGCAATAGGATGCACGACGTGTCCTTCGAGTCCCGCGGCAATCGATAGAGCCTCGTCTATACCGCAAGCGGGCTTAAGAGAGATCGGCGCAAAACTGACGCAGGCAAGCTTGCCTGTTGTGAGGGTGCCCGTTTTATCAAATGCGATCATCGAGCAGCTGTTTAACGCGTCAAGAGTAATGCCGCCCTTGAGAAGAATGCCGCGCCTAGCAGCTGAACTCAACGCGCTCAAATAGGCCGTCGGCGTGGCGATGATGAGAGCGCAAGGAGATGCCGCAATGAGAAAAGCAAGCGCGCGGTAAATAGACCCTTCGGAACCAAAATAGGAGATCGCAAAAAGGAAGGGAATCGCGGCGGCAAAAAGAAACGTGAGGCAAATGATGGTGGTCGCGTAGCGCTTGCCAAAGCGATCGATAAAATATTGGAGCCGCGGCTTGGCTTCCTGCGCCTGCATGATGAGCTGCATGAGTCTTGTCAGGGTCGAGTCTCCGCTTTTGCGCGTCACCTGAATGACAAGGGCCGATTCTAGATTGCGCGCGCCTGCAGGGACCGTATCGCCGATGGTTTTATGCAAAGGAAAGCTCTCTCCTGTCAAATGCACGAGATTCAAAGACGAAGCGCCTTTCACAACAATCCCGTCGAGAGCAATGACCTCGCCTTGTTTGACAATCAGAAGGGCGCCTACATCTACTTCCTTCACCGATTTTTCAAACGCGACGCCGTCATTGTCGAGGAGAGAAGCAAATTTGGGGGCGATATTGTTTAAGTTTGCAAGCGCGCTGCGAGCCTTTTTAGAGACGAGATCTTCCAATGCGTGCGAGAGTTTGAAAAGGACGAGTAGGAGGGCGCCTTCTAAGCCGCTGCCGATGAGGACGCAGACGAGAGCGGCGAGCGTCATCAAGACGTCGATATTGATTTCAAGGTTGCGCAAGTCGTCCATCGCAGCGAGCAGCGCCGGCGTGCCGACAAGAAAAAAGACAAGCGATAAGCACATGTAGGAGATGGGAGGGTTAAAGAAGGAGAAACTGAAGCCGAAGGCCAAAAGCGTTGCTGCAGAGGCGGCGCTTTTTAACGAGAGGTTTTTGCCCCAGACGCGCGAGCGGGAGGTGAGAAAGGGGCTCACGCTTTCTTCGAGATTCGCGGCAAAAAATTCATCAAAAAGATAAGGAGTTTTCATCTTAAAAATATCTGCGCGGCAAAATAAGCGACAGAGGCCGCAAGCGCTCCGATGCCGAGATTCCAAACCATAGACGGCAGCAGTTTATTTTTTTCCAGCTGCGCAGTTGTGCCGGCAGAGAGTGCAATCACAAGAAAAGCAAGCACAATCACGCTCCATTCAGGCAGCACAAAAAAACCAAACGACATAATGATCGCTGCACCTAAAACGCCCACCAAAGCGCCGGCGGCTTGCTTCAGAGGATGTTCATAGGTCTCAAGGCGCAATCCCAATTCCTCCTCTAACATCTCCTGCAACAGGCGATTGTCATCTGCCATGAGCACATCGACGACTTCATCCAATAATTTCCCGGAAAAACCCTTTGCGGCATACAGGGCCTTCAACTCCTCTTTTTCTTGCCCGCGATGATGCGTTATTTCCCACCTTTCTTCCTCAATGACGCGGTGCAGTCTTTCCAACCGCGCATACCCGAGAATGGCGCTGCGCCCCACTTTCCAAACGAGATACCCGAGGATAAACACAAACGCAAAGAAGTGCGCTTCCTCTTGCATTTCGCGAAAAATCACCCACAGCACCAGGAGAATCAGCGCTGTTTCTTTCGCCGCATCCGCTGCTGCGCTGTAATGGCCGGGAAGCTCCGTGCCGTGAATTTCCGCGGAGGCGATCTGCCCCTTTTCCCTCGCCTCGATCACATGCGCCAGAGCTTCTTTCCCCTTAAAATGCGTGTGCATGGCTCTCCTCAATCGAGGCAAGTTCCTTGTCCAGCGCTGCGCTCAAAAGCGCGCAAAGAGAGATTTCATCTTGCACCGCAATCGTTTCGCGGATCGAATGCATGGCAAGTCCTGCAATCCCGAGATCAATCGTTGCAATTTCCGTGTTGGCCGCCATGATCGAGCCGACCGTGCTTCCGCAGGGAAGATCGGATCTCGACGCAAATTTTTGGATGGGAATGTTCGCTTCTTCAGCGAGCATGAGGAGTTTTGCGGCGGTGATGCTGCTTGTCGCATATTTTTGATTGGCGTTGTATTTGATCACGACGCCTTTCCCCAAGAAGGGGGCGTTTTGCGGATCGTATTTTTCTGCAAAATTGGGATGAAATCCGTGCGCTAAATCTCCCGAGATGCAAAGCGATTTCCTCTTCAAACAGAAAACATCTTCCGGAGCGATGCGCGTCAAAATTTGGTCGGCAAAACAGGAATCTGCGCCCAAATGACTCTGCGATCCAATCTCTTCGTGATCCCAGAAAATCGCCATCTGCAACACATCTTGGCGCGCTTTCGCACGACACATCGCCTGACAAGCGGCATACGCCGAGGTGAGATTGTCCAAGCGATACGCGCTCAGCATCTCTTGATCGAATCCGATGAGTGCAGGAGGTTCTGTCGGCGTTAAAAAAAGATCGAAACTGACGATTTTGTGGCCCATCGCGTCCGCCAGATGCTTTCCCTTGAGAGAACAAATCGGTTTCAAGTGGTCTTGTTTGTGTACGTTGATCCCCTTTTCCATCACAGATCGATCCAGATGCAGCGCCAAATTCGGGATCACCACCGGATGTTCTTTGAGATGCACGAGCTTTGTTTGCGCTTTGCCGCTCTCTGTCATCACGACAACGCGCCCGGCAACCGCCAAGTCGCGATCGAGCCACGTATGCAATAAAGGCGCTCCGTAAATTTCCGTATTGAGCTGCATCATTTCGTGGCTTGCGCTCTCGCAGTTGGGCTTCAGCTTCAGCGCGGGCGAGTCAATATGCGAGGCGAGTAAAACAGCAGAAGAAGGCTTCTTGTGCGGCATGCGGAAAGCCGCTACAAGCGCGCCATCGCGCACGACAAAATAACTCTTATCCGCTTCCAAGGCCCATGTTTTCTCTTCGTGCAGCTGCACAAATCCGGCAGCAAGCAGCCGACGCGCGATCGCAGCCGCCGCATGATAGACCGTTGGGGAGTCTTTTAAGAATGCAATAAAATCGTTCATTGGGGTTTTATCACCAAGATCTCTTCTTCTAAATACTTGTGCAGCACTTTTGGCACAAGGATCTCACCGTCTTCCTGCTGGTTATTTTCTAAAAGCGCCACCATCAGCCGCGACGTCGCCACGCCCGAACCGTTCAGCGTGTGGACAAACTGCGGTTTTTCATTGCCTTTGCGGTACCGAATCCCCGCTCTGCGCGACTGGAAATCAGTGCAGTTGGAAACAGACGACACCTCGTAGTATCGATTTTGCCCCGGCAGCCACACCTCGATATCGATCGTTTTTGCCGCCGCAAACGACATATCGCCCGTTGTGAGCAGCATGTTGCGGTAATGGAGTCCCAAGCCCTGCAACACCTCTTCGGCGCTCTGCAGCATCCTCTCGTAAATCGCGGGACTCTCCTCAGGCGTGCACAGACAAAAAAGCTCCACCTTATTGAACTGATGCGTCCGAATCAGCCCCCGCTCTTGACTACCTGCGGCTCCGGCTTCTCTGCGGAAACACGGCGTATAGGAGGTATAACAGAAAGGAAGAGTCTCCGCCTCGATGATTTCGTCTGCATGCAAGCCGTTGAGCGCCGTCTCCGAGGTAGGGATGAGATAGAGGTGGTAGTCCTTATCCGAGATCTTAAACAGCTGCGTCTCGAATTTGGGGAGCTGTCCCGATGCGTACATCGTCTCCGGGCGAATAAGGAGCGGCGGCATGATCTGCGTAAACCCATTTTTCCGATGCGTGTCGAGCATGTAGTTGAGAAGCGCCCACTCGAGACGCGCCCCCATGCCCTGATAGAGAGGCCATCCCGAACCCGAAATTTTTGCTGCGCGCGCGAAGTCGAAAAAGCCGAGACGCTCGTTCAGTTCCACATGATTTTTGAAGGGGAAAGAAAAAGTCCTTTTGGTCCCGAACTCCTTGATGCAGACATTGTCCTTTGCGCTCAGCGAGACGGGGATATCGTCCATGGGCAAATTCGGCAAGCTGGCGAGAGAGTGGTGGAATTCCGTCTCTTTCTGCGCAACTTCCGCATCGAGGACATGGATGTTGTGGGTCAACGCGTCGACCTCGGCCATGAGGGAGGAGGCGTCTTCTTTTTTTTGCTTTTTGACGCCGATGTCTTTGGAGAGGTTATTTTTTTTGGACT
>Ga0364920_10138_pt1 | contig 32111 bp, 24 predicted proteins | sample SorcelJu500001C8_FD_206961 | JGI IMG/M metagenome (GOLD analysis project Ga0364920, IMG submission 206961) | Enriched cells from Trout Bog Lake Hypolimnion, Wisconsin, USA - BchlTB.June20.5000.01.C8 | ecosystem: Environmental > Aquatic > Freshwater > Lake > Hypolimnion/Profundal zone | place: USA...
TCCGCGTTTGTAAATAATTTGAGACTTCTTCACTATCTCTGACTTTTTTTATCCCACTCGATTGAAACAGGACACAAAGGATCGTGAGTAAAAATCCTCCCAATATAAATAACTCAAGATGTACATCAATTAATGAGGGTTGAACTTGATAAAAATAAGAACCGAGTAATAACACAAGACTGAATTGTGATGCCCATAGACCATATCGCAACGCAATAAGAACTGGTGCAAACCATATCCAAGGAAAGGGGCTTTCGAGTGTCAATGGATCATGAAGCAACTCACTAAGAAATATGAACAGCAAGCTTATAACAAATGATTCAATCCACGCACTCGAAGAACTTTGGTTAAGCGGACTGTCACCGAGCATGCTTACCGCCAGATTTAAATAACCTCTTTAGCATAGTGTTAATTAATTCTTGCGCAACGGTACTAACAGCCATACGACTAAAACCACTTTGGCTGCCTACGGCCGTCCACACAATACGTTTCGTGCGTAGATCAATGAGTTGTAACGATAAACCCACAGCTGGTTCGCCATCCAGCCCTACTTTATACGTCCATTCGTTAACGCTACCCGTCATGAGATAGCGTGAACCCGTCCTGCTTGCCCATTGGAGCAGTACTTTTTGTGATACGCTTTTACTCATTCCAGGCAATAGGGTATTGCTATTATCTCGTTGTTGATAAATAACGACATGAGCAAAGCCTCCAGACTCTAACGTGGCGGCTGTAATCGACATAGCACGCTCACCCGCTAAGGGCGTCTCCGTGTAATTTGAAAAGGGAATCACGGCAATTTTTGAATTTAAATTGACCGGAACGTAGGCGCTGTAATTAACAATGCGTCCAGCACAGGCAGAAAGAAGAAAACAGATGCCAAGTAAAAAATAAGTCCTTTTATTTATCACACTAAACTCCTCAAAGTGTGTCAGCGACAAGACAATGTAAATCACCACGTCATCTCGAGGAGCGGGCGACGAGGGATTTCCCCAATATTCAGGAGATCCCTCGCAGGCTCGGGATGACGTATCTAGATGGTTACCAAATCATGATGTCATAAACACCCGGATTTGTCGATAAGGATCCAGTATCATAAATTCCAATAAACTAACTCTGAAATCTTTTGATAGGTATCAACAAATAAATTAGGTACATCCAGTACAACTACATTTTTTTTGCACTTTTCCAGAATCTTTTTTAATCCAAGATCACGATAAAAATCATGTCCAACTAAAATGATAGCCACAGATAAATCACTTAAATCCTCAAGTGCCGTTAACTTAAAAGGATAATTTTCCTTCTGATCGACCAACGGGTCATGAAGAAAACACTCAAATCCATAGGTTCCCAATTCTTTATATACTTTTAAAGCAAGACTATTTCGAAGATCGCGCACATTCTCTTTATAAGTGATACCAAATAAACCAATCCGCAGATTTGTGGTACTAAGATGATTTTTAATGAGTAATTTAATCATCGCATTAATCACAAATTGTGACATACCATCATTCACTCGACGGGCTGCCAAAATCAATTCGGGTTGAATACCATGTCGTTTTGCTTTAAATGCAAGATAATGCGGATCAATCGAAATACAGTGACCGCCTACGAGACCTGGCTTATAGGGCACAAAACCCCATTTTGTTTTTGCCCCCTCAATCACTTCATGCATATCGACATCAAGTTCATGCATAATTTTAGAAAACTCATTCATCAAGGCAATATTAACATCACGCTGCGTATTTTCTAATAGCTTGATTGATTCTGCAGTGCGAATATTCGATACAGGGTAGACCTTGTCACAGATAGTTTCATAAGCCGCCTGAATTATTTTCAATGTATCAGGATCCTGAGCTGAAACAATTTTAGTAATGGTTTTCAATGTATGCGCTGAATCGCCGGGATTAATTCGCTCTGGTGAGTATCCAACATGGAAGTCCTCGCCATTTTTTAACTGACTGACTTTTTCAAGAATCGGAATACAAACTTCATCGGTGACACCTGGATAAACGGTTGACTCAAAAACGACAATATCGCCTTTTTTCAATATTCCCGCTACATCTTTAGTGGCGCCAATAAGTGGCTCCAAATCAGGTGTTTCATAGCAATAAGCAGGCGTTGCCACCGATACAATATAGAAATTCGCCGATTGAATATCCGCAACTTGATGGGTATACATGAGGTTTTTATTGGCTGATGTTAATTCAGCTGAGCTAAATAAATTATTTCGATCGATACATTGCCGTAACGTTTCGATACGTTGTTGATTAATATCATAACCCCATACGGGGCCTTTTTTACTCAGGGCAATGGCTATCCCCAGTCCAACATAACCTAGTCCTACCACCGCGAATCTATTCATAAGCTTATTGACCTCGTTTGGTTGTATATAGTTAGTCAATTTATCTACAAATATAAGTGATGTAACAATAAGTAAGTTGCTGTTTGCCTCTTTAATTAAAGCATAGCAGAAGAATTCGACTACGTTTGTATTCTTGATTAAAAAAAATCCTCTGGCTTGTTCCAGAGCGAACACTTGTGGATCTTGAGAAACATGATATTGGATATGCTATCCTTTCTAACCTAGCTTCCCCTGCCCCTTTCCACAAATCGTGAAACCAGCATACTGGCTATACTATTTCCCGTCACATTAAGCATGGTTGCGAACGGATCAATGATGATACTAATTGCAACAATCGATACTAAAGCTGAAGGCGGGAAACCATACACCGAAATGATCAGCAGCTCACCTAACATCCCACCACTGGGAATTGCCCCCATCACCGTTCCAACCAATATTGACACGCCTAACGCGGTCAACAACACCGATGGCGTTAAGAAACTCATATGGTAAATCCCAAACAAAAATGAAATCTTCACTATACCGCCAATAATTGAACCTTGCTTATGAATAATGGTTCCCAATGGCACGACTGTTTCAGCGACCTCGGGGGATACACCCATCGCTTTAGTAGCCACGAGATTGGCTGGAATACTCGCCGCACTACTGCAAGTGGCCAAAGCGGTAATTGTCGGAAGCCAAATATATTGCCAAAATGCCTTAACCGCTTTTTGCTGACCTGCAATATAGGCAAAAATCCCATAAACAATGACAAAATACACCATAGAAAATAAAGCATATCCTGCAGCAATCCGCGCATAGCTCTTCATTAACTCGGGACCAAAATCATGAACAAACACAGCAAAATAAGCAAAAAAACCAATCGGCGCATAAAACATGATGAAAGAGAATACTTTCGTAAAAATGGCTTCACCTGACTGCAAGAAGGATACAAATGACTTACTTTCTTCCTTTGCAGCCACACAAGCCAAACCAATCAGCACTGCAAATATAATTAAAGCTAAAATAGATTCATGAGAAAATAATTGATAAAAATCAGCTACCGTAAAAATATTAACTAACTGTTGTGAGAGATTGATTGGCGTCGAAATAATCGGCGCAATATGCTGTAAAACAAGCCCTTGAGCAGGTGGAAAAATAATCACCATCATGATACTTAAGACCGACGCCACAACACCCATCAGCAAAAAAACTGCCATCATCGATGACATTATTTTACCGAGCTTATTCAATGCACCAGCCTTTGCAATAGCTGACGACACACTAAAAAAAATCATCGGTACAATAGCAGTCAAAATCAAATTCAGAAAAATATCACCGAAAGGTTTTAAATAAGAAACCTGATCAGCAAAATAATATCCAAATAGCCCACCTAAAATCAGTGAGGTAATTAAAATGATCTGGAATAAGTACGATATGATGATTTTATTATTCATAGCATCCTAGGGTCGGTTACTCATGGCACGAAGTTAAGCTCAAAACTACGGTGTTTCTACATTTAAAGTATAATACAAGCTGGGCTATCCCATTAATCTTTACATAGAGCAACGTGTCATTGGGAGCATTTAGACATGGGGCTGTCAAACGCGCAAAACTAACGTCAAAGCGTCGTTGCGAGTCGCGCAGCGGCGAAGCAATCTAGTGACCTTATTTAAAATAAACAACACTGGATTTCTTCACTTCGTTCAATGACAACATTTACATGGACAGCCCTGATAATAAAAGCGTGTAATCTTGATTATGCTACGCTGCATTAAGGCTACAAATAAAACGAGTCTAGAGGCTGTTTACATTTCGTCCCTCTACGTCCAGCGCTTTATGCTGAAATGTAAACAGCCCCTAACTATTTCGCCTTTAATTATAATGCAGGCGTTGCATTTAGAATTACCGCTGGTAATGGCAGAATCTGCTTGGTCATTAGACTCGGGGCTTCACCTTTTGTGATCAGCTTTTTTAATCCTAACACTAAATCATCTACATCAGCTATTTGATACAAATTATCAGCATATTGCACAGTGAACATCTTCTTAAATCCCGCTTTAGTCTTTGTGAGTTTAAATGATTTTGACGTAATAGATGGCGTCACAGCTTCATTCATCAACCAAGGTTCTAATTGTGGCAAAGCCAATTTAAGGGCTTGGTGACGTTTGGCATGATCCTCTGCAACAACTTTGTCCTTTTTAAAATCATCAACAGACAAAAAAGTCATCTGCATGGTTAATCGAAAACTCTGATAAGTGATTTTATGATTAAATTGATGAATATTATAAACCCGATTCCCTAAAAATGCGGCTAAATCAAGCGTCCCACTGGTATTGCCTATCACCCCTTTAATTTGGCTTAATTTAGCGATACGACTCATTAAATCCAGATGCTGGAATTTAGCGCAATCCATCCCATTGCTCGCAACTGCATTTCGAAAAGGATGAGTGGTAAATTGAGATGCAAATCCAGTATGATCCTGACGATCATCAGCCATCACGCACCAAGTGCGATAACCCTTCGAATCTAAAAATGCAATGAGACCAGAAACCAAATCATCTGGAATATTTAAATCTTGGTTCGCTGTTTTTGCATATCGTAAGTGCAATACTAATAAAGGCTTTTGAGAAGCGCCTTGGTTAACCGACTTCAATTCGCCCTCAACAAATTCATCGACTTTTTTTTGTGCGGGTTTGGGGAAATATACACTCTCTCGCTTTGAAAATCCTTCTCGCAATATCTCCGTGATGGTCTTCATGCCATGAAGCATAAATAATTTAGCAATAATAGTTGTTGTCGCCATTTGATCTACATAAACCGTCGTAGGCTCATGCTGTTGAATATAATTTTCTAATGATTTTTGACGAACATTTTCACGATAAGTCCGATTAATAACAGGAATTTTTTGCTTTTTAAATAGGCTAGAATAACCCAGAACATTCGCAAAATTCATACTTCGATTGGCTTGCTTTTCAGTATCATCCGTATCATATGTCAACATCAGATTTGGATGGTCATATTTAAACGAAGAAACTAATATTAAATAAGCTAAAATATGATAAATATCACCAGAACTATTTAATGGTGCATGCGCCAAGGTATAATCCGTGGCGCCGGATATTGTATTGAGCTCTGGTAATCCAAGGTATTTTTTAGGCATCGATCACTGACCTACTTTTTTTTCTTGGGCATATACAAATCAGTAATCGTGCCTTCCATTATTTCTGAGGCTTGCATCAAGGATTCAGATAACGTTGGATGGGGATGAATCGTTAACGATAAATCCTCAACATCGCACTCCATCTCAATCGCTAATGTTGCCTCTGCAATTAACTCACCTGCATTAACCCCAACAATGCCAGCACCAATAACGCGATGCGTATCTGGTGTGAATAATAACTTCGTCAAACCCTCTTCACGCCCCATACTTAAAGCACGCCCACTTGCCATCCAAGGAAAAACAGCCTTTTCATAAGGGATCCCTTTTTCTTTCGCTTCGCGCTCGGTTAATCCAGCCCAAGCTAGCTCAGGATCAGTATAAGCAACACTAGGAATAGCTTTTGGTTCAAAATAATGCTTCATTCCAGCAATAACTTCTGCGGCAACCCGACCTTCAGGAATTGCTTTATGTGCCAGCATCGGTTGACCAACCACATCTCCAATCGCAAAAATATGAGAAACATTGGTTCGCATTTGTTTATCAACTGCGATAAATCCACGCTCATCAACAGATACACCTGCTTTTTCAGCTTGTATAGCCTTACCATTAGGTCTTCGTCCAACAGCTACCAATACCTGTTGAAAACAAGCAGGCTTATCCGTGGCATGTTGACCTTCCATCGTCACATAAACACCATCTTTTTTAGCATCAACAGCGGTCACTTTGGTTTTTAATAAGAAAGTAATGCCTTTTTTAGCCATACGCTTCTGCAGAACAGCTACTAACTCAGGATCGGCTCCAGGAATGAGCTGATCCAGAAACTCGACAACTGTCACCTTAACACCCAATGCTGAATAGACAGTGGCCATTTCCAAACCGATAATCCCCCCACCCAGCACTAAAAGATCGCCTTTAATATCTTTTAACTCTAAAGCGCCGGTAGAGGTAAATATACGCGGATCTTCTGGAATGAAAGGTAAGTGAATCGCTTCACTACCCACAGCAATAATGGCATTTTCAAAATCAATGGTTGTTACCTGACCATTTTCTGTGACCGTGAGTTGATGGCTATCAGAAAACTGTCCCACACCAGTTACCACCTCAACTTTGCGCTGCTTAGCTAAGGCTTTTAAACCACCAATAAGTTTACCAACAACATTATTTTTCCAGGCAACTAGTTTTTGACTTTCTAATTTAGGTTGACCAAAACTAACACCCAGAGCATCCATTTCATGGGCTTCGTCAACAACTTTAGCGATATGCAATAAAGCCTTAGAAGGAATACAACCCACATTTAAACAAACGCCGCCTAAATGAGGAAAACGTTCAACTAAAACAACCTTCTTACCTAAGTCGGCGGCACGAAATGCAGCCGTATAACCGCCTGGGCCACTGCCTAAAACAACGACTTCCGCTTTGATAGATGTACTCATGGTGATCCTCTAAATAATTATAATAAAATACGACGAATATCTTGTAATGAATCTGCAATAAATCGGGTAAAACGGGCGGCCTCTGCACCATCAATCACGCGATGATCATAAGATAATGATAACGGCAACATCAAACGAGGTTTAAACTCACCTTGTTGGTAAATTGGCTTTATCACCGAACGAGATAATCCTAAAATAGCCACTTCAGGCGCATTCACTATAGGTGTAAATGCTGTCCCACCAATACCACCTAAGCTTGAAATCGTGAAACAACCACCGCTCATATCAACGGGTAACAAAGCCTTATCTCGCGCCTTTTTACTTAAGGCCCCCATTTGCAAAGCAATATCAGCTACACTTAATTTTTCAACTTGTTTAATCACAGGCACGACTAAACCATTGGGTGTCTCCACCGCAATACCAATATTAAAATATTGTTTATAAATAAGATGTTGACCATCAGGATCTAACGATGCATTAAACTGCGGGAAAACCGTCAATGCCTTACACACCACTTTAGTGACAAACGCAAGGATAGTTAATTTATAGCCATCTTGAATCGCTTTGTCGGACTCCTGCTTTCTGAACGCCTCCAGATCGGTAATATCCGCTTCATCAAACTGCGTAACATGGGGCACTGTAATCCAAGAACGATGTAAGTTAGTTGCGGTTAATCGTTTGATTTTATTCAATGGCTTTGCTTCAATCGGGCCAAATTGAGTAAAATCAACCACCGGCATGACAGGCAGTCCAATACCTTGACTTGTCGATTTTTCACTCAACGATTGTTTGACATAAGCCTGAAGATCTTCTTTAGATATTCTGTTTTTGCGACCATTACCAGCCACTTTAGTCAAATCAACCCCTAACTCACGGGCTAATCGACGCACAGCAGGTCCCGCAGATATCACTAAGGGGCTTTGCATTGTGGTCGCAACAACAGGTTGCGGCTCTGGAGCAACTTTCACTGGTGTGGATTCAGGCACTGCTTGCGGAGCAGGCGCTGGCGCAGCTTCAACAATCGGGGCAGATTTTTCCACTGGTGCTGATGCTGCCGGTGAATCAGTGCTGACCAGGGTTAAGATTGCATCCCCTTCTGCCACTTTGTCACCAAGTTTCAATAAAATATCAACCACCTTACCGCTAAATGGTGAAGGGATCTCCATACTGGCTTTATCAGACTCCAATGTAATTAATGGCGTATCTTGTTGAATGATATCACCTGGCTTCACCAGAATTTCAATTACATCAACCTGGCTGCCACCGCCAATATCTGGCACTTTTACGGTAATATTGTCTGACATAGTATTCCTCTCAAAATGATTCTAAACAGTCCATGGATCAGGTTTGGCTGGATCAATATCATATTTTTTCATTGCATCAACCATTACCGAAGACTTTAATTCACCCTCTCGTACCAGCGCATCTAACGCACCTAATACAATATATTTAGCATCAACTTCGAAAAAATGACGTAACTGTTGGCGTGTATCACTACGACCATAACCGTCCGTACCCAAGGTCACGTAATTTTTATTCATATAGGGTCTAATCTGCTCGGCATAAATACGCATATAATCTGTTGCAGCAATCACAGGTCCCTTTCTAGCATCGAGTTGTTGACTCACATAAGCTTGTTGTGGTTTTTTTGCTTCAGGATGCATACGATGATGGCGCTCAACAGCCAAGCCATCTCGACCTAATTCATTAAAGCTTGTAACACTCCAAATATCACTCGTTACATCGAAGTCTTTTTTAAGCCACTCAGCTGCTTTGATGACTTCACGTAAAATCGTTCCCGAACCGAGTAACTGAACATGATGTTTGCCCTGCTTCTTAGGTTCATCCAGTAAATACATCCCTTTAATAATGCCCTCTTCAGCACCTGCTGGCATTGCTGGATGAGAATAATTTTCATTCATGACGGTAATATAGAAAAATACGTTCTCTTGATCGCGAACCATCCGCTCTAAACCATGATGAATGATTACAGCTAACTCATAACTATAAGTCGGATCATAAGTAACACAATTCGGAATCGTAGATGCCAATACATGGCTATGACCATCTTGATGCTGCAACCCTTCGCCAGCTAGAGTTGTTCGACCGGCCGTACCCCCCAGCAAAAACCCACGAGCCTGCATATCACCCGCAGCCCAAGCTAAATCACCAATCCGTTGAAAACCAAACATCGAGTAATAAATATAGAATGGAATCATTGGCAGATCGTTATTGGTATAAGAGGTTGCAGCAGCCATCCATGAGCAGAAAGCGCCCGCTTCATTGAGGCCCTCTTCAAAGATCTGGCCATCACGCGACTCTCGATAAAACATGACCTGACCTTGATCAACCGGCGTATAAAGTTGTCCAACAGGAGAGTAAATACCGATCTGACGAAACAATCCTTCCATACCAAATGTTCGGCATTCATCAGGAACAATTGGCACAATACGTTGACCTAGCCCAGGATCCTTCAGTAAAACAGATAATATTCGGACAAACGCCATCGTAGTCGAAATTTCACGCTCACCTGTTGCTTGTAATACCGAGTCAAAAGCAGACAAAGCGGGAACAGGCAGCGATTGTGTTTCAGTGCGTCGCGCAGGTAGTGAGCCGCCCAATGCCTCTCGATGCTGACGTAGAAATTTAATTTCTGGACTATCTGCAGGTGGCGCATAAAAAGGAATTTCAGTGATATGATCATCACTAATGGGGATACTAAAACGATCACGAAAGGCCCGTAATTGCTCAATAGTCATTTTTTTCTGTTGATGGGTGATATTTTGGCCTTCACCCGCTGCGCCCATACCATAACCTTTAATCGTTTTTGCAAGAATAACAACCGGCTTACCCTTCATGGCTACCGCTTCTGCATAAGCAGCATAGACTTTTTGTGGATCGTGACCACCTCGATTCAAACGCCAGATTTCTTCATCAGACAGCGATTCAACCATTTTCTTCAACTCAGGGTATTGCCCAAAAAAATGTTCGCGAACATATGCTCCGTCATTGGCTTTAAATGCTTGATAATCCCCATCAACACACTCTTCCATGCGTTTTTGCATGATACCAGTGGTATCTTTTGCAAATAAGTTATCCCAACGACCACCCCAAACCACTTTAATAACGTGCCAACCGGCCCCGCGAAAAATGCCTTCTAATTCTTGAATAATCTTGCTGTTACCGCGAACAGGACCATCCAAACGTTGTAAATTACAGTTCACGACGAATATTAAATTATCCAACTTTTCGCGAGCAGCTATAGATATACATCCTAGCGACTCGGGCTCGTCCATCTCGCCATCGCCTAAGAAAGCCCATACTTTACGATTTTGCATTTCTTTTAATTGACGATTTTCAAGATATTTGAGAAACCTGGCTTGGTAAATGGCCTGAATGGGGCCCAACCCCATAGACACTGTCGGGAACTGCCAAAAATCTCCCATCAACCAAGGATGAGGGTAGGAAGATAAGCCATCTTTTTCAACTTCCTGTCTAAAGTTGGCCAACTGGTTTTCAGTCAGACGCCCCTCAAGAAAGGCTCTTGCATAGATACCAGGAGATGAATGTCCTTGATAATAAATTAAATCATTCCCATTTGGGTGATTAGGACCTTTAAAGAAATAATTAAAGCCAATTTCATACAATGTTGAAGCGGATGCATACGATGCAATATGTCCACCCAATTCTGGCGCATACTTCCCTGCACGTAATACCATTGCCACAGCATTCCAACGAATCAAAGCAGCCAATCGCTTCAACATCCCTTCATCAGGCGGCAACAATTTTTCATCGGCAGTATTGATAGTATTTCGATAAGGGGTATGAATTAAAGCCCCTAGATAAAGCCCCTCTTGATTCGCCTTCTTAATCAACGACTCTAATATATAGCGAGCTCTATCCTTCCCATCTGAAGCAATAATGGATTGTAATGCTTCAATCCACTCAGTGGTTTCAGAAGGATCAAGATCAACAAGATGGTTGTCTAATGGGATCTTATCTGATGATGTCATGATGTTGTTCCTCAATAATAATAGCTACCGGCAAACCGGGGGAACATGCAATTGTTGATGGTTCTGACCGCCACATGACTGTGTACAGACTTGATAATCAGCGGCACAATTACAAGTTATTTTGCGGCATTGTAGTGGATCTAGGTAAGAATTCAACCGACGCACGATAATTTCTCCCTTAATCGATTGTTCCTGAACATAATGCTGATATCTTGTCGTCATCTGTTGATGAGCTATTTGTTTACAACGGAGACAATCATGTCTAAATTGATCATGGCAGGATTTTAAACGTGACTGGCAGGTTTTATGACAAGTATGGTATTGCGTGAATTTTAAATACGATGCTGACTGGCAACTCATGAGCATCAACGACAAAATAAACGTCGCTACCCCGCTAAAAAACGAGGTCACAGACATCGAATCGGAAATAATCACCAGGCAACCAACGTAAAAATAGCAATGACAACCAAATATGCAATGGCTGCATGCTCAATTAAACCTTCAGCCTGGGGTAAATCAATCACCTCATCAGGATTTGACCGTAGCGCAAGATATGCACCTTCCGTTAAGAGTTTTGCATTATGTTTTGGCGCCCAAAAGAAATGTTTGAGTAAATACTGAAAGCCTTTCTGAAAATTACCGACAATTAAATAAAAGACAACGGCGAGGCGCGCAGGAATCCAATCCAAATAACCAGTCAGTAACTTGGCCTCACTAGCGGTAGGTTTATCCAGTTGACATAAGCTAACCATGCGATAAATGATCAAAGCTAAAGGGCCTAAGGTAACATACCAAAACATGACCCCAAATAATTGATTATTGACGCTAGCAAAATAATGCTTAACACTTTCGTCATCATGCTGAGCGGCTTTCTTTTGCGATATAGATAAAGGATAAAATGAATTATTAGGTCCTAAACAATAGTAAAAGACAAACAATTGAATGATAAAAAGGAATAGACCATATACAACAGACTTAAAGGCTAGCAATAATAGCCCTGTCAGTAACAAAACAGGTAGTATAACAAGCCCCATCTGTAACCAAGGATTTTGGAATATATTATTTCTAGGTAGTAAACCAATTAATTTATCACGATAAGCATTAAACCAACAAAACCGAGACAACCCAATCTTGTGCGTTAGATAACGCTCACTCAGCAAACATAAGACAATAACTAATAATTTCATGCTCAATCCTTACGCATACTCTCAGTTAAAGCAATCGGTGTTGGATAACGCAACACCACCAAATAAGATGACACAATAAACGTCAGTATCGTTGTCGCCTGAATTAAATTTGCAGCAGGCTCTGATAATAGTTTAGTCTTTGATGCGATAGTTGCAACTAACAACGAAAATTCACTAGCCTGACCAAGTCGAAGCCCAACTTCTTTTGCCACTGAATATTTTTCACCTGATCGAATTAATAAAATACGGAATAACAACGGCTTAATGACTAAAATAAGAGAGGCTAAAATAAGTGCAGGAATTAATACTTGCGCCATAAATCCAAAATTGAAAGTTGCGCCAATTGAAACAAAAAACATGACCAGAAAAAAATCTCTTAAGGGTTTAAGACTTTCCGCAATATAAAGCGAGATAGGACTCGAAGCGAGAACAACACCGGCTAAAAACGCACCAACATCCTCAGACAAGCCTAGTTTTTCTGAGATAAAAGAAAGCGTCAAACACCAAGCAATCGATAACAAAAACACATATTCTTGTGTTCTATCAAAGCGAGCCAATAATGGCAACAAAATATACCGCTCTGCACCAAAAGCAAGGATGGTTAACGCAGGTAATGCAACCAAAACCATCAATAAATCATCAAAAGACAATCCCGAAGCTTCTTGAGCACTATTAATAACAATCAATACGATGATAGCAATCACATCTTGCATCAGCAGAACACTAATCATGACCTCACCTGTATGCTGATGATGAAGTATCGTTGTCGGCAATAATTTTAATCCGATGATCGTGCTGGAAAACATCATTGCAGCGCCCAAAATCCAGGATTCAGTATTTGTTAATCCAAACCATCGACCAATGAAATAAGCAATCACTGCAAATAAAACCGAGCTAACCACAGCGATCAGGGTGACCTTTCCTAGCATATGAACGAGATTTTGTGGCTGGAGATGTAAACCTAAAAGAAACAACAAAAAGACTATACCGATATCCCCGACCTGCTGCACCGTCGCAACATTAGTAACCAGCTTAAGGCCCCACGGACCTAAAACCGCACCAAGTAAAATATAGGCGACTAACAATGATTGCTTTGTGAAAAGCACCACCGTTGAAAACAATGCCGCACCAGCGAATATCAAAAAAATCGTATAAAAAACGGTACCATCATGCATAAAATTCGTACTCAAGCATTGCTATTAAATTATAAATAGTAAACAGCGCCTATTTTAGCTATATAGAATACAACATACTCGACGCGATTCCCAAGAACTATTATTTCTTTACAACACGAGTTTCCTGAATCATCTACATTTTTATTTGCCAAAATATGCGAATAACTGGTAAAATTTTGAGCTTGTCAAGATAAACTAACTTTAAAGGTTGATTATTGGCGGTAACGTTGACAAAATGCACTACCTAAAACATAAAGTATTTTTATAAACCTGGAGTTAATCTCATCATGCCCCATGGACCCACTAAAATGAAATATCTCGACCCAAGCAAGTCTTTTGTGCCTTGGCTTATTTGGGGTCTTGGCTGCGTGTTTTACTTTTATGAGTGTTTACTATCAGTATCACCAGGTGTCATGAGCAATGAGCTCATGCGTGATTTTTCAATCACCAGTCAAACACTTGGCATTTTATCTAGTGTCTATTTCTATTCCTATGCAGCCATGCAAATTCCTGGCGGTGTCTTAATGGACCGCTTTGGTCCTCATCGATTGCTTACGCTAGCAACATTTATCTGCGCTATCTGTACCATCGCTTTTGGCATGACCGACAACTTCTATACGGCTTGTGTTGCTCGTTTTATGATAGGTATTGGTTCTTCATTTGCCGCAGTCGGTACCATGAAGCTTGCTGCAAATTGGTTTGCACCTCAGCGTTTTGCGCTATTAACAGGTCTAATGGTTACCCTGGGTATGCTAGGTGCTATCGGTGGCGAGGCGCCACTGGCCTTATTAATCGATAACTTTGGTTGGCGCGAAAGTATGGAAATCATGGGCGCACTAGGTATCGGCATCGCGTTCCTGATTTTATTGATTGCGAAGGACTCCCCTCATCACATGCATGCGCAACAGCAGGACCATCATCTAGAAGATCCCCTTGTTAAAAGCCTTCTAGCCTTGGTTAAAAATAAACAACTCTGGCTCGTTGCGACTTATGGCGGTCTCATGTATATGGCTACCCCTGTATTTTGCGGCTTGTGGGGTGTACCTTTTCTAATGTTCAAAATGCACTTATCAAAAGCCGTCGCTGCTAATTATATTTCACTGGTTTTCATCGGATGGGCAATTGCCAGTCCACTATGGGGTATATTTTCAAACAAACAGGGCAAGCGTAAGCCCTCCATGATGATTGGTGCCATTGGTTCCCTTGCGACGAGTATTTTATTTATATTCGCACCACTCAAAAGCGGCTTGCTATTACAAACCCTATTATTTGCCTTTGGCGTGTTTTCGTCTGGATTTTTACCGGCTTTTGCGGTCGCTAAAGAATTATGCAATAAACGCTATGTTGCAACGGGCTTAAGTTTTATGAATATGATGAACATGGTATGGATCGCAATGGCACAGCCGCTTATTGGCTACGTTCTCGATTGCTTGTGGCAAGGCGAGTTGGTCGATCATGTACGTGTCTATCCATTAGAAGCTTACTATGTTGCCCTTTCAATTTTACCCTTAGGAATTTTAATTTCCCTGTTTGTTTTACCCTTTATCAAAGAAACTTATTGTCAAAGTGTCGATGATGAATAAAATGGCTGATGTAATGATTAAAAAGAAATTATTTATTAAAACCAATGGTTGCCAAATGAATGAATATGATTCATCCAAAATGGCTGAAGTGTTATTCCATGCGTATGGGCTCGAAAAAACCGACACCCTTGAAGGCGCGGATGTCATACTCCTCAATACTTGCTCTATTCGTGAGAAAGCACAAGAAAAGGTATTTTCCCAATTAGGCCAATGGCGTGAATATAAAGCAAAGAACCCTCACGTGATTATTGGGGTCGGCGGATGCGTCGCGAGCCAAGAAGGTGACTCCATTCTCAAGCGAGCCCCCTATGTCGATATCGTGTTTGGTCCTCAAACATTGCATCGCCTACCTGAGCTCATTAAAGCTCGATTGGAAACCAAAAAATCAGTTGTTGATATCCAATTTCCAGAAATTGAAAAATTTGACCATCTCCCCCCACCCCGTGCTGAGGGGCCTGTTGCTTTTGTGTCCATTATGGAAGGTTGCAGTAAATATTGTAGCTATTGTGTTGTACCTTATACCCGTGGCGAAGAGCTCAGTCGCCCGTTCGACGATGTACTCGCTGAGTGTTATCAATTAGCCCAACAAGGCGTCAGGGAAATTAATTTATTAGGACAAAATGTCAATGATTACCGTGGACTGATGGAAAATGGTGAAATTGCCGATTTAGCTTTATTGATCCAATATCTTGCGGCCATCGAAGAAATTGGCCGAATTCGCTTTACAACTTCACACCCACTCGCGTTCTCAGACAACCTGATTAATGCCTTCGCTGAAGTTCCCAAGCTGGCGAATCATCTACATTTACCAGTCCAAAGTGGATCGGATCGAATTTTAGCAGGTATGAAACGTGGCTATACCGCGATTGAATATAAATCTAAAATTCGTAAACTCAAAAAAGTAAGACCTGATATTAGACTTTCTACCGATATCATTGTTGGATTTCCTGGTGAGACAGATGATGATTTCCAAGCAACAATGGATCTAGTCCATGACATGGGCTTTGATACTTCATTTAGCTTTATTTATAGCCCCCGCCCAGGAACACCGGCTGCTAATTTACCTGACGAAACGCCCATGGATGTTAAAAAACAACGCCTACAAATATTACAAAATCGTTTACTAACCAATGCAGGACGCTACAGTGAGGCAATGATAGGTACGACCCAGCGAGTATTAATTACCGGAACATCAAAAAAAGGTAAAAATCAGCTTGCTGCGCGCACCGAATGTAATCGCGTCGTTAATTTTGACGGTGATGCTCAATTAATTGGTCGATTTGTTGATGTCGCCATCCATGAAGCCCTACCAAACTCCTTAAGAGGACGTTTGATTGGACTGAGTGAATAATATCTCAAGCGAGTCCTATGATTTTACAAATACCGCTTGAGCTTGTCGATCATCGTATCGATGTTCTTCTGGCAAAATCTTTTCCAGCCTATTCACGTGGTCAATTAACCACTTGGTTAAAGGCTGGACTCATTACCCTGAACGGTCAGGTGGCGAAGCCAAAAGACAAAGTGAAGCTCACCGATAGTATTGAGTATCCTGAACATTGGCCCACCACGATGTTATCCAATCAAAACGATCTGGCTGAATCAATCCCCCTGTCAGTGGTTTATGAAGATAACGACTTAATGATTATTAATAAACCAGCCGGATTGGTCGTCCATCCCGGGGCCGGTAATCAAACACATACACTGGTTAATGCCTTATTACATCATGCACCCAACTTAAAAGATCTACCTCGCGCGGGTATTGTGCATCGACTGGACAAAGAAACGACCGGCCTGTTAATCATTGGTAAAACATTAACCGCCTACACGGACTTGGTCAGACAGATGCAAGCGCGTGAGATTAAACGCCAGTATCTAGCCTTGGTTCAAGGCTCTATTATTTCAGGGGGGACCATTGATACCGCTTATGGACGCCATCCACATAATCGCCTAAAAATGACTGTTTCGGTTGGTGGGCGACAGGCGGTCACTCATTATCGTGTCAATCGCACATATGAAGGATATTTTACGTTAATTGATGTGAACCTTGAAACAGGTCGCACGCATCAAATTCGCGTCCATATGGCGCATATCAACCATCCCGTTTTAGGTGATCCACTCTACGGTAAGCGCCCTAAACTACCCGCTGATTTTCCGAGTGAAGCACAGGCGTCATTACTGGGGCTGCATAGACAAGCACTACATGCAGCCATGTTAAGCTTCACTCATCCTGTGACACAGACGACCTTGACATTTCAAGCGCCATTACCGGATGATTTTCAATCCGTACTCAATTATTTGGATGAATATTTTGGATCTGCTTCTTGCTAACTGGCCTGCACCTAAAACAATTAAAGCACTAACAACATGCAGGCAACCCGGCCATAGTCTTCCGCCTTATGATCAGCTTAACTTAGGGCTGCACGTTGGCGATGTCGAAGAGCATGTACTCGCCAATCGTGCACTCCTACAGCAAGAACTATCCTTGCCCAATCAGCCAGAATGGCTTAATCAAACACATTCCACCCGCTGTATTGCTATTGATGATGAGTCGTCACGAGATGGTGATGCCGCTTTCACACAGGATCCCGAGCGTGTTTTAGCGATTATGACGGCAGATTGTGTCCCTATTCTTATTTGTGATCGAGAAGGTCGAGAAATTGCCGCAATCCATGCTGGATGGCGCGGATTATTAAATGGTGTCATTGAAAACACCATTCAGCAGCTAAAATCCTCCCCCAGTGAGCTGATGGCATGGATTGGACCGTGCATTTGCGCAACATGTTATGAAGTGGGTGATGAAGTTCGTGAAAAATTTATTGAAAATACCCCCTTAGCAATGAAGGCGTTTGTGCCATCCCCAAAGGATGCCGGGCCAAGGTCCAGCCTACACGATGCACGTATTTCAGATACTCACCCAACAAACCAAGCTAAATGGCTAGCCAATCTACCGCGTTTAGCCGAAGACAGGCTTCGATTGAACCAAATCAATGCGGTATATCAGTCCAACATTTGTACTTTTGAACAAAAAGATAGGTTTTACTCCTATCGTCGAAGCGCGCAAACCGGTAGAATAGTATCATTAATTTGGTTTGTGTAATCTCTAGGAATCAACATGCAAATTAAAAAGACCTTTATTTTTCTACTCAGCTCAATCCTGCTTATTTGTATCATGTCAACGAATACATTGGCTGATGACAATAAAACCATGCCATCGCTTGCGCCGGTATTAAAGGGAGCTATGCCTGCGATTGTCAATATCGCCGTTCAAGGGGTTATTCTTGCACCCGAGCAGCTTAATGATGATGGCGAAGAAATTCACCCATCGCTACCGCTCAAACCCAAAAAATTTCAAAGTATTGGTTCTGGCGTCATTTTAGATCCTAAAGAGGGATTTATTGTGACGAATGATCATGTGATTCGTAACGCCAAACTCATCACAGTCACATTAAACGATGGCAGACGCTTAAAAGCCAAACTCGTTGGCAGTGACAGTGAAACCGATATAGCTTTACTTCATGTCGATGCTAAAAACCTCAAAAGCCTACCCATTGGTGACTCCGATAAAGCAGAGGTCGGTGACTTTGTCGTGGCGATTGGTAACCCCTTCGGCTTAAATAGCTTTGGTAATAGTCAATCAGCAACTTTTGGTATTATTAGCGCACTGAAGCGCAGTGATTTAAATATCGAAGGCATTGAGAACTTTATTCAAACCGATGCGGCCATTAATCCAGGTAACTCAGGCGGTGCATTGGTCAATACCAAAGGCGAATTAATCGGTATTAACACGGCTATTTTGTCGCCGTTTTCTGCGGGCGGCAACATAGGTATTGGTTTTGCCATTCCGATTAACATGGTCAAAGATATTATGCCTCAACTCATCAAATATGGCTCCGTACACCGCGGATTGATGGGTATCTTTGTCCAACATTTAACACCTGAGTTAGCTCAAGCCATGGGATATGCTGAAGATTTTCAAGGAGCATTAGTCACCCAAGTTAATCCACAATCTCCAGCAGAGCATGCTGGTCTGAAAGCAGGCGATGTCATCACACAAATCAATTCAACAACGATTACAGAAGGCGCTCAAGTTAGGACCACCATTAGTTTATTACGTGTTGGAAGTACTGCTCGAATTACGGTTCTACGCGATGGCAAGAAAATCACCCTTAACGCGATTGTGACAGATGTCAAAAAACATGAGCAGAAGCTGCAAGCGAGCAATCCTTTTCTGTATGGTTTAGCATTAAAAAACTTTGAACAAGACTCGCCGTTACATGGTCACATTATTGGGGTTCAAGTCGTTGGTGCCTCTGAAAACAGCGCGGGTTGGCGTGCAGGATTAAGACCTGGCGATGTCATTGTCAGCGCTAATAAACAACCGACACGAAACATGGAAGCTTTACAAACGATTGCTGCCCAAAACAAAAAGCAATTGTTACTCCAAGTTTTAAGAGAGTCTGGCGCATTATATATACTGGTTATTTAGGAGACCACATGCGAATCAGCTCCTTGATTTGGCGAACTATTGTCACCATGCGCTGTTTTTTTTATGGGCTCTTACTCCCCTTATCTTTTGCGCCATTTCATTTGCCGGGATTTGCGATTATATCTTTGGCTTTGTTTTACTATGAGTTGAATAAACCTCAAAAGGATTCACGATTGCGAATCCTTTTTTGGCATGGTATGGCTTATGGTTTAGGCTTTTTTGGTGTAGGTGCTTCTTGGGTTTATGTCAGTATTCATATTTATGGCCATTTTAACGTCATTATAGCGGGGCTAATTACCCTCCTATTTATCGTTTATTTGTCGGTATTTCCTGCCCTCATGGCAATATTCTATGCTTATCTTCGTATACGCCCTTATTCCTTCATCTCTCTTGTTGCTTTTCCAGCGCTGTGGACATTAAGTGAGTTATTACGCTCTACAGTTTTTACAGGGTTCCCATGGTTATTAGTTGGATTTGGACAGTTTGATTCACCTATCCAATCACTTTTGCCCATTATTGGCGTCTATGGCGTTACCTTTATCACGGCGTTAGCCTCCACCTTACTCGCATTATGTCTCAAAGAGTCCCAGCTAAAAAGAATCCCCTCACTCGGTGGATTATTGTTTCTGATTCTCAGTCCGGGGCTTATTCACCTCAGTGATGATATTAAACCTCAAGCCAAACCCATCCAAGTTGGCATCATTCAAGCTAATTTATCGATGCGCGATAAGTGGGACGAGCAGTTGTTTTGGCAGATCCTGGACGATTATCAAAAACAAATTCATACCTTACTTGGTACGGAGCTCATTGTATTACCCGAATCAGCCATCCCTGTGTCAGCATCCTATATTAGTGATATTTTAAGACAAATCAGTCAAGAGGCAAAAAAGGCCGGTAGTAGTATCTTATTGGGGATTCCTAAACCAACCGAGTCGGATGAATCCAATTATTATAATGCGTTGATGGCATTAGGTCATGGCGAAGGCACTTATTTAAAACAACATCTAGTGCCTTTTGGAGAATATATTCCGAAGCCATTCCAAGGTATTAATCGTATGTTAAAACTTCCGGAATTAAATTTACATTCGGGCACTAAAAATCAAGCGCTCATCACGGTTCAAAATAAACCAATTGCAACACTCATTTGTTATGAGCTCGCTTATGGTAATTTACTACGTCAACAATTACCTTCTGCAGAGTTAATTGTTTCAATCAGTGATGATGGATGGTTTGGTCACTCTCTGGCAATGGCTCAACATCAACAAATTGCCCAAGTTCGATCGTTACAAACAGCACGATACCAACTCATGGCGAACAATGATGGTTTATCCTCTATTATCGATGCATCGGGACATCTCGTTGATTTTCTTCCGCCTTTTAGTGCTGGTCTTTTAAGAGGAACTGTTACGCCCATGACCCAATTGACCCCTTGGGTTATCTGGGGCGATGCACCGATATTATTTGGTGTTGGACTTATTGCGCTTATCTGTCTTACACTGCGACTTCGATGTCGAATAGCAAAAAATGAACCCCTTGCTGTCTAAACTAAGAGACGCTATCCTTACGAGCCCATTTGAGAATAAAACATGATGATGGAAACACAATACAATCCACAAGTAATCGAAGAGCAAGCTCAGCAAACATGGCATAAAAAGCAATGCTTTAGTGTGACTGAGGATCTAAACAAAGAGAAGTTTTACTGTTTGTCTATGTTCCCTTATCCAAGTGGGACGCTACACATGGGACACGTCCGGAATTACACGCTTGGCGATGTAATTGCCCGATATCATCGCGCCCTGGGTAAAAATGTTTTACAACCTATCGGTTGGGATGCATTCGGCTTACCTGCTGAAAATGCGGCTATCAAGCATGGGATTCCGCCGGCAACCTGGACTAAAGACAATATAGCCTCAATGAAGGCTCAGTTTTTACGTTTGGGTAATGCGTATGATTGGAAGCGTGAAATCACGACCTGTGATCCAGCATATTACCGTTGGGAACAGTGGTTTTTTATTAAGCTCTACGAAAAAGGTTTAGTATACAAAAAAAATGCCATTGTAAATTGGGATCCTGTTGACCAGACCGTACTGGCTAATGAGCAAGTTGTAGACGGCCGAGGTTGGCGTTCAGGTGCCCTGGTAGAGCGTCGTGAAATATCACAATGGTTTATCAAAATAACCGCCTATGCTGATGAGTTACTTGAACACTTAGATACGCTTGATCAATGGCCCTCACAAGTCAAACAAATGCAACGCAATTGGATTGGACGTTCTGAAGGATGCGAAATCGAATTCAAAGTTCATGCCCACCGTAAAAAACTTAAAATCTATACTACTCGCCCAGATACATTAATGGGCGTCACTTATCTGGCTATTGCGCCTGAGCACCCTCTTGCTAAAGAAATTGCGCAAGATAATCCTGACGTAAAAACCTTTATTGAAAGTTGTCAAGGAACCCGCATGGCAGAAGCCGATCTGGCGACGATGGAAAAACGAGGTATCGCAACACCCCTCATGGCTATACACCCGATTACCGGCGATGATATTCCGATATGGGTTGCGAACTTTGTATTAATGCAATATGGTTCCGGGGCTGTCATGTCAGTTCCTGCGCATGATCAACGTGACTTTGAATTTGCTCAGAAATATCATCTCCCGTTAAAGCAGGTGATTCAACCCATTGCCGAACAAACACATGACTTCTCTCAATCAGCTTTTACCAGCACCGAAGGTTCGCTTGTTCACTCTGGAGAGTTTGATGGTTTAACTTCGGAAGAAGCAAGTAAAGCTATTTCAAATTATTTAGTGCATCATAAATCTGGCAAAATCACCATCAATTATCGACTCAGGGATTGGGGTGTATCACGTCAACGCTACTGGGGGACCCCTATTCCCATGATCATTTGTGATCAATGTGGAATTGTGCCTGTTCCAGAAGATCAATTACCCGTTGAATTACCAGAAAATATCCAACTGACTGGTGAAGGAACTGCGTTAGCGCAATGTCATGAGTTCCTGCACACGCATTGTCCTAAGTGCGGTCAAGAAGCAGTTCGAGAAACAGACACGCTAGACACATTCGTTGAATCCTCCTGGTACTATGCGCGCTTTGCTTGTAAAGGCCAAGAAAATGCCATGTTAGACGATCGTGCTAAATATTGGACGCCGGTTGATCAATATATTGGCGGTATCGAACATGCGGTGATGCATCTTCTCTATGCGCGATTTTTTCATAAATTAATGCGTGATGAGGGTTTAGTTAATTCTGATGAACCTTTTAAAGCACTATTAACACAAGGCATGGTCCTAAAAGATGGACATAAAATGTCTAAATCATTAGGCAATATCGTTGATCCAAATCATTTAATTAACACCTATGGTGCAGATACCGCACGATTATTTACGATGTTTGCAGCGCCACCTGAACAATCACTTGAGTGGTCAGATAGCGGTGTTGAAGGCGCTTCTCGATTTTTAAAACGTGTATGGGCATTAGCTCACGCTCATCATGGGCTGCTCAATAAAATCAATGATGCCTTGCTGAGTGGACATGGACGACCAAACTGGTCGGAGTGTGAGGCTCGCCTTAAAAAATCACGCTTAGTAATTCATCAAATTTTGTCTCAGGCCAATACCGATTATGAGCGTAATCAATTTAATACCGTTGTTTCGGGTTGCATGAAGCTCTTCAATGAGCTATCAACCTACGCGGTTCAAACTGAGGCAGATGAATACCTTATACAAGAAGGGTTTAGCATTTTATTACGATTACTGGCGCCGATTACGCCACATATTACACATCATTTGTGGATAGCCTTAGGTTTTGAAAAACTGATTATTGATGTTTCATGGCCAAAGGTAGATAAAGGCGCCTTAAAATCAGATGAATTAAATTTTGTGATTCAAGTCAATGGCAAATTAAAAGGCGAATTTTCTGCTGCTAGCGATTTGAGTGAAGATGCCTTAATTGAATTAGCGACTGAATATGTTGGTAGTCATTTACAAGGGAAGCCCATTAAAAAATCTATTGTGGTCATGCATCGTCAACTGATTAATTTGGTCATCTAAACCATGCTACAGCTCAATCTGCATCGTCGTATATTCCAATTTTTGAGAGGGGTGAAATTTAACACCCCAGTACGTCAATGCTGTGGATATATTATTCTTCTTTGTCTATCAGGATGTGGTTTTCATTTACGTGGTTTAGCTGATGTGCCGCGCTGGCTAAATCATATTGCTATTATAGTTCAAACTGAAAACCGGCATTTAGAGCCATTATTAACTGAGCAGTTACAAGCTTATAAAATAATTGTCACGCCTGCTTATGCCAAGCCAGCATATCGCCTCGTCATAGAAAAAGACTCTCTGCAAAAGCAAATGACTAATGTCAGTGCGAGCCAAACACCGCGGCAATATTTATTGCTTTATTCTGTACAGTTTACATTGATTAGCTCTGGTGGCGTCACAATAATTCCAAGTACTCATATTATCATTACGCGCCAATTCACCTTAAATAATGATCGAATATTAGGCTCTAACTATGAAGAGATGACATTTAAGCGTGAAATGGAACGTGAAGCAGCGGCGCAAATTATCAGTCGATTAGGTACTGCTAAAGAAATAACCCTACCGAAAAAATCATCTCAGGTGTCTCATGCTGATTAAGCAAAATGGATTTCAAATCACTTTGCCACAACAGCTGCCTTCACTATTTGTTATCAATAGCCAAGAGATTTTTCTTGTCGAACAGTTTAAGCAGCTATTTAAACAGAAATGGTTATTGCAAAAAACAAATGCACCCCCTTTCGGGCCGCGGGACGTCGAGGAAGTAGTCGACTTTAATCGAATGGATGTGATACAACCCACAGATTGGCAACAATTAAGCGCCTACTTTGGTCATTATTCATTGCTAACCTCATTAACTGTGTTGGATGTGAATTATGATAAAAAATCATTCGATGCCGAAGGAAAGCGTTTTTGTCGTGAATATATCGAACGCGGTGATCCTGATACCCTCTTATTGCTTTATTGTCCGCAATTAAATGCGAGTGCACTCAAGTTCCTATCCGATGACCAACGTGCAGCAGTATGTACCGTCAAGATGCCAGCAGAAGGCCTCATTCTTCGTTGGATTCAAGAGCAATTATTACAACATTTTAATAGCGGCACCTTCAATCAATCTATCCCAAAACTAATATACCAATATACCCAGGGTAATCTGCTTGCCTGCTATCAGGTTATACAAAAAATAATGATCGCAGAAGACAGAGCAACCCCCCTTTCTGAATCAATCGTTCAGGAGCATTTACAAAATGCGTGTCAATATCAACTATATGACTTAAGTGATGCTTGTTTATCGGGGGATGCATCCAAGGCATTATTAATTTTTCGTTATGCCATTGAGCATCATTTTGAACCCGTTTTGTTACTCTGGGTTCTTGCTCAAGAAGTACGTCTGCTGATTCAATTACATGATCTTCAGTCTGGTGCAACCCGCTTATCTTTTCAGGCTGCTGCGAACCAACTTAAAATATGGTCTAGTCGTACGTACCTTTATCAAGGTGCACTGAAACGACTAATACCTCAAACCTTAAATGCATTATTATCCCAGTGTTACGAAATTGATACGAACATTAAAACATCACAGAATAATCAGCTTGTTCAGCAATTTGAGTTGATTATTTTATCGTTGTGTATTGGCAAGGATATGAACCCTCTTGAATAATCTAATTCTTTTTGGCGGTACGTATGATCCCATCCACTTAGGACACATGAATACTGCTATTGCCATCCAAAAACAGCTTCATTTTGACCGTTTTATTTTCTTACCGTGTAAAATACCAGTGCTTAATAAAGGCATTCCTCATGCTTCAACGCGTGATCGCCTCAGCATGATTGAATTAGCTTTACACAATCAACAAGCCGCTTACCATTTTGAAATTGATCCGCGAGAAATCACCCGCGATGCGCCCTCTTATACAGTACTTACCTTGCGAGAATATCGGTCTGAATATGGTATGAACTTGCCCATTACCTTGCTGATGGGGATAGATACCTTCAGCCAACTACCAGAATGGTTCGAATGGGAGCAATTAACCCAACTGGCGAATTTATTAGTAATTGATCGTCCTGGTATTAATCAACCAATCATCTCTGATTGTTTAAATACTCTGCTTGAGGCTCATGAATGCACCCACGGAAGAGCATTATTAACAACATCACATGGGTTGATTGTCCGGATGAATGCGGGGAATTATGATATATCTTCAACACAAGTCCGCCAATCTTTGTACCAAAAGGATAATCTATCAACCCAATTATTAGATCCAGCGATCAATCAATATATTCAACAGCACCACCTCTATAGCAACAAATAACATCTGAATTATTCACGCTAAAACCCTGTTAGACAGTTAGGTAAAATAGTTATTCAAGCTTTCCCCGCGCTCATCCACAACATTATCCACAGAAACTGTGGATAAAATGTCGGTGTCGCGTAATGTTTAGCGTTAATTTTATCCAATGAACCAACGAAACCACATCATCCCGAGCCTGCGAAGGATCTCCTGAATCAAGCACTGGCCTTTGTCATCACGAGACCCTTCGTTACGCTCTGGATGACAGCTAATGCATCATTATTAGCATCATTTGCTGCAATATAACTCATTTTATCAACTTTAGGACGGACTTCGCCCATAAGGTTCCTCACAAGCTGGCGTAAATTAAATCCAAATACCGAAGCATAACCTGCCGCGAGTGTGGTTTGGTCAGATTTCATACGGCTTCGCCCCATTTGACCGCCATGTTTGGTGTGTCCGATTAACGGCTCAATACCTGCACGCCGGTCATGAAGTAATTGACGAATCGGTCCTGGTGTTTTTTCTTTTGGCGCATCTAAAGTCCGAACTGGACGCGGCAACTGAATCGCCTGAATACCCGTTTTTTCCAATTGACGCTCATTATCATAGGAATAGTACCCTTTATCGGTGGCGATGGATTCAATCTGTCCTTTGCCAAATAAGCTCTCATGTAATCTCACCATGGCAGGCAATGATTGCGCGTCCGGCATGTGTAATGAAGTACATTCACCAACAAACAGAAAATTATTGCCGATTCGTCCTAATTGATACGCGCGGCCAAACTGTAAGCCTTTATTGAGCTTGCCTTTATTAAAGCAAGCAGCCTGATAAGCATGAAGCGAATTGATTGCCGTATTCGTTAGCCCCTCAAAAAGATACCCATGAATTTGCTCAAGAAGCTCACACCCTCGCCATTGCAACTTCTCCATGGCTCGGCGAATCGCCCAATGTTTTCCTGCTCGGACTTTATTGTTCAGCTGGCTCAGGCTATTTAGGATTGGTAATGATTGTTCGTAGGTTTCACACCATAATCGTTTCAGTACTGACTTTAATAAATCATCTGGTTCGCCCTTGCGTTTCAAATTAAAGTAATACAAGGCGATTTGTTTTAAATGGCTCAGCCCAACACTGAATCGTTTTTCTCCAGCATGGCACAGTTGATTAAGCCCTTTACCAACCCGAGAAGCAAGTATCGCGACTTTAATCAACAAATTTGCGATGGCGGGAAACGCAATATTCGCCTCTTGGATTGTTGAGTCGATGTCAAGCTCTGCCGGATTCGCATAACCTAAATTAACCGCTTGTTGGGACATCAAGTTGGCGAGCCTGCGTTGTGTTTCTGCTGTTAGGCGTGAACGAAAAACCTCAATTTTGGTATGGTCTGGCGCATGCCAGGTACTGACTAACCCATAACCACAGAATATTCGGAAAGCAGCATTGTCTCGCACCTGCTGCTCAGCAGCTCGGTCCGTCAAATTAAACATCTGTTGTAAAATATAAACGCCTAAGTGAATGCGAACTCGCAGCGGCCTGCCCATCCACCAACGTTTCTTATCGGTGCGTTGCAGGTCTGGGAGTATTGCATCAAGCATCTCATCCCAAGGCAAGTTTCGTGCTAATTTTAAGAGCCGGTGGTTCGAGTCTACTTTTATCACCACCTCGCAACCATTGACTTCGTTTGTAAATCCATCTACATCCAAGCTCATTCTTTACTTATACCCTGTTGTTTGCGTTATTTATCGTATTGTTTTTTGCTTAAAAGTCAATTTGGAGCATCCTCCGCTAAAATAGGCCAGATTCCACCACCATGCGGAGAGATGCTTAATCAACATTCGTTTGCGTAGTCGGTACGTTTTGTAATGTTTCATGATGCCAAGATAGGAATTCATGCTGCACAGAAACATAGCTTGTTCTTCGCGCGTTGGTTTATTTTTTAAAACCAAGGCATTATGTTCCATAATGGCATCATATAAATTTGCTCTAATCCTCTTGCCTGCCATGATGTGATGAGGCTTGATAGTCACCCCTAAAAAATTCACGCCCTTACTGTAATGCTGTAAATGTATTTTTCGTGGGTGAACTGTCAAATGAAGATTGGATTTCAAAAAATCAGCTATTTTTGAAGTTAGTGCCTTTAAATATTCAACGTCCTGGTGCACCAACACAAAGTCATCAACATAACGACCATAGTAGCGGACACCAAGCCCATGTTTTATAAAATGGTCGAAATCATTCATATAGAAGTTGGCAAATATTTGACTGGTCAAATTTCCAATTGGAAGACCACAGTCTGGCGCTGAATAAAAAAGACTTTTATCTCGCGGCAAATCTTGCCAATTACGTTGACTGCCTTTGATGTGGCAGTTTTTAGTGGGATTATTAAATATGATTTTTTGACAAAGACTCAACAAAAAATCTTTATCAGCGAAGCAATATTGGTCAATAATGAATGATTGCAGCTGTGCCCATAAAACACGTTTATCAATCGCCATGAAAAACCCTTGGATGTCTAGCTTAAGAACATAACAGTCTTGTGTGTAATTGCTTGAACATTGCCGGATAAACCGGTCAAGGCGCTTGATGCCGAAATGGGTTCCTCGTTCTTGTCGGCAAGCGTAGCTGTCATAAATAAAGGTCTTTTCAAATAGAGGATTAAGCTTATTGATTATCAAGTGATGCACCACGCGGTCGCGGAAGTCTGCCGCAAAGATTTCTCGCTTGACTGGTTTGTTGACAATAAAAGCGATTGAACGCCCTGGTTGGTACATGCCATGATTGATGTCATTACAAAGTGCGATTAGATTGCTTTCATAATCGACTTCAAATGCAATGGCATTCATCGTGTTGCGCTTGTTTTTACGACAACCTTCGTAAGCCTCAAATAATTCGCTTAACTCAATCATGATGACTCAAATAAAAAAACACGGGCAACGGATGCTGCCCGCGCTGTACTGCTATTTTAGTTTTATTTTCAAATCCCGAACACAACGAACCCCATTCTGATTGTTCTTATTGTCGTTGTTCTGACTGCTATCGCCAACACCGTTGAAGTTCTGGTTCCACGCGTTGTTCTGTGGATTGCCCGAGTTCTCGGTAGAACTCCAATAGTTGACCGCAATTCACTGGCGTTTTAATCAAAACAAGGATTCTTGTCTGATGTAATTAAACTACTCAAAAAAAAGCAGTCCCAGTACGCTTTAAAAATAAAACCTGCTCGCTCTCAAACGCCTTAACGCTTGAGATTCTGGCTTTACCGATTTGCATTTCGCCAACCGATAACTTGCTTGCTAATGCGCTCCACAAGCCCGCTTAATACTGCTTGTTTCTTCATTGGCAATAATTTCATATCAACACATAAACGGATTTCTAATTTCAGCAACTCAAGCTCATCTAAAAAAACCTCCAAATGGGCAACTTTGCTGGTTGTTTTATTGGCACGATAAAGGTTACGTATCAGTCGCAACGCATCCCGCTTCATGTCTTGGCCTAATGTGTATTTATACTCTTTATCAAATTCCTTAGTGTATTCAAACACCTTAAGAATCAGCGTGTAACTATCTCGATACACAGGTAATTCCGTGTACAGCGCCATCTATATAACCCTAAAAAATTAAAAAACAGCGCGCTGAAAAACGCGCGCTAAAATCGATAAATAGACTAATAGGTAAAAGCCCGAACACAACGAACCCCAGCCTGATACTGCTTACTGGCGTTGAACTGACTGCTATCGCCAACAACGTAGAAGGCCTGGACCCACGCGTAGCTCTGAGGAAGGCCCGAGCTCTCGGTAGAACTCCAATAGGGGACCGTCGTACTTAAATTAGAAAGAAATCCAAAATTATAAAGGTTGGTTTCAACATTAGCGGTGTTTGTGCATCCCGCATTGGTACCACCTGGTGGGTTACTATAAGTCCCTAACTGGCAAATAGCAGGAAGATACCAAGTGCCTTCCGCGAAAGAGCCGCCGCTACTGTCAGAGGTGATTTGGTAGCATAAGCCAGCCGCGTAGTAATTTAGATCAATGGGGGAATCCTTCACAAAGCCATTATAATAAATGTAAATATTATCGGTATCACATAACCCATTCGTACTGCCATTACAGGCTGTTTGAACCCCTACTTGCCCAGTACTGGGGTTAGGGGCTAAAAAGGTTGATGTTTCTGAAATACCATAAATTGGAACCCCTGCATCATAACTCCCTGAGCTATTAGAGCTCCAAATAACCGGAGAGCCCGTTGCATCATCATTAGCAACGACCAATGCAGTTGAGCCAGAAGGCACTGCAAATACCAAATAACCGCTCATTGAAAACGCTAAAGCAGTGCTTGGCGGTGAGGTAATATTATCTCCGCTAACCGTAATATTATTTTGTGCCACATAAGGCTTGGTTGAGTGAAAGCTCAAAGTACAAGTGACTCCAGGCGCTATTGAAGCACAGTTAGTATGGTCTTGTGTTACACCAGTCCAGCCTCCGGGAAGGCTAGCAGAAACATTATAAGCATAGGTCGTTCCCGTATTCGTTACTGTAATCGTGCCGGGCGTTCCAGCCCCTGAATAAACAGGAATAATGCCTGTTGCATCCACCGATAATGTGGTGTTGTTAGTGTCGCAACTTACACTCACATTGGTTACATTAGCACCACCCATAGTGCCAGTGCCATTAGCCACTGTGCACGTTTGGTCAACAGGTTGGGACGATACCGTCACCGCGTACGTACTGCCTTCAGCAATCGCTGTTGAAAAGGTAAATGAGCCAACGGTGCTAATCGAAGTTGAGTTCATACCATTATTTAACAAAGTCACCGTGCCGGTTAGACCTGTTACTGTACCTCCTACGGTGTAGGTGTTCGTTGAGCAGGTTACGGTGACATTGGTCACATTAGCACCGCCCATAGTGCCAGTGCCATTAGCCACTGTGCACGTTTGGTCAACAGGTTGGGACGATACCGTCACCGCGTACGTACTGCCTTCAGCAATCGCTGTTGAAAAGGTAAATGAGCCAACGGTGCTAATCGAAGTTGAGTTCATACCATTATTTAACAAAGTCACCGTGCCGGTTAGACCTGTTACTGTACCTCCTACGGTGTAGGTGTTCGTTGAGACATTGGATACTGTTCCACCAGCTGCCCGCGTATTGCTCACCACAAACTCGGCATAGCCCGGAGCAACTCCACGGCTCTGCTTGCTCTTTATCAGACCATGGGTTGCTGTATAGGTATAACCTGGGGTATTGACTTTAATACCGGCATGGTTATATGTGTGGTTGGGAATGGTGGTACGGATAGAAAGGGTTGCTTTCTGGGTTGTGTAATTCTGGCAGCTCAATGGGGTATTGCCAGCGACATCCAGGCACAAAGTAAAACTCACCGTTTGTGCGAGTGCCGTGCCGCTGGTGGCGACATTAAACAAATTACCGCTGGCGGCAATGGCCGTATTAAACAACACCAAAGTCATGAAGAATGTATTAAAAATCCGCTTTAACATGTTTGTCGTCCTTAATAAATAAAGGTTAAACCGTAATTGAGCACATCACCGCATTGGCGAAGCTACTACCGGTATTGAGGTTATTGAGTATTTGATTGTTATTACTACTGAAGTTGCCTTGACCTAAATAAAAGAAGCGGTAGCCGCATTCCAAAGGAGCTTGGCCAAAGAATTGATTAACTTTCAGCCCCACACCCACCGTGGCGCTAAAAGTTGTGCTGGTATGACTTGAAAAAATAGTGTCAGGAATCGTAATACCATCAAGCGATTGCTCTTTAAAACCACTCACCCACATGAAATTCGGCCCAATACCCACATCCAGCGTCAAATCATTTTTTGGAAATGGGGTTTTAATCGTTGATTTAGCAACGGCATAGAGGGGGTAATGCGTCGCGTTATATCGATAAGCAAGATTAGTGAATAAATTTTCCTGAATCACATCCCCTGTCACTGCGGTTTTTGCTAAGTAAAAGAAATCAAGACCATAGCTCATTGTAAAGCGGGGGGTATCCTGACCATCAATGAAATAACCAACTCCCGCCAAACCATTGCTAGCATTGCCGTTAGTCAGCGTAAATTGGTCGCCGATAAGCCCGTCAATATTGATATGCTGGTTTTCACCTTGAATGCTCCAATAACCTCCGAGCTGAACAATGGCATGACCGTGTTTTAATAAGTCGAGGGATTTTGATAAATACTGGGAAGGTGATTTTAGAAAATGGTTATAATTAGCTGGCTGGCTGGCTGGCTGGCTGGCTGGCTGGCTGGCTGGCTGGCTGAAAATACTATCGACGAACTTAAGCCTGTCAATAACAGTATTGCTTGACGACACTTTCCTTGGTTGAAACTCATTCAAACTATCCTTGTATTCGTTACTAATCTCTT
>Ga0364920_10139_pt1 | contig 31932 bp, 31 predicted proteins | sample SorcelJu500001C8_FD_206961 | JGI IMG/M metagenome (GOLD analysis project Ga0364920, IMG submission 206961) | Enriched cells from Trout Bog Lake Hypolimnion, Wisconsin, USA - BchlTB.June20.5000.01.C8 | ecosystem: Environmental > Aquatic > Freshwater > Lake > Hypolimnion/Profundal zone | place: USA...
AAATGTTTCTGCGGGGTTCACTAAAAATGGGCGTCCATAATGATAAGTACTAAAAAAAGCTAAAAAAATAATTGATGCCAAATAACCAACTTTTCGTTTTGAGGATAACTTAAATGCAAGTAAGCCAACTAAGCCTGCCGTAAGTAATGTATAGATGACGCTGACGAAACGTAGGCGCCATAGCGTCCAATGTTGGCCGTGTGCTGTGGAGTATATTCCTTGCCAGAATAATAGTGGGGGTTTCGTGTTGCGCATGTGGTTTAATTCAGATTGTAAAGGCAATAAATGCTCGCTGGCGGCGGTTAGTCTGGTGATATGAGCATAAGGAAATTCATCTCCATTTTTAGGTGCATATTGACTGTCTAAGCCATAAAAATAGACAAAAATGGCGAAGATAATTGTTAATAAATACACGATCAGTGGGATGTTAGTTAAGGGGCGCTTTTCTTGTGAGCGCAAGATTGCCACCTGATTAGCTGCGCAGTTTTTCATGTTGCGAGTTTCTCTAAAGCACGAGCGAATACGTCTTCGACTTTGATTTGTTTTAAGCATTGATTGTCGCCATCACAGGGCGATTTACGGTGATTATAAGCGGTTAAACAAGGTGAGCATGTCATGGAAAGATATAAATAATCAGCTCGATCAGTATTCGAGCCATATAACAAAGGGGTCTCGGGACCGAAAAAGGTTAAAACAGAGATGGGAGTTAACGCGGCAAATTGACTTATTCCTCCGTCATTAGCGATGAGTAAATCAGCCATATGAAGTAAGACCAATAAATGTTTTAAGGTGTGGTCATAATCTCCGGTTAAATCCACACACAATTCGTTGTTGCAATACTTCACAATATCTTGCCCTAATGCCTTATCTACTTGCTTACCGATAACGCCTACAGCATAGCCATTTTTGGTTAGCTCTGCACATAGTTGGCGGTAGTTTTCTAAAGGCCATGCTCGAATTGGTAACAGGCCGCCACTGGGTGAAATTAAAATGAGTTTTTTATTTTTTAACTGAGGGTAAGTTTTGAAAAGTTCAAGGCTTATCTTTTGTATTTCATCCGTAGAAAAGTTCAATTGCGGGGGGGGCGCGATATTTTGAGCCGAGATTGTTTTTATGGTTGGTCTTGATGTGCCGTCAATTGCATCAATCATTGCAATGAATTGTTGTGATAAATGACGATAAGGGTTGTACATGACTGGATGTGTTAAAAAAGAACCCCGATATAACCCTCCTTGTGTATAAGGATGAAATCCCACTTGTCTCGATGCTCCGCTTAGCGCCGAAAAGATAGCACTTATTCGAGAAAATAATTCACAGTCGATGACTAAATCAATCTTCAGTTGACGCATATATTGAATCGTTCGCAAACTGTCGGCAATAAATGTTGTAAAATGATCATCATTTAAGGTTAATACGTTTTCTCTGGGAATAAGCTCCATTAGGTCGAAAATTTCACGATTTTTATCGAAGATTAATAGATACAATTTAGCATGGGGATATCGTTCTTTGATTTGCTTAAACATTGGATGTGCGAGCACTAAGCTCCCCATTTCAGAGAGCAAAATAATTAAGATGTTTTGAGGTGCATGCGTCGGTGTTACAGGTTCCATCGCAACACTTTGCTGTTTGTTATACAGATGTGGACGATGACCCTCATGGCTTCTTTTTTTATGAAAAAATCGATGGATTCGTTTGATGAGTGATAGTATGGCTAGAGTTGGTACCCCAATATAACAATCCATTGCGCGTTGTGTATTAATATTCAATGAGATTCCCTCTGCCTTTTTAAGGCAATTGTTGAAGCTTCCAGCGTCGATGAATCCATCCAAACCATTGTTCGGGATGCTGTAATATATATCGTTCTATAATTTGATTGTATTGAAGCGTATTTTTATAGATTGATTCGGTATTGTTTTTACCTGGTACCCATGGAACTGCGGGATGAAATTCTACAATATGGAGATTTGAGTTTGCGCGAAATTGATTAACAGGTATAACACTAGCGCCAGTTAATTGGGTTAAATATGCTAAACCAGCAGCGCATCCAGCTTTCTTACCAAAAAACTCTACCGCAATACCAGATTTGTTTTGAGTAGAAAAGTGCTGGTCAAAAACAAAGAATAAAATATTTTTTTTTCTTAAAATATTACGTCCAGCCAGAATTCCTTTTGAGCTTTCTATAATGTTGATACCTGCACGATTATAAAGTGATATTAGTTGTTTTTGTAAAAAAGTTCCTTGAGTTTTTCTGATAATATAAGTTCGATGAGAGAGCATGTTTGTTTGTTTGATGAGCGTTGGAAGAATAAATTCCCAACTGCCCAGGTGGGCAGATAATATTAAAACACCACGGTCTAAAGCGATAGCACTTTCTAAATGGTTGAGACCACGAACCTCTAGTTTAGGCAATTGGGTCTCCTTTCCCCAGTGAGTCAGAATAGTTTCTTTGAGACTTTTTGCTAAATGGCTAAAAAAAGCTTTGATTAAATGTGTTTTTTCATTTTTAGTCAGAGTGTCTTTAAATACGAGGTTAATATTTTCTATAGCAATTTTGCGTCTTCTAGTCATACAGTGGTATAAAATCACACCAGGGAGCGTCACTCGGCAGGTTGCCACGTAATCTTTGACACACATTTAATTTCCTTATTGATCATTTTTTGATGATAATAAAACGCCAACTTTAAGTTGTCACTCATTAAACTTCCAACGCTTATAGGACCAAATCCATTGTTCAGGATTTTTTAAAATCATATTTTCTAGGGCCTCATTATACTGCTTTGTATTAATCCGCAGTGCCTCATCTTTATCGGGATGATCTATCCATGGGATAGGTGGATAAAATTCAATGATATGTTTTCGTGATGATATTCGATAACCGGCCAATGGGAGTAGGGGTGAGTTAAGGTGTTGGACTATATGAGCTAAGCTATTATATGTTGGCGCGCTTTTTTTTAAAAAATCGATCAAAAAACTATTCGGTTCACGGGCGCGTTGATCAAAAACAAACAAAACTGCATCATTGGCTTTAAGTGCCTTAATTGTTTTAATGAGTGCATTTTGATGATTAATGACATTCATCTTAGTATTCACCCATGGCTTGTAAAATATATGATTTAGAAATTCAAAACGCAGTGGTTTTCGAATCACATGAAACCGTCCTGGAAACGCTTTTAAAGTCGGAAAGCCAATAACTGGAGCGAACTCCCAGCTGCCGAGATGCCCAGTTAATAAAATGATACCTTTATTTTTTTGGGCTGCCTCGAGAAAATAATTTAAGCCTCAGAACTCAATTTTAGATTCGAGTTTTTTTCGATTTACACATCTTAGTAATATACACTCTTTTATTGAGGTGATGAGATGTGAATAGTAGGCGATGGCTAAATGTTTTTTTTCATGGGTTGTTAATGAGCTTGCAAAAATAGTATTGATATTTCGAATGGCCATCGACTTAAATTGGCGACGAATGATATAACAGATTTTTCCAAACACACTTATTCGTAAAGCGGTGATATCACATTGGAGTTTAATAGAATTTAACCTATTCATTGAATGCCGGATGGTTTAATGTAAGGGATTATTATCAACTGAATAAAATGATCAGTTCAAGGTGTATTTTAAGAAATGATTTGGGTCAATGATGAAGTAACTTGGCGAGATGCTTTTAGAAAAGTTATACGTGATCGCTATGCTATGGGATTATTGTTTTTATTTCTTGGCTTTAATAGTTTACTTGCCAGCGTTGGGAACCTTTCTGTCGATGAAGCCCATTATGCTTTGTATGCAAGCCGACTGGATTGGAGTTACTTTGATCACCCCCCTTTGGTAGGGTGGGTGCAATGGCCAGCTTGGTATTTGGGCGGGCAAAATTTTACTATGCGTCTCATGCCTTTATTGTGCTGGGTCATGACGGCCTTGACCATCATGACCTTGACTGAACGTCTTTTCTCTCCTGTAAAGCGCCTTAGGTTACCTTTTTGGTGTCATTTTATTTCAAAAATAAATGTCACTCCTCACGCGCATCCAACGTCCCGCGGCTTGTTCGCAGGATCCAGCGATGCAAATAGAATGATGGATCCTGCGGACAAGCCGCGGGACGGAGAGAATACAGGTTGCGGTGAACAGTTACATGAAAATAAGTTTGCGCCAACTATTCGGATTGATTTGTTGCTATTTGTGTTTAGCCCCATATTGAATATTCTTGGCATTGCTTTAATGCCGGATAGCTTAATGATGTTGTTAAGTTGCTTGTTGATGGTTTTGGTCTGGACACTGATAACGACGCCTCTCCCACCTCTTAAGCAATGGGTTGGTCTTGGTTTGCTCATGGGGTTGGCCGGGCTATCTAAATACACCGCACTTATGTTGGGCGTGAGTATTTGTTCAGTGCTTTTTATGACAAAGGGTTGGCGCTTGTTAATTTGTCCGGGGGCATGGGTAGCATTACTGTTGACGATATTATTAATCGCTCCGGTTATTTATTGGAATGCTAACCATGAGTGGATTTCAATGAAATATCAATTCCATCATGCTACAGGGGGAGGCGGTTGGGCGCTTAAACCTCTTTTTATTTTTATGTTATTACAATGCCTCTGTTTTGGTTTTTTATTGCCTATCGGTTTATTGGCCGCGTGGCGTTATCGAAGTCTATTCATGTCTGCTTACCCTAAAATATCTCCATTGAATTTTAGTTTAATCTTCGGATTGCCCCTGCTTTTGAGCGTGATATTCTCTTCCAGTCGGGGGCATGCGTTGCCGCATTGGACCGCTTCTGCTTGGGTGATATTGATTCCTGCGGCAGCGTGGGGGTGTGGGGAACTTTGGCGTAGGCAACGTCGTTGGTTTCTGTGGCTAGGCGCATTTCAGGGTTTTTCATATTTATTCATGGCCGTTGTATTAATGATCGGTGGTGTTGGCACTGAAGTAGGTGCGCAAGCATTGAGTCGTGCAGGTGAGCTGATCAATCATGGACTGCGTAATCCAATTGCTGATTTATATGGTTGGGAAGCGGCTGCCCAGGAAGCGAGGGCTCTCGCGGAGCAGCATCATGTCGCCACCTTGGCGGTAATGAATTGGACTATGGCAAGTCGAATCGCCTGGTATGCACGACCTATGCCAGTTAAGGTGGTGAATTTTCGACATGATCAATTTGAAATTTGGTTTGGAGCGTTGCAGCGTGGAGAGTCTGTTTTGCTGATTGATTACTCTCTCATGGGCTTTGTAAGGCCTGTCGGGCAAAATCAATTTAAACAATGTGATTGGCTCGCGCAACAACCGGTGATGTACACCAGTCGACAACTTTCACATTTCAATTTTATGTTATGTTCAGATTGGCAGGGTGCTGCAGAAAACCATGGTGTGCATTCATGAGTGATTTTAGTGGCCTGAGAGCTCGGTATGGCGTTGTTGGGTTATCCTTAGTGCTGGGGGCGATCCCGATATGTCTAATCATACGCAATAATAATATTTGGACGGGCATTTTTTTAGCTTTAAATCATTGGGCGGCACCGCAGAGTATATCCAGTATATGGTCTTGTTTTACGATGCTCGGCGATGCGACGGTTGTCATGGTGATGATGGCGCCTTTATTGTTTTGGCAGCCAAGATGCTTTGCTGCGATAGTCGCGTCATTTCCGGCTGCGGCAATAATAGACCTTGTATTGAAATGGTGGTTTAACTCACCTCGTCCAGGCTCTCTCTTAGATGTTGATCGGTTCCACGTAATCGGTCGTTTATTTTTAGATCATAGTTTTCCGTCAGGACATGCTATTACAGCTTTTGCTATAGTTTCCGCTATATTAGCGATTTTGGCGCCATTGCAGATGACTTGGCGATATAGGGTTTTGGCTATGATATTATTGAGTCTTGCTTCACTAGTTGCATTCTCACGTATAGCTGTTGGGGCGCATTGGCTTGGAGATATTCTTGCGGGGGCTTTGATAGGATATTTAGCGGGTTTAAATGGCGCGTGGTTATCCCAGCGCTATGTTTTGATGCGTTGGGTTATACGTTTTCAATTTCCATTTCTGGTCGCGCTGCTGGTCATGAGTATTTGGTTGTTCGTAGGTCGTCAACCCGATTATCCTGAGGGTAAATATATTTTGTGGTTGGCTACGTTTTCGGTATGGTTGACCTTAATTATTAAAGGACTCAGTCAATGCCGGAACATTTGAATATCGCGATGATTGCGGGGGAGCCATCTGGTGATTTTTTGGGGGCTCAGTTAATTCAATCTATGCAGGCCCTTAACCCTAACATTAATTTTTATGGTATTGGTGGCCCGCTTATGAGGGCGCAGGGATTGAAAGCGATTTACCCCATGGAAAAAATTGCGGTTATGGGCGTTTCGGATGTGCTTCGCTCTTATCCACGCTTAAAATGGATTCATACGCAAATTTCACGTTATTTATTAAATCACCCCCCCCATTTATTTATTGGCATTGATGCACCTGATTTTAATTTACCGATTGAAATTTGTTTGCGTCAAAAGGGAATCAAAACAGCGCATTATGTGAGTCCCAAGGTTTGGGCTTGGCGTTCTGAACGAGTTCATCAAGTTAAGAAGGCTGTTGATCTATTGTTATCGGTTTTTCCTTTTGAAGTAGATTTTTATAAAAGTTATGAGGTTCCTATTCAATATGTTGGCCATCCTTTGGCTGACGTCATTCCTCTCTCGGCAGATACGGCCGCCATGAAAAAAAAATGGGGGTATGGACAAGGTGCCCCCATAATTGCTGTTTTACCGGGTAGTCGACAGGGTGAAATAAAACATATAGGGCCTTTATTTATTGATGTGATGCAGCTCATTCAATTAGCTTGTCCTGAAATGAATTTTTTAGTCCCTCTGGCTAATGGCGTGCTCCGCAATCAATTTGAAAACCAATTGAAAGATAAGGGTTACGCGCTTAAATTAAAATTAGTTGATGGATCCTCAAGAGAGGTGATGACGGCCGCAGATCTTGTGTTAACAAAGGCGGGGACATCAACCTTAGAGGCCGCACTCTTAAAAAAACCCATGATTGTGTCATTTAAAATGAGTCATTTAACTTACTCGATCGTTGCGCCAAAAGTTAATGTTATTTATACCTCACTACCCAATTTATTAGCTAATAAACCATTGGTTCCGGAGTTTATTCAACATGAAGCCTGCCCGAATAACATAGCTCAAGCAGCTTTGGAGCTATTAAAAAATACGAAGAGGCGTTTGTATCTTGAGGAACAATTTACAATGATCCATCACGCGCTCAAACATCATGCAAGTCAGCAAAGTGCAAATGCTTTGTTCGGTCTTATTTAGATACTTTAGGATTTTTTACCATTTTTTTTAAGAAGGTTGATTGCCGATGCCAGGCTCGTTTTGAGATGGCGGGATAGCCTCCTTGCTCTTCGTGAGGTTCCACGTTGCGGATGACGCCAGAGCCCGCCACAATAACCGCTCTGTCACCAATATTTAAGTGACCTGAAATGCCGACTTGTCCGCCTAGCATGACCCCTTTTCCTATTTGAGTGCTGCCCGCAATGCCTGACTGGCCAGCCATAATCGTTCCAGTACCGATTTTAACGTTATGGCCGATTTGCACTAAATTATCGATGCGGCAATAATCGCTAATGACTGTATTATCCAAGGTCCCACGATCAATACATGTATTTGCATGAATTTCTACATGATGACCGATGATGACTTTTCCAATATGGGGGATTTTATAGTGCCCCTTTTCATCACTGGCAAAACCAAAACCATCTTGCCCGATACGTGCTCCAGGATAAATAACCACATGGTCTCCCATGATAGTATTGGTTATGCTGACTTGATTTTCAATAATGCAATGATTGCCTATAATAACGTTAGGACCAATATAAGTGTTCACACCAATTTGGCTATCGTCGCCGATTTTAACGTTTTCGCCGATATAAGCGCCATGCTCAATTTTGCAGTTCTTCCCAATCTGGGCCGTACCAGCTACAAAGGCTGTATCTGCACGATATGTATCGATAATTGGTGCAGGATAAAATGCCTGTGCAATTAATGCAAAGGCCTTATAAGGGTTAGGATGGATTAATTTAATCATGCGTTCAGGCACATAATCAGCAAGATTCTTTTGGATTAGGCAAGCACCCGCAGAAGATTTTTTTAGCGCACGAAGATATCTTTTATTGTGCAAGACACAAAGATCATCAGACGTTGCCGTTTCTAGGTTGGCAACATTTTTAATAAAAAATGTTGAACAACCTAACTTATCAGGACTAATTATAGCCTGCGCTCCTGAAATACGCTCTATTTCAAGTAAATTAAATGGGCCTAAGGGCATTTTATATTGGTGCACAATAGTATTCTCATCAATAACGATAAAAACCACGACTCGATTTTTGGATGAAATTCACAATAATATCTATTTCGGGTGCTTTTGGAAACTCTAGCTCCACTCTTTTTATGGCTTCATCGATTGTTAAATTGGATCGAAACAAACATTTGTATGTTCGTTGTATGAGCATTCGCAAATGAAGAGGGTATTGATGACGTCGTAAGCGTTCAATATTTAAACCATAAAATTTAGCAGGATTTCCATTGACCAAAGAAAAGGGGGGAATATCTTTGGTAATGGCACTGACGCCCCCTATCATTGACATAAACCCGACACGTGTGAATTGATGAATACCAGAAAGTCCGCCAATTGTTGCCCAATCATCAATACATACATGTCCTGATATACCGACACCATTTGATATAATGGTGTGATTATTAATTTTCACGTCATGGGCAATGTGAGCCGAAGTCATAATGACATTGTTGTTGCCAATGCTTGTGACGAGACCACCGTTTTCAGTTCCACGATTAATGGTTACATATTCACGAATAATATTTTCATTACCGATTACAACGTAGCTTTCTTCGCCAATAAATTTCAAATCCTGAGGTATGTTACCAATGATTGCGCCAGTAGCAATTTGATTTCGTTGGCCAATCGATGTCCACCCGTCAATAACGACATGCGGGCCAATTTGAGTATCCGCACCAATTTTTACATGTTCGCCAATAATACAAAATGGACCAATGGTAACATTGGGGCCTAGTTCAGCACCTGGTGCTATAATCGCCGTAGGATGGATTTTATCAAGGGCTGAGACGGATTCAGCGGATTGTTGTGGATAAATTTCTTGTTTTGAAAAGGCCATTATCCATGCTCCCTGCCATCAGTTTTAATAGTAAACTGGCTCATCTGTTCAAAATGATGATGAAATCTTGTTATTGGATAACTGATAATACGGGATTGTTTATTTTTTTCAAGAATCCTTGTTGATTAAACATGTAATAATAAACGCACAATTTTTTTTCGAGAGCAATATTTTTTATGAAAGTATTATTGGTTCGTCCCTCGTCTATGGGTGACATTATACAAACACTTCCGGCAATAACGGATGCTTATCGGCAAATCCCCTCGATTCAAATTGATTGGGTGGTTGAGGAGGCTTTTGCTGAAATTCCATCTTGGCATTTGCAATTGCACAATGTCATTCAGGTTGCGGTCCGTCGCTGGCGAAAAAATGTTTTGTCTAAACATCATTGGGCAGAGTTTTTTCAATGGTATCGTGCCTTGCGTTACGAGCACTATGATTTAATTATCGACGCACAAGGCCAGGTTAAAAGTGCAATCATGAGTCTTTGCGCTAGAGGGCCGCGTGCTGGCTTAGATAAACAATCTGCTCATGATGGTTTGATTTCGAGATATTATCATCAACAATATGGCATTAATCGCAGCGATCATATTGCCACGCGTATGCGAGATTTATTTGCTCAGGCTTTAGGTTATTCGCTGCCAACAACGCCACCTGATTTTGGATTGAATCATGATCTTTTTCGGTTAGATGCGGTCAATAATAACTATTTGGTTTTTTTACATGGAACGACTTGGGATAATAAATTTTGGCCTGAGTCTTATTGGGCCAAACTTGCCACTAAAGCCACACAAGCTGGATATCATATTAAAATTCCAACCGCTAATGCACAGGAAACAATACGAGCGCAATATATTGCAAATCATCACCCTCATATTGAAATTGTTGCAGAGAAAAAATTACACTCTATAGCAAAATTGTTAGCTCATGCTAAGGGGGTTGTCTCAGTAGATACGGGGCTAGGTAATTTATCAGCAGTCTTGAAAACACCGACAATTTTATTGTATGGTCCAACATGCCCTATTTTAGCTGGCGCTATTGGGCCAAAATGTAATAATTTAACGGCTGATTTTAAATGCGCTCCATGCTTAAAGCGAGAATGTCACCAAACTGGTGAGGCGATTATTTACCCCCCCTGTTTTAGTACACTGCCACCTGAGTTTGTTTGGGAAAAGCTACAGCGATTAATTAATCAGTAGGCGGCGGCTCCATAGGGTCCAATGCAGCGTTATTGCTAATCAGGGTGTTTGCAGTTGTTTTTGCGATAAAATGACATTGGGGCTGTGCTTGTTGACAGACTGTGTCATATAAATGTGAGCGTAATATCACATATACGTTTTGCTTGCTGCGCCATAATTGCCAAAAATGTGTGTCATCAAGCAACCATGGTTGTGATATGTCTTGATGTTTTGCACCGAAGGATAACTCATTGGTCCAATTAACAATCGGTACTAAACGGTTGATGTAATAGGGTAAGTCTTGATGATAATCACCATAGTTTATGACGATAGCCTGAGGATCACTTTTTAATAATTGATTTATTTTTAGAGCGAGTGGTTTTATTGTCGCGATATTTGCTTCTTCAGCATAAAACCAAAGGCTTTCATAAAAAATATAAGTTGCTATTAGGAGGGTGATAAGTATTTGTTTCATTGACCAGCGCTTAAGCCCGTATCCTACTAAAACAATCCCTAGAAATAGAGGCAATATTTTCAAGGTGAAGGATAGAAAAGAACGGGGTTTTTCAATGACGTTAAAGTATGCGAGAAGAATAAAGGTGACCGCCACCACGAAGTTAATGACCATAAAAATGATTAGACTACGTTGGTTGTTTTTAGTGATGGTCTTTGCATAAATGCTATCAAGATATAGCGCAATCAGAATGGCGATTGGCGGAACGACGGGTAATAAATATGGCGCTAAAATGGAGTGTGATTTTGCAAAAAACAGAAAAATAACAACGGGCCAAATGAGAAAGTAAAGTTCGATTTTATGCTTTGTTCGATCGGTCCATTTATGGGGCAAAATCTGTAGAATGCTCTGCGGGAGAAAGATGACCCATGGATAGAGACCTAATAAAAAAATCAGGCAGTAATTGAGAATATGCATTTCCCGATTAGCGATGGGGGTTGCATACCGAGCGACTTGTTGTTCTATGAAGTAAAAATTAAAGAAATCGGGTAATTGATGTTGAACGAATATAAGCCAAGGCACATTGAGTGCAATGATAAGCATTGTTCCGTTTAAAAGATTGAGTTGTTTGACGAGTTGCCATTGTTTAGTGAAAAGAATCCATGTGAAGAGGATCAGTCCAGGAAAAACTATACCAATTAATCCTTTGGTCATCATGGCCAATCCTGCCATGATATACGCTAAATATAGCCATTTATTTCGTGATGAGTCGATGGATTTTTGGAGTCCTAAGAGGAAGGCATATAGGCTAGATGAGAGAAAAAATGTTAGCGTCATATCAACAGTGGTCATATGGCTCATGATGAAGAATAATGCGCTACTAGAAAGAATGAGTGTAGAAAAAATAGCAATACGCCGATTATAAAACATATTTGCCGTGTAATAAGTTGCTAGGCAGAGCAGTGTACTGAGGAAAGCCCCCATGCTTCGCGCCGACCATTCACCTTGCCCAAAGATTTCTAGGCATAATGCATTGAGCCAATAGGATAGCGGGGGCTTTTCTACATAAATAATGCCATCTAAATGGGGGATGAACCATTGATGGCTTGTCACTATTTCTCGCGCAATCTCTGCATAGCGTGCTTCATCGGGCACAAATAATGAGACCTTTCCTAAAAATAAAAAATGAATAAAGATGAGAAATAGCGTTAATAAAAATATATCAATCCATTTTGAGTCAGTCTGAGTTGTTATATCGTTCATGAAGGATCGTGTAATATCATAATTTGTGCCTAAGAAGGCATATTTATTTGAGTTCTTTCATCTTACAATGGGCCTATCTAAAGAGGAATAATTTCTTTTTGGATTGGTGCTTGATTGGAGGTTATTTGCTTGGTAGTCTTTTTTTGCTGCTAAGGACTTTAAAAATTTTTTGGTAAAAGCTGATTGAAAATGACAATGATATTACCTGAATTTATAAATGCGCGCGTATTGGTTGCCGGCGATATTATGCTTGATAAATATTGGCATGGCTCAACCTTAAGAATTTCACCAGAGGCGCCTGTCCCTGTTGTAAAAGTAGGTCTACAAGATTATCGAGCAGGGGGCGCCGGTAATGTTGCACTTAATGTTGCTGCGTTGGGAAGTCACGCAGTACTTCTTGGTTTTGTTGGTGATGATGATGCAGCTGCTCAACTGAGAAACGCTTTAGTCAGTGAGAAGATTAAGCAATATCTTTTGACAGTTGTTGGGAAGCAAACGACCACTAAGTTGCGGGTTGTTAGTCAATGTCATCAGATGATTCGTTTAGATTTTGAAGATAATTATACAGATGCTGAACATTTACCCTTGGAGCAAATTTTTCTGCAAGAGCTGCCCTTGGCAAATGCGGTCATTTTGTCTGATTATGCGAAAGGTTGTTTAAATGCGCCGTCTAAATGGATTCATCATGCTAAAAAATATAATTTGCCGATAATTGTTGATCCTAAAAATAAGGATTTTGGTATTTATCGTGGCGCGACTATCTTAACCCCTAATCTTCTTGAGTTTGAAGCTGCAGTAGGCGCTTGTCCTGATGAGAAAACATTAATTTTGAAGGCCATTTCACTTTGTACAGCATTTGATTTAGAAGCAATATTAGTGACACGGGGCGAGCGTGGTATGATTTTGGTTGGTCGGGACTTTGAGCCTATCAATTTTCCGACAAAAGCAAACCAAGTCACGGACGTAACAGGGGCGGGCGATACGGTGGTTGCAGTTTTAGCTAGCGCATTAGCCAGTGGACAAACCTTCTCAGATTCCGTTGCTCTTGCTAATTTGGCTGCGGGATTAAGTGTTGAAAAATTTGGGGCGACATCAATAACGGCTCATGAGCTTGAGGGGCAATTGAAAACAGCTCAGCCATCAGGTAGCCCGCAACAAGGTATTGTCTCAGAGTTTCAGTTGATTAATCTGGTAAAGCAAGTGCAAGCATTGGGGCAGCGTATTGTTATGACCAATGGTTGTTTTGACATGATGCATCCAGGGCATGTGAGCTATCTGGCTAATGCGCGACAATTGGGTGATAAATTGATTGTCGCCGTGAATGACGACGCTTCAGTCCGTACAATTAAGGGCGAGGGGCGTCCTCTTAATACCCTAAAAGATCGTATGCTCATGCTAGCCTCCTTGAAAAGCGTTGATTGGGTGGTCTCCTTTTCAGAATATACTCCGGAGCGTTTAATCAAGGCGATTGGCCCGGATGTTTTAGTCAAGGGGGGGGATTATCATGTCGATGACATCGTTGGCGGTGAACATATCAAAAACATCGGGGGACAAGTGTTTGCGCTGGATACTGTTCCAGGATACTCCTCGTCGGCATTAATTCAAAAAATTCAACAGGATTTTGTTGAGCGAGAGCTTCTATGATTGTGGTGACGGGTGGTGCTGGATTTATTGGTAGTAATCTTATAAAAGGGCTTAATGCACGCGGCTTGCGAGATATTTTGGTTGTTGATGAGCTGACGAATGGTAAAAAGTTCACGAATTTGAAAGGATTAGATTTTGTTGATTACATGGATAAGGATGAGTTTCTGCAGTGTTTTGTTACGCACAAGAAGTTAACGGACATAGAAGCCATCTTTCATCAGGGTGCTTGTGCAGATACATTGGAGTGGGATGGCCGCTATCTTATGGAAGTGAATTATCGTTATTCAAAATATTTGTTACACGAAAGTATGGAACGGAAAATTCCTTTTATATATGCATCATCAGCAGCAGTTTATGGAAATGGTTTATATTTTGCTGAGGAGCGTGCTCATGAAAACCCTTTGAATATGTACGCATTTTCTAAATTTCAATTTGATCAACATGTCCGTTCTTTTGCAAAATTAACTTCACAAGTTGTCGGGCTGCGTTACTTTAATGTGTATGGTCCTGGTGAGGCCCATAAAGCAAACATGGCAAGCGTGATCTTTCAGCTTAATACGCAGCTTCTTGAAAAAGGAGTCATCCATTTATTTGCAGGAACAGAAGGTTATGGGGATGGTGAGCAACAACGAGATTTCATTTATGTGTATGATGTCGTCGCGGTTAATCTGTGGATGTTTGACCATCCATCCGTATCGGGTATTTATAATTTAGGGACAGGGCAAGCGCAAACATTTAATCGTGTTGCTCAGGAAATTATTGATTATCATGGCGTGGGGACAATTAAATATATTCCATTTCCGCCTGAGCTACAGAAAACATATCAAAATCACACGCAAGCAGACTTAACTCAATTGAAAACTGCTGGTTATGATGGTGCATTTACACCAATTGATATCGGGGTGCCTGATTATCTCAATTATTTAAAAATAAGTAACTAGTTTAATTTATATTCAAGGTTTTTGAGTTATGTCGGCAATAGAAAAACGAATGCGTCACCAGCCACCCAAAAAAATTTTGATTATTGCGCTTCGTCAAATTGGCGATGTACTCATTACCAGCCCCCTGATTACCAAAGCTCATGAAACTTGGCCAGAAGCAAAAATAGATTTTTTAAGTTTTAATCATGCTTTAGGTATTCTTAATGGCCATCCATATATTCACGAATGGATTGGGATTACTCAGCGACCTGACTTTAGGGAATATTGGCGCTTATTCAAACGTCTTTTTAGATGTTACGATCTCGCTTTAATTACACAGCCCAGTGATCGTTCACATCTTTTCGGGTTGTTTGCAGCTAAAATGCGTTTTGGTATTGTTCCTCAAGATCAACGGCAAGGCTGGTGGAAAAAATTACTTTGTCGTCATATCGTTCCGGTCGATTACATTCATCAGCATGTGGTGATTGAAAAGCTGAAATTGATTCCGGGCATTGTTCTTTCAAATAGCGATAAAATTTCAATAAAGCCACCAAAATCTGAAGTATTGCCGAAGGATATTCAAGCGCTGCTTAAAAAAAATAAAAAGCCGATTATTGTGATTCATGCCGCGTCGCTTAAAGCATATAAGCGAATATTAACGAGCACTTGGCAGCAAGTGATTAATCAATTAGCCGAGAATTATTTGATCTGTTTGACTGGCTCTAGTTCTATGGATGATAAGTGCCTCAATCAAGAAATTATTTCAGGCATAAATCCGCATATTTTGGGGGACGTTAAAGATCTTTCAGGGCAATTAAATTTTTCTCAAACGGCTTATTTATTGCACCAGGCTACTTTATATATTGGTGTAGATACTTCAATCAGTCATTTGGCTGCAGCTTGCGAAACCAAAAGTATTGTTTTATTTGGACCTACCCCCCCGACAAATTTTGGGCCCTGGCCAAATGGATCGATGTTGTCTCAGCCCTACGTGTTGAAAGCTCGCAGACAAACGCAGGGTGCTATTAGTATTCTTCAAGGTCCAGGCCCTTGTGTGCCGTGTAGAAAGGCAGGTTGTGAAGATAATGCCGATTTGCCTAGTCATTGTCTTTATCAAATGACTGCACAGGACATTCTTGATGCGGCAGGTAAAATCCTTCAAGAAGAGCTAGGTCATGCTATCTAACCCCCATAAAAAATGGTTGATTTTATCCCATGCATTTAATATGGATGGTCGAGCATCCAGCTTAACCGTCACCGATAAGCTACCGTATTTAGTTGATGCGGGGTTTCAGCCTATCATACTGAGCGCAGTGACCGGGAAAAAGGATGAAAAATATCCCCATTTTCAATTGTTACCTTGGGGGCCAAGTGCATTGCGCTTTGATATCCGACATTGGTTGATGGTTCGTTTTGGTAAACCGCGTTGGTATAAGCTAGCCATGCTCAGTTTCTCAATATTTCTTTTTCCTTTCATTGTATTAGAGCGATCGATCATTGGGTTGTCGAATCAATGGTCTTGGACGTATCCTGCCGTCTTGAAGGGGATTCAATTAATTCGGCGGGGTGATATTGATCTGATTTATTCGTCGGGAGGGGCGTGGTCGGCTCATTATGCTGCCTGGTTTATTCAGCAGGCAACGGGGGTTAAATGGATCGCTGAAATTCATGATCCTATGGTTATGAACAATGAATCTAAAAAAGGCTCTCTATTTACTAAAAAAACGAGAGAGCGACGGTTTTTAATTCATCTAGAGAGAAAAATATCCCATCATGCAGATGTGGTTTGGTGGTTTACGCAAAATGCATTTGCTGCTGCATTGCAACGCAACCCCATATTAAAAAACAAAGGATTTTTTATCTATCCCGGCGCAGAACCTCCAGGGTGCCATATGCCTCTGCCTTGTCAGCATTTGTATAAATATAAGCTTTCAATTTGCCATTTTGGATCATTATCTTCGACCCGATCGCTGGTTCCAGTTCTTGATGCCTTAAATTGTTTTTTTAAAATGATACCTGAAGCTATTCATGATATTGAGCTACATATTTATGGGGCGCCACTTGATCATGAGTCTAAAAATACTCTTGAACGCTTAGGGATGGGAGCGGTGATGGTTTATCATGGTCGCTTGGAGACACGTGAAGAGGTGATGCAACAAATACGTTTAGCGGATGTTTTGTTGATGCTACATGGGGATGTTGAAAATTGTGCTGAATATATTCCATCTAAGCTTTATGATTACTATTGGAGTAATCGCCCAATTTTTGCGATAACGCATATCAATCATGAGCTTGATGAGCTTTTAACGCAACGCCAGGCTTATTTGTCACATACGGGGCATCAGGCTTCGATCATACAGGCATTAACGCAAATCTGGCAGGATTGGCAAAGTAAACAGTTACGCGCTGTGGCCTTTCGTCCTATTCATGTTAAAGACGCTGTTGCGCAAATAATCAATCAAATTAATAGGGTGATTTCTTCATGAACGGCATGATTTGCTGTTATCGGACTATGCTTACAAACTTGATCCTCAATGAGTGAACAAATGATATGTCCTAGAACAATATGACATTCTTGGATTTTTTGAGTATCTGTTGAGGGTATTTTTAATATATGGTCACAATACGCTTCCATTTTATGACCATGAGCCCCCGTCAATCCGATGACGATAAGTTTTTTTTCTTTTGCTATTTCCAATGCTTTAAGAATATTGATTGATTGGCCGGAAGTGGAAATGGCAATGAGCACATCATTAGCCTGACCTATTGCTTCGACTTGATGAGAAAAAAGATTGTCGAAGCCGTAATCATTAGAAATGGCCGTCAATGCTGCTGTATCCGCCGTCAGTGCAAGTGCTGCAAGGCCAGGTCTTTTGTATCGTAAGCGACCGATTAATTCCGATGCTAAGTGTTGTGCATCAGCAGCGCTCCCGCCATTTCCGATAAATAAAATTTTATTTCCAGATTTTAAGGATCGACTACAGTATTGGCTGATTTGAATGATTCTATGTTGTATTTCTTCGCTATGGTATAAGGCTTCAAGAACTGTGGTTGTTTTAGTGATTTCTTCTTGAATAAATGACAGCATTTAAATTCCTTTAATATATAAACTTTATTTCGGATCTGTTGACACTTCATTTCTTCAAAAGCGCTACAGGGCCTAAGTACCGTGAAATTGTCAACAAACCCTCCTAATCATACGTCGTTGTTAGGTTATATTCCATTCAGATATTGTCGATAGGATACGCGAGGGAGTTAATTCAGTTAAACAACGATAATGCTCAAATCGACATTCCCTTTTAAAGCAAGGCTGACAAGGTAAGTTCAGTTTTAAACTGATTGCTTTTGGGGATAACGGTGGGGTAAATACAGGTGATGTGGAGCCATATAACACAATCGTTGGTTTATTGATGGCCGCAGCAATATGCATTAAACCGGTATCGTTGGTTAGTACGCCTGTCGTTAAAGCAAGAACGTCAATTATTTCCGTTAACTCATATTGTCCCGTTAGGTCCTCACAATGTTGATGAGTGAGCTGCATGATTTCGCACGCAATTGGGCTATCTTTAATTGAGCCAATTAACCAAACATGCCAGCCTGATTTAATTTGATGATTGGCAACCTCAGCAAAATACGCTGCTGGCCATCGTTTTGCTGGACCAAATTCGGCGCCAATACACATCGCTAAGATAGGGGTGTTTGGGGCGAACAATCGCGATTTATTTTTGTGTAAGGTTTTAATCGGATTTGGTGAAATAGACAATTGTGGATAAGGATAGGGTTTTGGTATGGGTTGATTGGGTGCCAAGCCTAATGCCATAAAGCGCTCTATCATCATTGGGTATTGAGATTTATTTAAATGGCGAATATCGTTTAATGCAAAGTAGCGAGACTCTCCCAGCCACCCGGTTCGTGTTTTAATCCCGGCTAACCAGGGTGAAATCGCCGATTTAAATGAGTTGGGTAGAATAATGACTTGATCATAGTTTTGTTGGCGTAATTGTTTCGCCAATGAATAATGTTTCCAAAATTCGAATTTTAAATGCAAAAAAGGGGCCTCAATTGCTTGTCTAACCTCGGGCATCCGAGATAACAGTCCCATCGTGCGTGCTGGGGCAAGAACATCAAGATGAGCACTTGGCAATCGTTGTTTGAGAAGGAGAAATAAAGATTGTGCCATGACCATGTCACCGATCCAGGCGGGACCAATGATTAAGATTTTTTTGTTCATGCTTCTCTGCTTAGCAACAACCTCTTCTTAAGTTTATGAAAGAGGTTGTTGTATTGGAAGGTGAGAGTATGAGCTTTAATTATGCGAACTTATAATGCAAGCCAAATGAAAGTATGCTTAAAGCGGTAGGGGTAGGGGTATATGATGTGTTGGCAGTGCCAAAGACTGTTATACTATAATTATAATTAAAACGACCACCGAAGACATAATAATAAGCTAAATCAATACCTATTTGGTTTGTTAAATTATAAACTCCGCCGACACTGACTTCGGGTACAACAGAGCTATAAGACAAACGAAGATCATGAACTGAATCAATCAATAAAGTTTGCTCAATTAAACCTCCTATTTTAGCAAAAATATCAAATTGCCTATATTCATAGGTTGCACCAAATAACAGATCCAAACCATAAAATCCAATGCCTGCATTGATAACATCGCCCGCCGAACTACCAACAGCAGGTGTTTTTTGATATCGTTGATAACCGTACCAACCCCATCCCCCCTCGCCAGTAAAACTCCACGGGCTAGATGTATAATGCCGAGCGCCAACAGCAAATCGCGCGCCCCAGCCATTGATTGATGAAATATTGGGGGTTACTGTTGGTGGTTTTGCACTTGGATTGTAATAGGAAAATTGAGGCGTAGCCGGCCAAGTATAAGCGGCATCTAAACTAGTGAATAAAGTATGACGCTCTGAGGTTGCATTGCTCATCGAGCCAGCATAAACAGTTGAGGTCATGGTCAACGCCGCAGCGCCTAAGAAGGTGGTTAATCGATTCATTAAAACTCCTTTTAGTTATGAATAGTGGATGAAAAGTTGTGTGTTTAAAAAGGCTTTTTCAAATATTTAGTTGATATAATTTGATTATCATGAAGGTTTAAATCTTATCAAGAGAAGAGAGTTAAAGCAAGTTGTTGACACTCTTTGAAAATATTATTTTGAGTCAATTAACATCGATAATTTGCGAGAAAATCTTGATATGTTGCTATAATTCCTTCTCGTAAAGTTATTTTTGATTTCCAGCCCAGATGTTTTATCCGATTGATATTAAGTATCTTTCTTGGTGTGCCGTCAGGTTTTGTTGCGTCAAAAAGTAGTTCGCCTTCATAGCCGATAACTTCTATGATTAATAGTGCGAGTTGACGAATGCTAATTTCTTCTCCTGAGCCAATATTAATAAGTTTTTCAGAGGGCTTTTGTTCCATCAGATATAAACAAGCACTAGCCATATCATCGACATGAAGAAACTCTCGTAAAGGTGAGCCGGTTCCCCAGATTGTCAATGTTTTTTCTCCGCGCATTTTTGCTTCGTGTACTTTTCGAATCAGAGCAGGAAGTACATGGCTATTATTTAAATCATAATGATCATTCGGGCCATATAAATTAGTAGGTTGAGCACATAAATAATCGCTACCGTATTGCTGATTGTAGCTTTCACATAATTTGATTCCAGCAATTTTTGCTATTGCATAAGGTTCATTGGTTGGTTCTAATAGACCTGTTAATAGATAAGACTCATCAATAGGTTGTGGACAATTTCTGGGATAAATACAACTCGATCCTAAAAATAATAAACGTTGAACCCCAGCTTGCCAAGCTGCGTGGATGATATTGGTTTGGATCATCAAATTTTCATAGATAAACTCTGCTCGATAATTATTGTTCGCTTGAATGCCGCCCACTTTTGCCGCAGCTAAAAAAATATAATCGGGTTTTTCATGATGAATAAAATCAAATACATCAGATTGATTTGTGAGATCTAATTCCGATCGGTTTCGCAGGAGTAAATTGTTATATCCTTTAAGCTGTAATTGTCGAACAATCGCTGAACCAACCATTCCGGTATGACCGGCAACATAAATTTTGCGTGAAGGCATTGTTCTGTTCCTCACTCATAGTAATCGAATGTAGCAAATCCATGTTCTTGAATGAGCTTATCACGTTGAGCAAGTTTTAAATCTTCGGACATCATTTCGGCGACAAGTGATTTGAAATTTGTTTTTGGGAACCATCCTAATTTTTCCCTGGCTTTTCTGGCGTCGCCAAGTAAATTATCAACTTCAGTCGAACGAAAATAACGTGCATCAACGCGAACAATAACGTTTCCCCATTGATCAAGTCCCAACTCATTAACACCTTCACCTTGCCATTGTAGTTTAATCTTAGCTTCCGTTGCGGCAGTTTCTAAAAATTCACGGACGCTATATTGCTCTCCTGTTGCAATCACAAAATCTTCTGGCAGGTCTTGTTGTAACATTAACCATTGCATTTCAACATAATCTTGGGCGTGCCCCCAGTCTCTTAACGCGTCTAAATTGCCAATATGAAGGCAGTCGGCTAATCCAAGTTTGATGCGCGCTAAGGTTCGAGTTATTTTTCGTGTCACAAAACGCTCACCGCGAATAGGACTTTCATGATTAAATAAAATGCCATTACAGGCGAACATGCCATATGCTTCACGGTAATTTACAGTAATCCAATAGCCATAAAGTTTCGCAACAGCATAAGGACTTCTGGGATGAAACGGGGTTGTTTCGTTTTGAGGGATTTGTTGGGTTAAGCCATAAAGTTCTGATGTTGAGGCTTGATAAAAGCGTGTTTTTTTCTCAAGTCCAAGTATGCGAATTGTCTCTAATATACGTAATACACCCAGTGCATTGACATTCGCGGTGTATTCAGGTGTTTCAAAACTTACTGCAACATGACTCATCGCGGCAAGATTATAGATTTCATCAGGCTCTACTGCTTGAATGATGCGCATAAAACTTGAGGTGTCGGTTAAGTCACCGTGATGTAATATAAAGCGCCTGTTTGAAATATGTTCGGTTTGATAAAGGTGGTCGATTCGATCAGTATTGAATGAAGAGGCATGACGTTTAACGCCGTGTACGATATAGCCTTTTTTAAGTAAAAATTCTGCAAGATACGTACCGTCTTGTCCTGTAATCCCTGTAATCAGCGCCTTTTTCACGATATTCCTTATGCATATTCGCCTCTTAAGCACGAAACTGCATGTTACGCTAATTTTTAGCTTGTGAAAATCAGAAATCTGAGATGTTTTTCAATGCTGTTTTTGTATTCAAGATAAGTTAATTATCCGATTCAATTGGTTGTTCATCAGAGAAATATTCCAGTATCAATCTATACAATGGAAGTTTAATGATTTACACTTTGTTGATATTCAGAACAATATATTTTGTAGCTAAGAAATTAAAATCAGGCTCATGACATGCAACGGATACTCTCTTTTTTTCGAACGGTTTTAATTCTATCCAGCCTGGCTGGCGTTAGTTCCGCCCTTTATGCCAACATGACCTTGATTGATATTAGCGGGGAAAAAATACCATTTAGCAGTTTGCAGGGCAAGTGGGTGATGATTAACTATTGGGCTAGTTGGTGTCAACCATGCTTGGATGAAATCAATGAAATAAATGCATTTTATTATCGCCATCATTCACAGGTCGAAATCTATGCGGTTAATTTTGATGGAGTATCTTTGCCGCAACAACATCAATTGATAAAAACATATCATATTACCTATCCGAGCTTGCGCGATGATCCGGCAGAAGATTTAGCATTAGGTGAATTGGTGGGTGTGCCTGCTACGTTTGTTTTTAATCCCCAAGGTCAATTAGTGAATACGCTTTATGGTGGGCAAACCATCGATAGTTTAGAGGCAGCGATTCACGATAAATAATCCCAATAGGGCATGATTTCAACATTTCGGTGCTGATATTTTTCACCTTGGTATAATAAAATTCGGCGTGCTTCAGGCTCCCCGTAATGGGTTAATGCTGTGATCATTTTGGGGTGAAAGGTAGCTGGTTTTTTAATTTAAAAGAAGCTGATCTATGCAATTTTAATATCTAATATTATAATTGCATAATTTTAAGCTTAAGAAATTTCAGGCTCACCTAACCAACGTTGACGTTGCTCTGGTGTTAACTTGACGGTGAGTTGCCAGCGACCTTCATCATCTGTTTCTTCATGGACTACTGCCCCTATTTGATAGAATGTCGCTCTTAATTTAGCTTGGGAGGCGTCTAGCAATAGCGTTTCTTCTTTACTCAATCCAAATAATTGCGTGATGATTGCATCGGACAATAGCTCCAGGCCCGCGCCAGTTTTGGCGGATAGCCAGACTTGGCCAGGTATTGGCAATTCATCGTCGTTGACGCATGCCTCGGTGACGTGTGGTTTCTCATTAGAAAGTTGATCAATCTTATTAAAAACATGGAGCACCGGGACATCTCCGGCGCCGATATCTTTTAATACGGCATCAACTACGGCAATGTTCTCTTGCCAGCGTGGATCGGCTGCGTCGATGACATGTAGCAATAAATCAGATTGGGTTGTTTCTTCGAGTGTTGCCCGAAACGCATCGATTAAATCATGTGGTAGGTCACGAATGAAGCCAACCGTATCGGCTAAGATGATAGATGTTGATCCAGATGATAAATCTATTTTGCGCATTAAAGGATCGAGGGTTGCAAAAAGTTGATCGGCAGCAAAAATATGTTCTCCGGTTAAGGCATTAAATAAAGTTGATTTACCGGCATTTGTATATCCAACAAGTGAAACGGTTGGCATGGCTGCCTTTTGGCGCGCGGATCGATTTTGATCGCGACTGCGGCGCACTTTTTCTAAGCGTTTATTAATATATTGAAGGCGATCACGAAGTAAACGCCGATCCGTTTCTAACTGTGTCTCGCCAGGTCCGCGTAGGCCTATGCCCCCTTTTTGTCGTTCAAGATGAGTCCAGCCTCGCACAAGACGTGTAGACAAATGTTGTAGCTGAGCTAGTTCGACTTGTAGTTTACCTTCAAAAGTTCGGGCGCGTTGTGCAAAAATATCAAGAATCAAGCCGCTACGACCCACAACGCGGCATTCGAGTAATCGCTCTAAATTACGTTCTTGTGATGGAGATAGGGCGTGGTTGAATAAAACAACTTGTACATCATGAGCCATCACCAGCTCATGAATTTCTTCAGCTTTGCCTAGTCCCACAAAATATTTCGCATCCGGCCGACTTCTAGAGCCTTGAACGATATCGACTACCTCTGCATTGGCAGAGTGCGCTAATTCTTCGAACTCAGCCAGTGCGGATGCATGATCCATTCCAGGCAATGTTAATTGAACTAATATGGCTCGCTCACCACCTTCTGGACGATCTAACACATGAAACTCCTACAGCAATTGTTTATGAGGGTATGGTCACTTGTCGTGATGGAACAATAGTTGAAATCGCATGTTTATAAACGACTTGAGTGACCGCGTTTTTTAACATAATGACATCGTCATCATAAGCAACAACCATACCGTGTAGTTTAATCCCATTAACGAGAAAAATAGAGACTAATAATTGTTCTTTTTGCAATTCATTAAGAAAAATGGTTTGTAATGATTTAGTTTGTGGCACGTTCATACTCCTTATTATTATTTTTATGAGTCGCCCTGCCCTATATGGCAAACATTGGCAAAGAACGCTTCTGCCAAGAGCCCCGCAGTATTTTCTCTCCATGCCGGGGGCGAAGGGAAAAAGAAGGAGTTCTTGGGGAGAGCAACTTTTATTGTAGCAGAGTTTGTAATAGTGCAATTGAGATATTTCTTACATTGACTTGAGCCATCAACGTCATGACATCAGTGAGGAGTTAGATATACTGAAATCATGTACTTCAAGGTTTTCGATTTAACTGGTGCAAGGATGCATTAGGCGTAACACTAGATTGAAATTTGAGGAGTATGGAAGAGGGAAGACAAGGATTGTCTGACAGGATGTCAGAAAGAGGACCAGCAATCAGGACGTGCTTCGCCGCAGGGATGCGGCTTTTTTTTATCTTGAAGAAACAACGTAATGACTTCGTTTGATATATTACAAATCATTCCTATCCCTGCGTTTAACGATAATTATATATGGGCTATTATTCATCCCATACATCGTCAGGTGATTATTGTTGATCCGGGCGACGCAGCACCGGTGATTGATTATCTGCAAAAAAACAAGCTAAAACTACAGGCGATTTTTATTACGCATCATCATGGTGATCATACGCATGGTGTTTCAGAGATATGCCAATATCAGCCTGTTCCGGTATTTGGGCCGCATAATAAGTCTATTCAGGGGATAACGACTTGGGTTGCCGAACCTAATGAGGTGAAAGTTAATGCAAACTTCCCGACCTATCAAGTGATGGATATTCCTGGACATACCTTAGATCATATCGCCTATTTTGCGCCGGGTATGTTATTTTGTGGTGATACTTTATTTGCTGCTGGGTGTGGACGTTTATTTGAAGGATCAGCCGATCAAATGGTGGGTTCGTTACAAAAAATTTGTGCATTGCCTGATACAACACGTATCTATTGCGCCCATGAATATACGCTCAATAATTTGCGTTTTGCCGTGATGGTTGAGCCGGGAAATTCTGCCATTCATGCGCGTATCAAGAGCGTGCAATTATTAAGAGATCAGCAGTTGCCTTCACTGCCCTCTTTATTAAGTGAAGAAAAGGCCACCAATCCATTTTTGCGTTGTCATTCGCCTGAAATTATCCACCAGGTTGAGGCGTATGTAGGGCAACCTCTGAATGATGAGGTTGCCGTGTTTGCAGGGCTTAGGGCTTGGAAGGATCTTTTTTAGATATCTATATTTTCCGCATCTAAGGCATTTGACTCAATAAACTCACGTCGTGGTTCGACTTGATCACCCATTAAGGTTGTGAATATTTCATCAGCTGCTATCGCGTCATCAATGGTCACTTGTAGCATGCGTCGAGAAGCAGGATCCATGGTTGTTTCCCATAGTTGCTCGGGATTCATTTCCCCGAGACCTTTATAACGTTGGATGGTTTGACCGCGCTTGGCTTCTTCTAATAGCCACAATAACATTTGTTCAAAGGACTCTACTTCTTTTTTCTTGTCACCGCGACGAATATAAGCACCATCTTCAATGAGGCTTGATAATTTGTTAGCAAAGAGTCCTAGCTCGCGATAGTCTTTGGAGCGGAAAAACTCTTTATTTAAGGTTAATTGATGCGTGAGGCCGTGTTGTAGCATCACAATTTCTGGCAAGTAAATATTGTGTTCTTCGAGGTGAATAAGTCTTGCGGTAAATTGATGAATTTTATTATTAGCCAGTTGCAACTGATCATGTAATTGTTTGACCCATGTCATCATGAGCTCTTTGTTACTGACGTCATCGGGCTGTAAAGCGGGGATATAAACCAAGCTTTTTAGCACATCATGGTTATAACGACGCGAGTGGCGTTTAATAATTTTATCGACGCGTTGATACTCGGCAACCAACTCTTCAAAGGCTTTTAATGGAATGGCTGGCGCATCTTTTGAGGGATAAAATGCCGCATCTTCTAACGCGGTTTGGGTGAGGTATTGATACAATGCCTCATCGTCTTTGACATATTGTTCTTGTTTACCACGCTTGACTTTGTAGAGAGGCGGTTGGGCAATATAAATATAGCCACGCTCAACTAATTCTTTCATTTGTCGATAAAAAAATGTTAATAACAGTGTACGAATGTGAGATCCATCGACGTCGGCGTCAGTCATGATAATGATGCGATGATAACGGGTCTTGTCGGGATTATATTCTTCTGCACCAATGCCACACCCTAGTGCGGTAATTAAGGTGGCAATTTCTTGTGAGCCTAGCATTTTATCAAAGCGTGCTTTTTCAACGTTGAGAATTTTACCTTTCAAGGGCAAAATGGCTTGAAACTTACGATCACGCCCTTGTTTAGCTGAGCCACCTGCAGAGTCTCCCTCAACAAGATAAAGCTCTGAAAGTGCGGGATCTTTTTCTTGGCAGTCTGCTAATTTACCTGGTAGGCCGGCAATATCTAAAGCGCCTTTGCGACGTGTCATTTCACGGGCGCGACGGGCCGCCTCTCGAGCACGGGCTGCATCAATAATTTTACTGACGATGGCTTTAGCGGCTGCAGGATTTTCTAATAAAAAGTCATTAAATTTTTCAGCGACAACCGATTCAACGGCTGATTTAACCTCGGAGGAAACGAGCTTGTCTTTTGTTTGTGAGGAAAATTTAGGATCGGGCACTTTTACGGATAAAACGCCGGTTAACCCCTCACGTGAATCATCACCGGATGTGGTGACTTTGGCTTTTTTGGCATAGCCTTCTTGTTCGATGTAATTATTGAGGGTGCGAGTTAAGGCAGCCCGAAACCCTGCCATGTGAGTACCGCCATCTCTTTGTGGGATATTATTGGTAAAGCAAAAGATGGTTTCTTGGTATGAATCATTCCATTGTAGGGCCAGTTCAACTTGAATGTTGTCTTTTGTGGCGCTTAAATGAAAGACTTGTGGGGTAATTGGGGTTTTGTTTCGGTTTAAATGTTCAACGAAGGCTTTAATACCACCTTGATAAGAAAAAGTATCACGTTTGTCATCGCGCTCATCATGAAGATGAATACATACACCAGAGTTTAAAAAAGATAGTTCGCGCAATCGCTTTGCTAAAATATCATAGTGGAATTCAATATTAGTGAATGTTTCAGCGGATGGTTTAAACCAAACCTGTGTACCGGTATCGGTTGCATCCCCTGTAATCGCTAGTGGCGCAACAGGCTCACCATGACGATAATGTTGCTCATGTAAATGACCATCGCGGCGAATCGATAAATGAAGTTCTTCAGATAGTGCGTTGACGACAGATACCCCGACGCCGTGTAAGCCTCCGGAGACTTTGTAGGAGTTATCATCAAATTTACCGCCGGCATGCAAAATTGTCATGATGACTTCTGCTGCAGAGCGGCCTTCTTCTTGATGAATATCGACAGGGATGCCGCGGCCATCATCGCGAACCGTGATAGATTCATCAGAATGAATGGTGACATGGATTTCTTTACAATATCCCGCTAAGGTTTCGTCGATGGCATTATCCACGACTTCAAAAACCATATGATGCAAACCGGTGCCATCATCGGTATCACCAATATACATGCCTGGTCTTTTGCGGACAGCGTCTAATCCTCGCAGTACTTTAATATTCGATGAGTCATAACTATGGTTGTCTGTCATATCGATTCCTTACTGCCTGACGTGGCCTAAAAAGAATGAATTATAGCAGCTTTCATCGCTTCGATAAAATGATGATTTCATATCGAGATGGAATTATCGCCTTAGCATATTTTTACTTGGGTGTGGTTTGTTTCAGTTGAGATGGTATAATTGTCAATACACCGTAAAAGAGAGCTTTATAGTCATGATAGTCATGATAGTTTATGATGGTCAATGTCCTTGTGGCATGGTTAAATTTCGCTGTAAAGGCGAGCCGTTTTTTACACAGTACTGTCATTGTAATAAATGTCGTGAAATAGGTTCGGCATCTCAAAATGAGCGAGACAAAATAGGGTATGCTTATACGGCGGCTTATTTGACGAATCATTTTAATATGATAGCGGGTGAAAATTGCCTTGAAGCAGTGATCAAAAACAGTTCCAAGTTATTTCTTTGTTCGTCGTGTAAAAGTCTTATATATGGCATATCGCTTGATCCCGCTAAACAAGGTGGTATAGGCGTTAATGTGAATAATTTTAATTTTCATGGGAATCTTCCCGATTCATTCAAACCAGTAAGACATATTTGGTATGCTGATCGGGTTATTCATTTCAATGATAGTCTGCCTAAATTTAAGGATGCACCTAAAGAGCAATTTGGCTCCGGGGAATTGCTGGATTGAGGGGCTTATATTACTTCGGTACCTTTTGTATGTTGTAATGTTTTGAGCTGATTTAAGACCTCTTGCACGTGCTCTTTTACGCTGACTTTACGCCAAACGTACCGAATCAGACCATTTGGATCAATAATAAAGGTACTACGTTCGATCCCTCTAACTTGTTTCCCGTACATGGATTTCATTTTGATAACATCAAATAATTGACACAGTATTTCTTCAGAATCACTGATGAGTTCAAAAGAGAGATTTTGTTTTGCTTTAAATTTTTCATGAGACGGCAAGCTGTCACGAGAAACGCCTATAATTGTTGCATTGAGCAGTGAAAAATCTTTTTCATAATCACGAAAATCGCAGCTTTCGATGGTGCATCCAGGGGGCGCATCCTTTGGGTAAAAATAAATGATCAACCATTGTCCATGATAACGATCAAATGTAGTATCTAGTCCATTTGTCGCTTTGAATCGCACTGAAGGTGCTTTTTCACCTATATTCATTAGGTTACTCCAAAACTATGAGTATGTTATAAAAAATAGCGTGTGGCTATTCAAAGATTTTTTTGTAATCAATAATGCACAACGGTATCGTTTGCTGGATGCCCATTCCCAACTTCCAGCCTTATGTGAATATTGATAATCTACCCGAAAACTATCAACCTGGCTCCGAATAGGGTTAATTTTTTTATATTTGCACACGACATCAACCATGGTCTATACTTTTTTTACGGCCATCAAAAGTGAGAAGCATCATGGGAAAAGATACTCCAATACAATTAACAAAAATTAAAAAAATTGTTGCTGATATTCGTGAATTTCCAGCAAAGATTGACTCCGCAGAGCTGGCTAAAAATGCGCGACAACTACTGAAAAAATATGCGGTTTTATCTGAAAAGATTGAGAGAAACGTATTAATTAGAATCGCACATCAAAAGGATCTTGCTAAGATTCGTACAGAAGAGTTCAAAGCCATAAGACGTACATTAAAAGAAAAAATAAACACAATCCTGCATGCAAAAAACAATAAGGGCGTTCAAAGTGAAAAACCTGCGAAAAAAACCGCAAAAAGCTCTACGCCTAAAAAAATCTCAAAAGCTGCTGACGTGAAAGTTGCAAAAGAATCAGCCTCAAAAAAGACCGTGAAAAAATCATCACCTAAACCTCGTAAAGCAACCGCGCCTAAAGAAGGTGCATAATTGTCATAACAATCAGATAGGCAAAGGGGCTGGGTGTATTAATAAAAAAATATAAACCTGCAATAAGCCCCTTTGACAAGGAAATCAAAATAAATTCATTTGAAAATTTATATAAATCAAAAGGCAAGGCTTGACCCCGTATGAAAAAAAATGGGGTCAGGCCTTGCTTTTTGCTTGATGACTTCTCTAGAGAAGGGTGTATTTGAAAAAAGATAATAATCAAGAAGTTATTTGGTGGCGGCGTCCATAACATTGGCTATGTAATTGATTGATAATAAATAACTATCTGAATATGGTTTTTAAAAAAGCCCCCAAATAGGCCCCTGTTTGTAGGGTGTTGGCTTGGGAATCGAACCGAATTCCTCAGCTTTTACTGTTCTTCTGTTCGCGAATCGCGAACAGCGAATACAACAATCATCAAGAGACTTTGTTTGTATCGATAATTGCTTGTATTCGATTTTCTACAATTTTCTTACGATCATCAGCTTCCTGCGAGTAGTTTAGATGTCCAGGCAGTGCTTGAATAAACTGATCATTATTCATCAATGTAGCTAATTCGGTTGAAAGATAGTTCTTCAAATCTTCTGAAACGGTCAAAATATCTTGAGTAATCTCTGGTCTGCCATCAATTAAAGAAATGATGTCTTCTAAATCATGGCTTAACAAAAAATCCTGATTGCCACGATCTTTAAATGCTTCAAGCTTCGTTGCTATAAAATAGGGCGCAGAAATAATTTTAACGCCTAATGTATCGGTTATATTTTTACTGAGGGCATGTTGTTGCGCTTCTTTATACCATCGATTAGAAAAGCCTAATACACTTTTATTAATTGGCATGACATCAATTAAAACGCCGTCACAATCCCAACGGCAGATCGGATGATCTCCGTAAATCAGTTCCTTAAATTTCTTCTGCCTCAATTTTTCAGCAAATGAATAATAATCAATCCGTGTGATTACATTGATAATACAGTCAACGTCGACAGTAAACCGTACATCAGGGGCTGCTTTATCTGTAATCAGAAGACCAGTAACACAACCACCAACAAAAGTGACTTCGTCGCACAATTCTTCAAGACGATGCGCAACCAGTTTTAGTCGTTCGATATTATGCTGAGCAGAGCTTTTATTCATTTTTCACCAACTTATAGGATTTTAATAATTCAGATATTTTTTGCATAGCAATTTGTTTTTCTCGAGCACGGCCTGAACGAACAGCATCAACCAGTGTTAATAGCTCATAGAATGCAGGATCTGGATGTTTCATCACTGATTCAGGAACTGAAGGATATAGCGGTTTAAGCGCAACACCTCGCTCATTACCCTCACCATAAGGCCAAACTGGTATGGGATCATTCCCAACAATAATTTGTTTGTTTAAACCTGGCGCAGCATAACTTGTTGGAATCCCTCGCACAATTTCGCCCAATTTTGCCGGAAAAATGTATTTTAATCCATGAGCAAAAAACTCTTCGCAAGCTTGAATAATTGGTTGTGGCTTACTTGGTGGATGATAAGACGTCACCAATCCAGCAGTAACCAATCGCTTAAAGGCACTATTGATTTGAGAAGGGCTAAGACATAGCTCAGAGGCAATACTGTTTTGAGACCAGTTTTTACCTTGGCTAACTAGCAACTTGGCTAAAACAACAATATCTTGTGGTTTGAGCATATATTCATCTCTAATTCATTCTATATTCTAGAATTTAGAATATAGAATGAATCTAGTCAAGATAGAATTACACTTTGCGAAAGATTAAATAAAGTCATCAATGCTAATTCCAAACCGCAATCTTGCCTCTCGCCATACAACATCGACAAAGCCCTCATGTTGATCGCATAAATGCTCGAACGTACGCCAATGCATTCCTTTCGGCTTCCATTGATCACCATTTAAAACACCAGGATCCCATTTTAATTTTTCACGTATTTTTTCCGCTCGCCGCGTAGCTCGATCGCATGCTGATTCACGCTGACTTTTATACGCTAGATTGTAGCAATGGCGGCATGCAAATACACTACCGCCATAGAGAATAGCAACGCGACGATTGCATTTTTTTACCGGACATATAAACCAAGGACGCTGGCCGCCTAAATGACAGTCAACCCATGTAAGACGAATGTTGTAATCAAAGCTTTTCCATTCTTCACCCTGTTTTTTATTTT
>Ga0364920_10127_pt2 | contig 31425 bp, 31 predicted proteins | sample SorcelJu500001C8_FD_206961 | JGI IMG/M metagenome (GOLD analysis project Ga0364920, IMG submission 206961) | Enriched cells from Trout Bog Lake Hypolimnion, Wisconsin, USA - BchlTB.June20.5000.01.C8 | ecosystem: Environmental > Aquatic > Freshwater > Lake > Hypolimnion/Profundal zone | place: USA...
TGTCCGAACCGGGCAGCGGCCTTTTGAAGTCCCACCTGAATCTGCGACCAAAGCCTTAGCAGGTCCCAACGCATGGTATCGGCGACGTTGACAGGTCCGTTAGAAAATCGATGCAGTTCTTCCAGCCGAATGTGCTGACCATCGAACATCCCCGCCATGACGCGGCCACTTTCTGCTCCCAAATCAATCGCCAGATACACTTGTTCTGCCATGTCCGAACTCACTTGCTGTTTAATTTAAGTAAATCAATGTTCACAAATTGCAATCAATCGGGTGGACCAAACTTGTCAGTCGACCAGTTCAAAGATCGTTTCGACTTCTACAGCGATGTTCGCGGGAAGTGAACCCATGCCGACGGCACTGCGTGCTCCTTTGCCTTTGACGTCGCCCCAGATTTCTACCATCAGATTACTGAAGCCGTTAATTACTTGGGGGTGATTGCCGAAATCAGGCGTTGAATTCACCATGCCGAGCGTTTTTACCAGCCGGTCGATTCGGTCGAGTGAACCGAGCTCGCGACGAAGGGTCGCCAGCATTGTCAGCCCGACCTGACGCGCCGCCTGGTAGGCCTCGGCCTCGGTCATCATGTCACCGACTTTTCCCGTGATCATCGAACCATCGGATCTTAACGGACCGTGGCCGGAAACGTACGCCAGCTTCCCCACGATCAACACCGGGTGGTAGATGCCGCCTGGTTTCGGAGCGGGGGGAAGTTCGAGCTGCAATTCGGCGACACGGGCTTCGGCACTCATCAAAAATCCTTTCGATCAAACGGATGCAACGGGGCAATCATAACCACCAGTCTCAAGCGGATATACTGAGTATCGGGGATGGTCGATACCGAAAATTCTGCCTACCAGTGCATGACAAATCCACCATCAACGTTAATTGTCTGACCAGTCATCTCAGATGCTCGGTCAGAGGACAAAAAAGTCACGAGGTTGGCAACATCTTCGGGTCGCTGCCAGCGCCCCAGCGGAATCACATTCCTGACTTTCTCGTTCGCCCAGTCCTCATAACTGCGGCGTTGTTCAAGGGGTTGCTGGTCGTTCCAGGCTTGCCAGACAGAACGATTCAGTGGTGTTTGGACCATGCCGGGGCAGACCGTGTTGACACGGATTCCGTGCCGCGCCAGATCCTTCGCCAGGCATTGTGCAAAATTAATATTGGCCGCTTTGCTCGCGCTATACGGTGGATCGGTCTGAGATCCAATCTGTCCGGCGACGGATGCAATAAAAATCATTGAACCACTGCGGCGGGGAATCATACGTGGGGCAATCACATGCGCGACATGCACCATTCCCAAAATGTTGACGTTGAGGACTCGATTCCAATCTGCGGGATCGACATTCGTGAATGGGAATCCAAATTTTCCCGATGACACGGCCGCTGCATGAACGACCAGGTCGATTGGCCCAAGCTGCAGTTCTGTCTGATCAGCAGCCGATTCAACATCCTGCTGGCGGCTGACATCGACCGTTAAACCGAATGCGGCAACCCCGCAGTCGGTGCTTAACTTCGAAGCGGCGTCATCACTCTTCGAAGACGCATCCCAGATCGCGACACGACATCCTTCACGAGCCAGCTCCGTGGCGCAGGCGAATCCGATTCCGCTCGCACCCCCCGTGACGACGGCGACTTTATTTCGTAATTGAAGGTCCATTCTTTTTTCCTGTTACGAATTGGGGTCCCGGCTGGAAATGACCTTCGTTTCCCGTATTGCTGCAATTCCGATGATTTCAATGACGGAGTTTTCGGAACAGAGTAATGCGATTCGGCCAGAATGTCTTGTTCGCCCATTTGAACCTTGAATTGGCGTTGGCGGATTATTGAAGGTATTCTCTGTTTTGTTGGAAAGAATGAATTGCAGATCGCATGAACGGTTGAAAATGACACTGAACACAGAGGCCGGTACCGTTGCCAAAACACGGAAGCTGCTCTCGGATTGCGGGTTACGAACAACCGCAGCTCGTCTAGCCGTGATGCATTGGTTACAACGCGCCAACTCGCCCGCCACGCATGCCGATATTTCCGCCGACCTGGTTCCGCTGGGTATCGACAAGGCTACCGTTCTGCGCAATCTGACAGATCTGGTCGAAGCAGGACTGGTGACACGAAAAGAACTGGGCGATCACGTCTGGCGATTTGAGCTTCGTGATGCGTCACATCCAGACGGTTGCGAGCACGCACATTTTATCTGCGTCGATTGTGGCCGTGTCACCTGCCTTCACAAATTCGATTTCCCTCAATCGGCTCTCAAGTCCGTGTCCGAAATCGGCAATGTGACCGAGATCCTGATCCGCGGACATTGTCTGCTTTGCCAATGAAAGAAGAAATGTCCAAACGAGTTGTCCTGGCGATGAGTGGTGGTGTTGATAGTTCCGCTGCGGCCGTCCTGTTGAAAGAGCAGGGTTATGAGGTCATAGGGCTCTTTATGCGCTCGGGAGCTGTCGAAGAAACAGCCTGTCGTGTTGAGCCCAAGGCCAAATTATCGTTATCCGGTGCGACAGCTTCGGCCGAGACACACCAGGGGGCTTCATCGGTGCTTCCGACTTTGCCGATTTTGGGAACGAAGGCCAACAAACAAGGTTGTTGCAGTGCATCGGACGCTGCTGATGCTCGTCGCGTGGCGGACGTGCTTGATATCCCCTTTCATGCACTCAACTTCTCGGACGCATTCGGCAGGATCAAGGATTATTTTGTCGATGAATATCTCGCAGGACGAACTCCCAATCCCTGCGTCATGTGTAACAACTGGCTGAAGTTCGGCAAACTCTGGGATTTCGCCGTCAGTGTTGGAGCCGATCGAATTGCTACCGGGCACTACGCGAGAATTCAGACGATTGATGGCGAGCCTGCCCTGTTGAGAGGTCGTGATTTGACGAAGGATCAGTCGTACGTCCTGGCTGGGATCAACCGCAATATCCTCGATCGAATCTTGTTTCCGGTCGGAGATTTCAATAAGCCCGAGATTCGCGAACTGGCGGCGCAGGCGGGTCTGCGAGTGGCCACCAAACCTGACAGCCAGGAAATCTGCTTCATTCCTGATAACGACTATGTGGGATTTCTGGAACGTTACCGGGGTCGCCCCGATATGTCTGGCGAATTCGTTGATCCATCAGGTAAAGTTCTTGGTCAACATACGGGATTCGATCAGTTTACGATCGGACAACGGCGTGGGCTTGGCATCACCTTTGGTGAACCCCGTTTCGTCATTCGAATTGAACCTGAAACGCGCCGAGTTGTTCTGGGAACTCACAATGATCTCGCATGTCGTGACTTGGAAGCCGACGGAATTAGCTGGCTGGTCGATGACCTCTCTGACGAATTCGATTGCCTGGCTCAGATCCGCTATCAACACACTGCTGCGGCCGCACATGTCGTAAGAGTCACCCCGGATCAAGTACGGGTGAGTTTTACAGACGCCCAATTCGGAGTCGCGCCGGGACAAGCCTTGGTCCTCTATGACGGTGAGCGAGTTCTGGGTGGTGGCTGGATTCGACAACGCGAAGTCCGTTAAGTGCCACTGCATCCGAGCCTTCTCCGACGCAGTGTTCTTTGTCTAGTAAACTTGTAACCCAAGAGCACGGAGTGACCGAAGACGGTCATTCCGTGGCACAAAGTTGATATCGTGTTGGAATGCCCACAAATCGATTGTAACGCTCAACTTGGAGGCACTGTTTTTTACGATGCACACCTTGACTCAACTTCTTTCGTACGTCTCGCTACTAGGTTTCGTCACCGTGGTTTCGGCGGCGGAACCGCTGAAATTACCCGTGACTCGGGACGTCTGGATTTCGGCTTATCCTGGAGAGCAGGATGGAAACAACGGTGGGGCGCCCCGATTGAAGTTCAAGGGGATACAAGAGTTTTCGCTACTCGACTTTGACAACGCGGGATTGCGAGGAAAGCGAGTGAGCCGTGCTCAGTTATGGTTGCATCTGGAATCGAAAGACGCACCCTTGCGGCGAATGACGGTTTCCACGGTTGCCAGCCCGTGGGAAGAGGGAACCGGTAGCGGGTACGCGAAAGGAACCGGTGCTTCCTTTCGCTGGGCAAAACCTGACCAACCCTGGAATGGTCCCGGTTCAGACATTACCGCAGTTGTAAACAGCGAAGCGGGAACCATCTGGGGTTTTGGTGACGCATCGCCGCCTGATGCGAATGGATGGCAGGTCATTCCTGTTGATCCCAAAGTGATCGAGGCCTGTGCCGACGGACGAAGTCACGGAGTGTTCGTTCAAGACGATGTCGGTTCTGAGTACGAACGCGACGGCGAAAAATTCACCTGGAAGCTATTTCCAAATCGCATGGTCGCGTCACGCGATATGAATAAGACGGTCGCACCTTACTTCATGGTCTGGACAGACGGAGATGTCCGTCAGTCGCCCGCTCCCACAAAACAAACGCCCCATCAGACAGAAAAGTGTGTAATTCCTGCTGCAACGACGAAACGACCGAACGCGGAGAAATCGTTGCTCACCGACCTGATGGGTGTTCCACTGGGAAACCAGCTCTACGCAGCGAAAAACGAAGCGGTGACGTTCTTTATCGCACGCAATGAGAATGAAACGGTCGAAGTCGAAGCGGCAGGCTTTAAACCAAGATTGTTTGGACTAATGAAAGCTGCGGCGGGTGATTCGGGAGATGTCCTGACCGATTCAATTCAAGCCGGTCGCGTCGTTTGCGAAATCTATTTACCTCGCTCGATCCGGAGCGGTAAGCATTCCGTAACGGTTCGTGTTGGCAAAAAGAACTGGCCCATTGAGCTGAATGTTTGGGATTTCACGCTGCCGGATCAGCTCTCATTTATCCCCGAAATGAACGCTTACGGATTGCCGGTTCCTGCGGACGAAGAAGTTGCCTGGTACCGAATGGCTCACGAACATCGTTTGAACTTGAACGTGCTGCGTTACGGTTGGAACGGACGTGTCGCCGACGGGTGTGCTCCATTAAAGAATGGAAACGCTTGGGATTGGGGAGCCTGGGATCGCCGATTTGGTCCCCTTCTGGACGGGACTGCGTTTCACGGATTGCCGCGAGGGGGAGTACCGGTTGATGCGTTTTATTTGCCACTCAACGAACATTGGCCTGCTGACGTCCATCGCCATTTCAATGGGGGTTATTGGATTGAGGATGCCTTCGATGAAAGTTATTGGAACGAGTTTTCGACAACGGCCCGAGAATTCGCAGATCACGCTATGAAGAAGGGGTGGAATAAGACCTGGCTTCAGTTCTATCTCAACAACAAAGTCTATTTCAAAGAACAACGAGGAAACTGGAGCTCCTGTTCCGCGCCTTGGGTTTTCGACGAACCGGTTAATACTCAAGACTTCTGGGCGCTGCGTCGCTATGGCCAGGAATTTAACCGAGCGGCTCGATCGATTGCTCCTAACGCCGTGTTTCGTTGCGATATTTCTCGACCGGAATGGCAACGGGATCTGCTGGATGGCGTTACGGGAGTCGAAGTGATCAGTGGTTCCCTTCGTCCTTATCGAGAACGGATTGAGCGTCGACAGGCCAAATATGGCACGATCGTGACGTTCTACGGAACCACTGCTCCACCAACCGAATTTCCTGTGCAGCCTGTGGCCTGGTGTCTGGATGCCTGGTGCCTGGGGGCGGACGGAGTATTGCCGTGGCAGACGATTGGCACAAAAGAATCATGGGATAAGCCCGATGCGCTGTCGCTGTTCTACCCCGCCCGTAACCCACAAGACCCTGGAGTCTCACCAAGCGTCAGGCTCAAATCCTACCGCGAAGGTCAGCAACTGGTGGAATATCTGACCGCTTATACCTCGGTTACCGGACAATCTCGGCAGGCCGTTGCCGACGCGGTGCGAGAATTTCTTGGTCTGGAAGTCGACTTAAAAAAGAAAAATTCTGACGATGCCGGAACAGCGGAATACAAACCTGCCGTCGCTCAGAAACTGTTTGAACTTCGTGATCGAATCGGCGCGTATCTCGATTCGAAACACCCGAAAGCCTATGAGCAACTTTTGCATTGGAAGATTGAAACGATCGAATTGCCACGTGCAGCGATCAAATAACTATCGCGAACAGCAGGCAAGAGGACGATGTCCAGAGGCTGGAGTCGATTCGCATTTCTTCGTCTGAGTCAGATGCTGAGACGCCATCTCACGATCGAGCACTTCCTGATAGTAGGCCAGTCGTTTTGCGGCGACATCCAGCGAACCACCGAATGATCGTTCTTCCTCCAGGTAGATCAACGGCACCGGAAACTCGACGATCTTCATCTTCTGAGCCGCCGCCTGCACCCAAAGTTGCAAGGGCATGGCGTAGCCCAATTCGGTGATTCGCAGTCTGGCTAGTGAATCAACTCGGTAAGCCTTGAAACCACAGAACGCATCGGTCAGGCCGAGACAAAACTGGTGATTTAACCATTCGGTAATTTGAATATTGATTCGGCGTCGTTCGATCGGAGGTTCACTGGCACCATCAAAGATTTTCAAATACCGACTGCCGGAGACAATGTCGGCAGGTGCGTCTTCCTGTTTGAACACAGTTGCCGCCATTGCAGGAATCAACGCCGGTTGATGCTGACCGTCACAGTCAATCGTAACCAGCACGTCGTATTGACCCGACAGAGCATAGGTAAATGCCGTCCTGAGACCCGCGCCATAACCTTGATTCTGCTGGTGACGCACGACATGCACGTCGCGCATTGATTTCAGCAGTTCTGGCGTTTTATCGGATGAACCATCGTCAACAACGAGGATCTCTTTTGAGTATTTCCGGACCTCCGTGACCACATCGATCACGTGACGTTCTTCATTGAACACAGGTAATGCCGTCAAAACTCGCAGGGACATAAGCGACTCCCGCTATAAAAAACTGAGCCTCCGCAACTGCATCCCTGCAAACCGATTCGTGATTCTAGGCCGCCAACACGAAGAATCAAACCAATCGACAGTTCCAAAAACCATCAAGTTGCGGTGACCCACAATATCGGCGGCTTAAGGCTTGCAATTCTCAAAATCGATAGAACCCCGAAATCTCGTCAACATCGCGACTAAAGGCAACGCCTCGAAGTTTTTTTGTATCCACATTAAGAACCAACCCCACCCTCTCCGGGTGGTTAACGGGCCTTTGCCCGAGTAGCCTTTCGCGACCGTTGATCATCGCCATGAGAACCCGCAATCCGGTATTCACATCGTATCGATCAGGCGCGTCTTAAAACCAGACTTGAACCTGCACTTTGTTTCAGCGGTCAACGAGCACCCACTGTTTGAAGCACGTCTGTGTTTTGCTTTGATCCAAACCAGCCAGTCAAGAAAGTCTCCAATAGCAATGCAGCGATGACGGCCACCAGAATCTGTTGCCACAACTTTTGCGACTGTTCTAACTCTACCAGTTGTAGCTGACGCTGACGTTGGCGTTGACGCTGCGGATCTTCCGGTCTTTCGCGTCCTTTCAATTTCATTCCAAAACTTTCAAGTTGTTCGAGTGTCAGTGGATTTGTGCGGCTTTCGTCGGCTGCCAGGTTCATCGCGATTTGCTCCGTTCGACCAGGAACGCTTAACTGATAAAGTCCCGGGGTTGCCGTTGCCTGGAAGAGTGTATCTGTCGGTAAATTAGATAACTCGGTTCCATCCGGCAGTCGGGCCGTTCCCGTCGCCGAAGTTTCGGCTCGCGACGTCGTTGGCCAGGCAAGCATGCTGCCAACAACCTGTCCTTCTGACCGTGGCGTCAGTTTGGTCGTATGTTCCAGCAGGCGAAACATCAGCATCGGAAACTTTGAGCTGCGTGCAAATTGGCTGTCTGCGGGTTGCCAGCCAGCGGCAAAGACGATGACATTTCCTCGCTGAATCGAAAATTCGACAATCGCCGGATCGCCGTCGTCGAAACGGGCCAGTACCCGATCTGCATTCTCAACCTTGGTAGCTTTGGGCCTTTCCGATTTCGAATCAACGACGTTAAAACCTTTCAGTTTTCGATGTTTCCAGAATCGGATCCCCGTGAAGTCGCTGAATTGAGATTCTGCAAAAGGAGCGAAAACCGGGTCTTCAAAGTCGATCTCGCCGAGCATCGCATATTTGGAAACGGTTGCTTCACTCGCCGAAATTCCTTCACGTCCGCACAATGCCAGACTTGCCACGGTGGCGTCTGGTGTTGGCGATGCAATCAACACCGTTCCTCCATTTACCAGATGATTACGAACGATCGGCTGCACACCAAGGTCGGGCGCCGTTAATACAATCAATGACGGCTGGAAATCTGCCGAAGCGATATTCGCCTGGGCGGGCTCACGTAACTCGATTTTGAACCGATGTGAAGCGGCAAAAAGTCGATCGAGATAAAAGCGCGCTCCATCCGTGTCGTTCGCCGATTCAGGTCCACAATAGATGACCAGCCGTGTTTCGGGAACACTCTCTGCAACGTAAATCCGATTATCAAAGTCATCGTCGTCCCCTTTCAGCAACAGGACTGACGAAACCAGCCCGGCTGGAAGTTTAGGCGGGAGCAGGATACGGCTTTGGCCCGGTGGAACGTACACAGAAACCTCAGGCGAATCTTTCAAGTCCCACTTCAACGTAAACTTTTCCTTGACGGAGTCGGCGGCGTTGGTCACCCGCACGCGTAAGACGTCGTCAGCGGATTCGAGGTTCCGTTCGACAACCTGCAATCCGGCGTTCGATGGTGATTTCGGATGGGCGGGGATCAGTTCGACAGGTAGATCGTCAGGCCATTCATAACCTTGCAAAGCAACGGTCTCGGAACCACTCTGCAAATCACTCGCGAGCCAGATCCGCTGCGGAGCCGGCTTGGCCCGTTCGGTCTGAACTTCCTGCAACGATGTCGCCGTTCTGATCAGGGCTTCACCCAATTGAGTCGATTCCCAGGTCGGCTTCAGTTCCTTCAGCCGAGCCCGTACTAATTCTCGCCCAGCCGAAGCTTCCATCGATTTGAGTTCTTTGAAATCAGCGACGGGAACAAACGTGCGATCGAATCGATAGAGTGCCACTTTTGTCTGTGCTGGCAACTTTGCCACTCGGTCATCCAATTGTTGGATCAGATCATTCCAAATTCCTTCCCGTCGCATGCTGGCACTGGTATCGACCAGGATCGCCAGCAATTGTTCATTGGTCGCTTCGTCGGGTTCCGTCAGGGTCGCTCGCCACAGTGGCCTTGTGAACGCAAACGCCAGCAGTGCGAGCGCCGCCGCACGCAACAGCATCAGTAACCAGTGCTCGATCCGACTGCGGCTGGTGATGCGGGGTGGTGACGGTGTCAGAAACATCAACGACGAAAATGGTCGTTCGCCACGCGGCATTCTTCGCCACATGTGAAACAAAACCGGTCCGGCGGCGGCCAGTGCACCCAACCAATACAACGAATAGAGCCACGTCATAAAATATCCGAAGTCCGAAGACGATCATCAAACGGGAATGTTTTGCCGTCAGCAGCATACCCGACCGGCGTACCCGACCCCAATCGTCACAGCCTGAGATTTCTTTGAACGTTACCCGCCAATTGATATTTGGCTATTGTTCATGTTTTCTACACGTGAAGACAAATCCGAACGCCGGATGGCCCTGCTTTAAGAAATATCCCCATTCACAAGTTCACTCTCAGTCGAGATCAAAAATATGCGACTTGGTTATAACACCAACGGGACGACCGGACATCGCTGGGAAAAAGCGATCGAACTGATGGCTGAAATCGGTTATCAATCAGTCGCGATCACGGTTGACCATAACTGTCTCGATCCCTACTCAACCGACCTTGCGGTCGAATTGAACCGCATGCGACGTGTTTTAGAGCGATTCGAAATGACAAGCGTCATAGAAACCGGTGCCCGCTTTCTTCTTGATCCTCGGCGAAAACATGAGCCGACCTTGGTAAGTCCCTCGGCAGAAGCCCGAGCCGTTCGCATCGACTTTCTCAAACGTTGCGTCCTGATCGCCAGGGAACTCAATTCGGAAGCGGTCTCGTTCTGGAGCGGCATCGTTCGCGACGATGCCGAGCCAACGGAAGCCTATCGTCGACTGGCTGATGGCTGTCGTGAAGTGCTAGATTTCGTCGAACCGTCAGGCATCCGGCTGGCCTTCGAACCGGAGCCGGGAATGCTGGTTCAGACGTTTGACGACTACCAGCACTTACTCTCACTGGTCGATGGGCCTGGTTTTGGACTCACCGTCGATATTGGCCACGCACACTGTCTTGAGCCGCTACCAATCTCTCACTATCTCGAAACATGGTACGACCGAATTTTCACAATCCATATTGAAGATATGAAACGAGGAGTTCATGATCACCTGCGATTCGGCGAAGGAACAATCGATTTCCCGCCCGTGTTTGAGACACTCAAAAGTCTCAACTACACCGGAAGTCTGAATGTAGAACTAAGCCGCCACAGTCATATGGCACCCGAAGTCATGCGGGAATCGTTTGAATTCCTGGATCGGCATTTAGGCTGATGCGATCGAAGAGGGGGTCGGGCGTTCAAATTTCAAAATTGGCTGGAAACCGGCTTTGAATTGGTTAATCATTTACATGCCAATTTTGAAATTTGAACACCCGACCCCAGAACAGAACGCCGGGAATTAGAAATGCCCCGCGCCAATCGGATCGATATTGCTGACGGCGTACATCACGTTACGCAGCGAGGCCTCGAACGAATGAATATCGTTCGAAACGACGATGATCGAAGTCATTGGTGGCGATTGTTCGATCGTGTTGCCGTACGCTATCACTGGCGAATTTTTGCAGTTGTGTTGCTCGACAACCACTTTCATATTTACCTGCGAACACCCGAACCCAATCTGTCGGAAGGCATGCGAGATCTTGATGGGGGTTACGGATCTTTATTCAACCAACGACACGAACGAGAAGGCCCACTCTATCAAGGCCGCTTCAAATCGGTCCTGGTGGAAAGCGACGTGCATGCATGGGAAATCAGTCGTTACGTACATCTTAATCCCGTTCGTGCGAAATTAACTTCCGATCCGTTTCAATACCGGTGGAGCAGTTATCGGTTCTATCTTGATAGTCGATATGCCCCCGATTGGCTCGACTGGCGAACTGTTTTAGCGGAATTCGCGGGGACCGAAGCCGCCGCGCGAGTCGCCTATAAACGGTTTGTCGAATCGGGCATGAGCAATCCTCCTGATGACCCACTTCGGACTGTTAAACAGGCAGAAATCCAGACCGAAACCCAGGTTGTGGGAAAGGACAATGACTGGTTGAAACCCGCATCGAGAAAGAGCATATCTTTGGAAGACGCGATTAGTGCGGTGTGCCAGGTGTTCGAAACATCTGCTGATTCGATCAGCACACGAGGACGGCACAATAACGAAGCACGTGACGCGGCTGTTTTGGTCGTACGCGAATTCATTCTGTTGCGATTGGAAGAACTGTCTGTCAAATTTGGCGGAGTGTCTAAAAGTTCCATTTCCGAAATAGTAAAACGAGCTCGCCTTCGGGAACATTCGGATATCGCATTCAAGAGCCGGTTGGAAGCGGTTCGAGAGTTATTGAGGTAACGAAGAGGGGGTCGGGCGTTCAAATTTCAAAATTGGCTGGAAACCGGCTTTGAATTGGTTAATCATTTAGATGCCAATTTTGAAATTTGAACACCCGACCCCAGAACATAACGCCTTCATCAGAGGACACGATTCCGAAATTGTGGCTCCCTGTCGATATCGCTCCAAGAGTTGATGCGATCGTTGAGCCAGCTTGCGGCGGACTTCCCGGCGTTTGCCTTTCTCCCTGGGGATGATCATGTTGTCGTATCCGGTCGTCTGATGTCGCATCCAGGCGATGACCGCCGCTTCCGCCCGCTGCTCGACGGGGATACGTTTCGTGCGGGCGACGGTGCCGCTGCCAACCGGTGTGGCATGATCGGTCACCGCTTTGGCAAGCCGATTGGCGAGATCGGCATGATTCTGGTGGAATGCCAGAAACGCGACGACCGCCCCCAGGAAATCTTCGACGTACTCGGACTGAACCTTTTCCCGCCGCCGTGCATCAGCCTCCTTCTTTCTGGCAAAACTCTCAGTGGATCGTTCGACTTCGAGATCAGTACGAATCGACTCGATGGTTTCGGCCGATGTCCAGACGCCCCGAGAAAAAACCTTCCGGCCCTTCTTTTCGGCGACAATCCAATGATCCCCGGCAGCCTTCACTCGGCGAGTCAGCGCGGCATCACCAGGAGGCAACAGCACCCAGCCCTCGGGTACGGTCAGAACTTTTCCGTCGTCGGTTCGCACGGTGTTCGGGGTGGGGCCGGGTGAAAAAGTATCGCTCATACACAGACTACTTTCGGTGTTTGCAATAGGCATTGGACTCATTGACGGAATACTTGTTCCCTTGATCGACGTTATTCAAACTGCTTTTCTTTCCCCATCCGAAAATTCGTTCGAACAGTGGCAGCAACCGGTTGTTCTCGAGGCTTTTCTGGAAATAGACTTCATGTTCCTTTTCCTTCATCCCCATTTCGTACAACGCATCATCGTGGTCCGTGACCCCGCCTTCGTGGAAATATCGCATCATGATGAAATACTCACAGACGTTTCCACTTTCCAGTCGTCCGGCAAAGTAGTAAGGCATGAACCTACCGATGACGTAGCAACTTAACGAAATGATTTTACCGATGATGTGATATTTGATCTCGTTGTAACGAGACGGCAGAATTTCATACTGCCGCATGATGGCGAACACGGTTTCTCCGTGTCGCCATTCATCCAGTTCGATTTGCCTGATCGCAGCTTTTTGATCCGGGTTCTTCACGGAACCGGCATGGCCAATGTAAGCAAAGGCCGCAGCTTTTTCGGCCGAATACGCCAGTTGAAGCAGCTTGACGAGTTTTGGATGAGGAAGATTCAGTGCGATCGCTCCATTATTTTTCAGCCTCTGATGATGCCCCCAATTCATCGGGCTCGTCCGAGTGAACATATCCGTCGCAACGAATAATCGGCTGTGGAGGATACTTGGGATAACTGTGATGGCGTGCCGACAATTCGCAAAGCAGAAATCGCGACCGCGCCGTGAGGACCTCTCGACCATTCCGACACGTTTCGCACATCGACATTCCCGGCCAGTTTGCCATGGTGACTACTTTAAAACTGCTTTCCGGGATTCGAAACGCGCTGTGTCTCCAGCCCACTCAAGAATGCCAATGCCAGTATCAGCAGGTCCAGTTTCCTTCGTCATTTTTAATTGGTTAGGGAAGCGGTTGTTTGAGTTGTTGGACGTTTTGAGTTTCGGGCTGTACTGACTCGTCCAATGTTACGATATAGATCAACATGGACGTCAGCATCAAGGATAGCGCGACCCAGAATTTCCAATCGTGGTGGGCTCGTTTCCAGTAGGGTAGGTTCTCTTTTAGCTGCTGAGCTTGATCGGGATGATGTTTGGTATGGGTCATGGGGTTCCTTTCAGAATTGATTGGGGACTGGTGTTGGTTGTGTCAGCGGGGTGGTCCATGTCCAATTTCGGATCTCTGGCATGTCCTCGCCGTGTTTGTCAATATATTGCTTGTGTTCGAGCAATTTTTCCTTGAGTTGTGCTTTCAAGTAGATCCCCTTGGCGCCCGTCTGCGGAAGTCGGTCGATCGTGTCGATGACCAGATGAAATCGGTCCAGGTTGTTCAGCACGGTCATATCAAAGGCCGTGGTGATTGTTCCCTCTTCCTTGTAGCCCCTGACGTGGATGTTGTTGTGGTTGGTTCTGCGGTAAGTCAGTCTGTGAATCAGCCAGGGATAGGCATGGAATGCAAAAATCACAGGCCTATCTTTGGTAAACAGGTCGTCGAAGTCACGATCACTTAAACCGTGAGGGTGTTCTGACTGTGGTTGCAACTTCATCAGGTCGACGACATTCACCACGCGAATTCTGAGGTTCGGCAAGTACTCATGCATGATCGAGACTGCGGCGAGTGTCTCAAGCGTGGGGACGTCGCCACAGCAGGCCATGACGACGTCTGGTATTACGCCCTGATCATTGCTGGCCCACTGCCAGACTCCGATCCCCTGAATGCAATGTAACACCGCAGCATCCATCGTCAACCACTGCGGTGACGGATGCTTCCCGGCGATCACGACGTTGACGTAATGACGACTTCGCAGACAGTGGTCCATCACCGAGAGCAGGCAATTCGCATCGGGAGGGAGGTAGACTCGGACGACTTCGGCTTTCTTATTCACGACGTGATCGATGAAACCGGGGTCCTGATGCGTAAAACCATTGTGGTCCTGACGCCAGACGTGGGAAGAGAGCAGGTAGTTCAATGACGCGATCTTCCGACGCCAGGGCAATTGAGCCGATACCTTGAGCCATTTGGCATGTTGATTGAACATTGAATCGACGATATGGATGAATGCTTCATAGCAATTGAACAATCCATGTCGACCGGTCAGAAGATATCCTTCCAGCCAGCCCTCGCACTGGTGTTCGCTGAGCATTTCCATCACTCGACCTTCCGGCGCGAGATACTCGTCATTCGGTATCGTCTCTGCGTCCCATTGCCGCTCGGTGACTTCAAACAGAGCTTCCAAGCCGTTGGAGAGAGTTTCATCCGGGCCAAACACTCGAAAATTCCGCTGGGTTTGGTTCAGTTTCGTCACGTCTCGCAGAAACCGGCCCAGGACGTGCGTGTCGCCGATGCCGGGGATACCCGGCGTGGGGACCTCGACGGCGTAGTCTCGAAAATCGGGCATCCGCAGGTCGCGTAGCAGGCTGCCGCCGTTAGCGTGAGGGTTCGAACCCATGCGGCGCTGGCCCACTGGTGCCAGCTCGGCTAACTCCTGATTCAAACGGCCCTGGTCGTCAAACAGTTCTTCTGGCCGATAACTTCGCAGCCAATCTTCCAGCAATTGGAGGTGCTCAGGATGGCTGGCGGGGGCTGAGATTGGTACCTGATGCGCTCGAAAAGTTCCCTCAATCTGGCGACCGTCAACGATCTTCGGCCCCGTCCAGCCTTTCGGTGAATTCAACACAATCATCGGCCAGCAAGGACGCGGGGAAGGCAAGGCTGAAGGATGAGGGATGAAGGATGAGTCAGAATCTTGTCCTGTCTTTTTTTCATCCTTCATCCTTCTGCCGTCGTCCTTCTCTTCCCGCGCTTCGCGCTGAATCGATTGGATCTGCTGAACGACTTTGTCGAGTGTCTCGGCCATCGCCTCGTGCATGAGATCGGGTTCGTAACCCTCCACGAAATAGGGCGTCCATCCGTAGCCGCGAAGCAACTGTTCCAATTCTTCTCGCGTAATTCGGGCGAGCACGGTCGGGTTGGAAATCTTGTAACCGTTGAGGTGCAGGATCGGCAGGACCGCACCGTCTGTGGCGGGATCGAGAAACTTGTTCGAGTGCCAGGCTGTGGCCAATGGTCCTGTTTCTGCTTCGCCGTCGCCGACCACACACGCGACGATCAGATTGGGGTTATCGAACACCGCCCCGAAGGAATGACTGAGTGAATAGCCCAACTCGCCCCCTTCGTGGATTGACCCAGGACATTCGGGTGATGCATGGCTGGGAATACCGCCGGGAAACGAAAACTGAAGAAACAGCTTACGCAGTCCTGCTTCATCCTGGCTGATGTTGGGATAGATCTCGCTGTAGGTCCCTTCAAGATACGTATTGGCGACGACAGCCGGGCCGCCATGCCCTGGACCGGATACGTAAATCATGTCGAGGTCATATTGCTTGATGACCCGGTTCAAGTGGGCATAGATGAAATTCTGGCCGGGTGTCGTCCCCCAGTGCCCGAGCAACATCCGTTTTACATCGTCGAGTACCAGTGGCCGCTTCAGCAAAGGATTGTCGTAAAGATAAATCTGTCCCACAGAAAGAAAGTTCGCAGCTCGCCAATAGGCATCGATCTTGTGAAGCAGATCCGGTGTGAGTGTCATTTTTTGGGTTTTCATATTGAAGTGTTTTCAAGGGCAAGCTCGTTTTCGAGCGCCGCCCTGGGTTACGATCGTCAGACAACGCCGTGGAACATTTTTCTTCGAAAAACCGGCGGTTCGAAATAATTTTTGTGTAAACAAAAGGTCGCCATCGTTAACGGATTCGGGGGGGGGCTTAGTCCCCTTGGGACGCCCGGCAATAGCCCACCGTTTCAACGGTGGGTGAGTGGCCGGTCGATAAGTCGAGTCCCGATAGGGACGACAGATTAACGACAGATTAACAACAGATACGACAAATATTTGTAAAATGGTAATCCTTGAAAGAAGGTCTTTCGCCCCTTGGGGGCTTTCCGTCCGATTCAACGTTCGATCCCACCGATAAATCGGTGGGCTATTATCGTATGTCCCAAAGGGACAAAGAGCATGCGCCTGAGAAAACAAAAAAGCCGACGCAGCGATATTCCATTTGAGGAATCTCCCTGCGTCGGCTTACTATTAACTTAGCCGACCGATGTGGCCTGCTCTTGAAACTAGTCGACCGAAATCTTTTCAAAATCGATTGCCAGTATGATGGCGCTCGAACTGTAACATAGGTTATCGCTTTGGAGGATCATTCACAACGAGGTTATGCAGCATTCTGGTTTCTCGAAGACGATCCGAATTTGTCATTTACGGCCATTTTTTTCCAGTGGCTGAAATCAGTATATTGCGGTATCCTCACATCAGTTGTGCAGCCAAGAAGGGGTGAGGAATGACAAAAACTGTTGAAGCCACATTCGACGGCGAGGTTTTTCGACCAGCCGAGGCCGTTGCGCTTGAACCCGATACGCGCGTTCAACTAATCGTCACAGTCAAAAATAAATCCGACGAAAAGCCGAAATCGTTTCTTCAAGTGGCACGTTCGTTAGAACTCTCAGGGCCTTCGGATTGGTCTTTGCGAATCGACGACTACCTTTATGGCGACGCAAAGCTTGGCGATGAATGAAGTATTTCTAGATACGGCGTTTGCGATTGCGCTCTCGGTGCGCAACGACGAGTACCACGAACGCGCTGTCGAACTGGCAGAGCAATTAGAAGCTCGGAAGACCAAACTGATCACAACTCGAGCGGTACTCCTGGAAATCGGAAATGCCCTTTCGCGGAGACGGTATCGGGATTCGGCCGTGAAACTGTTGGAAGCACTCGAAATTGACCCGAATGTTGAATGCGTGCCATTAACGGATGAGTTGTACGAGCATGCTTTTGATTTGTTTCGCAGTCGACCGGATAAAGAATGGAGAATGATCGATTGCATGTCATTCGTTGTAATGGAGCAACGGGGACTCAATGAGGCTTTGACTGCGGACGAACATTTTCAGCAAGCGGGGTTTCGGGCGGTACTTCGCAGATAAGCGGATCTGATACGTGCGAGCTTTCCGTCTCAATACTCACCGAAGTAATCCCTTCGCGGTGCGAATCCGGGTGGTTTGAACTATTTTTATCATTGCGGCGCAGTGCCGCTTCGATAAGTCTGGTGATCCAGAATTTTACACAAATTGCTGATCGTCATGCGATCAACTCCAAAGAAGCGTTGGGTTCCCGCTTGTTCAAGCAATTGGATCGGGTAACGTTCAGGGATCGTCTGCACGTAGCTGTGACGACAATCGTCCGGCAGCACTTGGCCCAACGGCTTCAAGTTCGGTTTTTTCTTTCCATTGGTCAGACGGGCTTTTGTCGTTACTTGGAAGATCTGACACCAATCACCACCGTAAAACGGCCGATCTTCAAAGTATCCCCGAACGAATACGAGTCGCCTCTTGCCTTGAACTTTGAAACAAGGGTGTGATCCCCCATCATTTTCTCGCCAAATCTCATCTGTTTTCTTTGCGGTATAAAGATGAAGGTAATAGCACCATCGGAATTCCCCAGCTGGTCGAAATGTCGTCGGGCTGACGTGATTTGCTGAAGAATTGATCGCGTGATCTTGCTCATTCGCCATCGTCTTGATTCCTTTTACGCTCCAGTGCGGTTAACCAGTTGTTGGCTTCCTTCAAGTCGTCGTCCATGAAACCAGGAGGCCAATTGTGAACTTGCCCCTTCTCGTTGATTTCAAGTTCTTCAATCTTCGCATATTCGAATCCATTTTGTTCGTCCGGTACCAGACTCGTGAAGTTGATTCCAACTGATGATTGCTTAAACACGTTGCCGGGTGAGACCTGTTCCTCGCGGATCGAACGCAAAATTCGGCGAACAAACAGGTCACTGTGTGTTTCGACCAACATGATCTTACCGGCGTTGGCTTGGTGCATCAGGAATTCCGCGACTTCAATCTGAAGTTTCGGATGTAAATGAGCTTCGGGGTTCTCGACAGCCATGATCTCGTTCTGATGCAACAGGCCAGCTTGAACCACGATCGGTGCAAGTTGATGAAAACCGGTACTCATGATACTCCAGTCCGTTGAAAAGCGGGTTGTAGGTGGAGTAATTGTCTCCCGAAGATCTTCTCCATCTAAAGCGTATCGCCCAGCCGTTTGATCTGCATACTCGCCTCGTTTTTGCCAAAGCCGCATTTTATCGATCAATCCGCCATTCGGAACCGTGGCAACGATGTCGCGATTGGGTTGTTCCCATGAATTTCCAAGCGGCTCGCCTTCGAATTTCAGGTACTTAACGTCCGTTTTAGTGAGACGCTTCATCCAGTACGAGACGAAGGTCTCGAAAAGAAAACCTGAACTATGTTGGCACCTTCGTTGGAATTGGCTGTAGTCGATGCGCTCATGCTCATTTTGGGAACGGAGATTACGGACTTCGGTGTCGGCTGCTTCATCGAAGATCATTTCAAGTAGCAGGCGATTGACTCGCGAGACTTCGTCGTCACTCAAAAGAAGTCGGGACGAAAGTCGCCTGTTTTGTTGTTCCAAATCAGAGCCAATCATCGTGCTTGCTTCGCCAGTGACGTTCCCAGGGCGAAACTCTCGCTTGAACAAGTTGCGCCGTTCGAGCACTTGGTTCAGTACTTTGATCGCAAGTTGATCCCGTTGTGACGATTTGAATCCATCAACCCAGGTTTCCCTTAGTTCGGGATCGATCAAAGAAAGAAGGTGTTGTTGAAATTCCTCGTTGAGATTGAGCAAAAGGTCAGCAGGGGATATCAATGTAAACTGAGAACTTGTGAAACGGTTCGAAATTTCTCCGCAAAAAGGATTAGTTGGCTGCCGCATCAAATTGTACGCCCAATAGGCGTGCAGTTCCTGAGTGTGTTGGCCATTTGAGCCCACGTATCGACGCCAAGGGCGAATACGAGCAGCTGCCCTTCGTCGGTCTCGCTCAGCTTCTAACCTTAAATCTCGCGCGATATCTTCATCGAATTCCGGGGCGTTTCCTCGATCCAAATGCGTCGATTTACTCGATTCGGCAGACAGGATTCTTCGAACCGCGCCGATTGGGAAAACCCCCCGTGTTATGCTCCGAACGACGCTTCGAAATATCGTAAGGAAGTTATCACACGCACGTTGGACCCGGTGCCGGTCCGTTATTGGGCTTCCCGGCGCGACCTCGACGACAGAACCGTCATGATCGACCAGAGCCAACTTGAGTATTTTTTTACCATTGAAAGGCTCTGAACCCAAAAATGTGTTTGAACATTCAAGAGTGAAATGCTTCCACGCTGGTGCCATTAATTCAGCGCGCGATGTTGGCTTCGGAGAATTACGGCGTTCATCGGCGTCCTTCATCGAGCGTCGCAGACGAAGTATATGTCCTCCGTTAAGCCGTAATTCAATCGATTGCTGCAAATCATCAAGTGTTGTCAACGCGGGGATTTTCCAACGCAATTGGAGAGTGGTCCCGGCCTTCATTTCACCACGCCACAACAATCGCTGGGGCCTTGTAGCCACGTCGAACGGAAGTTGGATGTCGTCCGAATTGACGTTCCGAATTCGCTTGGATTTGACTGCTTTAATCGCCAAACCAATTGAACCCGGTGGTCCAAACTTTTGCTGATTGGCTTTCCGAAAACGTTTATTTTCCTCACCCGTCTCAGTAATCTCGCCTAAGAGTTTTAATCTTGCTTCTTCCTTTCCTTTCGATCCGACGCCGGGTTGCAGAAAGGGCTCATTGATTCCGAATCTTGGTCGACGACTGCCGTCGGCATGCTCCTCAAAATGTGCGTTCAGTTTCGCGCTGAGTTCATAAAAACGTTCAAAACAACTAGCATCGATCGCTCCCTTAAGTATCTCCCGCATTTCATTTACGATTTTCTGATGTTGAGAAAAGCAATCATCGTCTTGGTGTGCTTTCAATGGAAATTTATTGTCTTCAGCCGCCATTTTGAGAAACCGCAGGGCTTCAATCCACGTCGACTTCCCCGAGCCATTCTCGCCGCAAAGGATTGTCAGAGGTTTAATCTCAAGCCGTGCGCCGTGAAGATATGGGCCCAGTCCGCGCAGTGTCATCGCGGTCAATCGCAGAGGTGCGCTGAGCATCCTTGGCGGCTGAGTGTTGCTCGGCATCGTGGTGTCTTTCAATTGGCGTTTGTTTCTCGTTTCCGCAGGCAAGTTGTCACATACCATACGGAGGCGGGCAAAGAGATTCCATTAGGCGGAAGAGGTTTGTCGACGCAGAGATCTGTTCGATAGTCGCCTTGCGTGTTTCGCGGTAGATGGACAAAATTCGGAAAGTATAAGCCGAAAGCGTTGACTGGAAACATTTATGGGGAAATTATTCGAGTTTTTCGACTGGGAATAATCATGCGAATCGCCGGACAGCGGATTAAACGAACTCGGCTGGTGCATACAGATCGTTACATTGTGGCTGTTGATGTTGAACTCGTCGTACCCGATGACGATCCGAGCGAACCTTGTTATGAATCGGAAACAGTTCAACTTCTTAAAGACATCGAAGAACAAGCGCGGCAGGGAAATGTGGCTTGGCTGGCGAAACACGGAAAAGTCTATGAGGCGCTGACCGCAACTTGAACTGATGTTTCTAACACTCCCTCGTGGGCAGCGCGGCTACGGCTTTGTCAATCTTCCGAATCTGGATGCCGCTGCATGACCGTCTTCGGTCATGCAGCGCTCTTTGAAAGCCAAAACAGAAGGAGAAGACACTGCGTCGGAGAAGACTCCGATGCCGTGGCACGGAATGCTGATTTGGAAGTTTGTCAACGCGGCTAGGGCAAAGGCCCGTTAACCACTTCCGCAGGGGAAGTGGGGTCGAGGATTTTCTTCCTTGTTGAGTCGCAGTCATCATTTTTCACCCAACCACTCCATTGCCTTGTCGAGTTCGGTGTGCTCGAAATAGCGAATCGTCGCTCTGGTGAACGGCGTGCAAAACGTGGCCATACCATGTTGCCATTTGGTTTCGCCGACAATCGCGAGTCGTTCGATGTCCGAAAAGTGTTTGACATCAAATTTGATATCCTCCCACAGGGCACCAAGTTCCCAGCCGTGGAAGCCCGTCATATCAAACAGGACTCGCAATTTGCCGTGCTCACGAACAAGCCGTTCGAATTCCGGAACAAAGTGCTCATAGTCGGCCTTTTCAAGTTTGCCGCTGACTTCCACGACGAGAATTTTTCCGCCGTTTTCTTCTTCGAAATGAATGGACATTTTGGACTTTCTGATTTCGATTCGGGTCGATGTTTTGGAAAACAAAAAAGCCGACGAAACAAAACTCCCTCAGGAATTCAGTTGCGTCGGCTTACTTACTAACGAGCGTCTTGGAGCGGCCCAAGCTGCTCTTTATTCAGTCTTCCGTTATTGCTGCGAGCCCAACCCAAAAATTGGTCAAGTCACGCTCAATTGATCGTATCTGATTCGAACAGGATGACAAGCAGGTCGTTTGATTCTTTGTGCGATCATCAGTCCTTGTCAGCCGAAATATCTTTCGATGTTGATAATGATTCGTATCCCGATACGACTTCGAATAACTCTTCGTCGATCGAGCTTTGACGCATCCGGCGGAATGTCTGATTCAAACTGTCCATCAGTTCGCCGATATTCTTTTCCGCTCGTTGCATGGCCGCCAGTCGGCTGGCGTTTTCACTGGCCAACGATTCTGCGCAGGCTCGGTAAAGCGACACAAACAGATATTCGCCGACAAGTGCTCGCAGGGTAGGCTCCGAATCGCCAATCACTTCAGGCAGGCTTTTGGTCGGCCAGGGCAAATTCGATAGCCGATGGGCCGCTTGTTCATCGACGGGCAAAAGACGTTGACTGACCGGTTCATAGACTGATCCAGACTTCGGACCGTTGTGAAAGAGATAGAGCGGAATGACGTCTCCCTTGTGATCATGGGTTGGAATGTTCACAAGGATTCGCCCGATGAGCGATGCAATTGCATTAACCGATGTCGGAACAGAGAACAGTCCCGCTGGCGGAAGACCAGCATCCAATAACCTTGTTTGTACTCGATCACCAACAGCCCAAACTCGTTTTTCACCCGGCAAAGCCTTTAATGTCGTCGCGGCGAAATCGGCAATCAGATCATTGAATTGGCCAACCAGTCCCTGATCGGACCCGAATACAACCGCATTCATCGCTTTCGAAGTGATCCCCGTTTTCACTGGTACTTCGCCCTTCGTCTGATGCCGATTCTTCAAGCAGATAACGAGACCTAATTCGATGTTATGATAATAATCTGCCAGGGCCAGCACTGACTTTTCATATTGCCCGATGCTTGCGGCGGCCAGGGCCTTCATGGAGCGGACAACCGATTCCAAATCACCCGCTCCGTCGATCTTGCGGCGCAAACTGGCCAATGTATCGCTCATGACGTTTTCTTCGATTCGGGAACTGGGGCTGGTTGGAAAGAAGTGATGACATGGTCGACAACTTGAAGTATCGCGGCGTGGTCTTCCTGACTTAACTTATCCGTCGAAAGAAATCGTTGGCGGACGTCTGCGGGAATGTCTGCTGCTCCCTTTTTCAGGGCTTCCTCGGCATCCCGAATCTTATCAAGCGGGATGCAGTCCAGACGACTTGCGGTCAAAGCCATCAGCACGATGATCTGTTCCGCCAAGGATACCAATTCCGACTCGGGCTGTTTAAGACAGGCGCGGATTCTTTGACCGTGCTCGATTGTTTTGCGAGTTTGATCATCGAGCCGAGTTCCAAACTTGGCAAAGGACTCCAGTTCCATGAACTGTGAAAAGGCAAGTTTGAGATCCCCCGCCACCGCTCGGTAAGCAGGCCTTTGCGCATTTCCGCCGACGCGCGAGACCGATTTTCCGACATCAACGGCGGGAAGAATTCCCAGCTCAAAAAGCGTCGGTGACACGTAGATCTGGCCGTCGGTGATCGAAATCAAATTCGTCGGGATATACGCCGAGATGTTCTGCGCCTCGGTCTCGATGATCGGCAGGGCAGTTAACGAGCCACCATGCAGATCGTCAGCCAGATGAGTGGCCCGCTCGAGCAGCCGAGAGTGGATATAGAAAATGTCGCCGGGGAACGCTTCACGCCCGGGGGGTCTGCGTAACAGCAAAGAGAGCTCTCGATAGGCTCGAGCGTGGTGCGTGAGGTCATCGTAAACGATCAGAACGTCGCGTCCCTTTTCCATGAAATGCTCGGCGATACTGGTCGCAGCATAGGGCGCAATGTAGGCGAGACCGGGCGGGTCATTCCCTTCCGCAACGACAACGACGGTATAATCCATCGCGTCGTGCGCGCGGAGTTTGGCGATCACTTTGGCTACGGAAGAGGCGCGTTGGCCGATCGCGCAATAAACACACAAAACATTCTGGTCGTGCTGATTCAAAATGGTGTCGATGGCGATCGCGGATTTCCCGGTTTGCCGATCGCCGAGAATCAGTTCCCGCTGCCCTCGCCCGATCGGAACAAGGGCGTCGATCACGACGAGACCCGTCTGCAATGGGACCGAGACGGGAGCTCGGTCCATAATCGAAGGTGCCGGGCGCTCGATGGGTAATCGCGCGCTGGATACCACAGGTCCTTGACCGTCGAGTGGTCTGCCCAGGGGATCGATGACTCGACCGATCAGCCCATCGCCCACAGGTACGTCCGTCACACGACCAGTCCGCTCAACGTCATCGCCGGCGTGCAAATGCTCACAGTCGCCAAGAAGCACTACTCCGATTTCTTCTGCATCAACGTTGAACGCAATCCCGTACAGATCACCGGGAAACTTAACCAATTCGTCATAACCCACGCTTGGAAGTCCCGAGACTTTGGCGATACCGATCGAGACGCTGGTAATCGTTCCCATCTCACGCGGGTTTAATTGTGGCGTGAATGAATCCAGCGACCGGCTGATCCCAGCGAACGCCCGTTCGTAAATCCGGCGCAAACTTTCCGGTGAATTATTCAATTCAATGAACCTCTTTTTGCAGTTCAGGTTTCGGATCGGACTTGTCCTCACTTTGAAAGAGTTCACCCGCACTTTTTTCGAGTGCCGTGAGGTAATCTGTGATGCTCCATGCAACCTTTTGTCCATTGGCCAAAAGTTCGATACCGCTGACCAGACTGGATACAGTCTCGAACTGGATTGGAATTTCCGTGGCGACAGTTTTCTTGATCAGACTTTCGATGGCAGTTCGTCGAGCCGGTGGTAATTCAAATGCACTTCGGACGCGAAGTGGTTGGGAAGATGTCTTCAAGGCGACAGCCAATTGGTCTTTCTCTGCAGTGGAGATTGAACCCAGTCGTTGGATAAAGACTTCACTCATTTGTTCTTCAAGGCTCGTGTCGGCGAGGTCCGTCAGCGTTTTGCGCGTGATGGCAAAGACTTGTTCTTGAGTCCATCGAACGATTTCTTGATTCACAAGACGTTGTTCATTTGCCAACCCTTCCTGGCGTTTGACACGCAGTGTTTCGGCCTCTTTTCGAGCCGTTTCCAATAACCGCTGACGTTCGGCGATGGCTTCGTCGGTGGCCTTTTTCAAGAGCGTTACACGTTCGTTGTCGAAGGACTCATTCTTGTGCTGAAGTTCGTCACGCTCTTTTTGAGCTTCCGCCTGCTTCGCCGCAGTCTCCGCAAGTTGCGCTGCAATTCCCTTTTCCCTGGCATCAATCGCATCGAGAATCGGCTGGTAAAGAAATCGCTTCAACAACCAACATAGGATGAGGAAATTGATCGCTTCGGCAACAACGGTAAACCAATTAATCAGCATGGCTTATTTACCTGCCGCTTGTGCGATGACGTGGTTCCAGAACGGATTTGCGAAAATCAGAATCATCGAGATGACGAGACAATAGATGGCGATAGATTCAATCATCGCCAGACCCACGAACAAAGTTCGAGTGATGGTCGTTGCGGCATCGGGCTGCTGTGCCAGCGAGCTCAAGGCTGTTGAAATTGCGCGCCCTTCACCGATTGCTGGCGCGATACTGCCAATTGCAATCGTGACGCCAGCGGTGATGATTGAGACCATTGCAATGAGAGTCATGCTGTCCATACGAGTTCCTTCGTGAGCGAGAGTCCTGGTTTATTCTTCGCGCGTCCGCGTGGCGGCGGCGATGTAAACCGTTGCCAGAATGCTGAAAATATAAGCCTGAACAATACCGGTGAGCAGACCGAGCAGATCCATGATGATTGGGAAGAAAAGCGGTGCGATCGTCAGCAAAATACCAACAATCATCGTTCCGCTCATCATGTTGCCGAACAGCCGGATGGCCAAAGCAAACGTGCGCGAGAATTCGCTGATGATGTTAAATGGCAGCATGATAAAGGTCGGTTCCAGGTACGATTTGAGGTACCCGACAAGCCCTCGCGACTGAATCCCGAAATACAACACTGCGACAAAAACGCAAATTGCCAACGCGGTCGTTGTCGAGAGCGAACTGGTCGGTGGAACGTATCCAGGAATAAACGCGCAGAGATTGGAGACTGCGATAAAAAGAAACAATGTGCCAATAAATCCCAGATACTTCCGTGGATTGTGCAGTCCGACTTCTTTGATCTGTTCCTGAATCGTCGTGACGACGATTTCCAGAAAACCTTGCCAACGGGAAATCGGTCCTTCGGTGATCAGGTTGCGCGTGATCCGCATCGCTCCAATCGTCATCAGAAGCATCAATCCCCATGTCGTGACAATCGTATTATTGAGTGTCACAACTCCATATTTCCAATAGATCACATCATCAGGGCTAAGGCGCAACGTTCGTCTCCTTTTCAAGTGGTGCCAAGGGTTGCGCATGCTCTCTCGCAAACCACCTTACGACAATGACGCGAGCGATGACAAACCCAACGAGACAGCTTGCGATTCTTGACCAATGCCCCTGCGAAACCAGAAAAAATCCCCAGAGAACCACGGCGGTCCGCAACATCAAGCTGCCGATAAACCAGAGTGCCGGATTCTCGGATTGCATCCCTTTCTGCACCGTCCACCAGAGGCCGCCAAAGAAAAATGCGCCGAGCAGGGCACCGCCGAGCAACGCCACTCCAAGCGCCATGATTTCACTCATCGGGGTCCTCCTGCATCGCCTGGTATTCCGATTCGATCCAATGCCATGCGTTAAAGCAGCCAATCATCAAACCCATCAACAGAAGCATCAGCGTCCACGAGTACTGGCTGGGATAACGGCTATCCACCCAGATACCCAGAGCGACACCCACCAACGTGGGAACCATTACTGACCAGCCGATCAAGCCCGACATTCCTAAGCCGAACCAGATGTTCTTTGTCGCGCTTCGTCGCGCTTTCAGTTTGCGAGCTGCCTGTGCACCGACTTGCTCGCTGAACGCTGTTTCTTGATTCGCAACACGTTGATCGTCTTTATTCATGTTGAAATCTCATCAGGCGCCGGATAAATCCACTCTCCATCGTTGCTAAAACCGAGCGAACGTTTTTTTCCTGCTCGTCCAACTCAAGAAACTCGCGTTTAACGGTTTGATGAAGTTTCTCAAGGTCCGTACCGCCGATTGCATTGCGTACCGAAACCAGAACGTCCTTGCCGGTCTTGACCAGAACTCCCTGGTCAACGGCCAGATAAGTCTCGCCCCCCGCCTCCGTTTCATACGTCAGAATTCCCGGAACCAGGGCCGCTGTACAATCAAGGCGATTCGGCAGCAGGCCGAAAGATCCCTGAATGGTTTGGGCCACGATTCGTTTCACGTCCGACTTCTCGACGAAGACCTGAAACGGGAGCAGGATTTTCAGGTGAATGGGCATTCGCAATCTCCCTATTTGACTTTTTCTGGTTTCGAGCGTTGGTCGATTGAACTTGGTGACGGGACGGATTTGGCTTTTTCGATCGCTTCTTCAATTGATCCGATCATGTAAAAAGCGCTCTCAGGAAAGTCCTTGAATTCATCGTTCAGAATGCGTTCACAGCCATCGATCGCATCCTTCAGGCTGACATCCTTTCCCTTGATGCCGCTGAATTGTTCTGTAGCAAAAAACGGCTGAGTCAGAAATCGCTCGAGCCTGCGAGCACGTCCGACGACATTGCGGTCATCCGGGGACAGTTGTTCCATCCCCAGCATGGCAATGATGTCCTTGAGTTCCTCGTAATGAGCCAGAGTCTTTCGGATTTCCTGAGCGAGAAGGTAATGCCGTTCGCCGATGATTGTCGGAGTTGCCATCTTGGAATTGGATTGCAAGAGATCAATGGCGGGGTAAAGTCCCTCGCTGGCCCGCTTGCGCGACAAGACAATCGATGCCGAAAGGTGTGAGAACGTATGCACGGCTGCAGGATCGGTGAGGTCGTCGGCAGGGACGTAGACTGCCTGAATCGACGTGATCGCGCCGGTATCGGTATTGGCGATACGCTCTTCCAGTCCCGATAACTCGGTCCCCATTGTCGGTTGATAGCCCAGACGAGATGGCATCTGACCCATCAGTCCCGAGACTTCCATTCCTGCCTGGATGAACCGGAAAATATTATCGATCAAGAGCAACACATCGAGATGTTCGTCGTCGCGGAAATATTCGGCCATGGTGAGCGCCGCCAGCCCCACACGGAATCGGGCACCGGGCGGTTCATTCATCTGGCCGAACATCATGACCATGTGGGGAAGGACACCTGCGTCCTTCATCTCCTGGTAAAGTTCTTCCCCTTCGCGACAGCGTTCTCCGATGCCGCAAAACAGACTCACTCCCTGGTGATGCCCGACCATGTTGTGAATCATTTCAGTGAGTAACACCGTTTTGCCCACGCCGGCCCCGCCAAACAGACCCGCTTTGCCACCCCGCTCGAGCGGCACCAGGACATCAATCACTTTGATGCCCGTCAGGAAGATTTCGGACTGGGTGGAACGATTGGCCAATGCCGGCGGATCTCGATGAATTGACCTCCATTCCAACCCAGATAGTGCCGGTTGCCGGTCGATAGTATTTCCAAATACATCGAACATTCGCGAAAGAATGTTCTTACCGACGGGTACTTTCAGCGGCCCACCGGTGTCGGCTACCGCCATGCCACGAGCCAGTCCCTGAGTCGGATTCAATGCGATCCCGCGAATATGATCTGCATCGAGATGCATTAGCACTTCGATCGCGATTCGCGAATCCGGACCCGTTCGCAACAACGAGTAGATCGGGGGCAGTCTATTGGCAAATCGGACATCGACCACGTTTCCACGCACCGACGTCACAACGCCACAATTCGATTGCGCGGTTCCGAGATCGGAGTCTATCTGCAAGGGCATCGCATTGCCTTCCCACGTTGAATCAGGCGTGCTTTATCATCGTAACGCGAGAAACAATCGGAGTCATTCACGCGCAATTCCGAATTCCGACAGCTTTTCCAGCGTTGACGAGAAATTTGTGTTGATACCTCAAATCCCCAGACCTTGTCCGATCTCGACAAACAAGGTTGTGACGAACCGCGCAATCGAATTGTGGCGTTGTGACGACTTTGGAAATAGGGCGAACCTTGAAAAAACAAAAAAAGCCGACATGGCCGCACCCGCAAGGGATTCGACCACGTCGGCTTATTCACTGACGAGCTTCCCGATACGACCGGGCGGCCCTTCAAATAATCTTCCGAGTGATGCATAGACTATAAGCCTCGCATCGGGCAATGGCAATCAATTCTGGAAGAATCGCTTGATCAGGATCACCTTCACCGCGTCATTGACGACAAGGCATGCAACCATCGCGTAACCAAACAAGCCAAGCATCTGGTCCCATGAGAGTGGCGCAAGCTCGGGCAAACGCACAAGCGTCACGGACGTGCCGATGAGGATTTCGGCCATGATCGAAAGGGCAACTGGGCGACTTGGCATTGTCGACCAGAACCAGCGGCGTTCTCGCGCGGACACAATCGAGAACGCGGCGAAGTAGAGCAACAGGAGAAAACTGAATGTGTGAAGAACGTTTTTATTCGCCGACAGACCGCAACGTGACCAGCCAAGCCTCAAGGCGAAAAGTGCTTCGACCACCATCAAGACGCCCAAAACGACCGATACGACGATCAGAGGGCCGATTTTCCAGGTTTCCGGCTTTTTCGATGGCCGGACATGATCGGTCGCAAGCGAGATTTTGGCGAAGTCGGTGATGAAGACCAATAGCAACATTCCAAATGCCGAGATCACGAACTTCCCGGTTACCATGAACGCAATGGCGACAAACGACGTCTTCAGGATCGTTCGACTGATCTTGTTCACAATGTAGGTGAGGATTCGCTGGAAGATCGTTCGTCCCTGTTCTACCAGCGCGATAATGTTTGTCAGCCCAGGTTCAGTCAAGACGACGCTCGCAGCACCTTTGGCCACATCGGTCGCACTACTTACGGCAATGCCGACTTCGGCTTGACGTAAGGCGGGTGCATCGTTGACGCCGTCGCCTGTCATGCCTGTGACATGGCCAGCGGATTGAAGTCGCTTGACGACGATATATTTATCTTCGGGAAAGACCTCCGCAAAGCCATCGGCACCCGCGAACAAATCTGCCCTTTTTTCATTCACCTGCTCGCCGACGGTCTTGACGTCTGCCATGCGCAGTATCTTGGTTAACCCCACGCTACATGCGATTTCACTCGCAACTTCTAATGCATCACCCGTAAGCATTTTCACGTGAACTCCGCGTTCCTGAAGTGCGGCAATCAACTGCCTGGCGTCGGGCCGAGGTGGATCAAACAACGATACCATACCGACCAGAGCAAGCTTGCCGGTCTCAGGTCCGCGTGCGACGGCCAGCATGCGATATCCCTTGGTGGCTGCGGCGGTAACGTGTTCCTCCAATGTGGCGATGGCCGCTGGAAGCAGTCTACAGGCTTCTGCAATTGTGTGTACAGCCCCTTTCATCACGCGCTGGCGTTTTCCGCTTTCCAGGATCAGGGCTTCGGTACGTCGATTAGTGGCATCAAACGGTTTGAACTCGATGGTTGTGACCGTTGGCCTATTGTCCAAAATGTGATGCTGCTTCGCGGCGGCCAGAAACGCGAGGTCAATCGGATCCTGATTGGACTCTTCTGAAGCGAGCGCGCCGGCGAACAATACGTCGGCCTCCGTCGCCTGTTCGAACGGGATCACACCGGTAACGGCCAATTGGTTCATGGTGATCGTACCCGTCTTGTCGACGCATAAAACGTCCATCGTTGCAGCATCCTCAGTCGCACTCAAACGAGTGACCAGGACTCCGCGTTTCGCCAGTTCTTTCGAACCGATCGCCATACTGACCGTAAACATCACTGGCAAAGAAAGTGGGATCGCACTCATTAACAGGATCAGGATCAGTGGGACCACCTCCCAAAGCGATGTACCGCGAATCAGGGACATGACGACTACGATGGCCAGTAACGTCCCAACGACCAGAAAAAGCCAGCGAACGACTTTCGACATCACAGCGTCGATGTGGAATTTTGGACGCGCCTCTTGCACAAGTTTCGTCGTGCGGCCAAAACGAGTCTTCGATCCGGTCAGAAGGACAACGCCGGTGCCTTCGCCCCGACGAGCGACACAGCCAGACCAAAGCGTTCTTCCCGGAACTTGATCTGCATCTTTCGATTCACCCGTGAGAGCCGACTGATCCACCGTCAATGCGCCCGTAAGGAGTTCGATATCGGCCGGGATGATGTCGCCAGAACGTACTCGAACAATATCGCCGGGAACCAGTTCCCTCGCGGGAAGGACCAGCCAACTGGAACCTCGCAAAACTCGCGCGCTGACCTGCAATCTCTTACGCAAAGCGGCAACGACTCCCGCCGCTCGACTTTCCTGCAGATAGCTCACGACAGCATTGACTACCAGCAACGTGCTGACCACGATCAAGTCCGAGTATTTTCCAAGAACCACCGAAAGTACCATGATCAGTTCGAGCATTCCCGGCGAAAGCCCCCAGAATTTGCCGAGGAATTTCAGCAGCGGGTACTCTTTTGTTTCGGCGACCTCGTTATAGCCATGCTCTTTTCGACGGACATCCACCTCTTTGCGTTCCAACCCTGTGTTGGGATTGGACCGCAGTCTTGCCAGTGTGTCCGGCACCGATGCGGTTGTCGTTCCCACTGCGACGGCTTTCGCCGATGTTGTGGTCAAAGCCGGAGACATTTCCAGTTTGCCCACTCATCCCGCTGACGCCGACATCGAGGGTTTCGACGTTCAGGTTGCGATCGCTCAAAATGAAGAGCGGCTGCTTGAACAGGTCGAAGCGGCAATTGAACGGATTCCGTTGGGA